>Ga0224527_1000366_pt1 | contig 31301 bp, 25 predicted proteins | sample CBST0metaG_FD_179882 | JGI IMG/M metagenome (GOLD analysis project Ga0224527, IMG submission 179882) | Peat soil microbial communities from Stordalen Mire, Sweden - C.B.S.T0 | ecosystem: Environmental > Terrestrial > Soil > Wetlands > Peat | place: Sweden: Norrbotten County, Stordalen Mire... | reverse complement strand
GCGGTCCTTCCCTACAAACTGAGAATTATTCTCCGCCGCTACACGGAACCCAAAAACGCCTCGCTATCCAACAACTGCGGAGCGGAGATCGCCGCATGAGACAGAGAGAACTTAGCACTGACCAGCTACTTAACAACGGCATTGATTTTATTCAATCTGGTGTTCGGTTCTTTTTGCATGACGACCCTGATCCAGTAAGTCACAAATACGCGATTCTCCATATTTTTTCAGGGCTGCTTCTTCTATTGAAGGAACGACTTAGGCGTGAGCACCCTTCGTTGGTATTCAAAGATGTGAAAGATGTCGAGAAGGCTGGCGCAAAAACAGTGGATTTTGACGATGTCCTCTCTCGCTTGGAGAACTGCGCTGGCGTAGTCTTCGACGAAAAGGCCAAGAAAACTCTTCGCGCGGCCCAGGAGCTTAGAAATCAAATTGAACATTATGAAATCACAATCAACGTTCAGCAAGCACAAGCAATCATTGGAGACCTCTCTGAATTGACTTACCTGTTCATGCGAGACGAACTGGGCCTAGGGCTCGAATCCTATGTCACGTCCGAGATCTGGAACAGGATGCAAGAATTGCAGAGGATTTCTGCACGAATAAACGAAGAGGAAATCGCCAATTGGAAAGATCGAGCAGCGAGGTACTCTACGCTAGATGACCAGGAACTCGAGGCGTTGGCAAATCTTGAACCGTACCATCCAAGACACAACCCCGACCCAGATTCCTTCCTATCTTGCCCAGTATGCGGCGAGGAGACCTTAGTTCAAACTGAGGATGGAGATATTGGCGTCTGCACAAACAAGGATTGCCGTGAGGTAACCGCCATCACATTCTGCTTCCACTGTGGCGAGAGGTTGACCGACGGCGGCGACCTTTGCGACGGTTGCGATGCTTGGATTGAGCGCCAGTAAGTTTTACGCATTGATCGCCATTCCCTCGACAGCCCCATATGCGTCCAGCAGCGACTCGGCCAGCGTCGGATGCGCGTGGATGGTGAACATCATCTCTTCGACGGTCCCTTCCAACTCCAGCACCGCAACCGCCTCGGCAACCAACTCCGTCGCCTGCGGCCCCAGGATATGTACACCCAGAATTTCTCCGTATTTGGCGTCGGAGACGATCTTCACGAATCCGTCGTGATTGCCCAGGATGGTGGCTTTGGCGTTGCCGGCAAAGGGGAACTTGCCCACCTTCACTTCGTAGCCCTTTTCCTTGGCCTGCGTTTCCGTCAGCCCCACCGACCCGATCTGCGGTTCGGTATAGGTGCAGCCGGGAATGCGGTCGCGGCGCACCGGCCGGAATTTGCGTCCGGCGATCTTGGTGACGGCCACAATGCCGCTCATCGCGCCCACATGCGCCAGTTGCGGCAGCCCGGCCACAATGTCGCCGATGGCAAACACGCCCGGCTCCGCGGTCTCCTGGGCCTCGTTGACCTTCACCAGCCCGCGTTCGACTTCGACCCGCGTCTTCTCCAGGCCAATGTTTTCGGTCCGTCCGGCACGGCCCACGGCCACCAGCACCTTCTCGGCCTCTTTCACCTGCGTCTTGCCGTTGGCGTCGGTAAAGGTCACCTTCACGCCGGCCTCGGTCTTCTCCACCTTCTCGACCCGTGCGCCGGTGTTCACGTCGATGCCACGCTTTTTGAACAGTCGCGTCAGCTCCTTTGAAATCTCCTCGTCCTCCACCGGAACCACGCGCGGCAAAAATTCCACCAGCGTCACTTCCGAGCCGAAGGTGCGGAACAGCGAGGTGAACTCCATGCCCACCGCGCCCGCGCCAATCACGATCAGCGACTTGGGAACCTGCTCCATGGCGAGAATTTCGATGTTGGTCAGAATGCGGTCGTCCGCTGTCAGTCCGGGCAGCATCTTGGCCACCGAGCCGGTTGCCAGAACCACGTTCTTGGCCTGCACCTGGCTCACCGCGCCGCCTTCACCCGCCGCCGTTACCTCGACCGTATGCACGCCGTCCTTGGCCGCGCCAGTGAGCCGCCCGTAGCCCGCAATCACGGCGACCTTGTTCTTCTTCATCAGGAATTCAAGACCCTTGACGTGCTTGGCGATGATCGCGTTCTTGCGCTTGAGCACCGCGGCCCAATCCAGCGTGGGCGTTCCGATCCCACCAATGCCAAACTCCGCAGCGTGGTTCAGGTGGTCCCAGATTTCGGCGTTGAACAGCAGTGCCTTGGTAGGAATGCAGCCCACATGCAGGCAGGTGCCGCCCAGCTTGGGGGCCGTTTCGATCAATGCGACCTTCAGCCCATACTCCGCGCCGCGAATCGCCGCCGTGTAGCCGGCCGGTCCGCCGCCAATGATTGCCACGTCATAAATCGTCTCTGCCAAGGGAACTCCATTCCGGGGCGCTCGTTCTGAGCCGAGCGCCTCCCTACCACCGCTTAGTTTAAATGGACGCAGTGCACGCCAACCTCACGCCTGCCTCAACGCAAGCCATGGTGCGGGGCAGGCCGCTCCAGGTTTTCTTCGACCAGCTTGGCCGCCGCGCGCTGCGTCTCTTGCCCGTCACCGAAGTCTTCGGTCCAGTGCACCTCCGGCTCCCGCCGGAACCAGGTCATCTGCCGCTTGGCATAGTTGCGGTGCCCCTGCTGCGCCGCAGCCACGGCAGCCTCCTCGCTCAAGGTCCCATCCAGTACCGCCAGCGCCTGCCGATAGCCGAGCGAGTCCAGCGCCTTCACCGGCCCGTAGCGCTCCAGAAGTCCCCGCGTTTCCTCAACCAACCCCGCCTCAAACATGGCCGCCGCCCGCCGGTTCAGCCGGTCATACAAGCCTTCGCGCCCCGGGAGCGCCTGCCGCGGCGGATTCAGTCCAATCCGCAGCAGCCGGAAGCCGGTCAGCGGATCGCGCGCCAGCACGTTGTCGCCCAGCACCGCGGAGAGCGGCTTGCGCGCCGCCAGACAGACCTCAATGGCGCGAATCAGCTTGGGAATGTCGTTGGCGTGAATGCGCTCGGCCGAAGCCGGGTCCAGCCGCCCAAGCAGCCGATGCAGCCAGCCGGCTCCATGCCTTTGGACACTTCGGTCCAGGCGCGCTCGCAGCTTCAGTTGCCGCACCGGCCCGGCGAAAAGGCCCTCGGTGAGCGCGCGCAGATAGAGCCCCGTCCCTCCGGTCACAATCGGCAGCCGGCCGCGCCCGGCAATCTCCCGCAGAGCTTCTCGCGCTCTCCGGCTATATTCGCCGGCGGTAAAAGGCTCATTCGGGTCCGCCACGTCGATCAGGTGATGCGGCAGCCGCGCTCGTTCTTCTTTTGTTGGCTTTGCCGTGCCGAGGTCCATGCCGCGATACACGGCCACCGAGTCGCAACTGACGATCTCGCCGCCAAACTGTTCGCCCAGCGCCAGCGAAAGCGCCGTCTTGCCGCTTCCCGTTGGCCCCAGCAGCAACACGACAAGCGGTTCTGCCGCCGCACGCTCCCCGGAAGATGGAGTGCTCTCTGTTTCTGGAACGGAATCGGCGCCAGATCCACCGGAAGATGCACGCGTCACGGCCGCCACCAGCCCTGCGGGAAGAGCCATGCGGGATTCGTGTGCCGGAGCCACCACAGAAAGATCGCCGCCGCCACCAGCATCAATCCCACAGCCTGGTTGCGCCGGTAGACGCGCAGTTGCGCCTCCCGCCGGGCGTTCTCGGCCGCTTCCTGAAAATGGGGTTTGATTCGGGTCTGCACCATCGCGCGTCACCGCGCCATCTGGGAGATGCGGCACATTTCATGAATCCCGTGTCGCAGCGATTCAAGGAGGGCATCGGGCCATTCAGCATTCGGCCTGGCCCTGTCGTAAAATGCCGCGGTAGCAGTTGGGATGAGCGCAGCCCAGTCCTCGCGGGCTCTTGTGTATTTGTAGTCATCGATCTCGTTCACCGCAACATTGTTCAGCGCCAGAATCCAGGTCTCTATGTTGCGCCGGGGAATCAAGCGGGCAATAAGCTCATCCTCTGGGTCCAATTCCCGCAAGCGAGGCTCAGCCGACTGCCTTAATTCCAATTCCATTTGCCCAAGACGTTGCGCCACAGTGCCCGTGTCAGCATCGATTGCAACGATCAGCCATGTGTGTTTCCTTGCCTTCGCCAGCCTGTACGCATTCACCTGAACGGGATATTGCTTCACGACCCAATCAAATGCGCTTCCTCTTCCGTGTGGCGAGAGAATTGGACGGATGCCCCGGCTGATCCCGCACCTCTTGAGATAGGCAAGTGCAAAGGAGGATTGCCGGTAGTCTTCGCAAAGCACAATGACTTCGGTCGGCTTGCTCATTTCTCCCATCCGCGAGCTATGGTCTCCGCCGGATCAAGACCTGTGTCCTCTACGGTGCTGTAAGGCTTGGACCTTACGTGTCCGTTTTCCTCGCGAGAGAACAGGAGTCCGTATTCTCGTGCCCAGTAATTCAAGATCTCCGGATGGTGTGAGATGAGGATGAGTTGACCCTTGTTGTCCTCGACCGCCTGCTCGGCAGCCAGCAGCCACGGCTGAATCTCGCGCAAGGAGACGTAGTTGTCCGGCTCGTCGATAAAGACTGTTTTCCCCTTCGCGATGAGGAAGTGGAGAATCATATACAGTGCGATCAGGCAGCGTTGGCCATCCGAGAGTTCTTTAAAACTAAAGACGGCATTCTCGCTTGGCCCCTTGAATGAGGCGACTAATTCCGAATGATCAGGCCCCGCATCTCTGAAATTGAGGGACTCGAAGCCTTCCAGCGCCTCTTTCAGGGAAGCTGAGAGTTTAATCTCAGTCTCAAAGTCGGTCTCCCTATGACGTTTGTACCAGTCCGCGATATTTGACATATTGCTGTTCAGCCGCGGGCGTCCGGGAGTAAATCCCGTCTGTCCCATCACATAAGGATTGATGTGCAGAGCGTTCAGATCGGAAATCCATTCCACAAAAGTCTTGGTCTCTTCGCTGTATCCTCCAAATGTACGAAATATTGAACCTTCTGAACCTTCTTGAATAGTCGGCTGTGGCAGCCTTATTACAGCGTTGCCTGGAATCCTCGGATAGAGGATCGCCTGCCCGTCTAGAATCTCCACGATAGGTGCACCATTGACCTTCAGACTCTCCGCAAGAACCCCAACTCTGATCCACGACGGGACTCTTTCAGGCTGCAGTTCAAGGCGGTAGAGATATAGGTCGCCCCCAAGCTCTGCCTCAATTTCGAAAACCTGCTTCTGCTCCTCCAGCCAACGGGTTCTCCCGCTCCAAAACGCCGCTCGTATTGTGTCCGTTCTTTCGTCGCGCAAAAATCCCTTCAGGAGCCGCACAGCCTCCAGCAGGGACGACTTTCCACTCCCATTCGCCCCGACCAGCAGCTGTTTCCGCTCCGGTTTGTACTCGAAGTTGAGGAAGCAGCGGAAGTTGTGGATGTAAAGGCGCTTCAGCATGGCAGGATTATACTTCCATCGCCCCTCCCCATTCCCCGGTTTGACTTCCCACCCCCGGTTTGCTCAGATAACCTTTCGGGTTCCAAGGGCATGACGGAGAACAGGAAAACAAACATGAAGATTCTGATTCTGGGTTCGGGAGGCCGGGAGCACGCCCTGGCCTGGGCAGTGAAACGCAGCAAACGGGTGACGGAAGTGGTGTGCGCGCCCGGCAATGGCGGCATCGAGCAGATTGCCCGCTGCGTTCCGGTCGACCTGAAAAGCCTGGACGCCATGGTGCGCGTGGCAGAAGCCGAGCAGCCGGAGCTGACCATCGTCGGGCCGGAGGTGCCACTGTCCTTGGGCATCGTCGATGCCTTGGAGGAGCGCGGCCTGCGCGTTTTTGGGCCCACAAGCGCCGCCGCCATGCTGGAGACCAGCAAAAGCTTTGCCAAGCGCTTCCTGCAGCGGCACAAGATCCCCACCGGCAACTACGCGGTCTGCACCTCCGCCGCCGAGCTGACAAAAGCCATCGAGTTCTTCCATGCGCCCATTGTGGTCAAGGCCGACGGCCTGCACGCCGGCAAGGGCGTGGTCATCTGTGAATCGCGCGCGACCGCCCTCGAGGCCGGTCGCGCAATCTTCTCGGGCGCACTGTTGGGCGAGACAGAAAAGCAGGTCATCCTGGAGGAGTTCCTCGAAGGCGACGAGATCAGCTTTCTCTGCCTCTCCGACGGCAAACATGTGGTCCCGCTGGTTCCCGCGCAGGACCACAAGCGCATTGGCGAGGGCGACACCGGACCCAACACCGGCGGCATGGGCGTCTACTCCACTGACCGCATGCTTGAGCCGGCCATGACCGAGTGGATTATGCGCCACATCGCCGTGCCCACCGTCTACGGCATGGCCAGTGAGGACGCGCCCTTCAAAGGCGTGCTCTACTGCGGGCTGATGATGACCGCGCGTGGTCCTCAGGTGCTGGAATTCAATGCCCGCTTCGGCGATCCCGAGACCCAGGCGATCCTGATGCGTCTGGAGAGCGACCTGGTGGACGCGCTCGAAGCCTGCATCGACGGCCGGCTGGCGGAAACCGAACTGCGCTGGACCCCGGGCGCCTCGGCCTGCGTTGTGGCCAGTTCCGGCGGCTATCCCGGCAGCTACAAGACCGGGCTTCCCATCACCGGCCTCGACGAGGCAGCCCAGGTTCCCGGAGTCCAGATCTTCCATTCCGGTTCCTCTCGATCGGACGGTCAGGTGCTCACCGGCGGAGGCCGCGTCCTTGGCGTGACCGCCGCAGCGCCCTCGCTGGAAGAAGCCTTGGCCAGCGCCTACAAAGCTCTGGAGCTGATTCACTTCGACGGCATGTACTACCGCCGCGACATTGGGCACCGCGCCCTGAGGAAGGCCAAATGACACCTGCAATTACGCTGGAAGAATTGCTGATCTGGAACCAGGAGTCCTCCAACTTCTGGAAAGCCCACCTGGACGCCAATCCGGCACTGCTGGAGTTGCCTTGCGGTATTGGCGGCGCTGCGAACGTGCAGCAGTTCGTCGCGCATATCTGGGCGGTGGAGTTGCGCTGGAGCCAGCGCATTGCGGGGTTGCCGCAGTTGGGCCGGGAAGACACTCCCGCGGGCCCGCTGGACGCGCTCTTTGATTTGCACCTGAAAGCCGTTCAAGTATTTCGCGCCATGCTGGATAATCCTGCGCAGAATTGGGATGAAACGATGCCCTTGGATTATCCCTGGCTACCGCCGGAATCGCGAAAAGCTTCCCGGCGCAAGTTAGTGGCGCACGCTCTGTTTCATGGCCAGCGTCACTGGGCGCAATTAGCCACCCTCACCCGCGTCGCCGGCTTCCCATCGGGATTCCAAGGCGATTTTCTGCTCACTTCGGCGCTTACGTAGCCACAGCTTCCTGCTGGGGCGCCGCCGCCACCGGCACCTGCAACTTTTGGAAGCACGACCGGCACAGCACCGGCCTGCCTTGCGTGGGCTTGAAGGGAACGGTCGTCGCCTCGCCGCACTGCGAGCAGTTCGTCCGGGTTTCCGGGCGCACCCGCGAGTTCCCGTTGGCGCGCTTCGCCTTGCACTGTTTGCAGTGCTTGGGGTCGTTCCGGAACTGTTTGTCGTGGAAGAACACCTGCTCGCCCGCGGTGAACACAAACTCGGCGCCGCAATCGATGCACTTCAAAACTCTGTCCGCAAATTCCATGTGGCCGGCTTCCCCAAAGAAGGGAAATACTGAGATATCGACCGTAACTCTAAAACACCCGTCGGTCCCGTTTCCCCTGTCTTCGCGCTGTGTTAAATAACCAGGGCCCGGACCGCCAAAACACGGCGGTATATAACTCGTCTCCCTGTCTGGTTGGGAAGACTTGCATAACACTACCATAGATATTTATGCATAGCTATGAAACTAAAGGCATAAAACGTAACTGGCCGCCCAGCTCCTTTTAGGGAACTTTGGTAACTCAAATCCGCAGTGTGCGGGAGTTACCGGGGGCGGCCTCAATTACGACTTGTTTAAAACTAGTCCTGCTCTTTACGAGCCTTCTTGCGATTCCGCTTGCGCGCCAAAGCTGCCTTGACGCGACGCTTTTCACCGGGTTTCAGGTAGTAGGAGTGACGCTTCACTTCCTTGATAATGTCTTCCTGCTGTACCTTCCGCTTAAACCGGCGTAGCGCATTTTCGAGCGGCTCGCCTTCTTGTACGCGAACCTCTGCCAAAGAGTCCCACCTCCAAACCTGCCATTGGGCTCTCTTATGATACCGGAAAGAAGCCTCCAAAGTCCCTGATCGGGGTACGATCTTTCGTAACTCCTTTAGAAACTGTTGAATCCACTTGGACGACTCATCGCCGTACCCGGGCTCTCCGAGCGGAAGTGGTAATAATACCGGCCTCCCAGTCCACGGAATCTCCGCATCGTGGGCCGCCCGTCGCCGCGGTGGTCGCCCTCCGATTTTTTGTTCTACGGGCGGCCGTAGTGGCATAAGGCGGGAGATTCCACGACTCTGCCAGCCCCGCAACTGACGTTCGAGACGAGGAAACGACCACCCGCCGATGCCCTGCCAACCAGCTATCCGCGCAGCGGAGCTAACTCGCTGCATTTGTTTCGTCCCGTTCCCGCCAAACAGTTTGACCTTGCCCTGCGCACGCCCCAACCGCGCAAGTTAGATCCCGCACTTCTCGCCCCGGCCGACGTGGCTCGTAATGCACTAAACTTGCCCCAGGAGGCTAGAAACCATGATCCGGAGTTACCAAGGGCGGCTTCCCCAGGTGCCCGCCAGTTGTTACGTCGACCTTTCGGCCCAACTGATCGGCGACGTGGCGCTTGGCGAGCACTCTTCTGTTTGGATGAATGCCGTGCTCCGCGGCGATGTGAATGCCATCCGCGTCGGTGCCAAGTCCAACGTCCAGGATTGCGCCGTTCTCCACGGCCAGCGCAACGTCTATCCGGTCATCGTGGGCGATTGGGTCACCATCGGACATAACGCCACCGTGCATGGCTGCGTGGTTGAAGACGCGGTGCTCGTCGGCATGGGAGCCACCATCCTCAACGGATGCCGCATTGGAGAGGGCTCCATCATCGCTGCCGGCGCCGTCGTTCCCGAGCAGACTCAGGTCCCGCCGCGCACGCTATGGGCCGGCGTTCCCGCCAAACTTCGCCGCCAGCTCACCGATGCCGACCACGCCCTGATCCTCGAGTACGCGCAGAACTACCTCGATTACACAGAAATCTATCTCAACGAGGAAGTCCCCACGGAAAGCGGCCGCTGAGATGGTCGTGGATTATTTCGTGGTGGATGTGGAAACCGCCAATCAGTTTCGGCACAGCATTTGCCAGATCGGCATCGCATCCTTCGCCGGCGGGAAGATGGTGGACGGCTGGCAAACCCTGGTCAATCCCCACGACGAGTTTCTTTCGTTCAACACCGAAATCCACGGCATCGGGCCGCGGATGGTTGCGGATGCCCCCTGCTGGAGCGAAGTCTTTCTAACGGTAGCCTCGTTGTTGGATGGATGCGCGGTGGCGAGCCACACCACTTTCGACCGCTCCGCGCTTTCCGGCGCGTGCGACCGGGTCGGAATTCCCACGGTCGCCTATGGCAAATGGCTCGATACCTGCTGTCTGGCTCGCTGTGCCTGGCCCAACCTGCCCAATCACAAGCTGCCCACGCTGGCCCGCACCTTCCGGATCGCCTACAAAGCGCATGACGCGCTCGAGGATGCGAGAGTGGCCGGAGAGATCCTGGCGCTGGCCCTGATAGAACGCCGCACGACCATCAGCGAACTTCTCGTCTCCCCGTCCAATCACATCACGGCGTTCCCCAAGTCCCAACCCTCGCGATGCGTGCCTGTTCCCTAATCCCTGTTCCCTGTTCCCTGTCTTTTCTCACACCGGCAGCGGATTCCGCTCGGTGAATTGCCGCTGGTGCCAGTAGGGGTAGATAGCCGGCCGCTCACTCGCTTTATCCAGCGCCGCCACTTGTTCCGCGCTCAGGTTCCAGCCCACAGCAGCCAGGTTCTGCCGTAACTGCTCCTCATTCCGCGCGCCGATAATGACGGACGAAACGGTCGGCCTCTGCAGCAGCCAGTTCAGCGCGATTTGCGGAACCGACTTGCCGGTCTCCGCCGCCACCGCATCCAGCGCATCGACTACCTTGTACAAATACTCATCGTCCACCTGCGGCCCCATGTCGCCGGTTTTGTGCAGCCGGCTCACCTCCGGTAGCGGCTGACCGCGGCGGATCTTGCCCGTCAGCCGGCCCCAACCGAGCGGACTCCACACCAGTGCGCCGACCTTCTGATCCAGTCCGAGCGGCATCAGTTCCCACTCATACTCGCGCCCAATCAGCGAGTAGTACACCTGGTGCGCCGCAAACCGCGTCCACCCATACCGCTCGGCCACGGCCAGCGACTTCATCAGGTGCCAGCCGGAGAAGTTCGAGCAGGCGATATAGCGCACCTTGCCCTCGCGGACAAACGTGTTCAGCGTGTCCTGCACTTCGTCGATCGGCGTTAGTGCGTCGAATCCGTGCAGGTGATAAATGTCCACATAGTCCGTGCCGAGCCGCCGCAAACTGCCCTCAAGCGAGCGCCGCAGGTGGTAGCGCGAGGACCCCACGTCGTTCGGTCCGTCGCCCAGCCGGAACGTGGCCTTGGTGGAGATCAGAGCCCGGTCGCGCTTGCCTTCAAGCGCCTTGCCCAGCACCTCTTCCGAGCGCCCGTCGGAATAAACGTCAGCCGTATCAAACAGGTTGACCCCGGCCTCGAAACAAATGTCCACCAGCCGCCGGGCCTCGTCCACCTCGGTCGTGCCCCATGCTTTGAAGAAATCGTTAGCCCCGGCAAACGTGCCGGTACCAAAACTCAGAACGGGAACTTTGAGGCCTGAGCCTCCAAGAAGTCGATATTCCATAGCCTTATGGATGCAGCCAAAGCCGCCCGGTTGCGAATTTTGGAATTGCTTTTCATCGCCCAGCCGAAACGCACCCGCATCGGCTCTCGCACATACTCCCCGTGCCCCATCCTTTCGCCTTTTTTCTGGCGAAAGGGTGGGACAGCATAAATCAAGACCGGCCGTCTACATATTCGCGTGTCCGGCGCGCATCGACTCGTTGAACTGCGGCTTGGTAAAATTCAGCGCCGCTTCGAGCTTCGCCTGGTACTCCGGCGCGCGTTCCAGCAGTTGCGGCGTCGCGGCGGCAAATTCGCCGTCCAGCGTCATCAGCCCCTCGCCGGCCTCGTCCCCGGCCATGCGCAGCAGGTCGGCCTCGGTCGTGTTCAAGTATTGCGCGTCCCGCGGATCGGCGATCCACACCGGCCGCCCTTCGCCCAGCACGCCGCTCAGCCAATAAACCTTGCGCAGCAGATATTCCAGCCGCTCCTGGTCATTGGTCTCGGTGAACAGAAACTTCTTCTGCCAGCGGCTGTAGTAGCGAGTGGTCACCGGAACCGGCTGCCGGTTGCCCGACTTCAAAAACTCCAGTTGTCCCAGGTCCACCGTCTTACGCACCGCGTTGTACACAAATGTTTCCGCGTAGGGCTGCTCCATGGCCGGCACAATCTCGGCAAAGGTCAGCGTCACCGACGCGGCAATCTTGGCGTGGAGATTCTGCGTTCCCCCGTCGGCCAGGCTGATTTCGCCATGAACAATGTAGGTGTCTGCGCCGGAGGAGGAGGGATGGAACGGCCATTGGAACTGCCCGAAAGCGAGCGGCAAACCGCCCAGCGTTACGTAGCACTCCGGCCGCGGATTGCGCAGCCGTTTGGCCTGGGCAGCCAGATGGGCCGTCATCGTGGGCAGCAGTTCCGGCTTGTCGAAATGGAACGCCTCGCTCAGTTCGAGCCGGAGCGTGCGGCCAGCGGACTCGCTTCCGGCCAGCGCCGCTTGCGCGCCAGTCAGGCCCAGTTGAAAGACGGCGGTAGGGTGCCCGTGAAAATCGGTTCCCTGTGTAGACGAGACAAGCACCAGGCCAGCCTGCTTGGCGGCTTTTTCAAGGGAGGAGGCGAGTGAAAACTTCAGAACTGCGCTCATAAGAGGGGAATCCTATGTCGAAGATCGTTACGCCTCCATTCTAGTGCATTTCGCGACCCCGAGCCGAGCAGCAAGGCAGAGGCTGACCCTCCAGCGCCAACCAGGCCGCTGGAGAATCCGCTCCGCGCACACTTAAAATGTCAGCTTCAACGCCAACTGGATAAGACGCGGGTTGTTGACGGTGGAGTTGACGGCGCCGAATCCACTGGCGCTGATATCGTTGTCCGGCATGCCATATTGCGCATGATTGAACAGGTTGAAGAACTCGGCGCGGAAGTTCAAACCCATCTCTCTGCGAGGCAGCGCGAACTGCTTGACGAGCGAGAAGTCGGTGTTGACAAAATCGGGTCCGACCACCGGGACGCGGGACGCATTCCCCAACTTTCCCGGGACCACCACCACGCCGTCGCTGTCCTTTACTTGTGCCTGAGGTGCGGCAAAGCAGGCCTGATTGATCCACTGGTGCTTGCTGTGGTCCGCTTTATACGGGTTGCAGTTGGCGAGTTGATCTGGCCGGTTGAAGTTGTAGCCGTCGCCTCCGGTACTGAAGGTCGTGCCCGACGCATTATTGCTGTCGATCAATGGTACGGGAAAACCGGAAGAGATTCTTTCGATCACAGTGACCTGCCAATTGCCGAGGAGGGTGTTGGTTACAGGGTTCCAGTCGCCCCCAAGCATCTTGCCTCTGCCAATGGGCAGGTCGTAGATGACGCTGCCGATGAAGCTGTTATCGAGATTGATCTGCGACAGGGCCCAATCGAGATTCTCCCAGTTGGGCAGCGGGAAGAAAGGAGCGCTCAGCTCCGAGCCCAGGCCGTCGGAAAGGCCGTTGTCATAGGTCTTCGAATAGGTGTATCCAACCAGCGCGTAAAGACCGTACTTGGGTGTTTTGGTCTCCGCCTTGACCTGCATGGAGTTGTAGTGCGTCTTGCCCACATCGCCGTAGAGCAAGACGCTGTTGGAGTTCTGGTCGTTATTGTAAAAGCTAAACGTGTTGGTATACGAGTAGGGAGCGCCGCCGGGCAGGCAGCCGACCGTATAGCCGGACACGGCTCCGCAAGCCGAGGGGCTGTTGACGTTGAGGGCGTTGCCGATCACCACCAGATGGCCGCCGGTCGAACCGGCGTAGCCTGCGGTCAGCAGGACATTTCCCGGCAACTGACGTTCGACGTTGGCGTTATATTGGTGAACCCTGCCTGGCTGGAAGTTGGTCGGCTGGTAGGCGTACGTGCCGGTGAAGCTGGTCACATCTTGCGCCTGGTTGAGGAGCGGAAAGCCTCCGGAGGTTGTAGCGGGGGCAAACTGCGCATCAAACTGCCCAAGCGTGACGGCGCAGTAGGAAGTCGAATAGGGGCAGCCAGTGTTGAATGTATCGGACTCGCCAAGGTTGGGCGGATTTTGCCACAGGCCCTGCGCGCCCTGGTTCCAGGACGAATCGTGAAACATGCCAAAACCGAGGCGAAGGACAGTCTGGTCGCTTCCGCGTACCTTCCAGGTGAGGCCAAGACGGGGCTCGTATGCGCCCTTGAAGAACTTGATGCCCGCCGATTTGCTCACACCGTTCACGCCCGCAACCAGCAATGTTTCTCCGGTTGGTGAGGGGATGTAGTCAGCCATGCGGTTATGGGCCTCGGTGATGGGAGTGGTCAAGTCCCAGGCCAGGCCCAGGTTGAGCGTGAGCGACGGGGTAATGCGCCAATCGTCCTCGACGAAGGGCCGGTAAATCTTCCAGCGTCGGCCGGTGGTAGCGCCATTGTATGTCTGGTCGTGGATGGCCCCTCCGACAATTCCCATCAGCATGTCCGCCTCGGGATCGCCGGGAGCATTAATGCAGGGGCTCGAACTGGAAATGGGGCAGGAGTTACGGGTGAAGTTACCTACTGTACCGGTGAGCCAGAAGCCCGATCCAAAGGCTGATGTGCCGACGTTCATCTGATTGACACGGAGATCGAGGCCGGCGTGAATTTCATGCTTGCCGCGAATCAGGTCCAGATCGTCTTTGAACGAGTAGATGTTCGTTCCACCCTGGAAGGGAGAGTAGCCGCGATCGCCGAGAGCCCAATAGCCGCTCGTGAATTGAGTGGAAACCAAGCCTTCGCTGTAGGGAGCAGTGGAGTTGGAGGTACCGCCGCTGCAGCCCAGATCGGCACCCGGAATTCCAAAGATGTCCGATTGGCAGGTGTAGTTACCCGTCGAAGCGATGTAGTTGAAAATGCGGTTGTAGCCGACGCTGGCCTGGTTGACCATGCTGGCAGAGAAGACATGGGTCTCGCCGAGGGCGATGTTGCGCGCGTGGTTGATGATGTTCTCATTGCTGCCGAAGGCATTGGCTTCGGCAAGTCCGGGTGCGCCGCCGGGCACAAAGGAAAAGGCCTGTTCGTAGCTGAAACGGCCGAAGAGATTGTCCTCATTGGAGAGCGTGTGGTCCAGGCGGGCATCGAACTTGGTATCGTTCAGGCTGCGGACGGGCTCGTTGACGTAGTTGTAGCCAGCGCCAGAGTTGCCGGAGTTCACAAGATTCGTGGGATAAATGTTCAGCATCTTCTGCCCGATGGGGTCGACCAGGCTGGCAGGAATCTTGCTGCAGGGTGTGCCCTGGGCCTGGAACCCACGAGGATCGGCAGGCAGAGCATTCCCTGTCGAACTATCGCACTGAAAATAGACATTCGGATAGACTGTGGGGTCCGTGGACGCGCCAATCATGTTCGGATTGGCAATTTGCAGACCGGAAAGAGTATTGCCATAAGGGTCGGCGGAGAAATCGCCGGTGCGCATGGCCAGCGAGGGAACCAGCCCGGTGAAGGTAAGTGCATGGCGTTGATATTTCTGTTCGCCATCGACAAAGAAGAAGGTCTTGTTCCTGTGAATGGGGCCGCCCACCGACCCGCCAAACTGGTTCAGGTTGAACTTCTCCGCGGAAGTCGCAAAGTAGCTCTTCGCATCAAGATCGGTGTTGCGCACAAACTCGAACAGAGAACCGTGCATGGCGTTGGTCCCGGACTTGGAGGTCACCAGCACGGTCGGTCCCGCACGTGTGCCGTACTCGGCGGAATAGGTGTAGGTGAGGACCTTGAACTCCGCAATATCGTCGATGGACGAAAAGACGCCGATGCCGCCCGCGGTCAGTTCGTTATTGTCGACGCCATCCAGCAGCCAGTCCGTGCTGTTGGGCCGCGAGCCGCCGACAGACAGAGAGAAGGAACCGCGTGCGGCCACCTCGCTGTCGCTGCCAGAGGTGAAAAAGCTGTTGGGGTTGTTCTCCGCCGTTGCGCCCGCGGTGAGCGTGGCAAGTTGCACGAAATCGCGGCCGTTCAGGGGCAGTTGCGACACCTCCTGCCCGGTGATGACCTGGCCGAGCGATGGATTGGCTGTCTCGACAGCTACAGCGTCCCCGGTGACAGCCACTGTCGTGACAACGGTAGCGGGCACGAGCGAAAAATCCAGTTCGCGGGCCTCATCGACCTGGAGACGCAAATCCCTGGACTCGGCGCTTTGAAATCCCGCCGCGTTGACGCGCACGGTATAAGACCCAACAGGGAGGAGAGGAATCAAATAGTGTCCGGAATTGTCCGTCTTCCCCTCGCGAGTCATGCCGGTTCCCTGAGAAGTTGCGATGACGGCAGCTCCAGGAATAGCCGACCCGGATTTATCGAGGACGTTGCCGGAGAAACTGCCAATGGCCTGGCCGTGCAAGGCCTGCGGGGTCATGATCGCGAGAACGCCGACCACCACGAAAAGTAGTATTTTATGGAATTTTGCGTAGGCTGCGGGATTCACAGAGCCTCGACACTTCGCATCTACCAGTGTGCGTTTCATAGTCATAACCCCTTTCGACAAAACGGCCTAAGTGGTTCTTTCACCGACTGCGCTGCGCTCAATTACTAGTTCATAAGACTCTAAGAAAGGAGTGCCCGAAAGTCAACGAATCATTTATCCAATGCACCGACAGCGTGCATATCCGGCGGGGCGGCCACGAGCGGCGATACGCTCATGCGATTGGCCTGCTCCATTTTCGGGGATTGCAGAAATTCCGGGGATTGCAGAAAATAGCGGGCCCTTCCAGCACACTCTTAACAGCCTGTGGTGAAAGTCGGTCTTTGAAAGGGCACAACTTCAGTTGCGCTGCAAACGATTCACTTCAAACGTCGGGCCTTACAGGCTGCGGAAAAACTCGATGATGACCTCAAAAGTGTCAGGGCACGACTTCAGTCGTGCCGTAAGTGCCGCAAAATAAGCGTGGCCTTTAGGCCCTGCGGTTCTGCTTCGGGTTTTTTGCAACTATTTCCGCAGCCTCTTTAGCCCCTGAGGGACGTCTTCAGGCAGTTTGGACTTTCACCACGCGCTGTTCAATGGAAGGCGGCAACTCCGCGGCTTGCACCCCCATCCGGAGTACACCCCCCCCGGGTCTATTTATTTCTTTGTTCGCCTGAAATCTTGCATATTATTTTTAAGGCAACACCGTACTTCCCCAAACAGCAGGTAAAACCGCCTCTTGGCGATGCGGGCCAGACCGGCAGCCCGGCGCATTTACAATGAGTCCGTGCAGCCAGAAACGTCTCAACCCATCATTCTCGCCGAAAACCTAACCAAGGTTTATGCCGCCGGCAGCATCCAGGTCGCCGCGGTGCGCAAGGTTTCGCTTGCCATCGAACGCGGGGAGTTCGTGGCCATTGTCGGACCTTCCGGCTCCGGCAAGTCCACCCTCTTCTACCTGCTCGGCGGCCTCACCCAGGCCACGGAAGGCCGCGTAGTCATTGACGGCGTAGACTTTGCCAGCCTCAGCGACGGCGAGCGCACCAAATTGCGCAAGCATCGCATCGGCTTCGTCTTCCAGAAGTTCAACTTGCTGCCCACGCTCTCGGCCATGGGCAACATCGAGATCGCGTACGACGTCAGCGGCCGCAAGGAACCGCTGGACCGCGTCTACCTCGACCATCTCAGCGATCTCCTGTCGATCCGGGGACGCCTCAAGCACCGGCCGTCGGAGCTCAGCGGTGGCGAGCAGCAGCGCGTGGCGATTGCCCGCGCGCTCATTACTCGTCCAGCCATCGTTCTGGCCGACGAGCCCACCGGCAACCTCGACACGAAGAACTCCGACGCGGTGCTCGCAATGCTGCTCAAGTCGAACCGCGAACTGGGCCAGACCACGCTGATGATTACCCACAACCCCGAGGCCGCCTCGATCGCCAGCCGCATTCTGTACATGCGCGACGGCGAGATTGTGCGCGAGGAGATCGGTTCCAGGGCCGCCCCGTCCGGGCCGACCACCCATGGGGAGCCGGCCGCAGTTTGACCTGATTTAGGCCGCCCGGTATACTCAATCTTGTCACAAGCGGGAGTAGCTCAGTGGTAGAGCATCGCCTTGCCAAGGCGAGGGTCGCGAGTTCAAATCTCGTCTCCCGCTCCATTCCGCCCTTCGGTGTCAACCGGGTTGTCCAGGGCGGTCTGGAGCGATTAAAAAATATTAGGGCAGCCCTACCAAGGCGCGGTACCCAAGTGGTAAGGGAGAGGTCTGCAAAACCTTTATGCGCCGGTTCGATCCCGGCCCGCGCCTCCAACAATCCAAAAGACTTACACCCGACAAACCAAGCCAACGAAAACTCCACTGTAGCGGGAACTGTAGCGGGTGGGCGGTTTTCGGCTCGTCTGTGAATTGCAAGCTTTGGGAACTTTGGCGACAAAAAGTGACCGCCGACAGCGAAAGCACATCAAAATTGGTATAGAGTGGTGGCAATCGGCCGATAGGGGGTCTGTGGGTATGTATTTACAGTTTGACGAAGCCAAAGCGACCCAAATGGCGGCCTATTTGCTACGCCTGCGCGGCGGCCAAATGCATTACATCAAACTGATCAAGTTGATGTATCTGGCGGACCGTGAGGCGCTCTTGCGCTGGGGTGTGCCCATCACTAGAGACCGCTATGTTTCCATGGATAACGGTCCGGTACTCAGCCGGGTTTTGAATCTAATCACGGACGACCGCCCCAAGCCTGTCTGGTCGGAGTTCATTTCGGCTCCCCTTGGGGAGTACGAAGTCAGACTTCTCAAAGATGCACCTACGGATGCTCTTTCGCGCGCCGAAGAAAAGCTCCTGGATGAAATCTTTCAGACTTACGGCTATCGAAATCGCTGGGAACTGATCGAGAATGTCATGCACAAGCTGCCCGAGTGGCGGAACCCCAACAAGGGTATGATTCCTATCCCGATTCGAGACATACTTAAGGCTGGAGGCGAGAGCGAGAACGATATTAGGTACGTCCTCCGCGAGCTTCATTCCTTCGCGAGCGACGAAGAAAAGCTAGCTCGAGCTTATGCTTAAGTGCGGTGACACTTTCCTGACTGGCGACGGCGACGAAGACAACTTTCATCTCTGGATCATTGTGACGCCTCCCAGCGAAGGTGAGGTGGTCACAGTCTGCATGGTAACCACTACAAAGAAGACAGAGCGACTCGTGCAACTCGTGCCGGGAGACCACCCTTTTGTCAAACACGATTCAGCGATTTCTTATGGGTTTTCGAGGATCAGGACCGTTGCCGACATCGAGTCCTTGCTCGCAAGTGGTTCGGCACGGCCCAAAGAACCCATGCCTCCCAATGTGCTAGGTCGAATCCAGGCAGGCGTAATCGACTCCGATTTCATCCCCAAGGGCGTGCGCGCCTTTTATCTGGCGGTAATGGGCTAGATCAGCAACAGCTCTCCGAAAAATGACCTGAACGAGGCGTTGGTGTTGTGCGCTAAGACGCAGGGAGTTACGGTTCTGCAAGCGCCGCCCTCTGTTCTCTCACATACTTCTCGACTTTATCCATGGCTTGAATTTGGTGCTCTTGCGATGGATGTGCATACCGCAAGACCATTTGAATCTTGGTATGGCCCATCATGGCCGCCAGTGTGACAAGGTCGACCCCAGCCTCTACTGCTCGAGTGGCCCACGTGTGGCGACAATCGTAGAGAACGAAATGAGGCAACTTGCTTGCCGTCAAGGTTCGGTCATGCGCGTTATTTAGTTTTGGGACTGGGCGATTCAAGTCGTCGTCGTGGGGGAAATCCTTGCCGCTGCCCAACCAAGCTGCTTCGAGGGGTTGGACAGAAATGGCCACTTTGCAGCAGAGCAGCTCACGCCGGGTTGAATCAATAGAAAAACTATTTCTATTACGAATTCGTTTGCGATAGGATCGTAGATGCCTTCCTTTGGATGAAGCAGCTTGTCGCCTGACGGCCGAGGCGCGCGCCATTGAGCAAGACGAGATATTTGGTGGCGCTCACCAGCCCCGGCGTTTGCTGAAGGGATTCTGGAGATGGGCGAGGATGGATTGGGGACCGATGCACGCACCAAATAGTGAGATCCGCCGAGACGAAATCAACGCGCGGGCGGATTGCCCACTCTTTCAAGCCGCAAACCACTGGCTGGTTCAGTACCTGTCGCGAGAGTTTCAGGTCGAGGTCGACAAGGCGCTGCGAGATTCCGCCGCCCCTCGACCCGCGGGACAACCCATCGGGAGGATCTCGCAGAAGAAAACTGAATGTTCCCTCCGGGAAAACGTTCCCGACGATCTGTGGGTGCGACTTAGGCAATTTGCAACAGCAACTCCTCAGGAGAAGACTCGATGAAACGTGCTTGCGAGGGAATTGAAGCGGCGTACGATCACGCCAAGGAACGCTACGGCGAGATGGGTGTAGACACAGACGGCGTCCTGCAGAAACTCGATGAAGTCCCGATTTCGATTCACTGCTGGCAAGGCGACGACGTGCGCGGATTTGAGAATCCGGACGGAACTCTCACGGGGGGAATCCAGACCAGCGGAAACTATCCAGGGCGGGCGCGCAATGGCAGTGAACTGCGTTCGGACCTGGAGGTTGCTTTCAAATTGATACCGGGCCGAAAGCGCGTCAACCTTCATGCCATCTATCTCGAATCGGATGCGCCGGTAGAACGAAATGCGATTGAGCCACGGCACTTTCAGCGCTGGGTCGACTGGGCCAGGGTCCACGATCTGCATCTCGATTTCAACCCCACCTGTTTCTCTCATCCGCTCAGCGATCAGGGGCTGACGCTGAGTCATCCCGACCCGTCCATACGCCGTTTCTGGGTGGATCACTGCCTGGCATCAAGAAGAATCAGCGATTATTTCGGAAGGGAACTCGGCTCACCCGCGGTGATGAACATCTGGATTCCCGACGGCTACAAAGATCAGCCGGCGGACAGATACGCCCCCCGTGAGAGATTAATCGAAGCACTCGACCAGATCATTGCCGAGCCGCTGGGCCAAAATCACAAGATTTCTGTGGAAGGCAAACTGTTCGGAATCGGCGCGGAAAGCTACACGGTCGGCTCCAACGACTTCTATCTCGCTTACGCGGCGACGCGAAAGATTCTGCTGTGTCTCGATGCGGGCCATTTTCATCCCGCCGAGAGTGTTTCCGACAAAATCTCAACAGCTCTGCTCTTTCTCGATGAGATTCTGCTGCATGTTTCGCGCCCAGTGCATTGGGACTCGGACCATGTGGTGCTGTTGGATGATCCCACGCTCAATATCGCGCAGGAGATGGTCCGTGGCGATTCCTTATCGCGCGTGCATCTGGGGCTCGACTTCTTCGACGCCAGCATAAATCGTGTGGCGGCATGGACGATCGGAGCCCGCAATATGAGAAAGGCTCTGCTAATCGCTCTGCTGCAGCCGGCCGCGAAGCTGATTGATGCGGAAAATCGTGGGGATGGGACCATGCGCATGGCTCTGTTTGAGGAACAAAAATCTCTGCCGTGGTCTGCCGTGTGGGATTTTTATTGTTCTACGAGGGACGTGCCGGTGGGGATTGCATGGCTGGATGTTGTGCGTCGACACGAATCGTCTGTACTTGAGCAGCGCAAGGGGGTGCGATGACGGAATCGATCAACGAAGCGTGGTTCATGAGGGCCATGATCAAGGCGACCTCGGACATGTGGCTGAAGGGATGGAACGAGCGCAATGGCGGCAACATCAGCCTGCGCCTGCTGCCGGAAGACCTGCTTCCTTTTCGCCACTGCCTCAAAGGCGAACGCGAGTTCCCCATCGGCGAGAACATCCCGGAGCTGAGCGGCCAGTGTTTTCTGGTGACCGGTACCGGGAAGTACTTTCGCAACGTCCAGCTCGACCCGGAGGAGAACCTTGGATTGGTCCAGGTTGGCCTGGACGGGGCCTCGGTGCGCATTCTGTGGGGTTACAGTGACGGATGCACTCCGACTTCGGAGTTGTCCGCTCATCTGAAGTCGCATCGCGCCCGGCAGCGCGTGACCCAAGGTCGCAGCCGAGTGATCATGCATTGCCATGCGACCAATCTCATCGCGCTTTCTTACGTACTCGATCTTTCCTCTGAGGTATTCACCCGGGCGCTGTGGGAGATGAGCACGGAGTGTATGGTGGTGTTCCCGGACGGAATCGGAGTGCTGCCCTGGATGGTTCCCGGAACCAACGAGATTGGAGAAGCAACCGCCATGGCGATGCGGGAACATCCACTCGCGCTTTGGCCATTTCACGGGGTCTTTGGTTCGGGCGCCACGCTGGACGAGGCCTTCGGTCTGATCGACACGGCGGAGAAGGCCGCCGAAGTCCTGGTGAAGGTATTATCCATGGGCGGAAAAAAGCAGTCCATCACCACCCAAGAGCTGAAAAACCTGGTGCTCCGCTTCAGCGTGCAGCCGATGCAGTCCGCGCTTGCCGTTGAGAAGTGGTCGTAAGCCCACGCGCAGGACGTTCGCGCGATTGATCCGGCCCTTCAAGAGTGTTGCGCCTTCCCTTTCATTTCGCGATAAAAACCCGCGAAATGGATGGGGCACGGCGCCTTTATTTGGGGGCCGGATCAATGGGCAACAGACAACCAGAAGAAGCAAGCCCCGCTGCGACGGGGCGCCAAAGTGGAAAGAGGCCACTGGTCATGAAGAAACTCGTTTTGTGCGGTGCCGTATTCTTGCTGCTCTCGACAGCACTGAAGGCCTTCGCTCTGCCGGACGAAGTGGCAAAGCCGTTTGATCTGCAATGCGATGCGCTGAGCCGTCCGCTTGGGGACGATAACAAGCAACCTCTTTTCTCTTGGAAACTGCGGGACACCCGCACAGGCGCCAGGCAAACAGCGTACCGGATTCTGGTGGCGAGCGATGCGCGCATGCTGGCAAGCGGGCGCTCCGATGTTTGGGACAGCGGACGAGTGGCGTCTGACCGGTCAGTTGATATCGCCTACGCGGGTCCAGTATTGCAGCCCGAGACTCGCTATTACTGGCGCGTGCAGGCATGGGACATGCGCGGCAAACCTTACTCACCGAGCGAGGCAAGCTGGTGGGAGACTGGATTGCTGGGCCAGGAACATTGGGTTGCGCAGTGGGTTGGCTACGAGGATCAGGAGCAGCGCAGTGTTCGCGAAGCAGGCGCCGAGTGGATCACGAATCCGGGGGTCAATCCGGAGGTCCAGGACCCTGCACCCAAAGGAGCCACGCATCACGAATTTCGGTTGCGCTTTGACGTCAGAACCCCGGTAAAGCGCGCCATCCTTTATGTCACTGGTGAGGATACCGCCGCCGCATGGGTCAACGGCACACAGGTCGCGCAACCGGGTACGCAACCGGCATGGGGCCGCACACCCTGGCGGACTTATGTCCGGCAGAATGTGACCGTGCAGGTCCATCCCGGCGCGAATCTGCTGGCCATCGAGGTCACCCGGTTCGGTGGCAATGCTTCGAGAACCCCGATGAACGCCACGGTCTATCTGGAGGGCGCAGACGGCAGCGCGCAGGTCCTGAAGACCGGCACGCCGCAGTGGAAGGCGATGTTCCAGGCAGAGGGGAACTGGACCAAGCCGGATTATGACGATAGCTCCTGGCCTGCGGCCGTCGCGTTCCCGCCAGGTCGCGACCCATTCGGAGGGAAAGATACACTGGGCAGCCCTCTTCCAACCGCATCCGTGGCAGCGCTCCGGCATAGTTTCCGCCTAACCAAACCGGTGGCCTCCGCACGGCTTTATGCGACGGCATTCGGCTCTTACAAATTCAGTGTGAATGGCAAGCCTGTTGGCGACCAGGTGCTCGCTCCTGGGTGGACTGACTTCCGGCAGCGCGTCTACTACCAGACGTATGACGTGACAGCACTTTTGGCAGGGGGCGAGAACGCGCTGGGCGCATACCTGGCTCCGGGATGGTACTCCACTCCGCTTGAATGGATCGGGCAGGGCAATAACTACGGCCCCACCCCCGGTGCGCTGAGGGCGCAGTTAAAGGTGACGTACGCCGACGGGACTTCGGAGTGGATCGCAACGGATTCTTCCTGGAAGGCGGATATATCGCCCATCACATCGGCCGAAATCTATGACGGAGAAACGTATGACGCCCGCCGTTTGCAGACTGGCTGGGACCGGCCTGGATTCATCGATGCCGGATGGCATCCCGTGTCCGTGATTCAGCCGCACGAGCCGGCGATTGAGTGGCAATCGTTTCAGCCCATTCGCGCGACTCGAACAGTTGCACCGAAGTCAGTCACGAATCCGAAGCCTGGCGTCTTCATTTATGACTTTGGCCAAAACCTCGCAGGAGTCGCGAAGATAAGTCTTCACGCGAGTGCCGGGGTCACCGTGCAGCTTCGCTTTGCAGAGTTGCTCAATTCAGATGGAACTCTTTACGTGGAGAATCTGAGAAATGCCAAAGCCACTGACCGGTACACCTTCGCAACAGATGGAATGGAGGAGTACGAGCCGTCTTTCACGTTTCATGGATTCCGCTACGTGGAGTTATCGGGAGTAACAGAAAGTCCAGGGCTGGCGGCCGTGCAGGCGGTTGTGCTGCGGACGGATTATCCCCTCACGGCGGAGCTGAAAACCGGAAGTTCCATGATCAATCAGCTCTGGAGCAATATCGTCTGGGGTCAGCAGTCCAACTTCCTGAGCGTGCCCACCGATTGTCCGCAAAGGGATGAGCGCCTTGGGTGGGCAGCAGATGCGCAGGTCTTCTGGCGCACCGCGTCATTCAATGCAGAACTGACCGCCTTTTCCCGCAAATATGCCACAGACCTTCGGGGAACCCAATCAGGTACCGCCATGTATGGGATCTACGCGCCTGGCACCGCCAAGGAAAATCCGGGCTACGGTCCGGGATGGAGCGATGTGGGAGTGATTGTGCCCTGGACGTCGTGGATCCAGAACGGCGACAAGGAAATTGTCCGGCAGAACTGGGACGGCATGGAAAGGTATTTGTCCGCGATTCTGTCTAGCAATCCGGACTATCTCTGGAAGAACAAAAGAGGGATCAACTTCGGCGACTGGGTTGCGCCCGAGGGCCCCACGTCGGAGGTGATGATCGCTACCGCATATTGGGCTTACGACGCAACCCTGATGAAGCAAATGGCGCACGCGATTGGCCGCTACGACGATGAGCGAAAGTATTCCGACTTGTTTCTGAAGATTCAGTCTTCCTTCATTCATACGTGGGTTCATCCCAACGGACGTGTCGAAGCCGAACATCGGGGCAATGAATCCGAGGCGGACCGGGACGCAAAACATCTGGAAACTCAAACCGGGTATGCGTTGGCGCTGCACATGCGGCTCCTGCCAGATGCCATGCGCGCCCAAGCCGGAGACAGGCTTGTTGAGTTGATTGGCCAGAACGGCTGGAAACTTGGCACGGGTTTCCTCGGGACGCCCTATCTTCTGGAAGTGCTCACCGATACCGGACATGCAGACGTCGCGTATCGTATCTTGATGAACACGGAGTATCCGTCCTGGGGCTACATGGTGACACATGGCGCCACGACCATGTGGGAGCGGTGGAACGGAGACAAGATGCTCGACGATCCTGGAATGAATTCATTCAATCACTACGCCTATGGCGCGGTTGGCGAATGGCTTTACCGGTATGCGGCGGGCATCGACGCTACGCCATCCGACCCCGGATTCCACACGATTCTGCTTCATCCGAATATCGATGCACGCCTGGGCACGATGGCGCTTTCGTATGAGTCGCGCTATGGGACCATCCATTCCGAGTGGGCCACGAAAGCCGACGGAGCAGAGTGGCGAGTCACCATCCCCGCGAACACCCGGGCGCGTTTGCTTGTTCCCGCTGACGACGAAACGAAATACACCGTTAACGGCAAGGCGCTATCGACCAGTCCTCTCACCAAGAAGGTAGACGCAGGAGCGGAAGCGGACGCATCGGGATATGAGTTCGCTGCGGGGACGTACCTTTTCCATATCGATGCCAACTCGGCTGCCGTTCCATCTGCGAGCTCCGGGAAATAAGGGATGATCAGCGGCATATAGGTACGAAACGATGATCCAACCATAACAACAAGGACGGCCGGCAATTCGCCGGCCGTCCTTGTTGTTGCTGTAGTGCTTCTCCGCGGGATCGGTCCCTGGGTGGTCTACTGCGCTCCGAACGATGGCGGCTCATCGCCGGGAGCTGTACCCCAGTTCTTATTCGGCGTATCGCCCAGTTCGAATTCCAGCGTGCCTCCGTGCAGTGCAAAGGTTTCCGGAAGCCAGGTTCGTGAAGTGGATTTGCCGTTCACCTTCAAGCCCTGCACATAAGGTTTTCCCATGCCCGCAGCATCTGCCTTGATGCGCACATCTCCGCCCTGCCTGTGGACCGTGATTTGCCGGAACAGCGGACTGCCAACCACGAGTTCTGCCCGCCCGGGAATCTCCGGATAGAGTCCCATCGCTGCGAACACTGCCCACGAGGACATCTCGCCCAGATCGTCGTTGCCCGGGATTCCGTCCGGAGCGTTTTTCCAGATTGTGTCCAGCACCTGCCGTACCAGTTGTTGCGTCTTCCAAGGCTGCCCTGCAAAATCGTAGAGCCAGGGCGTCTCGACAGAAGGTTCATTGTCGAGTTCAGCGTGCAGTGGGCCCGATTTGGTCACGGCCGGTGCGCCCTTCTTGTCATAGAAGAAATTGTCCAGCCGTGCGACCGCCTTCGCCCGCCCGCCCATCTGCTCGAACAGCCCCGCTTCATTGAACGGCACCATCCATACATACTGTGCCGCGCTGCCTTCCACGAAGCCATCTTCCGTGTCGGGAGTGAAGGGCTTTGGCTTATCGCTGTTGTCGTCCGTAACCATGGGCCATGTTCCATCGGCGTTGCGATTCATGAAATATCCGCCTTCGGGAGTGGCCTGCGGATTCCAGATGTTCTTCCAATACTGTGCGCGCTCGGCGAACCTTTTCTGCACGGCCTCCTGGCCGAGATGCCCGGCAAGCGCAGAGATGCCGAACTCGGCGGAAACATCTTCGAGCGTATCTGCAGCGGGGCCCCAGGACGGAGCTCCGGCCGGAATGTAATGCAGCTTCAACCACTGGTCAAGCCCGGGCCGTTCGCCTGCGCACTCAACCGGGCAGCCGTTCGCGCTCAAGTCCTCGTTGGTTGGAACATCCGCCGCATGGACCAGTGATGCGAGTGCGCCTTTCGCATCGAAGTCGCGTCCGCCGAATGCCCAGATGTCCGCCACCGCCGGCGCCGCAGGGTCGCCGTTCATCACATGCGTTGCCCCATTCATATGCGTCCACCGGTCCCAGCGTCCGCCATCCTGCGAGGCCTGATTATAGAGACTTTGCGCAACGTCGCTGCCCTGCTTCGGGTCCAGCCAGGTCAACAACTGCATTTGCGATCGATACACGTCCCACCCGGAAAAGTTGGCGTATTGGGCGGTTTGTCCCGGCACAACTCGATGTACCTTGCCGTCCATTCCCGCATACTCGCCGTTCGCGTCGCTATAGGTGGTCGGAGTCATCAGCGAGTGGTAGAGGGCGGTCGTGAAGACGGTCCGTTGCTCGTCGGTTCCGCCGTCGATCTCGATCTGCTTCAGCCGCTCGTTCCAGGCGGATCGCGCGCGTGCCGCCACTTGCTCATAGGCCGCGCCATTCCGGCTTTCTGCTTCCAAATTGGCCCGGGCATTCGCCTCGCTCACATACGAGATGGCAACCTGCAACCGCACATCGCCACCCGTCCCGAAGCCGAGCCATACGCCGGAGCCGTGTCCCGCCTCGGGAAAACCTTTCGGCCCGTACCCCGCTTCTCCCTTTGCAGACAACGCTCCCGGAGTCACAACCGCGTCCTGCCATGCGCCCTGCTCGATCACTTTCCGGTCAAACCGGATGATGAAGTGCAACGTGTAATAGGAGCGGCGATCCTCGGTCCCGAGATAGCCGCAGAAATTTCCGCTCGTTACCGATCCGACCACGGTTCCGGTTGCGGGATCAATGTGCGTCTCTGCCGCAGTAGATCCGACTTCGGAGTCGGAGGTTCGCACCAGCACACGAGCCGGCTGGCCCTCAGGAAAGCGGAAGGTAGCCACACCCATGCGCGTCGCGGCCGCCAGCGAAACTTCAACACCGTTGCCCAGCTTAACCCGATAGGATCCTGGTTCAGCCTTTTCATCTTCGTGGCGGAAGTCAACCGCGTAGGCCTGCCTGAAATTACTCGACGGAGAAGCCGTCACCGCATCGGTGATCGGCATAATCGGCACGTCTCCCGATCCACCGGCACAGCCCCATCCTTCCACATTGGTGAGGCTGAAGCCGCGGATCTTCTTGGAGTGGTACTCGTAGCCCCCGGGCGCCGCAATCAACCGCCGTTCGTCAACCGGCGCGGCTTCCGGACTGAACTGCACCATGCCGAACGGCACGGTTGCTCCCGGGAAGACGTTGCCCCCGTTAGCTGTTCCGATCAAGGGGTTGACCCATGAGGCTGGATCCCGTTGTTCTGCTGCGACCAATGACGCGGCAATCGCGCCTGCAGCAACTCCCAGTAACATGCCGCGGAAAACCGGGCGAAAAACGAACATTTTCATCTCTGCTCTCAATCCTTAGTGACACCGTTACGGCCCTCAACAAATATTCTCTGCCAGGAATGCCGATGTAGCGAGTTTACTAGCCGTCGCATAAATGCTTCCGAGGCCCGCCGAGCAACAGCCTGGATACCCGTACAAGTCTTTGTTATGAAGTCTGTGCCATGAGCAGGCGCAGCGCAGAACCGTCGGCAACGATGCTAACGCCCTCGACACTCTTCGAGGCACGCCCGCTGGCAACCCCTACAGAGTAGTCGAAGTCGCGAAAACGATAGTGCAGGCGCTCGCCCGAAACGCCGTGGAACGCACTGCGGTCCGCAACCCATTCAAATTTCAGGCCGAGCCGAACGTGCGGGGCCGCACCGCTCAGCATGAACGCGACCTCGCGCTCATGAAAGATAAACTCCAGGCTTCCCCCGGAGGATACCGGCACATGTGTTCGCAGCGATGAGCCGGTCTCGCTGACCACAGGCAGACCGTTTGCCGTGAGTGGGTGCTCCTTCCCGTCCTGGCCGATCAGCAGAAAGCGCCCCATGGCACGCATTCCGCCGTGGCCAGCGCGCGCCTGGTCGTCGCTCCAGTGATAGCCGTCAAGCACGGCCAGCATTCGCTGTTCAATCCCGTGCTGCCGAACGACATCCTCCAGATAAGGCTGCGGGAACCGATCGTCGTAAACATGCAAGTCACGGAGATAAAACTGATCCCCCCGGAAATGCAGATTGGCGCGGAAGTATTTGCTCTGGTACCAAACGCTTCGCTCGGGAACATCGGTGTTGCCAAATGGATCGGAAAGCATGACCTGAGCCTGGCTCGGTGTCGACCCAAAGAGGCGCTTGAAACGACGCCCCGTCTCGCCCATTGTCTCGACCATGAGCTGACCTTGCTTGCGAACCGCTGCCAGCTTGTCCATCTGCATCGGATAAGCCTTTTGCATCATCGGCCAGCCGAAGCTATTTTCCTGGCCGAGTTGCGCATAGCCAAACGATTGTGTCGGCTCATTCGCGATCATACCCAGGAATCGGTCAACAAATGTCTCGGACTGGCCCGATGGCCACACTGGTTCCATGGTGTCCGGACAGGGATACTTGTTGTCGTAGTAATAGACCGGGTCTTGCCCGAGCAGCCGGAACATGGGAGTGGAAATCTGATTTGCCCGCTCCAATGCGGGGCTCCACGCGTTCTTTCGGCTCGGATAGTACGCTGCGATGGGCGCCCCCCAGATGGTAAAGCCGTCGGTAGCCAACTGATCGCGGCAATTCCCCAAGGCATCAATGCCATAGTGATCGGCGAGATGCGCCGCGGTGATCGCATCCAGATTCCACGATGCCACGGTTTTCGCATCGCGGCCAAAGACGCGCCTGAAGGTGGCCATCGCAGTGTCCGCGAGCTTGTGGCGCTCCTCTGGTGAGTACCCGATGGAATAGGCAACGGGGACATGGTAATCCCACTCCCATTGCGGATTGCCGCGCCAGGCGATACCCGCATCGTCGCAGATCTTGCGGTTCATTTCGAACCAGATGCCGGTCTCGTGATCTGGAGGCATTTCTGCCTTGAGGAACGGGACAAACGGCCCTTCGACCAGCGCATCATACTGAAGCAGCCAAGTGGCGGGAAATCGATGCGCCTTGATCAGCGCCATCTGCTCGCGCACCGGTTCCATCAGGTCAGTCTTTTCGCGCGGCTCCTCTGCACGAATAAAATTCACGATATTGATCGCACGCCGTGACGCGCTTTGGGGAGAAGCTCCCGATGTAAACGAGGGCAACATGCTTGCCGCAACCGCCGTCTTCAAAGCGCCAACCATCACTTCTCTGCGCGTGAGAGAAGTGCGATTCGCTTCAGTTGGTATCTTCGCCATATAACATTCCTTTCCTTGCCCGCTGAAGATCGCCCGGCCCAGGCACAGACGCCTTCTGCCGCGGACTGCTAATTGATTCTTTGGAATTGCCTGCCGGGTGCTCTCTTATCTAGCTATCGACAGCACGACGCATAAGATGTATTCACCCGCTAATACCCATAGGGCGGTGCTTTCGCACCGCCCTATGGGTCGTCTTGTCCGGTGGGCAACCTAAGCGCTTACCATTTAACCTTTACGGAAATCTGGAGTTCACGCGGCAGGTTGCTCTGACCCCAGGGACCGCGCTCGGTCTCGCCAAAAGTGTTGTCCTGGGGGTTGCTGTCATATCCGTTTTGCCACTCCGGATGATTGAGGACGTTGAACCCTTCCAAGCGAAGCTGCAATGAGGAGCGCTCATAGATTGGAAAGTTCTTTGACAGCCCGGCATCGAACTGGTTTTTGTTTGCTGCCCGGATTCCTGAAAAAACGTAATTTCGGCTAGCCGCATATTGGGGCTGCACAATGAAATCGGTTTGGCCGCTCTGGCAGGTGTAAAGACCCGGCTTGCCGGGCGTGGTATACAACGGCACAACTGACCATTGACCCGAGGTTTTATCCTGCTCCCATTGGGCTACGCACGGATCGACCTTGCGGATGAAGCCTGTAGAGTCCAAATGGCTTGGAACCCCGGCCGGATGAATATACTCCAAATTGCTGAAGGTCCATGGCACTCCAGTTTCGTGGATGAACTGGGGAGACACTTCCCAACCGCCGATTACACCATCGAGCAGGCGATTGGCATTGCCAAGCAGTTGCCTGCCGCGGCCCACGGGAAGCAGGTAGACCGCGTCCAGGGTGATCCGCTGCGGTCGGTCGCTGCCGTCAATGCTGCGAGACGGAATCTGATAGGTCTGATCGTGCCAGCCGCCCGCATCCATGAACTTAGACCATGTCCATGTGCCGTGAACAGTGAGCGACTTGTTCCATCGGTGCGAGCCTACAACCTGCAATGAGTGGTACCAGCTTCTGGCATCATTCCGCTGATTCTCCGTAATGTCACTAAAGGCAGGTAATGGACGGGTCAGGAAGTTACTCTGCACGGTCGGAGCGCCGTAAAAGCTGCTGCCCTGAAAAGCAGCAACATTCTGGAACGGGTTGGGAACCAGATTGAGATTACAGATGTCCGGATTTCCTCCAAGTTCAACGTTGCATTGCGCGTTCCACTGTTCGCTGACTGGATTCCTATTCAAAGAACTGTCCAGATTCCTGGTCTTACTTCCGTCGTAGCTGATTTCGATCACATCATGACTGGCAAGTTGCCTCTGGACGCCAAAGGAGTATGTCCAAAAACTCGGCAGCTTGTAATTGGGGTTGGAGTAGGAATATCCCTGTCCGAGGCTGGTTTCCAGACTGCTTGCTGCTCCGGCTGGTTGGATCACGTTAGGATAGGGATTGGAGAGATTCACCAGCGGCGTTTGCCAGTTATCGACCGTAGCCTGGTATTCAGCGGAGTTCATTTTTATGCGGAGTGGGCGCGGCATTCTGGCGTTACAGGATGATACATCAATGGGATACGGTCGCTGGCTTACTTGTGGACTGCGCATAACGATTGGTGTTCTGCTTCTAGTGCCGTGACCGCATGTATAGGTAACCATAGTAGATACTTGTGGTGAGGCTTTTGCTGCGGTATATCTGAAGGTATGGGCAGAGGGAACCGGCTTCAGATTGAACTCAAGGCGCGAGATCGTCA
>Ga0224527_1000364_pt1 | contig 31427 bp, 27 predicted proteins | sample CBST0metaG_FD_179882 | JGI IMG/M metagenome (GOLD analysis project Ga0224527, IMG submission 179882) | Peat soil microbial communities from Stordalen Mire, Sweden - C.B.S.T0 | ecosystem: Environmental > Terrestrial > Soil > Wetlands > Peat | place: Sweden: Norrbotten County, Stordalen Mire... | reverse complement strand
ATGTGACTCCCGGCAGTGAAGGCCTTGGCGCCGACCGCCCGTGCTGACTCGGCGGCGCGGCCGTCGGTATGCAAGCGAACACGGCTGAAGTCGAATCCGAACTTTGGCTCCATCGCAGACCGCGTAGCACTGTCCAGCGGTTGGCCCATGGATTCCATGACCTCCCGCACGAGCGAGGGAGCCGGAAGTCCTGCTGCGACGTCAGCAGCCTCGCGCTGCACGCACATGTGCGGGCCGAGCGTATGCTGGCGCGACAAAAGCCCGCTGGCCGAGTGCGACTGTTCCGAAGATTGGGCCGGCGACTTGCCTGTCTGCACTTGTGCGAAGCTAGATTTGCTCATTTCGGCACTCCTCCAGGGTTTGGACGACCCGTGTTGCCAGCGCGCCGCTGCTTTGAATTGCCGATTCCCTCGTGAACCGCTTGCGCAATGCTGTTCCCGAGTCTTACCGGCTGGTTCTCCGCGCCGAGTTGAATCACTCCCGCCCGAATGCGCGGCACTGCGATTCCACCGCGAAGCTCATCCGTCAATCCGTGCGCGGTAAGAAGGCGCACCAACTCTTGCTGAATTGCAGCACCGATTTGTGGCCCTTGCGCGCTGGTCGCCGGGAGTCCTTCCAGAATCAGCCGATCAATGTGGACATTCATCTTCATGCGACCCTGATCACCCTTCATGCCACCTTGCCTACGCGTCCCACTGCGCGGAACTCCAACTCGTTGATGACCCGGCCCAGTTTGCGTAACTCTGTCCGCGCCGCCTCAATGATCAACGGCATGGTGACAGGATCGCCGGTGTGGGCGGCTTGAAATGCCGCATTCAGTGCAATGCTTGTTATATTTCCGCCGGTGACATTGAGGCGCGCCAGACGATCGAAATCCAAATCCTGAACCGGCGTATCCGGCGGGAAGACCTTTTGCCAGATTGCTTTTCGCTGCGCAATGCTGGGAAACGGAAAATTCACCACGAAGCGGAGTCGGCGCATGAACGCCAGGTCCAGCGCGCTCTGCTTGTTGGTGGCCAGGATGGCGAGGCCGCCGTAGGCCTCCATTCGCTGCAAAAGGTAGTTGATCTCAATGTTGGCGTAGCGATCGTGGCTGTCTTTCACCTCGCTGCGCTTGCCAAACAACGCGTCCGCTTCGTCGAAGAACAGAATGGCTCCGCCATCTTCAGCCGCGTCGAACAGACGCCGCAAGTTTTTCTCGGTTTCGCCAATGTACTTGCTCACCACCGCGGAAAGATCGATGCGATAGAGGTTGAGGTGCAGTTCGTTGGCGATGACTTCAGCCGCCATGGTCTTTCCAGTGCCACTGTCGCCGGCGAACAGGGCACTGATCCCCAAGCCGCGCGTCATCTTGCGAGCGAATCCCCAATCTTCGTGGACCGTACTGCGCTGCGCTACCTGCGCTGCAATCTGATGCAACAGCGCTGTCTCCGTTGGCGGCAATACGATGTCCTCCCACGTAGCTTTGGCGTCGACGCGATGCGCCAGAGTGTCAAGGCGTGGCCGCGTGCTAGTCAAACATGCGGCCCACAAACGGTCATGCATGCCGGGACCGTCAGCACCAGCATTCGGAGCCGCGCTGTGAGCGATCTGGTGAATGCTGGCGATGCTGAGGTTAAACTGCCCGGCCAGCGAGGGCGGCGCCGCGCCCGCGGCTTCGCCTAACGCTGCCGCCCATGCTTCTCGTTGCTCGGCGGGGGTAGGCTTGGCGACATCGACGCGCATGTTATTCTCGGCCAGTCCCGGTAACACGTCGCGCGTGTCCACGAAGACGACGCCGCCTGTTCGAGACAGCAGGCGATGCGCTGGAGAATGAATGCCCCCCTGCGAGGCATCCCCCTCTGCAGCCGCATCTTCGAGGTAGAGAGCGAGCGGCAGCAACAAACTTTCGCGCTGCCACAAGCGGGCCAAGGTTTCCAGTTCATGCGTCACCGTGGGTAGCAGTGCAGCGGGAAGCCGGTAGACTTGGAGCCCCAGCGCAGCGGCGACCTGGGCAGCCACCAGTTGCTTGCTGGGAGCGTCGGCGCCGAGCAACTGAATGACGGGAACGCGGTCCTCTGGGGTCAACTGCTGCAGGCGCTCCAAAATGGTGTTCGCTACGCTCCTGTGCGAGCGCGGCAACTCCGCCGCGGCCGCCGGAACTTCCAGCGGGCCAAGCAATGGAGCGAGGCGGTCGTCCAGGTAGTTGAGGCCTTTCAGGTAGCTGACGATCCGTTCGTCGGCGCGCAAGGCGCTGGCGGACAAGGGCGCGTTTCCAGGTTGATTGATTTCAATCAGCCGCCAATATCGGAGCGGCCGCTCCGGCGAAAGAGCGTCCCAGGCAGGCGCATCGAAGAGCGCGAGCGCCAGGGCGAATGTTGGATATGGACGCGCCGTATCCGGCTGTGCCTGCGCACACAAGGCGGCGATGCCCGGGTCCAACTCCATCGCGCAGCAGAGCAGAAGTATCTCTCGCTCGAATTGCGAGAGCCCAAGGCGGTGAGCGAGCACGATCAACGCAGGCGGCTCCGAACCCTGCTCCGTGGCGGCCATCTCGGATGCCAGTTGCGCCAGACTGCTGGATGCTGTCGCGCTCGAGTCGGATGGCGAGGGTTGCGTGCCCGGTTCACGGCGCGCTCGCTTGCCCTTTGGGGGCGACGCTGAGTCCGGTTGGGTGTCAGCCGCAGCCACAGCCGTTTCCGATGGTGCCGTCGCCGGCACTTCCTGTCCTTGGCCGCTGCGCTCCCCGAGCTTGAGGCGCAGCCACGCGAGCGCAGTGGAAAGATACCGCGAATTGCTCTCCTGCCAATTGGTCTCTGCGCTCATGTGATCGTCACCTGCTGTGTTGAATCAAAAATCGGCGGAGTCACTGCGCGATTCACCAGCAAGCTATCCACGCCGTCGACTCTCAGACGGTAGTAGTAACTTCCGGAGATCAGATTTGTTGCAGCAAACGCCAGCGTGCCTGTTTGCGCAGGGAAAGACTCCGCTGGAATCTCCATGTCGCCAAGCAGGAGCGAAACGGTCTGCCCTGTCCAAATCTGCGGGGTGCAGGTCGCCGTATAGGCGACGCTGCCAGCAGGCGCGCTGGCGGGGGCAACGGTTACGTTGGGCGCGAGCGAAATTGGTTTGTGGTTCTGCGATAGGTCTCGCCCGGCCGCTGAACGAGCACCGCTGCCGTGTAGAAACCCACGGGCCAAATTGCAGGTTCATTTGGGATTTGTACACTCAACTGCGACGTGCCGTTGCCCGCCATGGGCGCAATCTCCACGGGCGCGGTCCACAGCGGGTTGTTGAATTGAACACCGACGTTGGTGCCGTCGAGATTCGCGCCGGTGATCGACAGCGTGTCTCCGAGCCGGACGCTCGGCTGCTGGTTGGGCGGCGTCAGCGAGTAGAGAGTGGGAATCGATGGACTGAGGCTCGCCTGGGACGACCATCCCTTGTCCTGCGAGCTGCGCGCCAACACAGGCAACGCCGCTTTCACCGGCTGCGTGCTGTCGATCAGCGTGACGGAGACGTCATAGCCTACCGAGACACGATATTGCGTGGCGAAGCCCATCCATAGTTTGGAAATGTCTTCCAACGACAACGGCTGCAGCGTGATGCGTACCCGATCCGGCTGATTTTCCAGACCGCTGCCGGGAAACGCGATCCTGATTTCATCGGGGCCCAGCAACGCGTGGTCGTAGAGGACGCTCATAGCCTTGCCGAGCAAGTGATGATCGAAGGGCTGCTTGGTGTCGTTCTCGCGACCAAAGGCAGTGACCAGGTAACGCAGGTCGAGTGCCATGGGCGACATGCCGGTCTCGCCCGGCTTCACGCTCCGTGGCATGTCCATATTTCGCCATGCGGCGTTGGGCAAAATCTGGTAGAGGAACAGGTTGAGTTGATTGGTGGTGATGGTGCCTCGCGCCTTGTCCAGAGGCAGCGCGGTGACCGTGGTGTCGTTCAGGTCGGGGTCGGTGCTGATTTCCGTGCCCAGGATGGCCTGCAGCGTGGCGGTAACGGCGGCGATGGCGTTGGCGTTGCTCATGCGCCTCCCCGCCTGGAGTGCAGGTAGTCGTTCAGGCTCATCACCGGCGACGCTGCGCCTTGTTGCTTTGACGATGCGGCTTGCGACGAGACCGCGCGCACCTCAATGCGCCCAATGGTTACCTGGATGGTTGGCTCGGGAGGATTTGCATGCGGTGCGGGAGGAACGTGCCGTGCAAATTCAAAGCGCGGCGCGGATGTGGGATCCATTGCGGTCGCAGGGCGCACAGCGGGCTTCTTGCTTTCCAAACTTGGAGTTTCAACCACGGGAGGCTTCGCTTGTGATTCCGCTGGTTGCTGAAGCTGGCTCGGTCCATCGGGTCGCTTTGGAGTTGAGCCCAGTGGCGTTGGTACTGCAGCTTCCCTTCTTTCGGCAGGGCGTTGCGGCTCGTCTTGAGTTGGAGCGAACGTGGAGGACTTCGGCAAAAACGCGGATGCGGTCAATGCGTCATCGGGGACATTCTTTTCGAACGCGGGCGCAACCGAAGCTCGTGCTGAAGTACGCGCTTCTTCCGGGGCTTCGGCAAACGGCTGAGATAACCGCGCGGATGTCCTTTGTCCTGGAGTTCGGACTGCCGGCTTCCGCACAGTCGGTCTGCTCTCGCGCGGACCTTCGTACGTCGCCAGCGCGGGTGTGTGGCCAGACGTTCGCACCGCCGGTTCGTTCTTTTGATTTTCGGAGCGAGACGCCTGCGGGATGGGCGATGGCGATTCCGGGTTCACACGTTCCTCGGCCGGAGGTCTGCTCACCGGGGCCTGCCTGTCTTGTTGTGCCGCGGACTGCCGCTTGGCATTTTCGACTGCGGACTCTGCCTCTCGCACCTCGTCTTCTCCTGGGTCAGAGGCGTCGCCAAACGACCCGTTATACGGCTTCGCCGGTTCAAAAAGAGTCGGCAGGCGCGGCTGGATCACCGGCGCTGTTCCCAAGCTGCGAGTTACGAGGTTCGATAGTAAGTCGCTCATATTCCTATCAGTGCCAGATAGAACTGTCTCCGCAACGGAGTGAGTGCCAATATGTCTCTCTCGTGCCAGCCGTATGCCGAAGCAAGTGCGTGCACGTCGCGCAGCAAGCGAGCGGCCAAGGCCTCGATCTCTCGCCACAGGAAAGATACGATGTCAAAGGTCGCCTTCCAGCCAAGATCACAGAACGGGCAGGAAAGCGCCAATTGAATGTCGGCCAATGGATCGGCCTTCGCCATTTGTTCCGACACCGCGTCCACCACTTCATCCGGCAATTCGCTCAGTGCCCCCGGGGCCCCGTCGTACTGCAGTGAAAACAAACAGCGACCCAGCAGTTGCTTACGGCATTCGTCGTAGTCGCTCGTGGTTAGCGCCACCAGATCGTCACTGTTCGGAAGCCGGAATCGCAAATCGTATCCGGCCATCGTCAGCTCCATTGTCTGTACCGGTTCAGGAATAGCAATGGAGCGCATCTCGGCCGTATTCAGAGTGATATCCGATTGCCGCCCACACTGCGGGCAAACTGCCATAGCTGCCATCTCGGGCCCGAATGTCCGCTCTCGAAGAGCCAGCAACTCAGCATCGCGCTGGCCGATGCTGAGTCCAGACAGCGAATTCGAAGACGTCTCCGGGTACGCATACGACAACAACTCCAGCGCCCGTTGATGGGACGACTGGGCGATGCCGCGTTCCCAAGCCTCGAGAATTTCCGCAGCCGAAAGCGAGCGCATTCAATCCGGTCCTTTACGTTGGCACACTGAAGGAGGGCTCGGTGGGTTCGGTCACCGACAGATCGCGTGCCCATCCTTCGTTCTCCAACTTGATGTGCTGAATGGCAACCGCATTCGCATTGGCGTCGAAATCCGGCAGCGCCAGATACTCCGACACCCAGCAGCGATACACGTTGTAGGCAATCGCTTTCTGGCCTGCCTCGTTGTAGACCTCGATGATGATGTCCTTGCGGAAATCCTTCAGCGAAACCTCGCTCCCCAACCCCGCTCCGAGCTGCCAGACCTTGCCTGCCCATGCTTCGAATGCCGGGTCGTGCGTGACTCCGCGCTCCAGGGTGATGGCATCGTATTCGGACCGTCCCGGTGATTTGCGGGAGCTGGATGGATCGGCACCATCGCGATGTTTAACCACTTCCGTGGTCCGCTTCAAGCTGCTCATCTTGCTTATGCCCGCCACGTATTGTCCGTCCCACTTCACGCGGAACTTGAAATTCTTGTACGGATCGAAGCGCGTGGTGTTGACCGTAAATTCAGCCATGCGAGTGCTCCTTAGCTTGCAGTCTGCCCAGCCATTTGCTGGATCTGAATGACAACGAATTCGGCGGGAAGCAGGGGCGCGAACCCAACCAGGATATTCACGATCCCCAGGTTGATGTCGCTCTGGGTTGTAGTCGTGTTATCGCATTGGACAAAGTAGGCGTCCTTTGGCGTCTGGCCCTGGAAAGCTCCCTGGACAAAGAGCGTTTGCATGAACGATCCAATATTGAGTCGCAGCGCAGACCACAAGGGTTCATCATTTGGTTCGAACACCGCCCACTGCGTGCCGCGATACAAGCTCTCTTCGATGTAGAGAGCCAGGCGACGTACGGGAACATATTTCCACTGTGAGCCGATTTCATCGTTCCCCTGCAGCGTGCGCGCGCCCCACACGACTGTGCCATACGCGCTGAAATTCCGGATGCAATTGACGGCGACCGGATTCAAGAGCCCATTGTCGGCGTCATTCAGTGCGATGTTGGGGCCGATGATCCCTGAGAGGCTGGCTGCCGTTCCAGCGGGGGCCTTCCATACGCCTCGGCTGCCATCGGTACTGGCGTAGATTCCCGCCACGCAACCGCACGGTGGGAAGGGGCCCGAGCCACCCTGGTTGAGCGGGTCGGGAGCGTTGATCCAGGGGAAGTAGTATGCGGCGTTTGCACCGGCTGTACCGGTCATATCGTTATTGGGACCCGAACTCGACTGCAACGAGTTGACTGTGTCGGTGGAGGCGCAATCGACGATCATGAATGCGCGGTGGGCTGCGCAGAAACTCTCCAGCGTGCTGATGGTGGGCGGGTCTACTTCTCCCGGGACACAAAGCAAATTGAATAGATCGACGTGCAGCAACTGGTTGACGCCGCCGACGCCGCTGGTGGGGTCCAGAAGGGCGTTTTCAAAGGCTCCTCCGGGCGATGCCGGTGAAAGTGCAACTCCGTCGACGCCGCCGCTCAAGTTTGACTTGTCGTCGACGAGATTTCCCGCAGCAACCGTGGTGGCGGGTGGCGGTACAGTGAGGGTATTCGCCTTCAACATGACGAAGTTGGATTGGGCCTTGAGGATGTCTCCGACGTACCGTCCCTGGGGATCCGGGCTGGTAGCCGACAGATTTACAAAGGACTCGACCACGGCGGCAGCCGTCTTTCCGGGATTCGGGTTATAGACCACCTGCAGACTGAACCGGTTCGTGCTCCAGGACTGGCTCTTGACCACTACGCCATAGTTATTTGCCCATGCGCCAGGATTCGGCGCGCCTTGGGAGGCGGCCTGAAAAACAATGGTGCCCGGCGCCGCACTCGATCCGCTTCCGCCAGCCCCGCCACTACCCCCTGACGAGCTTCCGCCCGATCCGCTCCCGCCAGATGCGCCGCCGGCCGAACTGCCTCCCGAGGAACTGCCGCTTGCTGCTGCACCAGCCAAGGTTAAGCTCGCCGCGGCCGCGGTGCTATCCGTCAAGCGAATGATGTAGGCCTGGTTTCCGCCATTCGCAAAGAAGTGGGACACCGCATAACCGAGCGGAGAACTGGCAATCAGGCCGCCGAACGTGCGCGCGTAGTCAGCCCAACTTAGCACCAGTTGCGGTGTTGTCGGACCCTGGTTCGTCCATCCCGCAAACGCGGCGATGGATGTGGCGACACCGGTTATGGTGTGCACGCCGCTGGGGAGCTCCTGGATATAAACGCCTGGATAACTGACCGTAGCTGGCATTCAGCCCATCCTTTCTCAATGCTTCACGAACCAAGTCCGACGGCATTCGGCTCTGAATCTGAGATCAATCGCAAATCATGCACCGGCACGACGAAGGACAGTTTGCGGACCACTTCCACCACCGCATAAGCTCTGACCAAAGGACCCGAATCCGAAAAGCCGATGATTCTTCCCTCGAATTCCTCGTCACCACCGGCAAGGCTCTCTGCCTCTACCTGATTGGCCAGGAAGACGTTACGCGCCGAGAACTGTACGCGGCTCCCAATGTCCGTAAGAGCCTCCCGCAAAGCCTGGATGCAATTCGACTGCTCTCGGCTGTCATTTAGCAATTTGGGTGCCAACCGGCGGCGTCGGCGCCACGAGTACCAAACAGAGGGAAAATGGCGGTCTTAATCTCACGTACAGGAAACGAATGATGGCATTTACAGGCATTTCCTGGGGGCTTCTCCTTGCGCGTCATCGAAGACATTCCCAAAAGAGGTTTCGACGGAACGTGCAAGACCTTGCGGCTCAATGCTCTCGGTCAGCGCGCTCTGGACCAGTCCAGACAGGGAAGTAGCCTTGTTTGCAAACAGGATTTGCAACGTCCTTTGCATTCTCGCGACGCCCAACTGCAATGTTTGACGCCCGGTACTGCAATATCCTGCAGTACGCGCGTGTGGAAGTCGCTGACGTCGCCTGCAAGAGGTAGGTTGCCGATGCATAACAGAATCGTTTTCGGTTGTGTGAGACGACATGCAGTCAGTGCCGCTTTCCCTGCTCCACGTCGGTGCCCATTTCTTCGCCAAGGGACGCATGCTCAATTGCCCAGCAGGTGCACATGTCCCGGAAACCTGCAAGCCTCCAGTTCCGCCGGGCAACAACATACTTGATCCCTTTTGGACACAATTCAGTTTGCTTTTGTGTTTTATTGACTCCAGCGACTCTCGATTCGAGAAGTTCATTTTATGAAGAACGATTTCAAAACCGCATTTTATTAATGGGAACTTCGCCGAGGGGTGCAATTCGCGTAAGAACGAATGAAAGACACTGACTACCTAAGTCAGCATGGCGAAGCCTTGTGCCTACGGACTTTGTTGCTCGTTTGTAGTGCCTGCCGAACAGATGGTCGTTTCCTGCCACTGGATGCCAATCTGAGGCCAATTCCCAGATGGTCAGATCCCCCTTGGCCCGCATTCGTTTGTCCGTCAATTTGAACAGTCGGAGATCCAGGTGTGTACGCTCTCATTGGGTCGCCCGATTGCCGGGCGTTTATCGTGCATGACTGCTTTGGCTTCGCAAGTGCATGTGGCAAGCACGATCGCGCTGGCGCGAGCTATCCGTCTTCCGTTGCAGCAAACCGGAGTCGGCGCGCTTCAGGTGTGAGTCTGAAGACGTGGCGACAACATCCCTTTGCGACTATTGCCGGAAAAGATCCATTGCAAAACGTCGGCCGCATTCACGAGTTGGTTGGTGCGAAAGCGTGGACGCTAACAGGTCAAGCTAGAGTGTCGCGCAAGAATCAGGCACTTGAGGCTTGAAGAAAAGGGCTTGTAGGATATGCACAAGGCACTTGGATTCATGAATAGTCTAATAGCGATGCGCCGAGTCATCGTATGGGCGTCGCAAATCGGGATTTTCGTGGTCTCGGGAGTTGCAGCATTCCTATTGCGGTTTGACTTCAGTCTGCCATCGGAGTGCCGTCGCGACCTGGCATATGCACTCCCTATCTGGATCGGAACGAAGATTGTCGTGTTCTACGTGGCGAAGCTCGATCGCGGATTGTGGCGCTACTTGTCTTCGGTAGATCTCCTTCGGCTCGCCTACGGAAATCTTGCTGCCTCAGCTATCGGTTGCGCTCTCATACTGTCGATAGCGTCTCCGCGCTTCCCGTTCTCGGTCTTTGTGATCGATCTGATGCTCTGCTTCATTGGGACGAGCGGGCTGCGACTCATGCTGCGCGTCATGCTGGACGCCACCTCAAAAGCGCACAGAAATACGGGAGTGGAGAAGAACACGTTGATCTACGGCGCGGGCGATGCCGGGATCGCGCTGCTCAAAGAGATCAGGAATAATGCGAGAATGCCGTACCGCATTCTCGGATTCTTAGATGATCGACCAGAGAAGAAAGGCCTGAGTCTTGATGGCCTACCTGTTTTCGCAGGGAACGACATTGAGACCGTCGTGGCCAAGCGTCAGATTGAAACCGTACTCATCGCCATCCCATCCGCGAGTGGCATGGAAATGACACGCATTCTTGGCATGTGCCAGACCACGGGCGTTGAGTGCAAGACAGTGCCTGGCCTGGCTGAGATCATGGAGCAGCGCGGCCTGGCGGGAGGAATTCGCGATGTAGCCGTCGAGGACTTGTTGCGGCGGAGTGCCGTGCGCCTGGAAGAAAGTCAGATTCGTGACAGCCTGGAAGGAAAGGTTGTGCTCGTGACTGGAGCTGCTGGATCGATCGGGTCTGAACTTTGCCGGCAGATTGCGCGCTTTCAGCCGGCCGGCATTGTCGGACTCGAGGTTGCCGAGTCCCCCCTGTTTGAGATCGATCGCGAAATGCGCCAGTCGTTCCCCGCCGTCCCTTTCCACCCTGTCATTGGGAGCGTTCAGAACCGCGCTCGCCTGGACGAGGTCCTGAGCCAATTCAGACCTGCGGTGGTCTATCACGCCGCGGCCTACAAACACGTTCCCATGATGGAATCGCACATCTTTGAGGCGATCGAAAATAATGTTTTCGGAACCTACAATATTGCTGAAGCCGCGGCCGAGCACGGGGTCGAAGACTTCGTCATGATATCTTCCGACAAGGCGGTTCGACCCACAAACGTCATGGGTGTCACCAAGAGGGTTGCCGAACTGCTTCTTCTCGCGCTGCAGAATGGCCGCACCAAATACGTCGCCGTCCGCTTCGGCAACGTGCTCGGCTCCAACGGGAGCGTCGTTCCAATCTTCAAGAAACAGATCGCGGCTGGGGGGCCCGTCACCGTGACCCACCCCGAAATGCGCCGCTACTTCATGACCATCCCCGAGGCTTGCCAACTTGTACTGCAGGCCGCGGCAATCGGCGAGGGAGGACAAATTTGCGTTCTGGACATGGGGCAACCCGTCAAGATCGTCGACCTTGCCCGCAGTCTCATCCTGCTTTCCGGCCTCAGGCCCGATGAGAACATCAAAATTCAATTCACGGGAGTACGCCCCGGCGAAAAGCTCTACGAAGAGCTCAGCACGCTGCTTGAAGACACGGTTCCAACCGAACACGAAAAAGTTCGCATCTTCGTCGGTGACGGCATGCGGGAGTTGGATATCCAAAGCTGGCTCGACTCATTGCACTTCATTTGCGAGACTCGCGATTTGGGGCGCATGGTTGTCGCCCTCAAGGAACTTGTTCTGGATTACAGTCCCAGTACCTACCTGCTGAAGCAGGTTATCAGTCCACGGGAAGGCAACGCGACCGAGCAACGCTCACACGCTCGGACTGGCAAGGGCCTGCCTTCTCATCGTGTTGTATCCATGCCCTGATGGCGCGTGCTCTTTACCCACACCTCCCTTGCCGTAAGCAGGCTGCGCCTTGGCATCAATGCGCTTCGATTTCAAACCACTGAGACGCTGGCAGGGGAACTTGCCAGGCATGGAGCCTTGGATATGAGACCGGGCAAACGTGGGTGCGTGGTGCCTGTTCTCCAATGTTCAAGCGTATCTGTTTTAGCAGGGCTGATTCTGGCCGCGTTTGTGAACCTTGCTGCGGGACGCATTGCAGGCGCGCAGACCGCGGACCGGGCCCCCCGCGATCCTTTGCAGGGCGCCGCCGTTTGCACCTCACCTGTTTTTGGGTCAGCCTACATCCCAGTGGACAGTTGGGTCTATCCAGCCGTGGCCCGCCTCGATGCCATGGGCTATGCGAGCGACGTATTTCTGGGTATGCGCCCCTGGACGCGCAACAGCGTCAGCCGCATGATGGAAGAGACCAGCGACGAAATCGAGGACGCGGACCGGTATGGAGATTCAACCGTTGGCGAGGCGCGATCTCTTTACGGGGCGCTGAACCGGGAGCTGCATCCCGATGCTCGTGATCCATGCAGGTCCAACACGCTTGACTCACGAATCGAATCCGTCTATTCGGTGGCACGCGTAACCAGTGGAACGCCACTGCACGACAGCTTTCATCTCGGGTCGACAATCATCAACGACTACGGGCGTCCGTACGAAAACGGTTTGAATAGCTACTCAGGGGCTAGCGGCTATGCTTCGGCAGGCCGGTTTGTTCTCTACGTCCGAGGCGAGTTTCGCGAGGCGCCATCGGCGGCCGGCTACTCCGCAGGACTGGCACAGGAACTCTCCGCTATCGATGGCACGACCTACGGCTTGAACCAGGCCACCATTCCCCAGGGGCCCATCGCCGTTGCGCATCAGGGGCGCTTCCTTGAGGCTTATCTCTCCGCCCAGTATCTCAATAACGTATTCTCTTTCGGCAAACAGGATGAGTGGCTGGGCCCGGGGATGGGCGGCGCAATGGCCTACTCGAACAACGCCGAGAATATCTACGCGTTCCACATCAACCGCATCGCGCCGCTCCATGTCCCAGGGCTTTCCCGCGCTACCGGACCTTTCCGCTACGAGTTTCTGGTAGGGGCGCTCAGAGGGCACACGTATATGCCGCCTGACGCGGCCAATGCTGGGGTGATCGTCAATCCTGGAGATCCGTGGGTCCACGTCGAGAAGCTCAGCTTCCAGCCCTCGGAAAATCTCGAATTCGGTTTCGAGCGCACCGTAATATGGGGCGGCCGGGGTCACGATCCGATTAATCTTCGCAGCTTTTTCAGGAGTTTCTTCAGCTTGTCGGCGCCAGACTTTGCGACCAAGGCCGGCCACAGCGATCCAGGAGCACGCTTTGGCGCGTTCGACTTCTCCTATCGGCTGCCTTTCGTTCGCAATTGGTTGACGCTCTACGCCGACTCGGAAGTTCATGACGACGTTTCCCCCATAGATGCCCCGCGGCGCTCCTCCTGGCGGCCCGGTGTATACCTCTCCCATGTGCCCGGAATTCCGAAACTGGACTTGCGCGTTGAAGCCGCAACCACTGATCCGCCCAGTTCAAATGCTGCAAGCCAATATGGCCATTTCATGTACTGGGAGTTCATTCAGCGGCAGGGCTATACCAACCAGGGCCAGCTCTTCGGCGACTGGATCGGACGCGAGGACAAGGGCGGTCAAGGCTGGATGACCTATCACCTGAGTGGCAACGAATGGCTCCAGGTGGGCGTGAGAAATCAGAAAGCCGCCCCGTATTTCATTCCCGGTGGAACCACTCTGAACGAGATCGACTTCCAGGCGGTCAAGAGAATCAAGAAGGACCTCGAGATCAACGGCAAATTCACTCTCGAACACTGGAGGGCGCCTGTCTATCTTCCTGGCCAACAAACTGTGACCGCCACCACCATCCAAGTTACTTGGTTCCCGGACAGGAAAGTCAACTTCTGATGGAAAGACCGCAATGGGCTCGTGGAGATTGAGAACGGGTAGGCCTATGTCCAGACTGAAGGGAAGCGGTGACCTTTTGGAAGTGCGGCGCAGGCGTGCCTTGTCGTTGTTGGATCAAGGGCTCTCTCTCAACGAAGTTGGCCGTCAGCTCCGATGTAGTCCGAGTTCCGTGATGCGCTGGCGGAATGCTCGGCGGCATGGCGGTTCTGATGCACTGAAAGTGCGCTCCTCTCCGGGCCGTCCATTGAAGCTGGGGGCAGCCGACAGAGTGCACCTGCTTCACCTGCTGCTCCAGGATCCGATGGAGCAGGGGCGCAGGACGAATCGGTGGACTACGGTGCGAATTGCAGAATTGGTCGAACGTTCGTTTGGTGTGCGCTACCATCCGGATCACGTAGGACGCATGATGCATCGCTTGGGATGGACTTCGCAAAAGCTCCCGAAGTTCGATTGTGAAGCGCAGGAAATCGCGGACTCAAATCGCGAGATCACGCGGTCAAAGGACTAATCTTCCAGGGCGACATCGGGCGAACGGTGAATTTGCCTTCGAGTGGTGTTGCGCGTCGGTGCCGCCCAACTTTTCGGGCGTTCCTTTGTTTTGCGCAAAAACATTGCATTCATTAAGCATCGAAAGATGGGGAATTGATCTTGCCGGCACCAAAGCGGCCGACGTAGCATTTTCTCCATGGGTGGCCGAGAAGATGGAACCGGCGCTGCTCCCACCCCGTATCACTCTCCAAGTGCCCTTGTGGCCGTCCAAACCCTATGCAGACGTTCTCCGACACGCTCGGTCAGGTTTTTCGCGCCATCATGGCCAACAAACTGCGCAGCTTCCTGACCATGTTCGGGATTGCCTGGGGAGTGGGGTCGCTGCTGGTGCTTGTGGGGCTGGGGGAGGGCTTTCGCTCTGGCCAGCACCGTCAACTGGCCACATTTGGCAACGACCTGGTGATGATGTGGGACGGCACCATTCCGGCCTTGGCCAACCAGCACACCGGAATGCGGCCTTACCAGTTCACGCTGGGCGACGAAGCCGCGCTGCGCGCTCTGCCGCAGCTGCGCGCAGTGACCGCGATCCTGAGCCGCAACGATCTGTACGAGGTGAGCGCCTATGCCAACACGTCGGGCCAGGTGTGGGGCGTGGAGCCAAACTACCCGGACATCCGCTTCCTGCCGCTTGCCGAGGGACGTTTTGTGGATGCCAACGATCTGACGGAACGGCGGCGCGTGGTGGTGCTGGGCTCCAAAAGCGCGACGTTGCTGTTTCCCGGCCGGCCCATGCTGGGCGAGACCATCACCATCAACGACGTGCGGTTCACCGTGGTGGGTCGCGTGAGCACCATCAGCCGCGGCAATAACGACGGCGACAACCAGAAGGTCTACATTCCACTCAGCGTCATGCAGGAGATGTTCGCCATGAAGGGCGACAATGTTGCGCGCGACGCCTTGACCTCGATTCAGTATCAGCCTGTCACCAAGGGCGATACCACTGCGGCTGTTCCTGCGGTGCACCGCGTCATCGGCGAGCGGCACGGCTTCGATCCCGCGCTGAAAGATGCGTTCAACGAGTGGGACACCATCGAAGAAGAGCACATGATCGGAGCCATCTTCAACGCCATGGATGTCTTCCTGGGTGGGGTCGGCATTGTGACGCTGGGGCTGGGCGCGGTGGGCATCATCAACATCATGTTGGTCTCGGTGACGGAGCGGACGCGCGAGATCGGCTTGCTGAAGGCCATCGGCGCCACAAAGAGCAGCATCCTGGCGCAGTTCTTTTGGGAGGGGCTGCTGTTGACCGGCATCAGTGGGCTCATCGGAATTGCGGCGTCTGCGGGATTTATGTGGGTCTTGCAGCAGGGGCTGACGGGCAAGATGCCGGGATGGGATCCGCCGCGGCTGGTGCCTTGGTCCGCTGGGCTCGCCTTGGGCGCGCTGGTGTTGAGCGGCGTCGCCGCCGGGTTGTATCCGGCCAGCAAGGCCGCGCAAATGGACCCGATCGAGGCATTGCGGCGAGAGTGAAGTAAGGCAGCTTCCAGCTTCCAGCTTCGTGATGCGATTTCGGCTATTTGGATTCCATAGTTGCAAGGGGATTGCGATGAAAGTGCACAGAGAGACTGGTTGCTCAGCAGGAAGTCCGAACCGGAAGGCTTTAGCTAGTAGCTAGAAGCTGTCTTGAGAGGCTGAATTATGTTGAAGGACATATTGGGGCAGGCGTGGGAGGCGATGGTGTACAACCGGCGCCGCACGGCCATCACCATGATCGGCATGGCCTGGGGAATCGCCACGGTGGTACTGCTGCTGGCTTACGGCGCCGGGTTCAGTCGCGCCATCGAGGCGATCTTTGCGCAGTGGGGCACCAATATCATCGGCTATTTTCCGGGCCGTACCAGCGAGCAAGCAGGCGGCGACAAGGCGGGAGCAAAAGTGCGCTTCACGCTCGACGATGTAGAGCGCACGGCGAACACTGTTCCGGGCGTCTACCATATCTCGCCCGCGGCTTGGTTGGACGTGGCCGTGCAGAACGATCTGCACACTTTCACCTGGACCGCTAACGGAGTTCGCGCCGAGTTTCAGGACATTTGGAAACTGGATACTGATCAGGGGCGCTTCTTCAACGAGGCGGAGGATCAGCAGCGGGCGCATGTATGCGTGATCGGGTCGGAGGCCAAGACCAAGCTGTTCAGTGGCGGCTGGGCGCTGGGCGAGACCATCCGCATGAACGGCGTCATCTTCACCATCGTCGGAGTGCTGAGTCCCAAGATGCAGGAGGGAGATAATGACGACCGCAACCGGCAAATCTATGTGCCTTTCAACACTATGAGCGACCTGAAGGACACGATGTATCTGGACGGAATCTGGTTCAACTATCGCGGCGATCACGAATTGATCGAGAAGAGCCTGCGCGAGACCATGGGCGCGGCACATCACTTCAAGCCGACGGACCACAACGCCATGCATGTCGCAAATCTAATGACGCAACTGGCGCAGTTCCACATTCTCTCCGTTGCGCTGCAGGTGCTGCTCTCTATGGTGGGCGCGTTGACGCTGGGCATTGCCGGGATCGGTCTGATGAACATCATGTTGGTAGCGGTACAGCAGCGCACTCGCGAAATTGGCGTCGAGAAGGCACTGGGCGCACGCAAGAGCCACATCCTGATGCAATTCCTGGCCGAAGCCCTCGCGATTACAGGAGTGGGCGGCCTGAGCGGCATTGCGCTGGCCTACATGGTTTCACTGGTGGTGGGGCGCATCCCGTTCTATAGTGCCTTGGCCAAACATGCCGAGGATGCGGACATACGCCTGATTATCTCGCCACTCTCGGTGATCGTGGCCACGGTCATTCTGGCCATCACCGGCTTGGTCAGCGGCATGATTCCCGCCATCCGCGCAGCTAATCTGGACCCCATCGAAGCGCTGAGATACGAGTAGAAATGTTCAGATTTCAGTTGTCAGCGACCGGCGTCCAGTGGACTTGCCTATCGAGCCGCATCCGGCTTCTTGAAGAGGCCGCTGGTTTTGCACCTTTCACTGACAACTGAAATCTGACCACTGACAACTGTTCTCACACCGGCGGCATGGCGTCGACAACCGGCACGCCGGGCGGCGGCGTGAAGTGGAATGCGTCCGCGGAAATGGGAGCGTTAAGCTGTTCACCGGTGAAGGCGAAGCGGGTCAGTGCTCCGTCGGCCTCTTCCATCTCGATAGCGGTGATGGCGCCGTCCGCGGTCACAGTGAGCGCTAAACGGCTGACGCGTTTCTCCTGCCCCTTCGGCTGACCGGTGAGCGTGAACCGGCCATTGGGCGATGTCGTCAGCGTCAGGTGGGTCAATTCCTTTTCGAGCTCTGTGTGGCCCAGCAGAAAGCGCAGCGGCGAGCGCAGGTCGTCCAGTTGCTTGGCCGGGATGCGCTGCACTTGCGAATCGCCGCGGGCGTAGAACCAGGCGTACTTACCGTCAAGCACAAACAGCTTGCCGGCCGGCGAACTGTAGTCCCATTTCATGCGCCCGGGTTTTACCAGCAGCAGCGTTCCGCTCTCGGTACGCCGCATTCCCAGGCCTTCATAGCTTTCGGTAAAGACCGCCTTGAGGGAATGCAACTGGTTGTAGCGGCGATCGACGCGTTGAGCAAGAGTTTGCGCGGATTCCTGCGCGGGCAGCATACGCGACTGAGCGCAGAGACAGGTAGCGATCAGCGCGGCGGTCATCATCGAGCCGCCGCGCTGGAGGATTCGGCTTGGGGTCATTGCAGCGACTGCGTGCAGTTGGTGGCGCCCGCCGGGTCGGCCTTGATGGTGCCGAACTGGTCGCTGCAGAAGCCGCGGTTACCGGTCTGGCCCACGGTTTGCGGAACCGCGAAGATCTGGTAGCCCGTGATGCGGTCCGTGCCGCTCAGGTTCACCTTGGTGCAGTTGTTGATGGTGAAGATGTAGCCGGACTTGATCCCTGAGGTTAGATCGCCCTGCAGCATCTGTGACGCGGCTGGGCTCGGCGGCCCGGATTTGGGGTCGCCGCCCAAGGCGGTCAGCGTACAGGCGTAGCCGCTGGATGGAAAGGTCGACTCATACTGCAACTGCGCCTGGGTGATTGCCCGGATGGACTGAATGGCCGAGGTTTCGTTGGCCTGTTTTTTGAGACTGCCGATGGTAGGAATCGCCATGAGCATAAGGATGAGAATAATGGCGATGACGATCAGCAACTCCATCAACGTAAAGCCGTTGGAGAGCTGTTCCGCCGGTGCGCCGCGGTGGCCATTCGAGAGCGAAGACGTGCGATTCATGGGTTTCCAGTGCCTCGTGGAGCGGGCCGCAATCCCAGCCCATCCGTGAAAATGCTACAACGTATAGACGCGGAAGGGAAATAGGACGCTCGAAAAGGCAGGGGACAGGGAACAGGGAGCACAGTGTGCTTGCCACCTTTCAGAAGCCGAATCGGGCATATCCTGGGAAGCCCCGGTTGAGTGCTGTTACCGAATCTTTGCTTCTGGTGGAACTGGCCAGCCGAGTAGGAAATGGAGCAAAAGAGAGCCTCACCGGCGCCATCGAAGAAGTTTAAACCAGGGGATGAGCGGGCCTCCTGGTGCGCCATTCACGGCTTCCGACGTAAACGTTGCGAAGGGCAATATCCGTCAGATCGCAAGGGGAAGGGAATCCGTGGTGACGGTGGACGGCTGCGACCACAGCCAGCGCCCCGTCAGATCGGCAATATAGAGGGCGACAGGAAGTTGGTGCGGAGGTAGAGGAGAGTGATCCGGGCGGCCACAGTAATCCGAGAAATTTTCCCAGTCGCTTACGCATCCTTTTATGGTGGCAACCGTATATCTGCGAGCCGGTTGAACTTGGCCGGGAAGACTCGAGGACAGCCTGTCGAGGGCGGTGAATCGCTTAGCTTTTGAGGCGCCGGGATGCGTCACCACTCTTGCTCCAAGAACGTCTTTGCGCATGATTATACCTGTAAGTGATTGATTCCACAGGCTAGATCTCTCAGGGGGCGAGCTTTTGCTTTGCACTGATTAGAAACCAAGAGTTTGACTTGGCGAACAAAATGTCCGCCCTTTTGTGAGCGTTTGAAGATCCCCTCTTGACCTGGAGTCCGTGTCCGGGTTCGAAGTGTCCACCTATTTTCAGGTGGACCCCATTTGCTCTGCGATTTTTGCCAAGACCGCACCGTAGATAGAAGGCTGTTCGAAACCGTTCAGCTTGGCTGTTCTGATGAGCAAGTAGAGCGATGCAGCCTGCTGGCCGCCGGAATAGGCTCCCATAACTAGATAATCCTTCCTTTTATGCAATTCTTCGATTCATTGCAACGAGTACGACAAGATGGAGGGTATCGCCTGGAACTGGCCAAGCAATCATGGAGCTATGTGGAAGGCTCTTCTGGCGGTCGAATGGTTGGATGCTTCGCCGCGACAGCGCCATGCGCAGCGCCGTCAATGTCAACTCGTCTTCCATGTTGCGATCCAGCACCCAGCCGATTACGCGGCGCGAGAAGGCGTCCAGGATCACAGCCAGGAAGACGAACTCCTCGCGCAGCCGGATGTAGGTGATATCTGCTCGCCAGAGCTGATCCACGCCGGTCAGAACCATGCTGGCTGCCAGGTTCGAATAGACCTTCCGCCCGTGGTTGGAGTTGGTGGTCACGACGAACTTGCGCTTACGGACGCACAGCAACTTGTCCTCGCGGAGCAGCCGGTAGACCCGTTTCGGGTTCACCGTCCATCCACCCCGTCGCAGTTCCGCCGTGATGCGCGGTAGAAGCTGGCACGGCTAACCCGCGCCAGCTCCACCATCCGCTCGATCGTCAGACCCCGGCCGGCGATCACTTCTTCGCCTATCTTCCGGTAGACCGCGGACTTCCACTCGATGCCTGCAGCATCCGCTGTTCTTCGATGCGCTGCAAGCGCCCCTTCAAAAGAATCAATCTCTACGACCTGCTGACCGATCTTACGTTCCAGCTCGGCCACCCGCCCCTCGGACCAGCGTTGCTGCCCATTACCGGGAAACGCGTTGCCGGGCGCCTGCCGGAACTCACGCCGCCAACGTTGCAACACGTTCGGGTTGACCTCCAACCCCACGCGCCACCTCGGCCAGCGATACCCCTGCTTCCAGCCGCCGTACGGCGGCCAACTTGAATTCCCTGGTGGACTGCCTGCGTGACAAACCCATGACTCAATTCTCCATTCATTGGATTTTGAGCCTTAAACGTTTGCATCAAAAATGGGGGCAAGTCCTCTATCGCATCGTCATGCCACCGAAGACGCTTGCATGGCTCAGGGAAGATCGTGGGATGCAGGTTGACAGGGCACGTCTATCAAAGGCCTGCTGTCGTCCGGCGAAGTTCACCGCCCTTCAAGGCTCGCCTGTGCCAGTTTCTATTGAGTGTTCAACTGCGCCCTAGGCCAGATGACCATCTGGTCATCTACTTTCTCATCATGTTCCTGGTGAGCCTCTGGATGGGCAAGTGGCTCGTGGCTGACTGTGCACAGTCAGCCACGCTTTCATTTACGGCGGCAGGAAATAATTGTGAACTGGCGATCGCCGTGGCCGTAGCGGTCTTCGGCCTCAACTCGGGCCGAGCATTCGTCGGCGTCGTCGGGCCCCTCATTGAAGTTCCGGCGCTCATTGGGTTGGTCAATGTTGCCTTTTGGTTTGATCGTCGATTCAACAACACTTGCCTTTTCCCTCAGAGTCGAACGGAGACTACGAGCAGTTGCGACGGAATGGGGTCAATAGCCGTGGAGCTTATTAAAGATAAGAAACATTTGCGACAACCCCTGCGTCTCATTGTGCTACAAACATATCAGGACACAGAAGTGCCATTTGGGCCCCTTGGGTGCTTCTTGCCTTAGCATTAATCTGAGAACCGCGGTGAATTGTGGAACTATGGAGACCAAACCGGCAGTCCGGCAGCTTTTGGGAACCCATGTTCACTGTGCTGGCATGTTGCGTGTTTTTTTGGGGCCTGCAATACAAACTCTCTCTCTACTATCCGCCCCAGGCCGCTTCCCATCATGTCCCGATGGCAAAGCTGCTTTCGAAGAACGAACAGTCCAGGACGCAGGAAGTCTCAGCATACACGCAACCCAATCTAGCCATTAAAGCCCTCCTAGCGCAGTCCAATGTGTTGCCTTTTATTCTGTTCCTCGCATGCGCATTCCACATGCATGCATCGGCTTATCAGGTGACTATCAAGAATCCACCTATTGAATTACAACAGGTACTCTTCGAGAATTTCTTCGTTCGACCCCCTCCCATCCAAAGCACGTAATCCGTCGGATCCTTAGGTCGAGCATTTGCCCTTGCGCAGAAGCAAGTGCTCTCACGTCGCTACTCTCTTCAGGGAGATCTCCTGCAGAGAACGTGTCGGTCCGTGCTGCATAGACCCAACATCCTATTTTTTGAGGTGCATTCAAGATATGCGAAGGCGGATCTCTCTATTTCTCATTGCTGGACTTACGCTTCCAATCGCCGGTTCCATCGTTGCCTGTCGTTCGAATGGCAGGAGTTCGAAAGCTAAAGCCGACGAAATATCGTCGGCCAGAGTGGCTACGGCACAACGCGGGAACCTCGCCCACACATTGAGCCTCGCCGGTCAGTTCCAGCCCTACCAAGTGGTTGACGTACACCCCAAAGTAACCGGGTTCATGGAGAAGATCAATGTGGACATTGGCGACAGGGTGCACAAGGGGCAAGTGCTTGCCGTGCTGGAAGTGCCTGAGTTGAATGCTCAGTTGAGGGGGACCGGGTTCGAAATTGAGCGGTCCAAGGACGAGTTACTCCGCACCCAGCACGAGATCAAGCGGGCGGAGGCTACCCATGCGGCGCTTCACGCCGACTATGAACGCCTTCTGGAGGCGTCAAAGGCGCAGCCTGGTCTCGTTGCGCAACAGGAACTGGATAACGCACAGAGTAAGGACCTATCTTCGGAGTCCCAGGTGGATGCGGCCAAAGCCGCTGCAGCTGCGGCCCAGGAACATATTCAAGTGGCCGGAGCGGACAATGAGCGCGTGCAGGCGCTCAAGAATTACACCAGCGTTACCTCTCCGCTGGATGGCGTGGTTGTGTGGCGCTACGCCGATACTGGCGCGCTGATTCAGAGCGGAACGAACTCGAACGAGCAAGACATTCCGGTCGTACGGCTCTCACAGAGCGGTCTGCTGCGCTTGCGCATGCCGATTCCTGAGAACGATGTCCAGTTTGTCCATGTGGGCGATCAGATGCAAGTGCGCGTGGATGCGATTGGACGCACGTTCACCGGCAAGATTGTTCGCTTCACGCGCGATGTGAACTTCGAAACCCGAACCATGGAAACGGAAGTTGACGTGGAGAATCGAGACCTCTCCATCTCTCCAGGCATGTACGCAAATACACAAATGCAGCTGGCGCATGCAGATAACGTAACGACGATTCCGGTTGAGGCGCTTGTGCTCAAAGGGAATCAGCAGTCCGTCCTTTGTCTGGATTCCGATAATCGCATTCGCATCCGCACAGTGCAGGTGGGCCTACGCGGATCGAAACTTGCCGAGATTAAAAGAGGAGTTGAGCCGGGCGACCGCGTGGTTATTGGGGGACAGGAAAACTACACCGAAGGCGAGAGCGTAATACCGCTGCCTACTCCAGAGCCGGCTTCCGAAGTGATGCGCGAATCCGGAGGCGTGATCGACATGAAAGGGGAACCGGAAGAGAACAACGGAGGAGCGAAATAATGCCGAAGTTTGCGCTCAGATATCCGTTCTTCATCATCATGCTATGCCTGATGGTTTCGCTTGTTGGGGTGGTCAACACTGTCCGCATGCCCGTCGATCTATTCCCAAAAATCGATATGCCCGTAGTGGTTGTGGCAACGTTCTACAATGGAATGCCGCCACAACAAATCGAAGCCGACATTACAAATACTTTTGAACGATTCTTTACGCTGGGCGCCAACATCGACCATAGCGAATCGCGGTCACTGACGGGCGTAAGCCTCATTAAGATCTACTTCAAGCCTGGGACTGATCCTAATGCAGCACTGAGTAATATTGCCAATCTGGCCATGGCGGACCTGCGACGTCTGCCTCCAGGAACGCTACCCCCGGTAGTGCTGGGCATGGACGCTTCTACGCAGCCTGTCTGCTTGGTGACGCTGAAAGGGCAGGGACTCAACGAAACCAATCTGAAGGACATGGCACAATTCCAGGTGCGCAACCAGATTTCGAATGTGCAGGGCGCCTCAGTGCCGCAACCCTATGGCGGAACCTATCGCCAAATTCAAGTGTATGTAGATCCGCTGAAGATGGAGGCGCGCGACCTGAGTTTGAACGATGTGGTGGAGTCGGTGAACAGCTCCAACCTGATTCTGCCTGCCGGCGATGTGCGAATTGGAAGCAAAGATTTCAACATCTACGCGAACAGCCAATTCCCTGACGCGAAATCGATGAACGAAATGCCGCTCAAGTCGGTGGGCAATTCTTCAGTGCTGGTCGCCGATATCGGGAAGGCAGAAGACTCGGGAGCGCTTCAATACAATATCGTGCGCATCGACGGGCAGCGCTCCGTCTATATACCAGTCTTCAAACAGGGAGGGAATAGCAATACCATCACCATCGTAGATGGCATGAAGAACGCCATCAAGCACTTGGTCGACATCCCCGCATCATTGAAGACGGCAGTGGTTTTTGACCAATCGATCTTCGTGAAGCTTGCTATCAAGAACCTGGTCAAGGAAGCAAGCATCGGTCTGGTTCTCACCGGCATCATGATTCTGGTGTTTCTGGGTAGTCCGCGCGCGACATTCGCGGTACTGCTGTCGATTCCGCTTTCTGCGCTGGTTTGCCTTCTGTTGACAAGTGCGATGGGCGGCTCGATCAACACGATGATTCTTGGCGGCCTGGCGTTGGCGTTTTCGCGGCTGATCGATGATTCGGTTGTGGTGCTCGAAAACATCTTCCGATACATGGAGATGGGGTTTGCGCCCAGAGATGCAGCCGAAAAGGGCGGCATGGAAGTTTCGCTTGCCGTGTTGGCGGCAACATCGACCACCTCGATTGTGTTTTTTCCGGTAAGCTTTCTTTCCGGAATCAGCAAATATATCTTCACGCCTCTGGCTCTTGGCGTTGTGCTCTCCATCTTCGCGTCGTACTTCTTCGCGATGACTGTGGTGCCGCTTTATTGCGCCAAGTTCATCAGCCTGTCGGATGAAGATTCGCATGGCGAGAATGTGAAGCCAGGAATCTTCGCTCGCTTCGAACGAAAGTTCAACGAGGAATTCCAGCATATGCTCAATTGGTATGAAGGGCTGGCGATGGGAGCCATGCGGCGTCCAGGCTTCACTGCGGCAGCAATTTTAGGGGGGGTGGCCCTCACTCTGTTGGTGCTGTTTCCATTTCTTGGACGCGCCTACTTTCCGCGCACAGACCCTGGCCAATTTGTCATTAACGTGCGAATGCCAAGCGGCACACGGTTAGAAGTGAGCAACGATTACATTGCCAAGGTCGAGACCATTGTCCGGGGCGTGGTGAAACCATCCGATATGGATATGATCGTTTCGAACATCGGCGTATACCCCGACCTCTCCGCAATCTACACGACCAATGCCGCGATGAACACGGCGTTCGTGCAGGTCAGTCTGAAGCAAGAGCATAGTGTCCCTAGCTACGAGTATATGAAGCGAGTACGGGAGAAGCTCTCGGGTGAGATGCCCGAACTCACAGCATACTTTCAGGCCGGAGGCTTGGTAGATAGCGTAATCAATCAAGGCTTGCCGGCACCGATAGATATCCAAGTCAGTTCGATGGATATGGATGGGGCCTACGCATTGGCCAAGGACTTGTCCAAGAAAATTGAGGCGATGCCGAATGTGAGTGGTGTCTACATCCCGCAGGACATCAACTATCCAGGAATTGAGCTGAACATCGATCGGGAAAAGGCCAACCTGATTGGATTGTCCGCGAAGGAAGTTGTTCAGAACGTGATCACGGCCATGACCTCCGATGGCATGGTCGCCCCCAGTTACTGGATAGACCCCAAGAGCGGCAATAACTACATGGTAACGGTTCAATACGCAAATAGCTTGATCAACAACATGTCGATGCAGGACCTCGATAGCATTCCTCTTCGTGGAGTCCATCCTGCGGGAGATAGTCCAGGACAGCCAGGCAAGGAAGATCCCAGCAATTCGCGGGAGTTCTGGAAGGGCGACCATACCTCTGGATATACGCCACTGAATTCTGTCGCAAGCATCAAGCAGATCACAACCCCAACGGAAGTCGATCATTACCAGATTCGACGGGTGATCGACATCTATGTTGCGACTCGAACGGAAGCATTGCAAGGGGTAGGAGCCAACATCAGAAAGCTTCTGGCGAATACGACACTCGATAAGAACACGGTTCTGAACTTGCGTGGCGCGGTGGTGAGTATGAACCGGTCATTCACAGAGTTTGGCCTGGGGCTCATTGTTTCTGTGTTGATGGTGTACCTGATTCTTATGGCCCAGTTCAGGTCGTTCATCGATCCGTTCATCATCCTGATGGCCATTCCGCCCGGGCTGGCAGGCGTGGTGATGATTCTCCTCTTTACCGGCAGTTCGCTAAACATCATGTCCTTGATGGGCGTGATCATGATGACCGGCATCGTGGTTTCAAACAGCATCCTGATCGTCGAATTCGCGGGCACCTTGCATAAGCAAGGGCTTCCCCTTTTGAAAGCAGTCGTCCAGTCCTGCAAGATTCGTCTCCGCCCCATTCTGATGACGTCGCTGGCAACGCTTCTTGGCATGATCCCAATGGCTCTTGGAATGGAAGCGGGTAGCGAACAATATGCTCCGCTGGCTCGTGCTGTTATCGGTGGACTTGGAGTTTCGGTGATAGTAACTGTCTTCCTTGTTCCAGCGGTTTACCTGGTTGTTCACAGCTGGCACCAAAGCGTTTCCGTGGTTGAGGGGGAGGCGTAGATGCCGAAGTTTGCTCTTAAGAATCCTTTCTTCATTATCATGCTCTGTCTGATGGTGTCCCTCGTCGGAGTGGTCAGCATTGCGCGCATGCCGGTGGATCTGTTTCCGAGAATCGATATGCCAGTCGTCGTGGTTGCGACGTTCTATAACGGCATGCCACCGCAGCAGATCGAAGCCGACATCACTAACACTTTCGAGCGCTTCTTTACCTTGGGCGCCAACATCGACCACAGCGAATCGCGTTCGCTGACCGGCGTAAGCCTGATCAAGATTTACTTCAAACCGGGCACTGACCCCAATTCGGCATTGAGCAATATTGCAAACCTGGCAATGGCGGATCTTCGGCGGCTTCCACCTGGAACGCTTCCGCCGGTTGTGCTTGGCATGGACGCTTCGACGCAGCCGGTATGCCTGGTGACTCTAAAGGGTCAGGGACTGAACGAGACGAATCTCAAGGACATTGCGCAGTTTCAGGTGCGCAATCAGATATCGAACGTTCAGGGCGCTTCGGTGCCGCAGCCTTACGGCGGAACCTACCGGCAGATTCAGGTTTATGTTGATCCGCTGAAGATGGAGGCGCGCAATCTCAGCTTGAACGACGTCGTGAAGTCCGTCAATAACTCGAATCTGATCCTGCCGGCAGGGGACGTGCGTGTAGGGTCGAAGGACTTCAATATTTACGCCAACAGCCAGTTTCCCGATGCCAATTCCATGAACCAGATGCCGCTCAAGTCGGTGGGAAACGCGTCTGTGCTGGTGGCCGACATCGGCAAGGCCGAAGACTCGGGCGCATTGCAGTACAACATCGTTCGCATCGACGGACAGCGCTCCGTCTACATACCAGTTTTCAAACAAGGCGGCAATAGCAACACCATTACCATCGTTGACGGGATGAAGGCCGCTATCACGCACCTGGTTGACATACCGCAATCGCTGAAGACGGCAGTGGTATTCGACCAGTCGGTCTTCGTCAAACTTGCGATCGGCAACGTGACGAGGGAAGCGGGGATCGGACTTGTATTGACAGCGGTCATGATTCTGATCTTTCTCGGCAGTCCGCGGGCAATGATTGCCGTGCTGCTTTCGGTTCCGCTTTCGATGGTGGTCTGCCTGCTCCTCACCAACTCCATGGGCGGATCGATCAATACCATGATTCTTGGCGGTCTGGCGTTGGTCTTCTCTCGACTTATCGACAACGGCGTCATCGTGCTCGAAAACATCTTCCGGCACATGGAAATGGGCGAGTCACCGGCGGTTGCCGCGGAGCGCGGCGGAACGGAGGTCTCGATGGCGGTGCTGGCCGCCACCTTTACTACCTCCATTGTGTTCTTCCCCGTCACGTTTTTTAGCGGTATCAGCAAGTACATCTTCACTCCCTTGGCGATGGGCGTGGTGTTTTCGATCTTCGCATCGTACTTTTTCGCCATGACCGTGGTGCCGCTCTATTGCGCACGATTCATTCATTTACACCATGAGGGCGAAGAACTAAACAAACCAAAGCGAGGCATCTTCGCTCGGTTCGAGCGAAACTTCAACGATCGATACGATCGAATGCTGAACTGGTATGAGCGTCTTGCCAAGCGAGCGATGGCGCGGCCTGGTTTGACTGCCGCAGCGATCCTGGCGGGCGTAGCGCTGGTGCTTGCGGTCACAGTTCCATTTGTAGGGCGCGCATACTTCCCGCGCACCGACCCAGGCCAATTCGTCATCAACGTGCGCATGCCAAGCGGAACTCGTCTGGAAGTCAGTAACGATTACATTGCCAAAGTCGAGAGCGTCGTTCGCGGCGTGGTCACCCCTGCGGATCTGGGCATGATTGTCTCCAATATTGGGGTTTACCCCGATCTCTCCGCGATCTACACCACCAACGCCTCGATGGACACTGCGTTCGTGCAGGTCAGCCTTAAGGAGAACCATCACACCGGAAGCTATGTGTATATGCAGGACGTGCGTGACAAGCTGGCGCGCGAGATGCCGGAGCTCACCACCTATTTTCAGGCCGGTGGACTCGTGGATAGCGTCGTCAATCAGGGGCTTCCGGCGCCCATCGACATCCAGGTGAGTTCAATGGATATGGATGGGGCATACGCATTGGCAAAGACGCTCGCTCAAAAGGTCAAAGCAATGCCGAACGTGAGCGGAGTTTATATCCCGCAAGATCTCGACTACCCTGGCATTGCATTGAACATCGATCGTGAGAAGGCGAGTCTAATTGGCCTTTCTGCCAAGGATGTGGTGGACAACGTGGTCACCGCCATGACTTCGGACGGCATGGTCGCCCCCAGCTACTGGATCGACCCTAAAAGCGGCAACAACTACATGGTCACGGTTCAGTACGCGAACAAGTTCCTTAACAATATGTCGATGGAGAGTTTTGAGAATATTCCTCTGCGCGGCGTCAGGCCGTCCGGTTATGGCCCCATGCAGCAGGCTCATGAAGAGACCCGCGAAATATCGAGAGGCGACCATGCTGCCGGGTACACACCCCTGAGTTCAGTTGCAGACCTCAAGTTGATCAACACTCCCACGGAAGTGGATCACTATCAGATCCGCCGCGTGATCGATATCTATGTCTCCACCACAACAGAGGCGCTGCAAGGGGTCGGAAGGGACGTTAGCAGATTGTTAGCCAATACCAAAACCGACAAGAATACTGTGCTGAACCTCCGCGGCGCGGTGGTCAGCATGAGCCACTCGTTCGCCGAGTTTGGGATCGGGCTGATCATTGCGGTTTTGATGGTCTACCTGATCCTGATGACTCAATTCACCTCGTTCATCGATCCATTCATTATCCTTATGGCAATTCCGCCAGGGCTCGCGGGGGTCGTGTTGATTTTGCTGGTCACGGGAAGCACCTTGAACATCATGTCCTTGATGGGCGTAATCATGATGACCGGCATCGTGGTATCGAACAGCATCTTGATCGTCGAGTTCGCAGGTACACTGCATCGCCAGGGATTGTCCCTCCTGGAGTCGGTGGTCCAATCGTGCAAGATCCGGCTGCGCCCCATCCTCATGACATCACTGGCGACGTTGTTGGGAATGATCCCGATGGCTCTTGGAATGGAGGCGGGCAGCGAGCAATACGCTCCGCTGGCGCGCGCAGTCATTGGCGGGTTGGCAGTCTCCGTGGTCGTAACAGTGTTTCTTGTTCCGGCAGTCTACCTCATCGTCCATGGACGCCAAGAAAAGAGCTCCACAATTGCGGGGGAGGCATGACATTCATGAAGCAACTTGAAACCCTGTGGGCCTCTTCCGGGTTCATCCTCTCTCTTGCGATCGTAAGCGCTGGCGATCTTGTCGGCCAGACGCCAAGCACCGTCTCGGCACTGCCAGATGCGCCGAAGACGCCTCTCGTTCTTTTAGCGCAGCAATCTTCGGCGCCTCTGACGCCGCTTGCGGCTCAGGCGACCCACGTCACATCCGAGAACGGAGATCCTGGTGAACACCCGCGTCTCAGCTTGGGGGACGCGGAAAAGCTGGCCATCAAGAACAACCCAAGAGTGAGCGTAGCGCACCTTCTTGCATTGGCTCAACACCAGGTCATGAGGGAGGCGCGATCCGCCGAATTGCCGACCGCGAATGCCGCAATAACGGCGGTGCAGGCGGAAGATGGTTCGCGCATCTCTGCGGGTTCTCTGACGGCCTCTCGCTTGTTCACACACGCGGGAGCGGGCGGTGGATTCACGCAGTTGATTACGGACTTCGGCAAGACCAGCAATCTTGTGGCGTCGTCGAAGCTGCAGGAGAAAGCGCAGAATGCGAATGCGCTCGCCACCACTGAAGATATTGTGATAGCCACCGACCAAGCCTTTTTTGAAGCCCTTCAAGCGCAGGCGCTGCTGAAAGTCGCGACCCAGAACACCACCACTCGGCAGACTACGCAGTCCCAGATCAGCTCCTATACGCAGAACAAATTGAAGTCAACGCTCGACCTGAGTTTTGCGGATGTCAACCTGTCTCAAGCAAAGTTGCTGGAACTGAATGCGAGAAGCAATGCGGACTCCACAATGGCCGCGCTGGATGCGGTTCTGGGACTCGATCGACAGGTGACATATGATCTGGTTGAAGACACCGCTCCGTTGACCGCGCCTCCCACAGATGCCAACCAGCTCATTCAGCTCGCGCTCCAGCAGCGTCCGGACCTCCAGGCGCTCATTCTAAATCAACAGGCAGCGGTCAAGTTTAGCCATGCAGAGCGCGATCAGAAGCTCCCGACTATTACTGCTGCCGGGACCGTTGGCAGTGTTCCGATAAGGCCCGCACAATATTACATTCAGAATTGGTGGGGTGAAGTCGGAGTCAACATGAATATTCCGATTTTCAACGGATTCTTGTACTCCGCACAGGCAAAAGAGGCGTCGATCCGCGCACAGGCCGACTCGGAACAGGCCCGCGAACTGAAGGATCGCATCGTCAGAGATGTTCGGACCGCGTGGCTGGCAGCGAATAACGCCTATCAAAGCGTAGCTGTGAGTCAAGAGTTGTTGAAGCAGGCAAACCTAGCTCTCTCTCTTGCGCAAACGCGCTATCAACTGGGACTGAGTTCGATCGTCGAGTTGAGCCAGGCGCAATATCAGCAGACAGACGCCGCTATCGGCTACACAAATGCTCAATACCAATACCGCCTTGCTCTTGCAACTATCGCCTTCCAGACTGGAGCGACTCCATGATCGAGAACTTCAAGTTGAAGGTGTTCCGAGTGGTTGCGGAGTTGCTGAATTACCGCAGGGCCGCTGAGGAGCTTCATCTGACGCAGCCCGCAGTTACCTCGCAGATACGATCCCTTGAAGAAGGCCTCGGAATCGCATTGTTCGATCGCATCGGGCGCGAAACGAGTCTCACTCCAGCCGGAATAACGCTCTTGCGATATGTTCGACAAATTGAGGGGATCGCCAACGAGGCGATTGCAGCGCTTGCTCCTTTCGGCGGGCAAGAAGAAGCCGATCTGAGCATCGGAGCGTCCCACACGATTGCGGTTTACCTTTTGCCGAAGCTCCTTTCCCAGCTATTGCACGATTGGCCCAGGCTAAGAGTTCACGTCACGGGCGGAAGCACGAACGAAGTTCTGCAGGCACTGACGTCTCACCAGATTGCGATCGGATTGATTGAGGCGCCAGCTCACCGGCCGGATCTGAAGGTTGAGGCGTTCGGGGACGACGAGTTGGTGCTCATCGTAAGGCCAGATCACCGCTGGGGGTCGAAAAGATCCGTGACGGCCGCGGAACTGGTTCAGGAGCCGATTCTGCTTCGAGAAGTCGGATCGGGCATGCGCCAATTTGTAGAGAAATATCTCGAACGAAATGGCGTCTTGAGACAGCAACTGCGCACGGTTGTGGACCTCAATTCCACGGAAGGCATCATCGCTGCGGTCGAGGCCGGCCTGGGAATCGGTTTTGTTCCTTACATGTCAATTGAAAAGCCCTTGGCGTTGGGAAATGTGAAGACCCTTCAAATCGAAAATGGTCCAATCCAACGGCAACTGAGCATAGTGCTCCTCAACGGCCCGGACCTGCGGGGTCCAGCGGGGCAATTGGTGGATCTGATTCGCGTATATGCGGCAGAGTTACATGGCGCGTCCAGAATCTCA
>Ga0224527_1000363_pt1 | contig 31447 bp, 29 predicted proteins | sample CBST0metaG_FD_179882 | JGI IMG/M metagenome (GOLD analysis project Ga0224527, IMG submission 179882) | Peat soil microbial communities from Stordalen Mire, Sweden - C.B.S.T0 | ecosystem: Environmental > Terrestrial > Soil > Wetlands > Peat | place: Sweden: Norrbotten County, Stordalen Mire... | reverse complement strand
GCGCGGGGTTCAGACGGGGTGAGCGTACGCTTCCCTTGGCAAGGCACGAAGCCAAGCCCCTTGGAGGGGCCACAATCAGTAAAGCCCCCGGCTCTGCCGGGGGATATTTACAGGCCTTTGTAAAATGCGCAAAAGAACAAAAGCAGATTCTTCGCTCACCACCCCCAGAACTCAAAAAGCGTTCGGGACCCCGTTCACTCAGAATGACAGTTTCAGTTTTGCTGCGAATTTCTGAGACAGGACACCAAGCATCGCGGCCTCATTGCGGAACGACCAAATCGCAAAAAACTTTATTATCCTCGCTCGACGAATCCAGGGCTGTGCACTATTGAACATTTGTTGTCGTCCTCTACGCGCAGATGGAGCGATTTCGTCCCCGGCGCCTGGCGCGGGCGATGCACAAGAAGAACCGTTGCAGTTGCGAGCAAATGTGACCATCCCCGGAGCCTCCGGTTGAGTCAGAATTCCCATGTGCGCAGTGAACGCGTAGTCAAGCGGCATATCTCTCGCCTTCAGCCATTCAGGCTTCGCTCCTGACGAGCACTGTTCAAGCAAGCAACAGAACGACTGGAGATGCAATGAGTCTCATCAAGAAATGCGATGTGAAGAGTTATTTTGCTACCCATCCGCATACAGGTCGGGATCCGCTCAGGCCGGTGAACAAGCAGGTAGCAACGGATTTTGCTGAAGATTGCTCCATGGAGCATTCATCCTCGGGCGTATCCGTCACCCCGATCATGATTTCAGACAACGTTGACGGTGTGGTTGTGACCGCAACGGCCAGCAAGCCGCGAGGGTAAAACATAACTCGGTGCGCCTGCGCATCGGATGATGCTGCCGGATCGAATCAACCCGCATCAAGCGCCGTTTCGCGTGAATTGGATACATGCGGAAGGTGTCTTGTCTCTGCTCTACATGCGCGTGCGGCTTGTGCAGCAATCTTCCGCGCCGCTGGCCGATGGCTTCTCTTTACGATCCGCAGACCGTGTGGCACAACTCTACTGCGCGCGGCGCCGATGCCAAGTGAAAGCAGGAAAAATATGTCCTTTCCACAAGTGTTCCATCCTGAAATGCCCGCGGAAGAACCTTATTCAGGGGGCAGCACAGCCGTTGCATCAAAAGTATGCAGTCTGCCTTTGCCCACGCGCATTGCATTTGTAGGCAACTATCTGCCGCGCCAGTGCGGCATCGCCACGTTCACTACAGACCTGTGCACGGCGCTGGCAACCGAATACGGCAGCGGACGCCTCTTTGCCATTCCCGTGAACGATCCTGAATCCAGCTATGAGTACCCTGAGCGCGTACGTCTGGAGCTTGAGCAGGAGGATCTGGCATCCTACGAGCGAGCCGCGGAATTTCTCAACTTCAACGGCAACGATCTTGTTTGCCTGCAGCATGAATATGGTATTTACGGCGGGGCTGCGGGCCGCCACATTCTGACCTTGTTGCGCAAGTTGAGGATGCCGGTCGTTACCACGTTCCACACTGTCTTGCGCGAACCGGACGCGGATCAGCGTGCGGTGCTGGAGGAAATTGCCTGTCTCTCCGATCGTCTCGTGGTGATGAGCGAGCAAGCAGCTCGCTTTCTGCGTGAGGTGTATCTGATTCCTGGCGAAAAGATCGACGTCATTCCTCACGGGGTTCCCGATCTCCCGTTCATGGATCCCAATTATTTCAAAGACAAGTTCGGCACCGAAGGAAAGTCGGTGCTGCTCACTTTCGGTCTGCTGTCTCCCAACAAGGGCATTGAGAACGTCATTCAAGCGTTGCCTGCGATTCTGGCGAGACATCCGAATGTGGTGTACGTGGTGACGGGAGTGACCCATCCGCACATTCGGCGGCACGAGGGAGAACGCTACCGCAGTGAGTTGCGGACTCTCGCCGAGCAACTTGGCGTTTCTCCTCAAGTGATCTTCAATAATCGCTTTGTGAGTTCGGAGGAGTTGGTTGAGCACGTAGGTGCGGCCGATATTTACATCACGCCCTACCGGCAAGAGGCGCAGGTCGTTTCCGGCACGCTGGCCATTGCGTTTGGGGCCGGAAAAGCGATCATCTCCACCCCCTACTGGCACGCCAAGGAGTTGCTTGCGGATGAAAGAGGCGTGCTGGTTCCGTTTGATCGTCCGGACGCCATTGCGGATGCTGTCATCGAACTGTTGGAAAACGATGCGAAGCGTCACGCCATGCGCAAACGAGCTTATCTCTACTCACGGGCAACCACTTGGCCCAAGACAGCACGGGCGTATATGGAGAGCTTTCAGCGCGCACGTTTCGAACGCTCTTTGCATCCGCGAGCCACGCGACGGGAGGATACGGCGGTGAGCGCTGCCGACGAGTTGCCCGAGGTGAGCATTGCCCACCTGTTGAGCATGACGGACGACACGGGTATCTTGCAACATGCCATTTTTTCAGTACCCAATTCCTCCGAGGGCTATACGACCGATGACAACGCGCGTGCGCTCATCGTGTCGACTCTACTGGACGGGGACGCGAAGCAGAACTACAAGCAGGAATGCCGCAAACTCTGCCATCGTTATCTGGCCTTTTTGTGGCTTGCCTTCCAGAGCGATACAGGAAAGTTCAGGAATTTTCTTGGCTATGACCGTCAATGGCTGGAAAGCGCTGGGTCGGAAGACAGCCATGGACGCGCCCTATGGGCTCTGGGAAATGTTCTTGGGCGTTCGCAGGACGCAGGTTTGAGAGGCGCGACGGGGAGGCTCTTCGAGGCTGCGGTCCCAGCGGTGGCTACGTTCACAAGCCCTCGTGCGTGGGCGTTTTGCATTCTGGGCATGCAAGCCTATCTGGACTGGTTTCCAGGGGACCGGGCCATCCAGGGCGCCCGCAATGCGCTGGCGAACCGGCTTTTGGACATTTATGAGCGGAGCCATTCCAGCACCTGGCAGTGGTTCGAGAACAGTCTTTCTTATTCCAATGCCCGCCTGCCGCAGGCACTGATTCTTGCCGGGTGGCGAAGCGATAACAAGAGAATGATCGAGGCGGGGATCGAGTCCCTTCGCTGGCTGATTGCAGAGCAGCACTGTGGGGATGAGGACATCTTTGTTCCGATCGGCTCCAATGGATTCTTCGCAGAGGGCAAGGAGAAGGCGCGTTTCGATCAACAGCCGGTGGAGGCTTGCGCCACGATTTCCGCTTGCCTCGAAGTGTATCGGCTCACCAACGAGCGGCAGTGGCTTGAAGAAGCGCAGCGTGTCTTCAGCTGGTTTCTCGGCAAAAACGACCTGCAGGTTCCGCTCTACGATGCATCTACAGGCGGGTGCCGGGACGGGCTTCATGCGGACCGCGTGAACGAAAATCAAGGGGCTGAATCTACCCTCTCGTTTCTTATGGCTCTGCTCGAAATGCAGGCAGTGAAAGTAGCAAACGTAGAAGAACAGCATCAGGAAACGCAGGCCACTTATTGAATGAGACAATCAATTCCGAGCCATCGGCAAAGTCCATTGCGCTGCAACAGGCAAAATTGACAGCATGTACCGATCTACCCCTGTTCACGCGTCATCCCGCCAATCCAATTCTCAGCCATGTAGATTGGCCCTATCCAGTCAACAGTGTATTCAACGCAGGAGTCGTGAGGCTGGCCGATGGCGACACGTTGCTCCTTTGTCGCGTGGAAGACAGGCGCGGTTTGTCGCATCTTTGCGCCGCGCGTTCCGCGAATGGACTGGATGGCTGGCGGATCGACGCGCAGCCCACGCTGGCCGCAAATCCGCGCGAGTACCCGGAGGAACTCTGGGGCATCGAAGATCCACGCATCACATTCGTCCCCGAGTTAGATCAATACGCGGTCACTTACACATCCTTTGCCCGAGGCGGTCCGGGGGTCTCGCTTGCACTCACCAAGGACTTCAAGAGTTTTGTGCGCTATGGAGTCATCATGCAGCCGGAGGACAAGGACGCAGCGCTTTTGCCCAGAAGAATTGGCGGGCGCTGGGCTTTGATCCACCGGCCCTTGACTGCGCTGGGCACGCATATCTGGATATCGTACTCGCTGGATCTCAAGTATTGGGGTGGCCACAAAGTCATGCTTGAAGCACGGCGTGGCGGGTGGTGGGACGCGAACAAGATCGGGCTGTGCTCCCCGCCGATAGAAACCGGCGATGGTTGGTTGGTGATTTACCACGGAGTGCGGCAGACGGCATCGGGAAGCATCTATCGTCTGGGCCTGGCACTGTTCGACCTGGAAAGTCCGGATATTTGCCTGAAACGCGGAGAGTCCTGGGTATTCGGCCCTGAAGCCTCCTATGAGCGCGTCGGAGACGTAAACGACGTGGTGTTTCCCTGTGGGCAGACCATCGGCGCGGACGGAGATACCATCAATCTCTATTACGGCGCGGCCGATTCCAGCATTGCGCTGGCCAAGGGAAGCATACGCCATTTGCTTTCATGGCTAGACTCGAATTCAGGTTCGGAAGTGTCCGCTTAACGCTAGCTCGCTGAATTGGATAACCGGGCGGGGTGGGAAAGATGAGCAGTACAAACCGGCATTGGCCGGAGTGGTTACCGCATTTGCTTTGCTTCAAGCGAAAGTGCCCACGCTGCAATTCAGTGCGATTCAAACCCGCGGAATTGCACTCAATCGATGGACTGTTGGCCATGTTTGCGTTGCGCCCGGTTCGCTGCATGTTTTGTTGGCGACGGTACTACTGGATTACTTTGCGCGACCTGAAGACTGAATGAGCCCTCGGCCGCGAGCGGGACTCAAGAATGGTTCCTGGGGCAAGGCCAAAGAAGACTCGGGCCCAACTCTTCGCGCCCGACGCCGAACGTCCACGGGTTCCGAAACAATCGCATCCAAATGCGAAGGCAAGGCCAGGGCGGTATGAGTGTGTTTGTCCAGCAATCGGCTCAAATCTCTGTGCCGCGCGTGCATCACACGTTGGTGCCGCACTGGCTTACGAACTTGGGAGCGTTCGGGCTCTTCTCCGTCGCGGTGGTCGATTCCTCGGTCGTCCCTCTGCCTTTGCCCGGCAGCACCGACCTGCTTCTACTTTGGCTGGTGGCGCACAGCGGCAACCCCTGGCTGCTGACGCCCTGTGCCGTTGCCGGCAGCATCCTGGGCGGATACACCACCTGGAACATCGGAAAAAGAGGCGGCGAAGCCTCGCTGCGCCGTTATGTGTCGGCACGTCTTCTGAAGCGAACCGTGAGATGGGTGGAGCATCACCGCATCCTCTCGATCTTTCTTCCCGCGTTGCTTCCTCCGCCCATCCCGCTGTCTCCATTTGTGCTTGCCTCCGGTGCGTTGGGGGTCTCGCGCAGGCGCTTCGTGGTTGTCTTCGGCGCGGCTCGCATCCTGCGCTACGCGTCCATTGCGTGGCTCGCTCAAGTCTATGGACGCCCAGTAGTCCGCATGTGGTCAGGAACGCTCCAGAGATGGTCGGCCCCGCTGCTTTGGACGGTTGGTGGACTGTTTGCAAGCTGCGTCTGTTTTGGCATTTGGAAATTTCGCAGCCAGCGCAAATCCGGGGACGCGGAGCAACTCGCGTAGTATGCCGAAGCACCTGTCGCCGGCTTCGATTTTCCATTGCGTCATCTCTTCGGCGCACAAGATTCTGCCCAAATGAAAAGCGGCGGAGCTGGTTGGCTCCGCCGCGTCTCGCGCGATTTTCTGCGAGAGGTTCTTGTCTACAGGTTACCGGTGGCCGCCGCCGCCATGTCCGCCACCGCCACCACGCGATCCGCCGCCACCGCCGCGGGCTTGTCCGCCACCACCGCTGCGAGCTTGACCTCCGCCGCTGCGTTGCGCCGGGGCACGCGATGCACTATGAGTTGCAGTGGCGCGCGCGCCACCGTTGCCGCGGGCTCCGCCGCCGCGCGATGCCTGCCCACCGCCTGAGCGCCCGCCATAAGCTACGCGGCCGGCACCGCCATGATAACTTCCTCCGCCATCGCCGCTGAAGCGATGGCCGCCCCAGCCGTGGCTATAACCCCAGCCGGCCCATGGGCCCATGCCCAGGAAGATGCCGTTGTAGAAATACCCCGGTCCGTAAAACCCCATGGGCGCGCACGCATAAGGTTGATAGTTGTAATAGCCGTACGTACACACCGGTTGAATGCCGATGCCCACGACAACCTGCGCGTGAGCCGCTGGCGCCAGCGCCAGCCCCGCGAGCAATGCTGTAGTCGAAAGTAGAGTCTTGATTCCGCGCATGTGTGACCCCCTTAAGGTGTCTGCGGTACCTCTTATTGCGTGAGATGCTCTGTTGCTGCCAAGAACAACCCAGCAACAACAGTCACCATAAGGATTGTCATTCCGTTCATGGGCGCCCTCACAAGGGGGGCTCCTGTCTATCTATCCTTATGTTGCTTACTCTAGCCTTCCGTATTGCCGGAGTCTGAGCAATAGGGAGCAGGTCCACTCGAGTTCCCCAATCTGGAGCAGCGAGCCGCAGTCGGCGGACCACTCCCTTTCCTGTTCGCTTTTGCTCAGACGGCGCAGTGGGGCGGCTCTAACGTGGTAGCTACCTAGTGCGCCACAGATGCGCGTGAAGCAAGCGACGCCGCGCCCGGGTAGAAAAAAGGTGAAACGCATGAAGAAACTCGTGACGTTAGTGGCATTGTTCAGTCTGGGTGCGGCTACCGCCGCCTTGGCAGAGACGCGTGAAGAAGCGCAAAACCGGCTTGATAATGCAGCCACGGTGCTGCACGAAATCATGGGCGCGCCGGATAAGGGCGTTCCGCAAGAAGTACTGGATCACGCAAAGTGCGTGGCCGTTGTGCCGCACATGATCAAAGCGGGCCTTGTGTTTGGCGGAGAGAATGGCAGAGGCGTGGCCACCTGCCGCACCGAAAAAGGTTGGAGCGCGCCGGCGTTCTTTGCCATTACGGGCGGCAACTGGGGATTGCAGATCGGCGTCGAAGGCGTGGATCTGGTCATGATTTTCCAGGGCGACAAGGGAATGGCGCGCTTGGAAAACGCCAAGTTCCAGCTGGGAGCGGATGCCTCCGCCGCAGCCGGGCCGGTTGGACGCCATGCGTCTGCCGATACCGATTGGAAGCTGAATACCGAGATCCTGACCTACTCGCGGGCCAAAGGCGCCTTTGCCGGACTCACGCTGACCGGGGCCGATATTCGCCGGGACGACGACTCCATGAATGCCTTCTACGGGCATGACGTCTCCACGCACAGCATTCTGCGTGGCGAAGTTGCGGCTCCGGCCGGGGCGGAACGCTTTATCCACGCCGTGAGAGAAGCAAAAGAACAGGCCCATGCTTCCAACTAGTTAATTGGGAGTGCTGCCGGGCGCCGGGAACCGATGGCAGGTTTCCGACGCCCGCGATGTAGAGAGAGGCGCATATGCTCTGGACTATTTTTGTCATCGTTCTGGTTCTGTGGATTTTGGGCTTCAGCTTCCATATTGCCGGCGGGCTGATTCACCTTTTGTTGGTGGTCGCGTTGATTATCCTGGTTGTCAACCTGGTGTCCGGACGAGGGCGCGGTTGATCAATCGGCAATTTGCCGCGGTATCAATCGGGAAACTCAAACTGGTCCATGGTTTGCCATTGCCTGTTTTTGAAGCCATGGACCGGTCCTGGCTGGGTGACGCCTGGTCGTGAGATTCCGTGCGGAATGGTGCGTCTCCTTGCGGGGGATGAACCGACAAGTCGCTGGAAGATAGATTGTTATTGGAAGCTGAGCAGCCTGGTGCGCAGCAATGCGGAGATGAATAAAAGGCTTTGAGCCCGATGCGCCTGCCGGTTCCGCCATTCTGGCTAGGGAATCTGCTTCCAGGCAGCCGCACAGCCGTTCGCTGGGGTCCTGAATCCACCCAGCCGCTCCCGGGAGCGATTGAACCGGCTCCAATTGCACCATAAATACAGCACCTCTCCACTCGTTGACGGCGTTCTTCCCGCTTTCCTCTGCCCCTCGAATATGAATCCCGTGCGACAATGGAGGCAATCGTGATGACCATGGCCTCTTCCGCATTTGTCCCCGAACCGGTAGAAATCACCCCGGAGTTGCTGGCCCAGCACAGCATTACCGCGGATGAATACAGCCGCATCCAGGCAGCCCTGGGGCGTGTTCCATCCCTCACCGAACTGGGCATTTACTCGGTGATGTGGAGCGAGCACTGCTCCTACAAGTCCAGCCGCGTTCACCTGAAGCGGCTGCCCACCGAGAGCGACCGCGTGGTGCAGGGGCCGGGTGAAAACGCCGGCATCATCGACGTGGGCGACGGATGGGCCTGCGCCTTCAAGATCGAGTCCCACAACCACCCCAGCTACATTGAGCCCTTCCAGGGCGCGGCCACCGGCGTGGGCGGCATTTTGCGCGACATTTTCACCATGGGCGCGCGCCCCCTGGCGGTCATGGACTCGCTGCGTTTTGGCCCCATCGTGCCCGAACCCGGCACGGAGCCCGAGCTTGCGGCCAAAAATCACGCCATCGTCGAGGGCGTGGTCAGCGGCATCGCCGCCTACGGCAACTGCTTCGGAGTGCCCTGTCTGGGCGGCGAAACCAAGTTCGAGGCTTGTTACAACGGCAACCCGCTGGTCAACGCCTTTGCTCTGGGCATGGTCCGCAAGGACGAAATCTTCTACGGCAAGGCCACCGGCGCGGGCAATCCCGTGATTTATGTTGGCGCCAAGACCGGCCGCGACGGCATCCACGGCGCCACCATGGCCAGCGAGGAGTTCAGTGAAGGTTCCGAGGCCAAGCGGCCCAACGTGCAGTGCGGCGACCCCTTCATGGAGAAGCTGCTGCTGGAAGCCTGCCTGGAAGCCATGAAGACCGGCGCCATTGTCGGCATTCAGGACATGGGCGCTGCCGGCCTTACCTGTTCCACCTGCGAAATGGGCGGGCGTGGCGGGGTTGGCCTGGATGTTGAGCTCGACCTGGTTCCGCAGCGCGAAACCGGCATGAGTTCCTACGAGATCATGCTCTCCGAGAGCCAGGAGCGCATGCTTCTGGTGGCCACCAAGGGCCGCGAAAACGAAGTTCTGCGCGTCTTTGAAAAGTGGGGCCTGGACGGCGTTATCGTTGGCACGGTCACGGAAGAATCCCGCCTCCGCATCCGCCATCACGGTGTTCTGGTGGCCGACATTCCCAACGAATCTCTGACCGACGATGCGCCGCTCTACCATCGTCCAGTCGGCGTCTGGCAAGCACCCATTCCGCTCGAGCCCTCTGAAGAGATGCTGGCCAAGCTGGCCGAGGACCGCGACTTCACGGCCGACCTGAAGCAGCTTCTTTCGAGCGCGAACGTCTGTTCCAAGCGCTGGGTCCACGAGCAGTACGACACCATGGTCCAGACCAACACGGTTGAGGGTCCTGGCGGCGAAGCAGGCGTCATGCGCATCAAGGGCACCGGCACTCCCGGTCATGAGCGCGGCCTGGCCATGGCGCTGGACGGCAACGGCCGCTGGGCGTATCTGAACCCCAAGCTGGGCGCCATGCACGCCGTCGCCGAGTCGGCCCGCAAGGTAGCTTCCTGCGGTGCGCTGCCCGTGGCCGCCACCAACTGCCTCAACTTCGGCAACCCAGAGAAGCCTGAGATCATGGCCCAGCTTTCCGCGGCCATCGACGGCATCGCGGAAGCCTGTACGGCCCTGGGCACACCCATTACCGGCGGCAACGTCTCCCTCTATAACGAAACCAAGGGCGAGGGCATTTATCCCACCCCGGTTCTGGGCATCGTGGGCCTGGTGGAGGATGTCTCCAAGGCGGTTCCCGCGCACTTCCAGGCCGGCGGCGACGCCATCCTCCTGCTCTGGCCCATTCCCGCCGGCGAGGATCCCAATCCCGACCTCCACGTTCCCTTCCATCCCGAGCAGGTGGAGGCCACTGCCGACCCGTTGGCTCCCGCGCTTGGCGGCGACCCGTCCGCCCTCCATCCCGAGGAAACCGGCGAGACGGAAGTCACGGCTACGGCAGAACTCGTCTCCTTTGGCTCGTCAGAATTTGCAAAGGTAGCTCTGGGCGGTATCTGGGGCCAGCCGCCTCCGCTTGATCTGGAAGCTGAAGCCGACCTGCACACCCTGTTGCAGGTGCTGGCCGAGCGCGAACTCCTCTGCTCCGCCCGCGATCTTTCCGACGGCGGCATTGCCGTTGCTCTGGCCCAGGCCGCATTCCCGTTGGGGGTGGGCGCCAGCGTCGAGCAGGAACAGTCCCTGATGGCTCACCCGCTCTTCGGCCTGTTCGCCGAGCCTGCTTCTACCATGCTGGTCACCACGCAACCCAGCCAGATCGATGCCATTGAAGAACTGGCCGATCAGTACGGCTATTTTGTGGCCCGCATCGGAACCACCGGCGGCGACCGGCTTGAAATCGCGGTCTACCACGAGCCCTTCATCTCCGCTCCTCTTGAAGATCTCCGCAAGCCCTGGGCTTCGGCCCTGGAAGCCACTCTTCATGGCGAGGTATTGGCATGACCCGGCGGCTCTTCCAAGGGGTTGTTGGAGTCGCCGATGCAACCAATCAACTTTCTGAAGACTCGGTTGCGTCGTCCCTGATCCCTGCCCCCTGTTCCGTGACCCCTCAAGAAGACCCAAAGCTCCACGAAGAATGCGGCGTAGTCGCCATTCACGGCCATCCGGACGCCGCACGCCAGGCCTATCTCGGCCTCTATGCCCTTCAGCATCGCGGCCAGGAGTCGGCAGGCATTGCCACCGCCGACGGCCACCATCTGGCCAACATCAAGGGCATGGGCCTGGTCTCGGAGATCTTTACCGACGACGTTCTGGCCAAGCTCCCCGGCTCCATGGCCATCGGCCACACGCGCTACTCCACCACCGGCGACTCGGCCCTGCTCAATGCCCAGCCCATCCGCGTGGATTCGGTCAAAGGCCTCATCGCCATTGCCCACAACGGCAACCTGGTCCATCTGGGCAACGTTCGCGCGCGCCTGGAGCGCGACGGCGCCTATTTCCAGACCACTTCCGACTCCGAGATCATCGTCCAGCTCATTGCCCACTCCCGCGCAGGCACGCTGGTGGACGCTATCGCCGACTCGCTTTCCCAGGTCGAGGGCGCTTTCTCCATCGTCATGATGACCCGCGACCGCATCTTCGCCGCCCGCGACCCGCGCGGCTTCCGCCCGCTCTCCATGGGCCGCATCAAGAACCCTGACGGCCCCGACACCATCGTCTTCGCCTCGGAAAGCTGCGCCTTCGACCTGCTCCGCGCCACATTTGAGCGCGACGTGCTTCCCGGCGAGCTGGTCATGGTCACCGAAGACGGCGTCACCAGCCGCCAGTACTCGACCGGCGTCCCGCAATCCAGTTGCATCTTCGAGCACGTCTACTTTGCCCGTCCCGACTCGCGCATCTTCGGCCGCTGGGTGCAGGAGAGCCGCGACCAGATGGGCCGCCAGCTCGCCCGCGAGTCCGGTGTCGCCGCCGATGTCGTGGTCCCCGTCCCCGATTCGGGAGTCACCGCGGCCCTCGGTTACGCGGAAGAGGCTGGCATTCCTTTCCGCCTCGGACTCATCCGCAACCACTACGTCGGCCGCACCTTCATTGAGCCCGAGCAGCGCGTCCGCGACTTCGGCGTCCGCCTCAAGCTCAATCCTGTGCGCAACCTGCTTGAAGGCAAGCGTGTCGTCCTCATCGACGACTCCATCATCCGCGGCACCACCAGCCGCAAGATCGTTCGCATGGTCCGCGGCGCCGGCGCCAAGGAAGTGCATCTGCGCATCAGTTGTCCGCCCACCATCTCTCCGTGTTTTTACGGAGTGGACACCCCCAGCAAGCGCGACCTGATCGCCGCCAACAAGTCTATCGAAGAGATTCGCCAATACATCGAGGCAGACTCTCTGGCCTACTTATCCCTCGACGGCCTCCTGCGCTGCTGCCGTGGCGAAGAACAGACCGGCTACTGCACCGCCTGTTACACCGGAGACTATCCGACCCAGTGGGTCGATGTGGAAGATATCCTTCCCGCCGCTGTAACTCTCTAACTAGCATCGTGACCGGCAAGAGCAGGAAGCAGCTTCAGCAATTCGCGGAAAGACCTTCATGGACGTACTGAAACAGCTTTTCGAGCAGCATTTCCGCTTGCCCGCCGAACGCGTACAGCCGCTCCAGGGCCAACTCGGCGGCTCGGGGCGCACCATCGTCCGGTTGGCCGGCGGAGGATTCACCGCCATCGGCATTCTCTATTCCGTACGCGAGGAGAACGTCGCTTTTCTTGAATTCTCACGCCATTTTCGCCACCATGGTTTGCCGGTGCCGGAAATCTACGCGCAGGATTTGAGCCACGACGCCTACCTTGAAGAAGACCTGGGGCACACCACCCTGTTCGAGTTCCTGGGCCAGAATCGTGACGGCGACGCTGTCGCTCCTCCAGCCGTGGAGGCTTACCGCAAAGTGGTGGCTGCGCTGCCGCGTTTTCAGGTTGAGGCCGGACGCGATTTGAATTACAAGGTCTGCTACCCGCGCCAGAGCTTCGATCGCCAGTCCATCGCCTGGGACCTGAACTATTTCAAGTATTATTTCCTGCGGCTCGCCGGCATTCCCTTCAACGAACAGGCTCTGGAACTGGACTTCACCCGCCTGACAAAGTTTCTGCTCAGCGCGAATCATGATTATTTTCTGTATCGCGATTTCCAGTCGCGCAATGTGATGTTGCGCGACGGGCAGCCGTTCTTCCTGGACTACCAGGGCGGCCGCAAAGGCGCGCTGCAGTACGACATCGCCTCGCTGCTCTTCGATGGCAAGGCCGATCTGCCGGCGGAACTGCGCCAGCAGTTACTCGACCATTATCTCGACTCTCTTTCGAGTTACATCAAGGTGGACCGCGATGCGTTCATGGAGCACTACTACGCGTATGTTTACGTACGCATCCTGCAGGCCCTCGGCGCGTATGGCTACCGGGGTTTCTTTGAGCGCAAGGCCCATTTTCTTCAGAGTGTTCCCTACGCTCTGAAGAACCTCGTCTGGCTCGCGGCAAACGTCAAGCTGCCCCTCGCGCTGCCGGCGCTGATGGACTCTCTTGAAGGTATGTCGGCATCGGAGAAACTGCAGGGCCTGGCTGCTTCCGCGGATGGACTGACAGTGCGCATTTTCAGTTTTTCTTTTCATCGCGAAATGCCCGTCGACGAGACCGGCAACGGCGGTGGATTTGTTTTCGATGCGCGCAGCCTTCCCAATCCCGGCCGCGAAGAGCGCTTCAAACAGTTGACCGGCAAAGACGCTGCGGTCATCGAGTATCTCAATCAACAGGAGAGCGTGCACCAGTATCTGGCCAACGTTCTATCGCTGGTGGATGCTGGGGTCGCCAACTTCAATCGCCGGGGTTTCAAAAATCTGATGGTGTCGTTCGGCTGCACCGGCGGTCAGCATCGCTCCGTCTTTCTGGCCGAGCAGTTGGCGAAGCATTTGCGGGCTGCGAACGGCGTGGAAGTGGTGGTTCGGCACGTGGAGATGGAGAAGCAGGGCCGATGAAAGCCATGATTCTGGCCGCCGGCCTGGGTACGCGCCTTCGCCCGCTCACCGACGATCGTCCCAAGGCGCTGGTCACCGTTGCCGGCCGCACGCTGCTTGAGATCGCACTCTGCCGCTTGCGCGCCTTTGGCGTCAGCGAGGTGATCGTCAACACCCATCACTACGCGGAGATGATTCTCGCGTACCTTGAAGTCAACTCCAACTTCGGAATGCGCATTGAGGTTTCTCGCGAAGAAGTTCTGCTCGATACCGGCGGCGGCTTGAAGAACGCCGCGCATTTCTTTCTCGATGCGCAAGGAAATTCTCAGGAACCATTCCTCCTGCACAATGTCGATGTGCTCAGCACCATCGACCTCGGGCGCATGATGCGGTTTCACGTGGAGAACGACGCTCTCGCCACCCTGGCGGTTCAAGACCGCACTACCTCGCGCTACCTGCTCTTCGATCCGCAGGGCCAGCTCTGCGGCCGCCGCACCGGGCGCGACGCCACGGCCGAAAGCGGGAACGATGAACTGGTGAGGCCGGCATCCGGCTTGCAGCCGCTGGCCTTTTCCGGCATCCACATTCTCTCGACCCGTATCTTTGCCGAGATGGAGGAGGAAGGCGCGTTCTCCATCATTCCCGCCTATCTGCATCTCGCCGCCAAGGGAGAAAGGATCATGGCCTTTCGTGCCGATGAGTACTATTGGCGCGATCTCGGCCGGCCGGAAAGCCTGCTCCAGGCCGCACAGGATGTGGCCAGCGGAATCTGCTCCGCGACCTAACCTGCCGTCCCATGTGCGGGAACATAAGGGACAGCGCGGAAGTGCTTCCGGTGCGGGCGCCACATTATAATGGGTAAAGAAATCGATTTATTGCGAGGCAAGTCAAGGAACCAGACCGGCCAGCGGTGTCAAGCGGGCGGCCTTTGAACCATGAAGCCGCTTTACGCGCTTTACCTCTTGGCGAACGACGGTTCTGGTATTGGCAGGCGTGCGCAGTTTTATCGCGGGAATGAACTCTCCAAGGAAACTTCTGGCGTTTGACGGCGCCATTGATCGCATTGAATCGCTGTTGTTTAGCCTAACCAGAACAAAGGAGCGCAACTCCAAATGCATACGCATGAGATTGAACAGATGTGTGTAGTTGCCAAGGGACCGAATCATGGCCCGGCACCTATTCCACAAGAAGGCCGTTGGACCAAGGTCAAGGAAGTTACCGACGTCTCAGGCCTGACCCACGGCGTGGGTTGGTGTGCACCCCAGCAGGGTGCTTGCAAGCTGACGTTGAACGTGAAGAACGGCATCATCGAGGAAGCGCTGATTGAGACCATCGGCTGCTCTGGAATGACGCATTCCGCAGCCATGGCCGCGGAAATTCTCACCGGCAAGACCATTCTTGAAGCGATGAATACCGACCTGGTTTGCGATGCCATCAACGTGGCCATGCGCGAGCTGTTCCTGCAGATCGTCTATGGTCGCACCCAGACCGCATTTTCTGAGGATGGACTCCCCATCGGCGCAGGTCTGGAAGATCTGGGCAAGGGCCTCACCAGCGTCACCGGGACCATGTACAGCACCAGCGAAAAGGGCGCGCGTTATCTTCAGTTGGCCGAAGGCTACGTCACCGAACTCGCTCTGGATGCGGACAACGAAATCATCGGCTACAAGTTCGTTCGTCTCGGCGTCATGATGGACTCCATTGCCAAGGGCGTGGATCCGCAGACTGCGCTGGACAAGGCAACCGGCAGCTATGGCCGCTTCGCCGACGCTGTCAAAACCATCAACCCGCGCAAGGAGTAAGGAGAAGATTATGGCTTTGTTTGAAGGATACGAAAGACGCATAGCGCAGATCACCCCCTTCCTTGCCGCCAACGGCATTGAGTCACTTGAGAAGGCTGAGAAAATCTGTCTGGACAAGGGCGTAGACGTTCGCAAGATCGTGAAGTCCATCCAGAATATTTCATTCGAGAATGCGGGCTGGGCCTACTTGATTGGCGCGGCTGTCGCCATCACCAAGAAACAGACCGTGGCGGCAGAAATTGCCGAAACCCTCGGCACCGGCCTGCAGGCTTTTTGCATTCCGGGCTCCGTTGCTGACGATCGCCAGGTCGGTATCGGTCATGGCAACCTGGCCGCCATGCTGCTGCGCGAAGAGACCGGCTGCTTCGCTTTCTGCGCAGGACACGAATCGTTTGCCGCCGCTGAAGGCGCCATCGGCCTCGCCCGCTCCGCCAACAAGGCACGCAAGACTCCCTTGCGCGTCATTCTCAACGGCCTGGGCAAAGACGCGGCCATGATCATCTCCCGCGTCAATGGATTTACCTATGTTCAGACCGAGTTCGACTACAAGACCGGCAAGCTGAACATCGTGAAGGAAAAGGCATATTCCACCGGCGAGCGCGCCGCGGTTCGCTGCTATGGCGCCGACGATGTGCGCGAAGGCGTTGCCATCATGCAGCTCGAGAATGTCGATGTGGCCATTACCGGTAACTCGACCAACCCCACCCGCTTCCAGCATCCGGTCATGGGCATCTACAAAAAGGAAAGACTTCTTGCCGGCAAGAAGTTCTTCTCGGTCGCTTCCGGTGGCGGCACGGGCCGTACGCTTCATCCCGACAACATGGGCGCTGGTCCGGCTTCTTATGGTATGACCGACACCATGGGCCGCATGCACTCCGACGCCCAGTTTGCCGGATCGTCTTCCGTGCCTGCGCACGTTGAGATGATGGGCCTGATCGGCATGGGCAACAACCCGATGGTTGGCGCATCGGTTGCGGTTGCAGTTGCGGTGGAACACGCCATGAAGGCGTAGCTCGAATCGCTCTGCTGTTTGCCTTTCCTGTGACGGCGTCCGCGTTCCAACAACTGGACGAGGACGCCGCCGCAAGGCAATTGCGGGTTATGCGTAGAAGATGCTACTGCGCAGCTGTCTCAGAGTACGGCGCGCGCAACGCACGGTGCGACCAGATTGCATCCTTCTCGCTGCTGAAGACAAACTTCAGTTCTCCGCCATCCATCAGCTCCTGGTGCGTCACATAGCTTCGGTCGAGCGATTTGCCATTCAGCAATACATCCTTTAGAAAGCTCTGCGTCTTGCTCATGTTCACGCTGGTAATGGTGAGTGTCTTTCCGTTCGGCAAATGCACTACCGCGCGGTCTACAAACGGCCGCCCCAGCACGTACTCATTCGAGCCCGGCGCCACCGGGTAGAATCCCATCGAAGTGAACAGCAGCCATGCCGACATCTGTCCCAGGTCGTCATTGCCCACCAGCCCATCCGGCGCCGCTTTGTATTGCGAGTCCACAATCTGTTTCAGCCGCGATTGTGTCTTCAAGGGCGCGCCTGCATACATGTAGAGATACGCCAGGTGATGGCTCGGTTCGTTGCCGTGAATGTACTGGCCGATCATCCCCGAGATGTCTTCCACATCCGCATATTGCGCCGGATCCACTTTCTGGTCGAACATTGCATCGAGCTTGGCGACCAGCTTCTCTTTGCTGCCCAGCAGCTTGATCAGTCCCTGTTCATCCTGCGGCTGGAACCACGAGTACTGCCAGGAATTGCCTTCCGTAAAGCCGCTTGCGGCTCCCGCCTTGGCCGGATCGAACGGCTTGCGGTAGTCGCCATTGGCCAGGCGCGGCTCCGCGAATCCATCTGCTACGTTGAAGTTGTTCTGCCAATACCCGGCCCTCTTCTTGAAGGTCGCGGCCACTGTCTCATTGCCCATTGCCTTGGCCATCTGTGCAATCGTCCAGTCGTCGTACGCATACTCCATGGTCTTGGACGCGGCCTCGGTGTCGTGATCCACCGGCACATAGCCCAGCTTCATATACGCCCCGAGATTGCCGTAGGGCACATACGTCGCGCTGGCCACCACCGCATCCAGAGCGGCCTGCGTATCGTAGCCGCGAATTCCCTTCATGTACGCATCCGCGATAATCGGCACCGCGTGGTAGCCGATCATGCACCACGTCTCCTGCCCCTGGAACTGCCATATCGGCAGAATGCCGAAGGGGCTCTCCTGCCGCGAGGCGATCAGCGAATGCACCAAGTCGTTGGTGCGTTGTTCCGGCTCCAGCAGCGTCATCAGCGGCTGTTCGGCGCGGAAGATGTCCCACAGGGAGAGCGACGAGACAAAGCGGAAGCCCTCGGCCCGGTGTACCTGGTTGTCCGGTCCGCGATACTCGCCGTTCACATCCATGCTGGTGCTCGGCGCCATCATCGCGTGGTACATCGCCGTGTAGAGCGACTTTTCCATCTCCGGCGACGCGTGCAACTCCACCCGGCCCAACTCCGCGCGCCACAGTTGCTGTGTCTTCGCCCGCATGCCGTCGAAGTCGAATCCCGGTGTCTCCGCGTCCATATTCGCGATTGCGTTCTCTTCGCTCACCGGCGAAATGGCGACCTTCACCACGAGCCCCTCCGCCGCGGGCGCAAAGTCGAAGACCGCTTCCAACCCGCGTCCTTCGATGCTTTGCGTATCTTCCGGCCCGGTTCCCGGCGATTTCATCCCGTGATACGGCGGCGGATTGTCCTCGTGGTTATAGAGCGCGTGGCCGGAGAGCGGCGCGGAGAAGCGCATGGCAAAGTACAACTGCCGTCCCGGCGCCCAGCCCCGCGTCTCGCGCATGCCGGTCACTGTGCCGTCCTTGCGGATGCGCACCCGCGACCACAGCACCTTGCCCGGGTAGTTGTAAATGCTGCTGCGCATATCCAGCAGCAGGTGGCGTTTCGCGCCTGCTGCGAACGTATAGCGATGCACGCCCACGCGTTCTGTGGCGGTCAACTCCGCCCGCACCTGTGCGTCCTCCAGGGTCACGGCGTAGTAGCCCGGCTCGGCGCGTTCGCTCGTGTGCGAGAAGCGCGAGCGATAGCCTGGTTGCGTCCTCTCCACATCGCCCGGCTCCAGCGGCACATTCTCGCCGCTCACCGGCATCACCATCACGTCGCCCAGGTCGCTGTGCCCCGCGCCGGAAAAATGCGTGTGCGAGAAGCCCTGAATCGTAGTGTCTTCGTACCGGTAGCCGGCCGCCCACTTGTAGCTTTGCTTGAAGGGGCGAATCTGGGTGTCGGGCGAAAGCTGCACCATGCCGAACGGCGCTGTCGCTCCCGGAAAGGTGTGGCCGTCCGGCCCGGTGCCGATCATCGGATCCACCAGCTTGAGAGGTTCTTGAGCCTGTGCAAACGCAATCGAGCAGGCCAGCAGAACAGCAAAACAAAGGCTCTTCTTCATCCTACAAAAATACAATATCTGCCTCTCCTGCCGTCGTTTCCAGAACGCCTTTCGCCCGCCTCCAACCTGTGCCGCCAGTCACATGACGTTCACACTCCGCGTGTGATAGCATCCGCTTCTTAACAAAAGGCGCCTCGCGGATTCACTCTCCATTCATCTGCGCAGTGCCCGCCCGAGACCCTCCAGATGGACGAGGTAGACGGCAAACCGGGATCTGTGGCCCTCCAATCCGGCCACCTTGACGCCCCCCGGGACGTCGCATGGATTCCCTGTGCCTCCCTCTTCAAAGTTCTGAATATCACCGAAAATCAAGCATTCATCCGCAAAATCCGAGGAGAACACCATGAAAACGTACCAGGGAAGTGAGATCCGCAACGTAGCTGTAGTGGGGCATGCGCACAGTGGCAAAACCACGTTGATCGCCGCTCTGCTGCATGCCGCGAAAATGACCCCAGCCCAGGGCCGCGTGGAAGACGGCTCGGCCCCCACCGCCTATGACGAAGAGGAAATCGCCCGCGGCGTTACGATGCAAAACGCCGTCGCCTTTGCCGAGTGGCAGGGCGTCAAGATCAACTTTGTCGATACCCCCGGCTTTCACATGTTTGCCCACGAAGCCCGCGCTGCCCTGCTCCCCGTTGAGACCGCGGTGGTGGTGGTCAACGCCCAAAATGGTGTCCAGGCCGTCACCGAGCGGGTGTGGAGGTTCGCCGAAGAGGCCAGCCTTCCCCGCATCGTCGTCGTCACCCAGATGGACCACCCCAAGGCCGGCGGCGGCGGCGGCTTGAGCGCCCTCATCGACGACCTGGTTGACCGCTGGGGCCGCAACTGCGTTCCCGTCCAGTTGCCCATTACCGGTCCCGAAGGTTTCCACGGCGTAGTGGACCTGGTCACCATGCGTGCCTACTACTACACCCCCGGCGGCGATGGCCGCGGCAAGGTCACTGCGGAAATCCCCGCCAGCCTCTCCGCCGACGCCAAGGCCCGCCACGAAGCTCTGGTCGAGCTGGTGGCCGAGGGCAAGGACGAGCTGATGGAGGAGTACTTCGAGAAGGGAACCATCCCCGAAGAGCACCTGGTCGCCGCCCTGCATGAAGCCATCCGCGAGGACCGCATCTTCCCGGTGCTTTTTACCAGCGGCCTGGCCAACATGGCCACCGATCATCTGCTCGACTTCATCCGTACCTACGCCCCCGCGCCCATCGAGCGCGCGCCCTTCGCCGTTCGCACCCCGACGCCCGCGACCGGACAGGCTGACGACACGGAGGAAGCTCTGGCCGACCGCAAGGTTGCCGACAGCGAGCCGCTGGGAATGGTGGTCTTCAAGACCATGACCGACCCCTTCTCCGGCCGCATCACCTTCTTCAAGGTTGTATCGGGCGTGGTCAAGAACGATGCCACGGTGGAGAACTATACCCGCCGCAGCCAGGAGAAGCTCGCCCACCTCAGCATCATGCAGGGGCGCAAGGCCGTCGAGGTTCTCGAACTGCACGCCGGCGACCTGGGCGCCGTGGCCAAGCTGCGCGAAACCCTTACCGGCGACACGCTGGGCGTGAAGGGCGCCGAAATCCAGATCGATCTGGCCAAATTGCCCGAGCCGGCCATGACCTACGCCATCGAGCCCAAGACCCGCGCCGACGAGGACAAGCTCGCCCCCGCCATCCACAAGCTCATGGAAGAGGACCTGCTCATCCGCTTCTTCCGCGACCCCATGACCAACGAGTTCCTCATCGCCGGCGCCGGGCAGCCGCACATTGAAACCATTGTCAGCCGCCTCAAGAAGCGCTACCACGCCGAAGTCACGCTGAAGGCTCCCAAGGTCCCCTACCGCGAAACCATCCGCGCCAAAGTCGAGGCGCCGGGACGCCACAAGAAGCAGACCGGCGGCCACGGCCAATTCGGCGACTGCAAGATCCGCATGGAGCCACAGCCCCGCGGCGCCGGCTTCGAGTTCGCCAGCGAAGTCTTCGGCGGCGCCATCCCGCGCAACTTCATCCCCGCCATCGAAAAAGGTATCGTCGAGTCCGCCGCCCGCGGCTACCTGGCCGGCTTCCCGGTGGTGGACTTCAAGGCCACCGTCTACGACGGCAGCTATCACGACGTGGACTCCAACGAAATGTCCTTCAAGATGGCCGGCCGCATCGCCTTCCGCAAGGCCATGGAAACGGCCAAGCCCTGCCTGCTCGAACCCATCATGAAGGTTGAGATCGAGGCCCCCGACGAGTTTGCCGGAGCCCTGATGGGCGACCTGAGCAGCCGCCGCGGACGCGTCCATGGCACAGACTCCAAGGGCCGCACAACATTGATCAACGCCCAGGTCCCCATGGCCGAGATGCTGACTTATGGAACCCTTCTAACTTCCATGACCCAAGGCAAAGGCAGTTACCGCATGGAGATGGATCACTACGACATCGTCCCCCAGTTAGTCGCCGACAAGATTCTCGCCAACGCCAAACGGCCCGTGGAGGAAGAGGAAGAATAGCCTCTACGGTGCGGCAAGCCGATGGCTTTTCTCTCGCATAGGGTTCGTGGTGTCCCAGGTCTCAGAATATCGAGGCCTGGGGAGCCTAGCACAGTCTTCGAGATTTTCCGGCTAAGAGGCATCAGGAGACGTTGGATCCTTAAGTTTAACAATTGACTCAGCAATCCGCTGTCGAAACTCGAGCTTCACTTTTGCAGGGAGCGCGGGGCGCCTCACTCCGAGTTTGTAGGCCCTGACCTCGCAGTGGCTATAATTTTCCGGAAACTCTTCCGACCCCAACACAGGGTCATGCTCGACAAGAAACTTGATCACTATTCCATCACCCCCGAACAGGTCAAAAGTCGCTTGATGGACTCGGAGGCTTCCAATTCCCCAATGCATGAGATAAGTAAAGCTCGACCATAGAACATCTTCCGGGGCGCTGTATTTGCTCCGGTTTACGGAAAGATCCGGGCACCGAATTTCACCAAAATCCGGTCTTCCAGTAATGGGAGACACTTGCAGGAAACGAAGATACAGCTCCTCGTTTGGGTCGAATTTGCTGTCGATGGCCTTTCCTAGTGGCCTTAATCTTTCTGGGTAGCCATTTGGATATTCAAGCTTCGAGATGTTCACGAATCTGGTCCACCGTCCCATTTAAATTCATCAAATCGACATCCCAAACCTTGATAGTACCCGCTAGGTCCGATGTGAGGGCCGTGACCGAGGAATCGTTCAGCACTTCAATACCAGCGTACCGGCTGTTCCGGTAAAAGCCCAATGCAATTCCGCCCTCGGCGGAAGCACTAATCCGGGACGGCGACAACTGAAAGAAATCGAGCTGATTGACCAACCCCTTAGCGATTTTGATTGCAGCTGGGTTAGGACGCTCAATCTCCCCGTCTCCCCAACTTGGCGACAATCCTAGGAATCTATCCAGGGCTGCCAACGACAAAAGAGCCGAATTGGAGATATACACAAGCTGAAAATTGCGATTGAAGCTCCCCTGCTTTGCTGGGACGAAATGGCAGAAGTAGGTGCCAGCTTTGAGATTGTCTACCCTCAGAGGTTGATACGAACCGCCGTTCACAACAGGAGACGTGAAGGCCTCAACGGCGTATTGACGATTCGACATAGTATCCAAGACCTGCGCCTGCGCGATCATTGCTTCACCGCCTGCGAACCAGTTGGTGGAGGAAGTTGCGCCTCGACCTGTTCTATGGATTGCTGCAAGATACTCACGAAGCTTTTGATTGCATCAAGGTTCATTGTCATCACAAACTCCGCTTCCCGAACAATGGTCCCTAGCGAGTTATCAAATTGCTCGGGCACTTCCGAAAGATTTCCATTCGGCAAACGACGATGAACAACCGACTTGGGCAATGGGGGATGCTCAGTAAAAAACACGATCGATAAGCCACTTGGGGTAAATCCCACGACAGTCGCACCAACTGCGTTCACGGTCCGGAATTGAACACTCTTCTCGTAAACAAAGGTGATTGATTGTGGATTTTCGGCCATATTTCCCCTCCCAATGGTTCCCAAACATTACCAGTTTACGCCTGAACCACGCAACTGCTTGATTTCGCTGTGCGTTAGGCAAACATCAGAACCGGTACAACGTTCAACTCTACCGAAAATTTCTCTGCTGACTCTGATTCTATCGACAAATGCCAAAATTCTCTGCAATACGGGCGGGTGGCCCACCCTTGATCCGCCCATAATGATTGGGTGCCCTATCCTTCCGCAGTTTTATCGCGGAAGGGTGGGAAACCTCAGCTCTCCTCCGGCACCAGCCAGTTCTCCCACCACCCCCATGGCGGGTGGCCCGCCCTTGCTCCACTCACAATGATTGGGTGCAACCCTTTCGCGCACTTGGCGAAAGGGTGGGAAACCACGAACCCCGACCGCCTGTCTTCTGTTCCCAGGCCAGCTCGGGTGCAATGACTTAGCTTGCCAAAGCCTCCACCACCGCTTCAGGATGCCGGGCAATCACAATCAAATACGCTCGCGCTGCACGATCCGGACGCCGCCGCCCTTGCTCCCAGTCCTGCAATGCGCGCGGGTCCAGCGCAAACCTCCGCGCAAACTCGGCCCGGCTGAGCCCGGTGCCTGCTCGCACGGCCCGCACATCCACATCCAGCGGAAGCGGAAATGAATGCACCGCCGCCGGCTCCGTTTCGCCCAAGGCGATTCCCGCAGCCTCGCGCATCGCTTCAACGAGCTCGTCTGCAATGTTCTTCCGCTTCATGGCTTGATCCTCCGCACCTTTGCCGCCGCCTTGAGCGTTGCCGCCAGTGTTGCAACCTCTCGTTTTTGCTCCGGCGAAAGGTTCGCCTGCTCGTTCTTGACGTAGAGAAAGATAGCGTAGAGCGGGTTCTCCTCATCGAAGAAGTAGTAAATTACACGCACCCCGCCCGATTTCCCCTTGCCCCGCGCCGCAAAGCGAACCTTGCGCACTCCGCCGGTGCCGGGAATCTCATCTCCCGCCTGCGGATGCAGTGCAAGGTAGAAAATCAACTCCTCATGCTCTTCGGCGGAAAGCAGCTTCTCCGCCCTGCGGGCAAAGGCGCTGGTTTCGACGACCGTCAGCATGGGAATGCTCACGAGGTGATTATGCGGCATTGCCGCATATAGGTCAAGTGTGTGGGCGAGGGGCTCAAATTCCCGGGAGTCCCCTCGACCCCAAACCGCTTCGTACTCACAGAAGGAAAAGCCTCAAGCCGCCAGCTTCTTTTTTCTCACGCGAATGGGGCGAATCAGGCTCTCCGCCGGAATCTTGAGCTGCTGATTCAGTTTCTGAATCATGGTCAGCGACAAGGCGCGGTCTCTGCGCAGAACTTCATAAACCCGCGTTCGATTGCCGATGATGCCGATCAGAGCCTTCTTGTCCACGCCTTGCTGCTCCAGACGAAACTTGATGGCTTCAATCGGGTCCGGCATATCCATTGGGAAATGCGCTTCTTCGTAGGCCTCCGCCAGCGTGATGAGAATCTCCAGACGGTCTCCGTCGGCGGTGCCTTCTGCCGCGCCCCACAACCGCTCGATCTCCTTGAGGGCGGCCTCGTGGTCGGCATCAGTCTTGATGGGTTTCAGTTGCATATTGAACCGTCCTCACGTCGATTGCGTCGTACTGCCTGTGCGTTCCCAGCCATTTGATGAAGACCGTGGCTCGCTGGTAATCCACCGCGACCACCAAACGATAGGCGTTTCCCTTGATATTGAAGACCACCCGATCCGCCCCAACAATGCTTGCATGAGCGTAACTGGCCTTCACGTCGGAAGAATTCTTCCACTCTGCCTGTCGCGCCTCCTGAAACCAGGCGTCGAGCGCAGCCTTCAGAGCACGGCGGTCCTTGTGTCCCCCCAGCCTGTCGAGAAACCGAATCAAGGTGCTTCTGGCAATAATGCGCACGTAGACACAGTATCATGTTCCCAATACGGGCACAAATCTTTTCGCCGGGTGCCCCAGGTCCGGATTCTCGGACCTGGGAGACCTCGAGCTTCTATTTCTGCGTGCGCCATTCGCGCGGCTGTTTCCCGTTGCAAAGACTCAAAAGCGTGATAAAGTACCACCAGGTAACACCTTGGAGCACTTTATATGCCGATATCCTCCACCACCAGCCTGAAGCTCGATCTTGAACTGAAAGAGCGTGTGCAGCGGCTCGCCCTGGCGCGGCGGCGGTCTCCGCATTGGATCATGCGGGAGGCCGTTGAGCAGTATGTGGGGCGCGAGGAGAAGCGGGAGCAGTTGCGGCAGGACGCGCTTGCCGCCTGGAATTACTACCAGACGACCGGCCTGCATGTGACCGCCGAAGAAGCCGATGCCTGGCTCTGCAAACTCGAAGCGGGTGAGGACGCCGAGGCCCCTTCATGCCACGTTTGAAGTGGTCTCAAGCGGCTTTGCAGGATGTGTCCCGGCTGCATGATTTTCTGGCTCCCAAGAGCCGCGATGCGGCCCAGCGCGCTATCCAGGCGATCCGCCAAGGCGTGAATCTGCTGGGCAAGCATCCGGAGATGGGCCGCCCCGTCGAAGAATTGCCGACTGAGTTCCGCGAGTGGGTGATTGAGTTCGGGAGTGGGGCGTACTTAGCCCTGTATCACTACGACGGGAAAGAAGTCGTGATCCTGGCGGTCCGTCATGGGCGTGAGGCGGGATACTGATAAGGGATAACAATGGGAGGAGGGCTTGCAAACTGACGGCTAAGTCCGCACCCGGCCTAACCGGAGTAGAATCCTGCCCATGGCGCAAGACGATCGTTTCGCGCGCCTCCACGGCGCAGTTCAGCCCCGTTACAGCGAAGTCCATATTCGCAACCGCGGCCGCCTTCCTCATGGGGAAAAAGAAGAAGGCCTCTACTTCCTCACCGTTCATCTGGCAGATTCTGTGCCAAAGTCCGTGCTCACAAAAATCGCTGAACGCCATCGCATCCTCGAAGCTGCCAAAGAGAACAACGTCCATCTCCTCCCTGAGCAAAAAACACTGCTCGACGCATATAGCCAACCGCGCATCGAAGAGTACTTCGACGGCAACGCCGGTTCGTGCGCATTCATGGACCATCGCATTGCGGGCGCCATGGCCGCGGCTTTGCGCTCGCACGAGGGAAAGCATTACAGGCTTCTTGCCTGGTGCATCATGCCCAATCACGTTCATGTGGTGGTAAGACTTTTCCCTGGGAAGGAGCTTGCCACGGTGGTGAAAGCCTGGAAAAAATTTTCCGCAAAAGCCGCCAAGCACGCACTCGGACGCAAAGGCCGATTCTGGCCGCGAGATTACTACGAGCGCCTGATCCGCAACGGAGACGAGTTCGGCCGCGCCATCCGTTATGTTGTGGAAAACCCCGCCAAAGCAGGACTGAAGGACTGGGGCTGGGTTTGGAGCGCGGGCTGGGAAGCGAGGGTTCGGCTTTGAACTTCTCTCAGTTGTACCGAAGGTACCGAAAAAGGAGGTAAAATCACAGATCCGGAAGGCTGCTTAAGCTATTGATTCTATGCTAGATTAAATGGTCGGGGAGAGAGGATTCGAACCTCCGACCCCCTGGTCCCGAACCAGGTGCTCTACCAGGCTGAGCCACTCCCCGAACATGGGTTATAGCAGTGCATTCTTGGGGCGCTGCCTGGCGCGTTAGGCCCCCTTGTTTGCACTACAAGAAGTGTAGCAGAATCTTGGCCGCTGCGGGCTTCAGCTCTCAGCTCCCAGCTATCAGTTTTCTGCTTCCGACTACCAGGGTGTGACCGCCAGGAAGGGTGGGTTGAAGCTTCCCACCCTTTCGGCAAACAACGCGGAAAGGATGGGAAACCCAGGATTTGGTGCTGGCGGAGACTGCGTTATTTCTTTTCCGGTTCCGCGGGCGGAACTGCGCCGGGGAAGATGCCCTCGAGGGGCGCGTGTTTCTTCTCTTCCAGGTCGGGCTGAGGCAGGGGCTTGCGCGGCAGCATGGCGTCGCGCTGGGCTGCGTTGTAGAGGAAGATGGCTTCGACGGTGGCTATCTGCTTGAGGTCGGCGGCTTGCAGACGCTCATAGACATCTTCGTTGGAGTGGTGGGTGCGGGAGCCGTAGTCCATCTCGTCCTGAATGAACTGGAAGCCGGGAAGGCCGACCGCATCGAAGCTGAGGTGGTCGGTGCCGCCGGTGCTGCGGTTGGTGATGGCGGTGACGCCGAGATCCTTGAGGGGGGCAATCCACTGGGCGAAGATGGGCGCAATGGCCGCATTGCCCTGGGTGTAGATGCCGCGAATCTTGCCGGTGCCGTTGTCCACATTGAAGTAGGCGGAGAGGAGCTTGTGCTCGGGCTTGACTTCGAGGGGGCCTACGGCGCGGCGCATGAATTCGGGCAGTTGCATCTGGTCGGGATCGGTGGAGAGCTTGGCCGAGCCGAAATGCTGGGTGACGTAACCCTTGGAGCCGAAGATGCCCTGTTCCTCGCCGGTCCAAAGGGCGATGCGGATGGTGCGGCGGGGCTTGACGCCCAAGGCCTTGAGGATGCGCATTGCCTCCATGGCGACGATGGTTCCCGCGCCGTTGTCGGTGGCGCCGGTTCCGGCGGTCCAGCTATCGAGGTGGCCGCCGACCATGACGACCTGATCTTTCAGTTTGGGGTCGGTGCCGGGAATCTCGGCCACGGTGTTGTAGGCGTGTTCGTGCTCGCCGGAGAACCTGGTTTCCACATCGATTTCCACAGTGACCGGAGCGTGGGCCTGGGTGAGGCGGTAAAGGCGTCCGTAGCTCTCAATGGCCGCGACCACGACGGGAATTTTGACGCGCTTTTCGGCGATGTAGGGGGTGCGGCCGAGAGTGGCGCCGTTGTCGTCAAAGAGAGTGCCGCCGGAGCCGCCGCCGTATTGGCCGTCGCGGCTGGGCTCGACGACCGCCGCTACCTTCTCGTCGGCGAAGAACTGGGCGATCCTGTCGATCAGGCGCAGGCGCTCCATGCGGTCGCGCATCCGCGTCTGCATCTCCGGCGAGAGGCCGGCAGCACCGCCGCTGACCGGGAACTCGGCGAGATCGTCGAGCTCCTTCTCCGAATAGCGGTTGAAGATGGCTTTGTCGACGGGCGGAACCTCGCGCATGGCGCCGAAGAGGACCACCTTGCCGGCCAGCTTGCCTTTGTACTGGTCCAGATCTTTTTCATTCTGGATGCTGACGAAGACCACGTCGCCCGAGACCGGGCCGGGCGTGGAAGGCGACCAGGGCGTGGCCTGGACAATGAGCACGGCGGTGTCGGGCGTGACCATGCGGGCCCAGGTGTTGAGCTGCTGCCAGCCGAGGCCGAACTCGCCCCAATCCTCGAGGTGCGCATTTTCCATGCCGATTTTGGTCAGGGTGTCGCGGGTCCACTCGTTGGCCTTTTTCAGGTTGGGGGAGCCGGTGAGGCGGGGGCCGATTCCGTCCATGAGCGCGGAGCCAAACTCCATGACGTGGGAGTGGTTGAGGCCCTCGTCGCGAATGCGCTGGTACATGGCCAGGTCGAGCGACTCGGTGGCTGGTTGTAGTTCAGCGTAGGGATCGACTGCCGCGGCCGCCGGGGCTTTGGGCTTGTCAGCGGCATGCAATACAAGCGCCGCGGCCAGCAGAACCGCGGGCAAAAGGCGAAGAGGCTTCAAACTCATTAGAATTTACTCCCGTTGAAAGAGATATTTTTCCGTTTGAGGCATTGTAGGACATCGCTCCGGGAGGGGCGGATTTCGGTGGCCGCCATGGGATATGGTTCCGGTATGAGATGCGGCAGGCCGCTGATTGCGGACTTGATGCGCTGAATGGGATTGATGGCAGGGACGAAGGATGCCGCAGGGGCTTTGCCTAAAAACTCATTTTTCGGGTGACTTTTTGGGCAAGACGAGAAGTCTTTGGGCAGGAGCCGAATTTCGCGGACTTGCCCTAATTCTGCCGTGCTGCTCGGGGGCTTGCCTAGGCTGACTGCACGGTAACTGCTGGATTGGCGACGATACGACCGGAACTCAACGAAGACACATCATGTGGGCTCGGGGAGTACTTTGAGTTGGCGGCAACATTTCACGTTGGAGCCTCTATTTGGCGGTCTACCAGCAACTGAATTTAAGAAAACACGGCACCGCGCATCGAGAACGCCTTTCGTCCTGGCACCTTCGAAAAGGAAAGGGGATTCGTCCGCTTCCGGCGCTCCTGCAGAGACTGATGCTCTATAATCACCGGTTGTCAAAAGGGTCGAAAAGCCTGACTTCGAAAGAGGAGTTGTTTATGGATTTCAACTACGTTGTGGTTCCAGCAATAATTCCACTGACTGGAATCTTGATTGTCTGGTTGTCGATTCGGTGCAATCCTTCTCTTTCCGCAAAAAGCTATCGGAGATTGCGTAGAGTCACTGAGAGGATAATTCTCTCATCTGTTGTTCTTGTTGCGGCCGGAGTAGCGGGAAGCGCTCCCGTCAAAGCAATCCCGGGCACCGCTAGCACCCCCGTTGCATTTGATGTTGCGTCGATTAGGCAGAGCGCCCCGAGCGAGAATGGCACATCCTTTAGCACTACCGCCGATGGTTACACGGCAAGAAGCGCGGAGTTATGTTCCCTAATCCAAGCTGCTTATGGAAAGAGTTGTGTTTATGGCCCCGGACTACCTAAGTGGGTTAAAAATGCTCATTTCGATGTTACCGCTAAGTTGGTAGATAGGAGTGAATCGGAGCTAGAGAAAATTACCGATGCGCAAAAAATGGATATGCTGAAAGCCACGCTGCAAGACCGGTTTAAGTTGCAAACCCATAATATCAGTAAGAGGTTTCCCGCGTACGAAATGGTTGTGGCCAAAGGGGGACTGAAACTAAAGGAAATTAAGCAGCTAAACGGAGGGATGGACAGCAAAGCAGACAGGGATGAGGTTCCATTGAACCAGAGTAAGCTTTCCATCGACGAACAGGGCCTGAGGACATTCTCCGCCAACGGGTACGGGCCAGATTGCCTAATTTCTGAAATATCTTATGCAACACAAAGATTGGTTATCGATAAGACTAACAGTAACGGAAAGTACAATATAGTGCTTAGATGGGCTCCCGATGCGACCGACACAGACAACTCAAGTAGACTGCCTTCGGGAGCATCGATATTTGATGCACTAAGAGAACAACTCGGTATCGAGCTGAAATCAACCATGGTATCTCTTGATGTCGTTGTTATTGATCATGCTGAGATGCCAACGAACTAAAGCTGATAACAAGCAGGTCAGATGCCCATCCTTCCCCTCTGGGAGAGGGCTCGACTTTTTAGGCAGGATGGGCGATTGACCCGCTTTTTAGGCAAAGCCGTCACAGGGGCTAAATCCAACTGATTTGGTCGGCTTTAGCAGCACGACTCAAGTCGTGACCTGTTACAGAACCTGCTGGATTCGACGGTTGTCGACCGCAATCGGTTATGGCCGTCTGAGTCGGATGGATCACCTGATCGCGGAAAGCGCAGGCTCTTTGAAGGAAGAGAGAATGTCAGGCGCCGAGCAGCGCCGGGGTGCGGAGAGGCGCGTTGGCAGTGAATTTTTCCGCCGCTTCGGCGGAGGGCGGCATTTCCATGGGCACGTGCGCAATCTCCCAGGCGGAGCGGTCCTTCATGAGGCGGGAGACCAGGGCGGTGTGCATGGCGTGCCCAGCGCGCTTGGCCACGACATGGCCCTCGATCCGCTTGCCGGCCAGAGCCAGGTCGCCGATCAGGTCCAGCACCTTGTGGCGCACATACTCGTCGGGAAAGCGCAGGGGGCCGTTTTCCGGGCCATTGGGTCCGAGGACGATGGTGCTTTCCGAACTTGCGCCGCGGATCAGGCCCATGTCGCGCAGACGCGATTCGTCGGCCTTGTAACCGAAGGTGCGGGCTGGCGCGATGGCGGTTCCATAGGTTTCCGCCGCGAGGTCAATGCAGGCGGACTGGCGGCCGATGGGGGCGGGAAAGTCGATGGTGTACTGGATGTTGTAGCCGGAACCGGGATAGACGCCGATGAACTTGTTGCCCTCGTGGACCTCAAGGTCGTGCAGGATGCGGATGGTTTCGCGGCGGCGGCGCTGGGTGCGGATGCCGACGCGCAGAAAGGCCTCGACGTAGGGCGCGGCGCTGCCGTCGAGGATGGGCAGCTCCAGGTTGTCGATTTCGACGATGACGTTGTCGACGCCCATGCCGATGAGGGAGGAGAGCAGGTGCTCGGTGGTGGAGATGAGGACGCCCTGGCGCATGAGGCTGGTGGCGTAGCTGACCTTGGCCACATTGCGGCCGATGGCGGGGATTTCAAAGTTGTCCAGATCGGTGCGGCGGAAGACGATTCCCGAGCCGCCCGGTGCGGGCAGGAGGCGCATGGTGACCGGAGCGCCGGAGTGCAGGCCGACCCCGGTGAACTCGATGGGCGCGGCGATCGTCTGTTCCAGGTGCGCGGGATGGGCCAACATGGTTTTTTGTCCAAAGGATAAATTCATGCGCAAACGTTAGGTTAGACGGCAAAGCCGATTTTGGCACTGTGGTATTTTTGCCACACTTTGGCTCAGATAGGGCAGTGCGCAGGTGTCTTCCAGGTCACGTTCGTCACCAAAGTCTGGTCACAAAAGTGTTGGATAAGCGTCGTAGAATCAGAGAATCTTCGGCCTGGGCTGCGCTCTGGCCGGTTTTTGAGGTGCGTCCATGCCTGTTTCCGATTTTCCTGTTCCTCCGCGCGGTTTGCTGGCTGGCGCCAGGCGCAAGCAGCCCGAGCTGGTCAATCTGATTGAACAACTGGTGCGGGCCGAGTCGCCTTCCGACTCGAAGGCCGCGGTGGACGCCTGCGTGGCCCTGGCCGCCGCTCATGCCAAGGCGTTGGGCGGGCGGGTGAAGCTGCATCGGCAGCGCGGCTTTGGCGACGTGCTTGAATCGCATTTCGGGCCGAAATCGAAGAC
>Ga0224527_1000362_pt1 | contig 31483 bp, 35 predicted proteins | sample CBST0metaG_FD_179882 | JGI IMG/M metagenome (GOLD analysis project Ga0224527, IMG submission 179882) | Peat soil microbial communities from Stordalen Mire, Sweden - C.B.S.T0 | ecosystem: Environmental > Terrestrial > Soil > Wetlands > Peat | place: Sweden: Norrbotten County, Stordalen Mire... | reverse complement strand
TACTTACTAATGGCAAGGTAATTCCCCCTTAATAATCCCATAATATAGTATCAACTTCCTATTATTATAGCATAAATTAAGATAATAATACACACATTAATCCATGTATATATATGTATACATAGGCAAATATGTGTATAGATGTATACTATATGAAACCTACTAACTATTCTATAGGCTTTTTTAGTCTGCTGTATAGATAGTAATCCATGTATTTTAATTATTATCAACTAATTCAAGTACATTTAGTAGATCCATGGGGAGTGGGCTAGATACATCAATCAATTGGTTAGAAACTGGATGAGTAAAACGTAATTTAGCAGCATGTAGGGCTTGGCGGCCAATTAGTTCTCTTGCCCCACCATATAGGTCGTCCCCCAATAGGGGATGACCTATATGGGAAAGATGGACTCTAATTTGATGAGTGCGGCCAGTTAGCAGTGTTAATTCAACTAAACTGGCGTTGTTGAAATTCTTAAGTACTTGATAACAGGTGCTAGCAGGTTGGCCATCTAGCGCTACTACGCGCTCAATGATACTATCAGGATGCCTGGCAATCGGTGCGTCAATCCTTCCTTCCAGAGGTGTAATTGCCCCAGTAGCGATTGCTAGATATTGACGGTGGATTTGTTTGATGTCGTTGCGAGAGAGTAGGTGCTGAATATGTGGTAATTTTGCAATGAGTACGAGACCAGAGGTATTGCGGTCTAAACGGTGGACGGGGTGAAAATGGTAGGGGGACCCTTTTGTATTAAAGTAATGCATAATCCCATTAGCCAATGTTGTTACGTGTTCTGATGTGGTAGGGTGCACCAACATGCCAGCAGGCTTGTCTACAACGAGTAGATAGTCATCTTCATAACAAATCTGGAGTGGTAGTGGTGTTGGCAGAATAGTACATTCTTGTTGCCAATGCACTGTGATCAGATCTCCAGGGTGCACAATATGGTTGATGGCTACATTTTGGTTATTAACTAATAAAGTTCCCGATGATTTTATTTTTCGCCAAATGGTAAGGGAGAAGCCAATATGACGGCGTAGGAAATCACGGATAGGTATAGGATTTAAGGATTCAGGTACTAAGAAATCCATCATGAGTGCTCCTTTTAACGATATTGTAATCTATATTATTTCTAGTAGTGCAAAAAAATAGCCACATACTACTTAATTTCGAGCAGTGGGCAAGAAAAACCTTTATGCATGACAAAAGGGCAATCGTTTGATTGCCCTTTTACTGGAGTTTACATTATTTTTTGTGCCATCGCGATTAAGTTAGAAAGATGTTCTCGTTCCATGGTCAAAGATTCTTGGAAGTAATCATTCATAGGATTGCCGCGCAAGCTAAATATATGTTCTAATCGACGATGGTGGCGTAGTAACGTTAATAAGAGGAATAATAAGGATACGCGATGTAAGCCGAATTGACGTTCACCTGAGGCGTTTTCTGATTCACGTATTTGGGGTATATAGCGTTTCATTGAAGAGCTCATAGCCTCATCATGCATGCAGATTAAATGAATGACATCCATATACGCATCCCAGTGGTTCACAGACATATCATCGAGACTATCGCGCATTGTATCGCTGGCTTGCTCAGCAGCTTCTAAGGTGGTATACATCAAATCTAGTTGTTCAATGGCTTCAGCGTGAAGCATACCAATATGCTCTAAATCCATTGACATAGGTTTTCTAGCATGTATTTTTTTCAAAATAGTAACCTCCTTACAACAAAGGACTGTGCCACCTGTTATGAAATCAGAAAGTGCAAAACTTGCTAATTCCAAGTAAGGGCAGTTAAGGATTTTCCCTAATAACATTTTTAATAGTCCGCGCTGGTTCCATGTTATTAACGCTTTGCCATCAGTAGTTTACCTACGCTATAATAACATGAACCCACCGCTGAGGCCGCTCGTGTGTTAGCTTCTTACATTGGAGGTGAAAGTGGATCGATTAGCTAATCACTTATAAATTAGCAGGTTGATTTTGGACCAATGAATCGAAGCATTTTAATTGGGATCATCATAGAGAGTGGTTTGCGGCGCATACAGACGTTCACTATAACAAAATCGCAACCAACATGACAGAGAGTGCCACAAAATGAATCTTGACGGCAGATGCGGGCGTCAACAGAGAATATGACGTCGGTACCTAACATGCACAACAGGCGATCTTTAAAATAGTTTTCAGGACATGCGTATGCTTTAGGTGGCATACATTCCTGATGCATCATAGGCTGTTCCATATGGTTACAGCAGTCTTCCATTTCATCGTGATACCAATGTGGATATTTGCCATCCATAAGTTTCGATAGCCTCCTTTATTGATAATTTGTTAAAGTATCTGATATATCATATGAAGATCAGAAACATAATGATACTATCTGCGCCGTTTATAAAAAAGAAATATTGTTGTAAAAGAATGCAGGAGAAAGTCATTTTATTCCGAAATTATAATTGTTAACTGCTTATGATGAGGTGATCACTATGGGAATAATGCAAAATAGCAATATCGTTGTGTTGGGATTTATCGTATGGTTATCGATTGCTCCCCGGCGAAATAGTTCAAGATATGGTGAACTATTTCTAGCTTATATGACGACGTTGTTATTTAGTTTAGTAGGTAGTACGGAGATTATCATGGTCAAGCCCGTGGCTTTTTTCTTTACCGTGGGTGGGGTAGTAGCATTTTTTTATGTTGTAATACGTAAGACCGTTACGATTGCAATAAAAAAATAAATATTATAAATGGGGGTCATATTGTGGCTAAAGATTGTTCTTTTGATGTTGTTTCTGAAGTAGATTTGCAGGAAGTGGATAATGCTGTAAATCAGGCTTTAAAAGAGGTGGGTCAACGTTTTGATTTTCGTGGAAGTAAATCGACAATTACATTAGACGGTGTTCAGATTAAAGTAGTGAGTGATGATGATCATAAATTGAGTAATGTTGTTGAGATTTTACAAAGCAAAATAATTAAACGTGGCATTTCCCTAAAAAACTTAGATTATGGAAAAGTGGAGTCTGGATTTAGTGGGACATCTCGCCAGATTATTACTGTAAAAAAGGGACTCGATAAAGAAAAAGCCAAAAATGTGATTGCATTTCTTAAAACGAGTAAGAGTAAAGTGCAGGCACAAGTACAGGATGATCAAGTGAGGGTGACAGGTAAAAATAAAGATGATTTACAAAACGCCATCGCAGAGCTTAGGCAGCATGATTTTGATATTGCGTTGCAATTTATTAATTTTCGGTCATAAAAAAAGCTTCCGCATTATGCGGAAGCTTTTTTTTGATCTATATAAGTTGCATAAAATATTCTACATGGCAATCGTCAGGAATAGAAGCTAGGGCTCCGCGCAGCCTTACGTAGGGAGCAAGCGATGGCCTAGCTCCTGTTCCTGGCAGACCAACAATATAGATGTTACTTTCTTAGTGTGTTGTGTATATATAGTAGGTCATTAGATTTTATCATTTGTGAGTCCCAGCATATCTAAGACTTTAAGACTTAAGCTGAGGAAGATCGATACCATAGTGGCAAGGGCCATACCTTTCATGGTGACAGTGCCGATTGTAATACTAGCACCACTGATGCCGAGAATTAATACGACAGAGGTTAGAATCAGGTTACGAGCGCGACTATAGTCCACTTTTGATTCGACGAGTATGCGTATACCAGAAGCAGCAATGACGCCAAATAGTAAGAGTGAGACACCACCCATAACTGGAACTGGAATGGTTTGGATAGCGGCAGCCAATTTTCCAATGAAGGAGAGAATGATTGCGAGAATGGCAGCACCACCAATGACTTGAACACTATATACTTTGGTAATTGCCATTACGCCAATATTCTCACCATAAGTAGTATTGGGAGTGGAGCCAAATAAACCTGAAATAATAGTGGAGATACCGTTGCCTAGTAATGAGCGGTGTAGTCCAGGATCTTTTGTCAAATCACGACCTACAATATTGCTGGTGACGACTAGATGTCCGATGTTCTCAGCGACGACTACTAAAGCAGCAGGCAATATAATGGCGATGGCACTAAAGTTGAATTCCGGTGTATAAAAGGTGGGAATAGCAAACCATGGGGCAGCAGTGATGGGGGTTAAATCCACTAATCCCAGAATCAGGGATAAGACGTAACCAGATAGGACACCAATCAAAATGGGAATAATGGCTAAAAATCCGCGAAACAGAATGGAACCAAGGATGGTGACTGTTAACGTGAATATGGAAACAGTAATTACATTAAAATCTAATGCAGTGCTTGTAAGTCCTGCCATACCAGCAGCGACAGGTGCTAACTCCAGACCAATGACAGCCACAATTGCTCCCATGGCTGCTGGTGGAAAGACGACATCAATCCATTTGGTGCCAACGACACTAATAATAAAAGATACCAGAGAAAAGACAACGCCAGCAGCAATAAATCCACCTAATGCTGCGCTATAACCGTATTGGGGTAAGATGATAAATACTGGTGAAATAAATGCAAAACTAGAACCAAGATAAGCCGGGATTTTACCTTTGCAAATAAAAAGATACAATAGTGTACCAATACCATTAAATAATAGAATGGTTGCGGGATTGATTTTAAATAAAATCGGGACGAGGACAGTGGCGCCAAACATGGCGAATAAGTGCTGCAAACTAAGGGGAAAGGTCTGTATGAGTGGTAACTTGTCTTCTACTTGAATAATACGCGTTTTCATAAAATGCCTCCTTAATTACCTTTGGTACACAATAAAAAGACCCTTACCAGAGTAAGAGTCTTAAGGTCAGTACAACAAAGCCTTCATAAAGGCTAAGCCCTCGTGCACCTTATTAGTCTCTCTGGACTAGCTTAAAGGTTGTTTTATTGCACTTTATCATAAAATATACAATTTGTCTACGATTTACGACAAAAAATAATTAAAGGAATCAATAAGTGAATATGTGGTAAATTATGTAATAAAAATTCTTTTATGCAACTTAGATGCATATCGTTTATAATAAGATAACTGTAAAAATTTCTATGGATAATGGGGGAAGGGTAACAAGAGTATGGCAAAAAAAGCGGATGAGAAAGTAGCAAAATCAATACCCAATAGACGAGAAGGAAAAGGAAAAATTTTCATCGATGAATTATATTTTCGTCATGTTGATCAAGGAGAGCGCTGGAGGCAGGAGTATGAGCACTATCAGTTATTGGAAAAGAAACTGTTGGAATTTAATACATTAACATATAAAGAATTTGATTATGCACCTCAACTGGTAAGAGCAATTTTTAAAGAACGAATCATACCGGATTTTTCCTATCTATTAGAGGAGGCAAGAATAGCGGCGGAAGCCAAGTTCTTTATGCCAATGATTGCACATCTTGTCGCCGTGGCGGTGTTAGTGGTTGTACTAATTGCCAGTACGAATACGATCGTATTGTGGGGGTCTGGCGCGGGCGTATTGATCGTAATCATACTACTAGCTTTACTGTTAGAAAATCGTAGTCGTTATATTGCACGAACGCTATTAGAAAAACAGGAGGAAATCAAAAAAAGAATTGCCTATGAACAAAAAAAAATTGCAGAAGAAAAAAAACAGCATGACGACAGTGAAGACCAACGTATCCAGATCATTGAGCAATTATTAGCGGGCCAAGTCACGTCAATATTAGATAAAATTGAGAGTGTCCTACATGGCCGTTCGATTCCTTTTTATTTAGAGATCGAAATTGAATTATATAATGATACTCCAGGAGTGAAAGTATGGTTGCCGGATAAAAGCCTGATTCCGACTCAAACTTGTGCGTTAACAGCAGCAGGACGCTTGAATTTTGATGATAAAACCGTACGAGTGATTAATCGTCAATATTTAGAATTGTGTGCTGCACTAATCGTTAGAGTCATGTCCGTCATATATTGTTACATACCTACTTTCAATATTGGGTATGTATATGGTCTGTCCCAAGGGAAACAAAATGTTGAGTGCCTGATTGCTAGCAAACTAGATCGTGAGACATTGATACAAGCTTGTAGTGCGTCCAATGTTTTGGCGGCCCTGCAAAGTATACAGGCAAAGTTTGAATGTAATCCTGCAGCAGCAATGATGCCAATTGATTTTAAACCTCCTGAAGAATGGGGAGATGAACCAGAGGTAGTCGTGCGTAAATTACATTTGCTGCCTTCTAAAGAAGGTAGAAATAGTAAATAAGTATAATTATTAAAAAAAAGCATATATTAAGAAGGAGTTTTTAGACCAATGGCAAATATATGTAGATATAAAATAATTAGTAAGGGATAAAAGGAGAGTTTGGATTTATGAAAATTGCGGATGTAATTCAAAGTGCTGATTGGAAAACTGAAAAACATGCTCCAGTGATTGAAGCCCCTGAAAAAGTTAAGGCAGGAGAAAATTTTACTGTAGATTTATGTGTGGGTAAAGAAATTGCGCATCCTAATACGACTGAGCATAATATTCGTTGGATTAAGTTATACTTTAAACCTGATAATGGTAAGTTTGTTTATGAAATAGGCACTTTTGAGTTTAATGTTCATGGTGAGTCGGTTGATGGTGCAAACCAAGGCCCAGTATATACTGCTCCAGTGGCCAAGGCTGTTGTTAAATTGAGTAGTTCAGGTACATTATTAGCTACTTCTTATTGCAATATACATGGCTTGTGGGAGAGCTCACGAATCATTGCTGTTGAGTCTTAAAAAAGCTAAATAAAAGCTAGAAAAGCCTGTTCCTTATTGAATGAGGGGCAGGCTTTTCTAGCTTTTTTGATAGTTACTTAACTTTTTAGTTAAGCTTGTATGTAGGAGACTTTATTCGTGCTAGTCAATTTTGCAACCGCATATTGCGCAGGGAATGGTTGTAGCCTGCTCAGTATCGCTATTATGTAATGTTTGGGGTAGGTAATAGTCCTTTGGTTCACTGTGACAGTCGGTGCGAAGTGGTGGGGTAGCAATCGCCTTTGGCGATGCTTGTGGGCAGATGCCTCTACATAATAAAGTCAAACGAGGTTCAGAACAATGAGCGTTTAGGGGTTTACAGGATTTAATAAGCCGAAGTATGCAGACTCTAACTACGATCAATTTATTAATACATCTGTGATTTACCATTTTGAAATCTTGGTGTTTGATGGAAGCGCTTAATTGAACATCCATACCTGCCCGTGCGCAATGGTGATCAATTAGACCGATAAATGGCGTTCTAAATGAGGCAAAGTGTAATGTTTGCGGGCAGTCATGTTTAGATGAAACCATTTCGATACAAACGAGGATATGCCCAGAGAAACTAATTTGCTTATCCATCACGATGGCGTTTTCAATAATGGGAGTTGATGTCACGCGTAAGATAAAATCAACATCAGGTATATGATCGGGTATCGTCAGGACACCGTTGGTAACAACCTGCATATATTTCCTACATTCCATATCTATTCCTCCTTGAATATATTGAATTCCGTATAGTATATAGCTGTAACATGGGCGATGTTACTCAGATAAAATCTTTTTTATTTTATTTTTGTTGTTTATCCAAAAATTTCAATGTATGTAGTTGCGCCAATATAGGCAATATATAAACAGAACCACAAACAAAAATTGAATGGAGGTCTTGCGTTATGACAAACAGTAAAAAACCTTTGAATCCTGCCGCGCAAAAGGCTCTCGATCAATTAAAGGAAGAAACAGCAGCTGAAATTGGGTTAAAAGATTACAAGAATACCTACAAAGGTGCTTTGACTTCTGCTGATAATGGCCGAGTAGGCGGTCAGATGGTTCGTAAAATGATTCAAGCTCAAGAAGATCAATTTAGTAGCAAATAATAGAATAGGGTTGAAAAATATAAGCAGGATTTTAATCCTGCTTATATTTTATGTATTTTTATTAAAATAAGCAGGATTTTTAAATGACAATATGGAAATGAATTTAGAGTTAGAACAAATAAGGGTGGATCTATAGCTAGATTTATAGTAGTGTAATGCAATAAAATAATGTCGAGGGGGAAATACATAATGACATACAGTATTGCCGCATCCCATGCGCAAGGTAAGTGTGCCAAGGATAAAATTTTTGGGGCAAATGCTGCTGCAGGGAGAGCTGTTGCCCAGTATGGCAAAGATAAAGTAGTCAATGCTACTATTGGCGCTTTTATGGATGAACAGGAGATCTTAGCATGCATACCAACGGTTGAGAAGGTATACAGAAATTTAGCAATAAAAGATGTGATCAGTTATGCGCCAATTGCTGGGTTACCTGATTTTTTAGATTCTTTTATAAATTTAACCTTTGCAGATCATAAACCTGATGCTCATATTGAGGCAATTGCTACTGCTGGTGGTTCTGGTGCCATTCATCATACAATCTGGAACTATTCAGAAATTGGTGATACGGTTTTAACTTCAGATTGGTATTGGGGTCCTTATAATATTTTATGTCAAGATGGTTTGCGCAAATTAGACACCTACACTTTATTTGATGAAGAGCAAAAATTTAATATCCGTAGCTTTAGTACAAAAGTAAAAGAATTGTTAAGTAAACAAAATAACTTGATTATCATTATTAATACACCAGCCCATAATCCTACTGGATTTAGCTTAACGGATAGTGATTGGGATAATGTATTAGCTCTTCTTAAGGAGTGTGCCCAGGACACAACAAAACGAATTATTCCATTGATTGATGTTGCTTATATTGATTATGCTGGCGAAAAAAATACTTGTCGTGCTTTTTTTGAGAAACTTGGTGGTTTGCCATTTAATATATTACCTATCTTGGCATGTAGCATGTCCAAAGGGTTTACCATGTATGGACAGCGTACTGGTGCAATGATTGGAATTTCTTCTAGCAAGGAAGTAATTCAAGAGTTTAAAGATATTAATCAATTTACAAGTCGGGCCACCTGGTCTAATATCAACCATGGTGCCATGAAAGTATTGGCCACTATTTATCAGGACAAGGAACTGTTGCAACAACTGGAACAGGAGCGGACTGAATATTATGCTCTGATTCGTAAACGGGCAGATATTTTCATGAACGAGGCTAAACAGGTTAATCTACATATGTTACCGTATATTGCTGGCTTCTTTCTGACAATCCCTACAAAGCAGCCTGATGCAGTCTGCGAAAAATTGCATGATGATAATATCTTTGCAGTTCCATTGGCAAAAGGGATTCGAATTGCAGTGTGTGCGGTGACTGTAGAAAAAATTACAGGTATGGCTGGTAAGATTGCTAAAGCGATAGCGGCGATAGAAAAATAAATATTTCCGATAAAAAATTACATTATTATCAATTTATTGATTGTAGTATTGTGGGAGATACTACGATCAAAGGAGGAGATGAATTTGGGTCGTCAATATGAAAATTTGTTTGATGATACTATTATGAAATTTCCTGGATCTTGTTTTTGGATAATACATGTAATTGTTTCTCTCCTATTTTTTATTCTGGGAATGAGATTTGCATTTCGTCGGGCACCACTTCCTTTTGTGGCATATCGTATATTACGTAGAGTGATGCGAAAATAATGTCGAAGAAGAGCGGACTAAAGTTCGCTCTTCTTCCTAGTTACTACATAGTTCGAATTGCAAGAAAAATTAAATTATTAGTAAAAGTCTAACTTTAACAGAATGAAATATATATTATTGTTTTATATAAGTATTGATGTTATAGTATTTTTAGTTATTTAATTATTGACCTCGTGATTCGTAAGCATTTTGTAATAGATTCTACTAAAATTTTTCCAATAATGAAAAATGGGGGATAGAGCATGTTCGGTTTTAAACCAAAAGAAGACGAGTTTTTTAAATTATTTATCGAAAGTACTCACACATTGCGACAGGGCGCATATGTACTGAAGGACGTCATGAGTGATTACACACAACTTGACAAGAAATTGGAACAAATTCATAAGTTGGAGCATCAAGCTGATGATATTAATGATGCAATCATTGATAAGTTGAATCAAACTTTTATTACGCCACTGGATCGCGAAGATATTTACTCATTTGCTACGATGCTAGATGATGTAGTTGATTTTCTGCAAGGAACAATGCAACGTATGGTACTCTATAAAGCTGGTAAACCTACGATCGGTGCTGCACAATTAGCGGATTTATTGGTTGAGAGTACAGAAGAAATGGTATTAGCCTTTAATTTGTTAACAAATATAAAACGCAACCAGGAAAAAATATTAGAACATACGAAAAAAATTGGCGAGTTGGAAAGTAAGGGCGACAATATTTATCGCCGTGAAGTAGCGCTGTTATTTGATACTTGTCCAGATCCTATTGAAGTTATAAAATGGAAAGAAATATTGGAACATATGGAGGATGCCCTCGACCATTGTGAACGTATTGGAGATTTGCTGCGGGGCGTGGTTATGAAATATGCCTGATACATTAATAATTTTTGTTGTTCTATTAGCGTTAGTATTTGATTATATTAATGGGTTTCATGATACTGCCAATGCCATAGCCACTTCGGTGTCTACACGCGCATTGCCACCAAAGATTGCAGTATTCATGGCGGCGGGACTTAACTTTTTGGGGGCAATGTACAGTACAGGTGTAGCGCAAACCATTGGGGGAGATTTGGTTAAATCGGCTGACCTAGTGAATCCGCAGATTATTATTGCTGCGATGATGGGGGCGATTTTTTGGAATTTAATCACTTGGTGGATTGGCATTCCTAGTAGTTCTTCTCATGCATTAGTAGGTGGCATGGTCGGTGCGGTTTTAGTTTCCGCGGGGTATGATGCACTAAAAATTGAAGGGATACTAAAAATTGTTGCTGCGCTTGTTGGTTCACCGATTATAGCTATGGTAACAGGGGTAGTCATTATGTCAGGTTTGTTTTGGATATTTGGCAATATGTCACCATCACGGATTAATCCTAAATTTAAACGGTTGCAGGTTGTGACTGCTGCAATGATGGCGTTTTCACACGGATCTAATGATGCGCAAAAGGCGATGGGGATTATTACACTAACCTTAGTTAGTACAGGTTATTTGAAAACCTTTGATGTACCACTGCCGGTTATAATTGCAACTGCTACTGCTATGGGACTAGGCACGGCAGCGGGTGGCTGGCGTATTATCAGGACAATGGGCACGAAGATCTTTAGATTAGAGCCGATTAGTGGTTTCGCGGCCGATCTTAATTCTTCGATTGTTGTTTTTGGTGCAACACTATTACATTTACCGGTAAGTACGACTCATGTGGTTTCTGGTTCTATTATGGGGGTAGGTACTGCCAAGCGTCTTAGTGCTGTGCGCTGGGGTGTAGCTCAGCAAATGTTGATGGCCTGGGTACTAACCATTCCATGTACAGCAGTGGCTAGTGCGCTAATTTATAAAATTATAATTTTCTTTTCTACAATATAGTAATAAGGTACATAACAATAAACGGCAAATACGCAATTGTGCTTATTTGCCGTATTTTTAATTTACAACTGACATTGATATGTATTTTTTTGTCGATTTGTATTATTATGATAGTATAGTGAGAGGAAGCGTATACTATTGTATTCCTGATGCAAGGCATCTTCAAAAAAATAACTAGTCAGAATCTTTGACTACTTATTTTCTTTCAGATGCTTAAGATTTTAAGATGCAAAATATCTTGAGGGGGAATTTCGATGAAAAAGATGATTACTGTTTGTTTTAAAAATGGCGAAATAATAAAATATGATATAGGAATTACTTTGCTAGAAATTAGTAAAGATGTACAACATTTATATACAACACCCATTGTTGCTGCGAAGGTAAACAATCAAATCACTGATTTACAGTTTACTGTAAATATTGATTGTACGATCGAATTTTTAGACCTCCGTACAGACGATGGGATAAAAGTTTATCAACGTAGCTTAGCCTTTGTAATGATTGCTGCTGCCCATGAAATCTTCCCCTATGGGAAAGTAACAGTGGAGCATTCTTTGAGCAAAGGATTGTATTGTGAACTGCATATCGGTCAACCTCTTACATTAGATCACATTACAGCATTGGGAAAACGTATGGAGCAAATTGTGGCTGAGAATCGCCTAATTACCATGAAAAGTGTACCGATTGCTGAGGCTATTGCGCTATTCAAGGCTGCGGGAGAAAATGAAAAGGTAAAGCACCTGCAGCAACTAAAACGTGAGCGGGTTAGAATTTACTATTGTGGTAATAGTTTTGGCTATTTTTATGGCACCATGACGCCTGATACAGGCATTTTAAAAGTTTTTGAATTAAGGCAGCATGCGTCCGGTCTAATTTTGCGTTTTCCAGAAAAAGAAAATCTGGAGCGGTTGCCCGAATTTATTCCTCAATGCAAATTATCGGAAATATTTTTGGAGGCTGAAGGTTGGGGAGAAATTTTGCAGTGTGGCTATGTAGCTACATTGAATGAATATGTACATAATAATAAGATTAATGATATTATTCGAGTGGCAGAGGCGTTACATGAGAAAAAAATAGCACAGATAGCAGATTTTGTATTTTTAAATAAAGAAGTGCGGGTTGTTCTAATTGCTGGGCCTTCTTCATCCGGTAAGACTACTTTTGCCCAAAGATTGACGGTGCAACTCAAGGTTAATGGTCTGCGTCCTGTGGCGTTGTCCTTGGATGACTATTTTATTGATCGCGTCAAGACACCACTTGATGAGCATGGAAAGTATGATTTTGAAGCCATTGAAGCCATTGATTTAAAACTGTTTAATGAGCATCTATTACGGATTTTAAATGGTGAGGCAGTAGAAGTGCCCACTTATAATTTTAAGCTAGGAGAGCGAGAATACCTTGGGCATATCGTTAGGATTGATAAAAATCAACCACTTATTATCGAAGGCATTCACGGCCTTAATGAAAGATTAACCCCTGCTGTATCTCGTGAGCACAAAGTTAAAATTTATATTAGTGCGTTGACTCAGCTATCGATTGATAATCATAACCGAATTCCAACGACGGATGCGAGATTGATTCGCCGCATTGTACGGGATAATCAATTTAGATCTCACGATGCCCTCAAAACCCTAAGCATGTGGTCATCTGTGCGCAGGGGGGAAGAACGCAATATATTCCCGTTCCAGGAAGAGGCTGATATTATGTTTAATTCAGCGCTGATTTATGAACTGGGTGTGCTGAAGAAATATGCAGAGCCGTTGTTGGCCCAAATCACGGGAGAACAAGATGAATTTGCAGAAGCTACACGGTTATTGAAATTTTTAACGTATTTTGAAAATATTGAGGATAATGAAATACCTCTCAATTCCATTTTGCGAGAGTTTACGGGGAAATCCTGTTTTTAACATAAAAAAAGCCCTAACCATTGCGGTTAGGGCTTTTGGCTCATTCTTAGCGATGTTTTGCGAAGTATTTTAATGCTACTTCTGGGAACAATGCATAGGATAAAACATCTTCAATAGATGCGTTAGGATAACCTTTTTCAGCGAGCTGTTTAGTAAGAATGTCCATTTGTGGTGCAATATCATCAGCTGGGCGGTAATCAATGATTTTTTCGTCGCCAATGATTTTTGCGCGAACTTCTTCAGATACTGGCATAGGAGTCTTACCATATTTACCACGAGCCAAATCTTTTACTTCACGTGGTACCATTTTGTAACGTTCACCAAGCATTACATTGAAGGTTGCCATGGAACCAACAATCTGGCTGGTAGGGGTAACCAATGGAGGATAGCCAAGTTCTGCACGTACGCGAGGCATTTCGTCCAATAATTGTTGGTATTTATCTTCGATACCTTGTTCTTTAAGTTGATTGAACAAATTGGAAAGCATACCACCAGGAATTTGATAATCAAGAACTTTAGCATCAACATCAAAGGATGTTTTAAGGTTAAAGTCAGTTGCCAAACTTTTCTTAACATTAGTAAAGTGAAGAGCTGCATCTTTTAATTGACCACGGTTAAGTCCTGTATCATATTCAGTGCCTTCAAGGGCAGCAATCATGGTTTCAGTGCAAGGCTGAGAAGTGCCAAGGGCAAATGGTGACAATGCACAGTCAACCACATCTACGCCAGCTTCGATTGCTTTCATATACGTCATGGAACCCATACCGCTAGTATAGTGAGTATGAAGTTGAATAGGCACGCCGATTTTGGAATCAGCTTTTAGAGCCTTGATCAAATCATAAGCAACATAAGGTCTAAGTAGGCCAGACATATCTTTAATACAAATAGAATCAGCACCACGTTCCACTAATTGGCGAGCTAATGTGATATAGCTTTCAATCGTGTGGTAGGGGCTAATTGTATATACACATACGCCTTGAACATGAGCACCTGATGCTTTAGCAGCCTTCATGGCTACTTCAAGATTACGTACATCATTCAATGCGTCAAATACACGAATAACGCCAATACCATTTTCAACCATTTTCTTAACAAAGGCAGTTACGACATCATCGGCATAATGATTATAACCAAGGATATTTTGCCCTCTAAGCAGCATCGAAATAGGAGTTTTTTTCAAGTGGCTCTTTAGAATGCGTAGACGCTCCCAAGGATCTTCGTCTAAGAAACGCAAGCAGGTATCAAAAGTAGCACCGCCCCAAGCTTCTAGAGCAAAGTAGCCAACGTTATCAAGTTGTTCCAACATTGGTAACATATCAGTAAGACGCATGCGAGTGGCTGCAAGTGATTGGTGACCATCCCGTAAAACTGTTTCCATAATTTGTACTGGTTTTCTAGACATATATATCCCCCTTTTGTTTTGAACCGTGATCCTCGCAAAAAAAATCGAATACATTATTTGCTAAAAAATCACTTAGTTAAATATATAACAATCTTTCCAATTTCAATTTTACAGTATTTACATTACTTTTGCCAGTCATTTCTTAATAAATTTACCAGTATATTGTATACAATATATGAATATTTGGAAAAGTGTTATTTCTGTATTAATTTTCGAGCGAGTAATTCAGCCATTGGACTTTTGCCCGATAAGGCAGTTGGTGCATCTTCATGACCAAGGCGGGCTAAAATGGCATACACTTGAGGATTTTCCACTGGTGTTTGCGCAGGAGATTCCAGCCCGTATGCTGCAACGTGTTCACGACCTTGTTCAGGAGGCAGCAAACGGCCAGGCCCGCCCACACAACCACCTTTGCAGGCCATTCCTTCAATAAAATTGAAATCCAGTTGCCCATTTTCAATTTGTTGCAGTAGCTTTTGGCAGTCGGGAATACCATCTACTTTGACAGAAACTAACTTTTGTGAATGATGGGGTATGAGTTTGGACAGTGTAGCAGCGACGGCAGCGCTAACGCCACCGGTATGGGCATAGACTCGTCCACCCCAGGAAGCCATTCCTTTTTCGTGGTCTTCTTGCTGGTCAGGGTGTATTTCAGTGGCTTCAAAAATACTGACCAATTCTTGGAAGGTAAGGACATAATCAATGGCACCTCGTAAATCAGGCAATAGAGCTTCGGATTTTTTGGCGACACAAGGGCCGATAAACACTACTTTAGCCTCAGGTTCAAATTGTTTAATGACCCTAGCCGAAGCGACCATGGGTGATACTGATGGGGAAATATGTTCGACCAAATCAGGAAATTTATTTTCAATTAATTTAATCCATACAGGGCAACAACAACTTGTAAACATAAAATCATGGGCTGTTTTCACATGGTCTTCAAATTCAAAAGCTTCCTTCATAGTTATTAAATCAGCATATAATGCTGTTTCAAAGACATCGGCAAAACCAAGGGCCATGAGGGCTGAACGCAATTTTCCTGGAGTAACATCAGGGCCAAATTGTCCAACAAAAGCAGGCGCCAGTGATGCATAGACGGGACTGGTCTGTTGTTTTAGTAATTTGATTAGGGGAACAAATTGAGATTTTTCACCTAATGCCCCGAAAGAACAAGCGTCAATACAGTGACCTTCGCCCAAACATTTTTCATGGTTAATTGTTACCTTACCAAGTTCATCACGAGTAATGGCACCCAGCGGACAGGCTTTTTCACATTGTCCTTCTCCGGTAGGACACATTTGACAGGCTGCCGAATTGGCCACGATGATTGGCTCATGAACCATGCCCATTAAAGCTTCTTCATCGTATTCGCTAATCACGGTATCATTATCATGGGGAGCTAGCCCCATGGCCATGCGAATTTGATTGGCAACGTAACGACGTGTGGTTTGATCTTGGAATTCAGCAGATACGATGTCACAGATTTCTTCCCGACGTTCAAAGAGAGTACCTTCCCAAGCGGCTTTTGCTACATGGTACAGGATACGTGGTTTAATGTTAATGGTTTTCTTCATAAACAGACCCCCTCTTTTTATTATGACTATCATATTAGCGATTTATGTATTTTTTCCTGTTAGCATTAGAAGAAAATAAGTATAAAAAATGGGTAAAGCAGGATACTAGATAAAGTATTCTCTCGTTGACTAATTATTTGCTTTCCGATGTCTAATAACAATAATGAGGAGTGAGTCGTGTTATGCCAAAGCCAGTAGTGAAATGTATTGTTGATCAGTGTACTCATTATATGCATGGTGATCAATGCATGGCAGCCAAGGTTAGTATTTATAATGAGGAAATACATGGAAGATCGCACAGCGACAAAGATACTCAATGTCAATCTTTTCATCACCGTGAGACGATGGGAGACGTGTTGGGTGCTTTTCATAACTCTAATATTAGTGGCACATTATCAGCAACCTTCATTGATGGTATGCAATTAATCCCTGAGGTGGAATGTTTCGTTAATAATTGTAAGTATTGGCATAGCAGTAATCTATGTAATGCTGACCATATTAACGTAGTTGGGGTCAATGCAGCCCAAATTCCTGATACGGATTGCAGCACATTTGAGAAGAACTAATTTTTTGCATAAAAATACCGAAGACTGGGATCAGCCTTCGGTATTTTTGTACCAAAAAATTAGTTGTAATTAATGTTTGTCGTGGCAACCACAAGAACAATCATGAGAATCAGCATGGGGTGGTTGCGAATCTAGGTGCACTTTTACCTGATTTTTGATATTATCAATATAAAGGCGACGTAGACTCGTTTGTTCAGCACGTTCGACCTCGGTTAATTCTCCCGCCTTTTGTTTTTTGGCTAACTCGTTAATCTTGGCAATGATTTCCGGCGTTATCATGATATGGAAAACCTCACTTGTTGTTTAGTATGACTATTATTGCTGTTAGAAATAATAGTCATACTAAAAAGTTTATATAAATATATACTGATTGTAAAGTGTTTAGCAGAAAAAAATAGTAAAGGGTGATCGTGATGTATGATTTAATCATTATTGGTGGTGGTCCAGCAGGTTTAACAGCAGCCGTATATGCTGCTCGCAAAAAAATGGATACCTTATTATTAACAGCAGAGCTTGGTGGTCAACTCATGTGGACCAGGGAAATTGAAAATTATATGGGGTATCAGTTTATTAGCGGGCCCGAATTAATGAGCAAATTTGAGGAACAGGTGAAACGGTTTGCGGTTAAAACTAAGTATGAAGAAGTAGTTGGTGTAAGCGTACATCATGACGGCAATTTTAGTGTAAAGACCGCAGAGGGGGAATATCAGAGTAAAACGGTGATTTTAGCATCAGGTAAAAGATCTAGGCGTTTGGATGTGCCAGGAGAAATCGAATTTACTGGGCGTGGAGTGAGTTATTGCGCTACCTGTGATGGCCCATTATTTTCGGAAAAAATAGTGGCAGTAGTGGGCGGTGGTAATTCTGCTGTACAGGCAGCGATTGAGCTTAGTGCTGTTGCTTCTACGGTGTATTTGGTATCTAGAAGTAAATACATTGCAGATCCAATCGTGTTGGATAAAATGCAAGCAACTACAAATATTATAGAACTTAATGGGTATATTTCAGAAGGTATTTATGGACATGATGTAGTGGAAAAACTTACAATTCGCGAAAAAAACGGTGGTGAGAGCCGTGATTTGGCTGTACAGGGCGTGTTTGTAGAAGTTGGTTTGCAACCGAATTCAGAGTTTCTGGAAAAATTAGTTGCACAAAATGATCAACAGGAACTGATTACAGATTGCCGTGCGCAGACAAATATTGCGGGCTTATTTGCTGCTGGTGATGTGACCAATGGTCCTGACAAGCAGATTGTCATTGCTGCTGGAGATGGTGCGAAGGCTGCATTGAAGGCTTATGACTATTTACTATACAAAAAGTAGAACTTTTTTTGATTAAGGCATTTGAAGAAAAATAAGTAGTTAGGACAAAATCTGACTAGTTATTTTTCTTTGAATTATCAGAAAATATAAACATTATAACAAGGTATTGGCTTTTATGGCAAATGTCGTATAATGAACTATAAACTACTATCTTTAAATAAATTACAAATGTATCGGTTGAAAAGACGATGGGTCTAGTGAGAGAAAAAGCTCACTTGTAAAAGTGAGGGTATCAAATTTGAATATAGGTGGGTGTGATCACATGAAAGCAGTAATTACAATTGTAGGTCGAGATCAAGTTGGTATTGTCGCGATGGTAAGTGGAATATTAGCAGAAAGTGGCGTAAATGTGTTAAATATTAATCAAAATATTTTAGACGGTTTTTTTAATATGCTCATGATTTCTGACATGAAAGAAAGTAAGGTTTCCTTAAAGGAATTACAAGATCTTTTAAAAGAAAAAGGACAAGCTATTGGTTTAGAAATAAAAGTTCAGCATGAAGATATTTTCAACATCATGCACCGGATATAGGATAAGGAGGTAGCTTCATGTTAACAATTAAAGAAATACTAGAAACAAATCGCATGATTGAAGAGAATAAACTAGATGTTCGTACCATTACCTTAGGGATTAGTTTGCGAGATTGTGCTCACCCTGATATAAAAATATTTTGTAAAAATGTTTATGATAAGATTACCTTTGAAGCCCAGCATTTAGTGCGGACTGGCGAAGATATTGAAGCCGAATATGGGATACCGATTATTAATAAACGGATTTCCATTACGCCAATTGCCATTGTAGCCGAAAGTTGTCGTACGGATAGTTATGTTCCAGTGGCATTGGCATTGGATGCTGCTGCTAAGGCCGTGGGGGTGAATTTTATTGGTGGCTTTACGGCACTCGTGGAAAAAGGCTATACTAAAGGGGATCGAATTTTGATTAAATCCATTCCCGAGGCAATGGCCACCACTGAGCGGGTCTGTTCTTCGGTTAATTTAGGATCTACCAAGTGTGGGATTAATATGGATTGTGTGCGTGAGATGGGTGAGATCATTAAGCATACTGCTGAATTGACTCGTGACCGCGACGGTTTAGGTTGTGCCAAACTCGTGGTGTTTTGCAATGCCCCCCAAGATAATCCGTTTATGGCTGGTGCTTTTCATGGTGTAGGTGAACCGGAGAAGGTTATTAATGTTGGTGTTAGTGGCCCTGGTGTGGTAAAACGCGCCTTAGAAGAAGTGCGGGGGCAAGATTTCAGCGCCGTTGCTGAGACCATCAAGAAAACCGCTTTCAAAATTACAAGGGTGGGACAACTTGTGGCGCAGGAAGCCGCCAGACGCTTGGATGTGCCCTTTGGTATTATCGATCTATCCTTAGCGCCCACGCCTGTAGTAGGAGATAGTGTAGCCCATATCTTAGAAGAAATGGGCTTAGAAAGTTGTGGGGCACCAGGCACTACAGCCGCTTTGGCATTGCTGAATGATGCTGTAAAAAAAGGCGGGCTGATGGCATCCTCCCATGTGGGTGGTTTGAGTGGGGCTTTCATCCCTGTCAGTGAAGATGCTGGCATGATTGATGCCGTGAAATGCGGTAGTTTGAGTTTAGAAAAATTAGAAGCAATGACTTGTGTATGCTCGGTAGGGCTCGACATGATCGCTGTACCAGGGGATACTTTGGCAGCAACTATTTCTGGTGTAATTGCTGATGAAGCAGCGATCGGTATGATTAATAATAAAACTACTGCAGTACGGATGATTCCTGTTCCAGGTAAAAAAGTAGGTGATTGGGTGGAATTTGGTGGACTATTGGGGCATAGCCCGATTTTAAAAGTAAATACTTTTAAAGCCGACGAGTTTATTGCCCGCGGTGGTAGAATTCCTGCACCAATTCGTGGCTTAACGAACTAAGGCATCCCGAAGTTTTGCAAATAAGGATAGCATTTTTCTGTCAAGGAAAGTGGCTATCCTTATTTTGGGGGGGCTAACAAATGGAGGTGTACGATGAGGATTACGAAAGCAATTAAAGAACAAATGATAGCTATTTTAGAGGAACATTATAGTGGAACCACTACAGCCCTTGAATATTCTACACCCTTTGAATTGCTAATTGCGGTTGTGTTATCAGCCCAGTGTACTGATAAACGGGTGAATGTAATTACGGCTCGTTTATTTGCTGAATATAATACACCCGATAAAATTTGGAATATGGGCCAGGAAAAGTTGGAACAATATATTAGAGATTGTGGTTTGTTTCGTAGTAAAGCACGTAATATTATGGCGACCTGTGAGATCTTGTGTAGGGAGTATGATGGACAAGTACCAAATAAATTTGACCAGTTGCTGACACTCCCAGGGGTTGGGCGAAAAACGGCAAATGTGGTGTTAAGTCAACTTTTTGACATTCCGGCAATTGCTGTTGATACCCATGTATTTCGGGTAGCCAATCGCTTAGAATTAGCTAAGGGGGAAACACCACTAGCAGTGGAAGAGGGATTAATGAAAGCAATTTCCAAGGACAAATGGAGTGATGCTCATCATTGGCTCATCTGGCATGGACGTAACGTTTGCAAAGCTCGTAAGCCTGCTTGTAACATCTGCCCCTTAGCCCAGTTATGTCCCCGTAAAGAAAAAGTCAAGATGGATTGAAATAGACGCTATTGATGGTATAATAGTAGGGTCTATTTCAAAATAAAATGATAAATTAATGAATAGGGGGAAGACACATGTCACGGAAAATAGTAAGTATAGCGTTATTGCTGCTGATGCAAATGTTTTTGGTTGCTGGGTGCTCCAGTAATCCGACTGAGCCGGCAGCGCCAGATAACACGCCTAAAGTAGCCAGCAGTACGCCCAATCGCTTGGCCAAATTTGAAACCTCACAAGGTGATTTTACCGTTGAATTAGCGGAAGATAAAGCACCGATCACGACGAAAAACTTTATAGACCTTACCAACAAAAACTTTTACAATGGTCTGATTTTTCATCGTGTTATTAAGGATTTTATGATTCAAGGTGGAGATCCGAAAGGGAATGGTACTGGTGGTCCTGGTTATAACATACCAGACGAATTTAGCCCTGATTTGAAACATGATGCTGCTGGTGTTATATCGATGGCTAATGCGGGACCTAATACGGGCGGTTCACAATTTTTCATTACCTTAGCACCTACGCCATGGCTAGATGGTAAACATTCTGTTTTTGGCAAGGTGGTTTCTGGGCTCGATGTTGTCAAAGCAATTGGTAGCGTAAAAACAGGGCCTATGGATAAACCAGTAGAAGATGTTGTAATAAAGAAAATCACAATCGTATCACAGTAAGACGGCAAGTATGGTATATACATACATTGTACAGTGTGCTGATGGCACCTTATATACTGGTTGGACGACCAACTTAGAAAAACGCCTTGTTGCTCACAATGCTGGTGTTGGCGCAAAATATACCCGTATTCGCCGACCAGTGCAGCTTGTGTATTGGGAAGAACAAGAAAACCAAAGCACAGCGCAACAGCGGGAGGCACACATCAAAAAACTTAAGCGATGCCAGAAAGAGACTTTGATTCATAAGTTTATTGAGATTCTACCTGGCAAAGCTGCAGGGGTGTCATGAAAGCCAAGTGTATTTCTGTTAGCGAAGTGTAACTTAGATGTGAAAAATGTAGGGGCGATATGGCGAGATGGTAGTACACATCTTTCTGTATCGCCATTACATTTGCATTTACAAAACATCGGCATTTTCTTTGACACAAACTCGTTTACAAGCTACAATAATAAAGAAAAAATTAAACAACGCAGGTGAATAGCATGAGTGTATTAACAGTAGAAAATGTGACACATGGTTTTGGTGCTCGGCAAATATTAGAAAATGCTTCGTTTCGATTATTGAAAGGTGAACATGTTGGCTTAATCGGTGCCAATGGTGAAGGTAAGTCGACTTTTTTAAATATTATTACTGGACAGTTAATGCCTGATGAGGGAAAAGTAGAATGGTCCAGTCGTGTAACCGTTGGTTATTTGGATCAACATTCCGTATTAACGAAAGGTAAAACCATTCGTGAGGCATTACGTGAGGCTTTTCAGCCCATGTTTGATTTAGAAGCGGAAATGTTGGGGATTTACGATAAAATGGGAGATGCTTCTCCAACCGAACTAGACAAAATGATGGAGGATGTAGGCGAAGTACAAACCATTTTAGAGACCAACGGTTTCTATATGATTGATGCTCGTATTACGGAGGTCGCCAACGGCTTAGGATTGGGTGAAATTGGTCTTGATAAAGATGTCGCTGATTTAAGTGGCGGACAACGCACAAAAGTGTTGTTGACTAAATTATTGTTGCAAAATCCAACGATTTTACTGCTTGACGAACCTACCAATTACTTGGATGTGGAACACATTGAGTGGTTACGACGTTATTTGAAAGAGTATGAAAATAGCTTTATTTTAGTTTCTCATGATATTCCATTTTTAAATGATGTAGTGAATGTAATTTATCATGTAGAAAATACAGTGCTAACTAGGTATACAGGGGATTATGAACAATTTCAACAGCTTTATAATATCCGCAAAGGGCAAGAATCTAAAGCTTATGATCGGCAGCAACAAGAAATTGATCGTTTAGAAGATTTTATTTCCAGGAATAAGGCGCGGATTTCCACAACTGGGCGGGCCAAGAGTCGTCAAAAACAACTGGAAAAAATGGAAGTATTGGAAAAACCAAAAGAAAAAATTAAGCCTGTTTTTGGCTTTAAAGAAGCTAGAACACCAGGTCGTATGGTTGTTCAAGCTGAACATTTGGTATTAGGTTATGATGAACCCTTGACCAGACCTGTAAATATTACACTAGAGCGAGGGCAAAAAGTAGCCATTCGTGGTGTGAATGGTTTGGGGAAAACAACCCTCTTAAAAACCATTTTAGGTTATATCCAGCCAGTAGCTGGCAAGGTGGAATTAGGGGATTATCTGCATCCTGGTTATTTTCAACAAGAGTCAAATGAGCGTAATACCAAGACCGCCATGGAAGAGGTATGGACAGAATATCCAGGATTATCTCATTTTGAAGTTCGGCAAGCATTAGCCCGTTGTGGTCTTACCAATGAACATATCACCAGTCAAATGATGGTGCTAAGTGGTGGGGAAAACGCTAAAGTTCGTCTTTGTAAGATGATGCTGAAAGAAGCAAATTGGCTAGTGTTAGATGAACCGACCAATCATTTGGACGTGGATGCCAAAGAAGAACTGAAAAGGGCTTTAACAGCGTTTAAAGGCACTGTGCTACTGGTATCACATGAACCAGAATTTTATGAAGATTGGGTCACAGACATATGGAATGTAGAAAATTGGACAACGAAAATCATATAAAACGATTGTTGCTCTGTTTGGTTGGAGGTATTTATGAATAGTGGCGTAGGAGGAGCGATTTATCGCTCCATTGCCTTAGATATTGCCCAGCGTATTATTAATGATGAATTTCCCGAAGGAACCAAATTATCGGGACGCTCATTACTAGCTAGTCAATATAACGTATCTCCTGAGACGATCAGAAAGGCGATTTCCTTATTAAAAGAAGAAAACGTGGTCAATGTTTCTCAGGGCAAAGAAATAACCATTCTATCGGTTCAAAAATCCTATGCATTTATTGAGCATTGTAAAAGCTCTGATTCTGTATACTCCTTACAGCAAGATGCAGAACTATTATTAAAAAAGAAACGTGAAATGGATAACCATTTAGAAGATATTTTAAAAAACATTATTAATTATTCTGATCGATTGCGCAACTTATCTCCTTATAATCCCGTTGAAATTGAAATTCTGGCCAATTCTCATGTAGTTGGCAAGAAAATTTGTGACATTAAGTTATGGCAGCACACAGGAGCAACGATTGTTGCAATTAGGCGGGGCATGGAAATTATTATTTCACCTGGTCCAAGTGCGATTATTGTGGCTGATGACCGTATGGTGGTGGTGGGTAAGAGTGATGTATTAGAACGCACGATAGTATATATTAATAAACGCTAAGTAGTAGGTTAAAAAAGCATGTTACTTGTAACTTTCTGGGAGTTACAAGCAACATGCTTTTTAATGTGAAAAACTAATTTGCAATGAATTTATTGTCATCGTCTGGATATGTATGTTTTTCTAGTATTTTTTCCGAATCAAACACATTATCCATGCCATACAGACCTTTCTTACCAGCAATAAATTGAGCGGCTTTGTAAGCGCCTTCGGCAAAAGCAATGCGGGAAAAAGATTGATGGCTAATTTCCAATTGATCATGTTCACCACAAATCAAGACCTTGTGTTTACCAACGATACCACCCGAACGGAGGGCATGAATGGGGACTTCTTTATTCGCCAAAATGGTTTCGATCTTACCAGCAATCTTCTTTGCTGTGCCAGAGGGACTATCCTTTTTTCGATGATGGTGTTCCTCTAGTACATGAAAATCATAGTCTTTCATCAGATCAGTAGCGATTTCTGCTAGTAGCATCAATACGTTCACACCATAGGTAATATTAGGTGCCATAATGACGCCAATTTTTTCTTGGAGTGCAACTTGTTTGATTTTTTCTATATCAGCAGGTTCATAGTCGGTAACTGCTGTAACTACGTTAATCCCATAATGAGCTAGCATGCTGATGTTTTCCCTTAGAAAGTGAGCACTTGAAAAATCGATGAGTACATCAGGTTTGTTTTCAAATATTTTTCTTTCCAAATGTTCGCAAGGTTCGATGATGATATTGGTATCCCTACGATTCAATATAACTCCTAAATCTACATAAGAATGGGGACTGTTTTTTCGACATAATACCATTGCGAGCACGTTTTTTTCTAACAGATACTCCGCGATGATCTTACCGGTGGCGCCTAATCCTACTAAAGCGATATTCATACTTAGGCCTCCCATAAATTTACTAACAATTCAATTATAACATGAAGGTTGTTAGAAAGTCGATGAAATAAGAGTGAATATTTACAGGAATTTTGTAATAATTAGCGAATAGAAATAAGTAAGTTACCCCTATTTCTAGTGAAGATTGAAGGAGCGCATCAATATGCTTAGAAAAGTTGTAGTAGCATGTATTGCTTTTGCCTTTACATCCACAGTAGCCTACGCTTCTAGCATAGAATTTCATGAAGGTGATGTTGGTAAAGACATTGCAGAAATTCAAGTTAAATTGAAGGAACAGGGATATTATAAAAGTAAGGTCGATGGTAAATTCACGCACGAGATGGAAGAATCAGTCAGAAAATTTCAGAAAATTAAAAATTTAAAACCAGATGGTATCATTGGCGAAAAAACATATGTGGCGTTAATTGGCAGATCATTATTATGGGAAAAGCAAATTCTGAGTAGCAATAGTAGCAGTAGTAGAGCAACAAAGATTGTGGATACGGCGATGAAGTTGATTGGTGTGCCTTATCAATGGGGCGGAGTGACGCCGAAAGGTTTTGATTGCTCTGGTTTTGTTTGGTATGTATTTGACAAGAATGCCATCTCTTTGCCCCGCACTGCGGATGTACAATATGAAGTTGGCAAAGCAGTAGCGCGGGAGAATTTGCAAAAAGGGGATTTAGTATTTTTTACAACCTATGCACCTGGCGCCTCCCACACGGGGATATATCTTGAAAACGGAAATTTTATTCAAACATCATCATCCAAAGGGGTAATGGTAAGTAATTTAGCCGATTATTATTGGAAAGGTAAATATCTTGGTGCGCGGCGCGTCCTTTAATCTGCGTGGTAAAAGGTCCCCTATCATAACGAGTAGGGGACTTTTTACTATGACAATTCTTATAATCGATAGGGCAACAAAAACACAATGGTTGCCCATGAAACAATAATGTACATTTACACTTGACTAAAATGTAAAGTGATGCTATTATATTAATAAATTAAACAAATAAAGTTACAAAAAACAAATACAATGAATGGGATAAGTAAGTTTGTGGCATTTTACAGAGAGCTAGGGGGTGGTGTGACCTAGCAAATGTGCTGACTGAAATACACCTAGGAGTAGCAGGTTGAAATTCTAAGTAGACCGTGCCGGAACGCCACCGTTATCATAGGCTAGAGTATCAGGCGTAGTGCCTCGTACTTGAAGGCACATTAGCTTGCAAGGCAAGTAGGGTGGTAGCGGATTACAACATTCCGTCCCTGTATAGGGATAGAGTGTTTTTTTATTACCTAAAATTAAAGGAGGTTCTCGCAGATGATTATTGTAATGTGTCCAGAAGCAACCAAGACAGAACGAAACATGGTGATTGATAAGTTAACTAAATTAGGTTTGAAAGTACATTTGTCGGAAGGGGCAAGCCGCACGATTATCGGTGTAATTGGCGATAAGCAGCTTATTAGTGAATTACCGATTGAAGCCATGGACGGCGTAGAAAAGATGGTATCGGTTACTGCAGATTATAAGTTGGTAAATCGGCAATTCAAGCAAGAGGATACGGTGGTTAACGTAGGTGGAGTGCTGATTGGTGGTAGCAACTTAGTGGTTATGGCAGGCCCTTGTGCTGTGGAAAGCCGTGAACAAATACTCTTATCAGCAGAAATTGTGAAAAAAGCTGGTGCTCATTTTTTACGTGGGGGAGCGTATAAGCCTCGGACGTCACCCTATGCTTTTCAGGGACTAGAAGAGAGGGGACTGGAGATGTTAGCAGAAGCCCGAGAAAAGACTGGGTTAAAAATAGTTACAGAAGTGGTTGATGTGGAAACCGTGCCGGTGGTGAGTGCTTATGCTGATATGTTGCAGATTGGCTCTCGTAATATGCAAAATTTCCAATTGCTAAAAACAGTAGGCAAGACCAATAAACCAGTGCTATTAAAGCGGGGCTTGTCAGCGACCATTAATGAATGGTTAAATGCAGCTGAATATATCATGAGCGAAGGTAATTATAATGTAGTGCTTTGTGAACGAGGAATTCGTACCTATGAGGAATATACCCGCAATACGTTAGATTTGAGCGCCGTAGCAGCGGTTAAAAACATTAGTCATCTACCGATCATTGTTGATCCAAGTCATGGTACAGGGCGCTGGAAACTAGTAGGCCCAATGGCGCGGGCTGGAATTGCTACCGGTGCTGATGGTCTGATGATTGAAGTTCACCCAAATCCAGCAGAAGCATTATCGGATGGAAAACAATCACTTACACCGGAAAATTTCATGATAACCATGGAGGAAGTAAAGAAGATTGCTCAAGTTATGGGTAAGAGGCTGCCATGAAGAGCAAGCGCATTACAATCATAGGATTAGGCTTGATTGGTGGTTCATTGGGGTTAGCCTTTAAAGATGGTGGCGGGGCAGGGGTGAGGGTGACAGGGGTTGATGATGATCTTCCTACTTTGCAACAAGCCATGGCGTGCGGGGCAGTAGACGATAGCACCAAGGATTTGGTAGCAGGTGTGCAGCATGCTGATGTGATCTTTTTATGTACCCCGGTTCTGCAAATCGTGCCAATCGTGGAAAAAATATTACCATACTTACAGCCAGGTACTATTTTAACCGATGTGGGAAGTACAAAAGTGTTTTTACGGGAACAATTGTCGGCCCTGTTACCTGATAATATTCACTATGTTAGCGGGCACCCTATGGCTGGGGGTGAGCAAAGTGGTGTACTGGCAGCCAAGAAAGATCTATTTAGGGATAAGTGGTATATTCTTATACAAGGAGCAGCTATGTGTTATACAGCAGTAGCTGAAGTATCAAAAATATTGGAATGGACCGGAGCTAGACTGACGACGATGGATATCGTGGAGCATGATCGCTGTGTGGCAGTGATCAGCCATATCCCTCACGTTGCTGCTGCTGCCTTGGTTAATCTGTTGGCATTATACCCTGATTTTGAAGATAACTTTAAATTAGTAGGGGGAGGGTTTCGGGATACTACTCGTATTGCGGCCTCTAATGCTGATATGTGGGCAGATATTTGTCTGACCAATAGAATGCCTATAGTGGATAGTTTAGTTCGCTTACAGACGTTGCTGGATGAGGTAATTCAAGGTGTGAGAACTGGTGATCGGCAGGTTATTCATCATTTTTTTAAGAGGGCAAAACTACGCAGAGATGCTTTAATCACAAAAACAGACTCTCACGCCATTTTTTAAGATGGTATGAGAGTCCTTTTTGGTTTCCTTGCTGTTACTTTGTTACTCGATCCCAATTGGAGTTAATGATTAGGGCCATGAGTTTTTTACCTTCAATATCTAGATGTAGACCATCAGTGGCATAAGAGGTAGGCAATTCATGATTGGTATCCATAAAATAGGGTTCCAGATCAATATAGTAGCGTTGTTGGCGAATAAAAGCGTTTACTGCGGAAAATTCTTTCTGCCAATTAGGCATCGTATCTTCACTGAAGGCTTCATAAATATTGATGGGGTTTATGGGGGGCAGAGTCAGAAAGATAGGTCTACTGCCATTTGCTAAACATTTGTCGCGAATAGCGGTAAGTTCTTTAATGACTTGGGTAGCTGGCGCGCCACCGCGTAAACTATTGGAACCGCCCATAATAATAATGTATTTTGCATGATAGGGTATTACATCACGATTAAAGCGACTGAGCATGGTTTCAGTGGTATCACCACTTTTTCCCACATTAATGGTGGGAAAAGATAAATAAGTTTGAAAACTATATTCTACATCAGCAGGTGAATAAGAAATTGCACCACCGCCGTGAGTAATGCTATCGCCAAAAGTTATGGCATACTTACCTATGGAAAGATCAACGGTAAATTCTTCAGCATCGGAATAGACGCCAATGGGGTTATCATGTTCATCCAGTCCTCGTACTCGCCAATAGTAGATACCAGGGGTGATGAGGGGTTCTTCATCATAACAGTCGGTAGCACCTTCTACTTTTTTCTGTCGTATTTGGTATTGAGAAGGTTCAATTCCGTTGGGATTTTCAGGAGGACTTGTCGTTACTTCTACTTCATAATTAACAGCTTTGGCGACAGGAACCCACGAATATACAGGGTAGAGGGGCATCGGCATATTAGCGGCCTTATATCCTGTATTTGACACTGGTTTTAAAACTTGAGGTAGTTTGTGATCAATGAACAGGGCTGTAGCATTTGAATATACGCCAATGGGATGCCCGTGAAAATCCAGTGCCCGGACACGCCAGTATAAAGGGTTGGCTGGATAGTTTGATAGGTCAATACTATAGCCATTAGTAAACACTTCCCGTGATGAATAGATCTGATAGCGGGAAGGTAGAATGTCATTAGGATTTTCAGGTGGACCACTTAAAAATTCAATTTCATAGTAGACAGCTCCTGGTAGTTGTTTCCATGTTAATAGTGGTATACTGGGAGCTGGCGCAGATTGTGGGAATATAGAAGTCAGCACTGGTTTGAGCGGTGCTTCATCATTTGCTTCATTGAATTCAGCAATTGGTACTGAATTGGAGTAAAATCCTAGCGGATTATGAAAGAGGCTGCGGGCTGATACTCTTAGGTATGCACCTTTGGGGAATTGCTGATCAATTTTGATTGTGCTGTCAAAGGTGCGGTATTGTGCAATACGATAGGCGGGCAGAACTGGTTGTGATCTACTGCCATCGCCAGGGTTTTGATTTAAAATTTCTATTTCATAATAGGCCAAGTAAGGGAGTTTAGGCCAAGTTAAAGTGTATTCATTGTCAGTACAGGTTACATCCAAGATGGGTTTATAATTACTGAACCCAATATTTTCATTGGTTTCAACAAAATATAAGATGGCGGTTAATAGTAAGAGGGGAATTAATATTCGTTTAATAATGAAAGCACCTACTTGTTTATATTATCTTAAACTTTTCTCTGTATCATAGTATCATAGTATAGATATTATTACTATTAAGTTACATAAATTAGAATATAAAGATATTATAAAGATGAAAAATATACCGTATACCACTTATGACATGGAATAGGTATGTTTTTTATCTTTAACAGAAGCACAATACAGTCCCATATAGTCAATTATACAATAAATTAAGCGAAAAACAACTTGCGGAACATTCTGATATCTGTAGCTTGGATTTAATTCCAGGTGGCACATAGTTATTGTTTCCCGCATATAATGAAGTGGAGAATAGTGGGAGGTGTACTGGAAATGTTTAATGAAGAAAGAACAATAAAAATAGATGATGGTGATCAACAGCTAAGGGAATGTAATAGTAATACGATGATGCATGTACATAGTTATCATATCATGACAAAGTTTGCTGATGACCATCAGCACATGCTTATGGGCGTCTGCGAACCAGCGGATAAGGTGGGGGTATCCCATGTTCATCGGCTGGCGAGTCGCACTTCTTTTGTGACAGATGAATGTAGAGGGCATTGGCATTGGGGAGATATTGTGACAGGTGGGGTAGTGTCAATATCAGATGATAGCCACATGCACACTCACTATATTTCTGGCCGTACCAGCGTAAACGACGATCATTATCATGATTTTGAAGAGATAACGAATAGTAGTACTGATACGTTCGGAAAGAGAGACGAAGAGCACTCTCTTTCGCCAAAGTTATGTAAATATAAATACAACCCTGCTGCTGATGATGAATATAACTAAAACAAAGGGTGTGCAGAATCTTATCTGCACACCCTTTGTATGAACTGGTGAGGCGAGATTTTAGGGAGGACATTACACAAATTGTTAAAAATTATAAAGATTTTTATCCTTCATAAAGGCAATACTAATGTTGGAGGTGATATTATGTTTCTGCGAAGAAAACGTAACCTAATGATGGACATGAATGTGGACATGCATATGAAGTCAATGGTAAAAGTAGCAATGGCAGGCGTAGTTATTTATCAAGCAGCAAAATTTGCTATAAATCAACTTATGGACGAATGATAGGTATAATCTCCTCCCGTTTTGTCAAGAATACGAAAGGATCCTTAATCAAATTTAGAAGGAGGTCATTCCATGAACAACCAGAAAAATAGTAGCAAAGACCTAGATATGAGCAAAGCAACCAATAATGCAAGTGGTGCAGTTGGTGCAACTAGCGCAATGAGCGCAACTAATGCAAAAGCACAAGATCAGTCGCTTACAGCAAAGCAACAAGCCAGTAAAGCAGAATATGGAACCCTTACCGCTAAAGATGATGCCAATAACGATTACGAATAAATGAAAGATATGCCGTGGAATGATTCCACGGCATATCTTTTTAGACTTATTGATTATTTTGATTGTTGAGTGGGTTTTGTGCTGCGACACCAAGGCGGCTGTTAAGTTGACTGATATGATTATCCAGATCTTGTGACATTTGTGTAAACATTTGCTTAGCGGTTGGGTCATCCGTGGATTCTACAAAGGTGGCATAGGTCCCCTTAGCAGATTGTGCAGCAGCAACGG
>Ga0224527_1000361_pt1 | contig 31580 bp, 30 predicted proteins | sample CBST0metaG_FD_179882 | JGI IMG/M metagenome (GOLD analysis project Ga0224527, IMG submission 179882) | Peat soil microbial communities from Stordalen Mire, Sweden - C.B.S.T0 | ecosystem: Environmental > Terrestrial > Soil > Wetlands > Peat | place: Sweden: Norrbotten County, Stordalen Mire... | reverse complement strand
ATAATGGCTTTTTTACAAGTAGGGCTCATCCCAGTGCACGTTTTTTTGCGATAATCGTGGACAAATAATTGACAGTACTGCCATCCACTTCTGCCAAATTATAGTTGATTTCTTCGTCAGGTAATCCACATTTCGTTACCATCACCGCATTGTCACCAAAGCCGTGTTTATTTAGTTGTTGCACAATTTTATCAAAATTTTTATAGACCTTCATCAACACAACATTATCTACTGTAGATAATAGTCGATCTAAGGCTGCTTCTTCCATGGTTGCAGGAATAATACTAAGTACATCATTCCCCTCTGCTAGCGGTAGTCCTAGATGACTGCCCATTGCACAGAACGCCGGTACACCTGGCACCGTATGAATCGGATAGCCACAGTCTTTTAACAACCGGAACACATACATATAAGTGCTATAAAACATGGGATCCCCTAATGTTAGAAATACCACATTTTTTCCTGCTTCTAATAACTCAAGAATACTATTTTTGTTACTTTCCCATGCATCTGATAAAGTGTCCGCATGATTTGTCATATGTATCATAGGAAATACTAATTTTAAAATTTCAACATCAGCTTTTAAATAAGGACGAGCAATGGATAAGGCGGTGCTATCTTCCTTCTTCTCAGTTTTAGGAGCAATAATCACATCAGCCTCTTTTATCACATTCACTGCTTTCAACGTAAGTAATTCCGGATCTCCTGGTCCAACCCCAACACCGTAAAAAATACCTGACATAATTTTCCTCCCTCATGCGTTTGCGCTACACTTAACTATATTTTTTTGATACAACAAAAAAATCTTCCGTCACATAGAATCGGAAGATGTCGCTAGATACAGTCATAACAATTCTACGACCATTCTGTGAAAATACCGTTACACTACAAAGTATCGGCATAACACGTTACAGTACAACTGCACTAATCCCCTCCCCATCTCTCGCAGGTCATAACGGTGATTGCTATATAGGCAGTTCTCCTGACTCTGAATCATCGCCCATCCAAACCTTCCCAAGAATTATCTCTCAGTGGTATACCTATGGATGTACTCCTCATTACAGTGGCGGGACCGCGCCGGACTTTAACCGACTTCCCTATTAAGCCCCAAAGGGCACCTATACCATCAATATACAATTTTTATAGTTTATCCGATTATCACTTTATAACAAAGCCTTTATTTTGTCAAGTCCTTCAAAAAGTGTTATCTACCTAAATCAGGATGATCTGCAGAAAGCACGCTGTGTAATGTCTTGCAACAAACTAGGCTTACCAAGATAATACCCCTGACCGTTGTTGATTTGTAACTCTATTAAAATATTCATTACTTGCTCATTTTCTATGAATTCCGCAATGGTTTCTTTACCAAGTGTCCGTGCAACATCACTAATCGCTTGCACAATCGCCTTTTGGTTCGGCGTCACATCCAGATTACGGACAAATGATCCATCAATTTTAATATAATCTACTGACAATAACTGCAGATGTGCAAAAGAGCAAAAACCTACTCCAAAATCATCTAGAGCAAAGCGACAGCCTAAATCTTTAAGTTTGCGCACCCAAAATTCTGCTTGCACTATATCTTTTACTGCCGTGGTTTCTGTGATCTCAAAACCAATACGCGCTGCATCAATGCCACTGACTTTAATACTTTCTTCAATAAAACACAGTAAGGATTTATCACCAAGACTCATTCCGGAAAGGTTAATAAAAATCTTCATATCGGGATGATATTGCAAGGTATGAATGGCCTCTTTGACTACCCATCTGTCAATCTGTGACATCATTCCAAAACGTTCTGCAACAGGAATGAAGGCATTGGGATAAATCATAGTTCCAGCATCATCAAACATCCGAATTAAAGCTTCGTAATGAAGTATTTCTTTGTTTAACTTAAAGACCGGTTGATAACATAATTTAAAACGATTTTCTTTTAACGATTTCTTGATCAGCGTTACGATCTGGTTTGTTTCGGATAACCGTGTTTTATCATCATTAGATCCAATGGAAACCACTCTATTTTTACCATCATTTTTGGCAGCATACAATGCAATATCAGCATAAGCAAGCAACTCTTGAGGATTCAAGGTACCATCAATATTTACAATGCCAATACTGGTAGTAATATTAAACGCACAACTTTCTTGATTAATACATATATCTGCCTCTTCTAATGCTTGACGAAGTTTTTCCGCTACCTTGCCGGCCTCTTCTAAATTGACCCCTTTTAATAGTACGGCAAACTCATCTCCCCCTAATCTGGCGAGCAAAGCTTTGTCATCAAGACTTGCTTTAAAAATGCCAATTAGATCTATGAGCATTTGATCACCAGTCGCATGTCCGAAAGTATCATTCACTACTTTAAAATTATCAACATCAATAAATAGCAATGCACTCTCTGGCATATGTTTCAAATGTATTAGCTTGGTGAGTGCCGTTTCCAAAAAATATCGATTGGGTATATTGGTTAAAAAGTCATGAGTGGCTAAATATTGCAATTGTTCTTTGGATTTTTTTCGCTCTGTGATATCACGAATGACACTTAATACGATTTTCTTGCCACCCACCACAGCCGTTTGATAACTCACTTCTACAGGAAAAAGTGTCCCATCTTTACGTTGCTGAACGCCTTCAAATAGCCTACCTTGTCCAACTGGCAACTCCGTATAACTATGTACATCTGTATTTCTTTTATACAGGTCTTTGATACTCATCGAAAGTAATTCTTTCAATTCATAGCCATATTCCCCTATCGCAGCATGATTAGCTTCAATAATATGTCCATCATCCTTTGTGAAGATAATGATGTCACTGGTATTTTCAAAAAGCAGCTGATACCGTTTTAACTTTTCTAACTGCTCACGATCGATGTCTGGCTCTAGCTGCAATTGATATTGCCTTGAAATATGATTCGTATACATATACTAAAATCCTCTCCTTTGGCCTACCGCTGCCTTTATACCATAATTATATCATTATATGGATAAAAATGGTATTACAAAATTTTATTATATGTAAAAATTTTATAAAAACATCTATAAAATGACCTATATATTGTCTGTCTGTAAAATATTTAGCACGTTATCCCTAATATGATTCTTAATTTCTCTTCTTCATGTCGAAAAATTAGTTTTCTAAGAGCAAGAATTATGAATAGAAAAGTACCTATAAACACCTTTTCTTATGTTTATAGGTACCAAATTGCTCTGCCGTTTACGCTTCTATATGCAGCACACTATATTTTCACATGCCAATCGTCAGGAATAGAAGCTAGGGCTCTGCGATTTCTTGATTATGCCTTAAATCGTGAAACTAGGCTTTCTAAGTTGTGGGACATGCCATGAAGTTTTTCAATGGAAAAGGTAATCTCTTGCGATGCAGCAGCTTGCTCTTGACATACAGCGGCAATTTCATGGGCACCACTGGTATTACGAGATGCTAAAACACTAATACTAGTCAAAGCCTGCATCGCTTCTTGACACAAGCCAACTTGACTTTCCGTTTCCAAGGTAATTTTGTGGACTTGCAGTTGCACATGCCCTACCCCTTGTACAATTTTTTCAAAAGCAATCTCACTGGTTTGTGCCCTTTCTAAACCCTGCTCGACTTGTTCAACACTTTGCTGCATCTCGTTAACACAACTACTGGTTTGCCCTTGAATTCTACTAATGAGAGTTGCGATATCTTTAGCCGCCTGGGCTGACTGTTCGGCTAGTTTACGTACTTCATCAGCCACGACGGCAAACCCTCGCCCTGCCTCGCCAGCCCGTGCGGCTTCAATAGCGGCATTTAAGGCTAGCAAATTGGTCTGACTGGCAATTTGACTAATCATACCAGTAATTGCGCCAATTTTCTTCGTGCTGTCTCCCAGGAACCCCACCGTTTGTGCAGTGCCATTCACAAGATTTTTTATATTTTCCATCTTATTCACAGTCTCATTCATGATTCCCTGCCCTTGCGCAGCGAAAACGGAGCACTCATCACTCGAAGTTGCTACCTGCCCAATACTATCTGAAACATCAACCGTAATGGCAACAAGCCTCTGCAAAAGTTCTTCTGTTTTTTTGGTATCTTTCCCTTGCTGTCCTATTTGTTCAGCAATTTGTTCCACCGACTGAGATACTTGAATACTACCCACCCGAGACTGCTCAGAGGTAGCCGCAACACAATTGGTTGATTCCAACACCAGAGCCGATGATTCTTTTACCGAATTAACAATTTGACGCAAACTAACTGTCATACCATTAAATGCCTGGCCCACATGGTTTAATTCATCATGCCGATACTGCCTGATTGTGTGGGTTAAATCACCTTGCGCAAAAATTTCCACACCTGTGGTTAATTCTTGTAAAGGTACCAGAGCTTTCCTGGTGAGAAATAAACCAATAACAATAAACAATATAATGATACATAAAGTAACCTTTAGGCTATGCTCTACCATATCATAAGCTGCTTGCAGGGCTACTTGCTTAGGATAAGCAGAAACGGCAACCCAATCTGTATTGGCAATTGGGCAGTAAGAGATAAAACACTCCTGTCCCCGCGATACCCCTAAGGTAGTGCCGTTTTGTTTTTCTACAGCTTCCTTATAATACTCTTCATTTAATTGTTTTGACTCCAAAACTGCTGTTGCATCACTTTGATAAAATACAGGTATCCGTTTCTTATTAATAATAGTGACGGAGTATCCTGGATTTTGTGATAGTATCTGCTCAACTCGATCTTGCAACCCCTGCAGTGCTAAGTCGATCCCCAATATGCCCTGGACTTTATTATCCACTCCGTGAATCGGTGCAAAAGCAACAATCGTCATTTTACCAGTAGCTTTACTAAGCACGGGATCAGAAAATCCTACCATTCCCTGCATGGCTTTTTGAAAATAATCTCGCTCACCTACCGCCACAAGCTTTATACTATCCGTTCTTACAATTTGATTGCCATCAGCTTGGGCGACAAAAAATGTTTCATCACTACCATACCATGGCTTAATTTTGGCAAGATAATTTAGCACTGCATCCTTTTGCATCCCACGAACTTCAGGACTGGCACTCGCTATCAATAAAAAGTTCTTCTGCGTTTTAAAACTAGCCCCAATGTCACTAGCAATTCGATCCACAACCTTGTTATTCTTTTCAATCGCCGCCTGAGTCAGACTTGCCATTGCCTGACTCGTAAGATACCAACCAACGATGCTAAGTGGTATCACGCAAGTCATAATAATCAGTATCGTCCCTTGTGTCGCCAGTGATGACCATGAAAATCTAGATACTACCTGCTTAAATTTTCTTAGGCTAAGTAGGTTCCAGCTATGAGACATTGGCATGATTTTCTGTGCTTTCCATGCTTTAATCCTCACCCGTGGCAATTCAACACTTGAAATCATTTGTTTTATCTGCTTCATCATTTTTTCAAACATATGTATCTCCCTATTCATAATAAACTTTAAATGGTTGGCCAATTATATGTACACATAATACAAATAAAATTTCACACTATGACGTTTCACTTAGGCAATAATAAAATTGACTATTAATTCATAATGACCATAAGAAATTTCTATTATGAATTTATTGTAAAACAAGAAAATTTATCGGATGTTAAGGTCACATTAAATATTTGTTAATATGAACAATTTATTAATCAATACAATAACAACTCTCCCAGACCAACTTGCATTTCTTTTTTACAATACTAGCGGCTTCAGCCAACTGGGCGGGATTTTTGAATTTTCGTCCCTCACTGGTCAAAACAGCAATCGATAGGGATACGATGGGAAATTTCTCTTCTACTCCATGCCGATTCTTTGCAATAATATATCCACATTTTTTATCTTCTTCAGTATAAAAGCCTCTTACCCGTACATCAAAATAATCAATAATACTTTGGCATGCAGGTATTACCTCAATGCCTGTTACTACAGCAATAAAGTCATCACCACCAATGTGACCGATAAATACATCGATAATATTACTGTTCCTAAATTGGGACTGAATAATCTGGGCAGTCATGCATAAAATTTTATCCCCTTTTTCAAAACCATAGACATCATTATAAGCCTTAAAATTATCCAGATCAAAATACATAACCGCATAAGGTTTTTCATCATTTATTACCAAATTTAATTTTTCTTCAATTAAAAGGTTCCCTGGCAAACCACTAAGTGGGTTGCTATGCTTTGCTCGTTTGATCTCCAAATCAGTAGTTTTTTCTAGCAATTGCTTCACCGTAACGATACCATAATATTTATTGTTTTTAGTAATCACAACATAGTCATACAAGTTGTCTTCCTCTCTGGCTACGGCTAATTTTGATACTCGCTCCAAAGGTGTGGTGTAGTCTACAACCAAAAAATTTTGATCCATCAATAGTCTAGCCGGCCGCTTCCGATAAACAGCGACTCCATATTCAGTGGCTAAATGTGCCAGAAATTTGTTTTTCATTACTATTCCCACTGGAATCTCTTGCTCTGCAATAATTACGCCCATCGCATTAGGATTTGCGTTAAAATAATCCATGACCTGCCCACCTGTTACCATTGCAGAAAAGGCCTGATCACGGCGGCTAATTTCACCAATTGACATGGTTAAAGGAGTATGAAAAACCTCTTGCTTTTTCCTATAATTTTTATTAATGATAGTTTCTTTGATTTCCAGACTAATATCTAAAAATTCACGAATAGGTCTCTGTAGCAAATATCCTTGACCATAATGTATGCCAATATGAATCAGAGTATTTAGTTCATCAATCGTCTCAATGCCTTCAGCAATAATTTTCATATTGGTCATAACAGAAAATTCGTAGAATGCTTTCATTAATGCTTTTTTCAAATTATCTTTATCAATATTGCGCACTAAATCCATATCGATTTTAATAAATTGCGGTCGTGTTTCAGCCAATAATTTGAGTCCTGAATACCCTGCTCCCGTATCATCAATTGCAATTTTATAACCTTGACTAGTATAATTATCAAGCACTTTACGAAAACTTTTATAATCATCAATTGAATTTTTTTCGGTAATTTCAAAAATAATACTACTTGCATCAATTTTGTAATGAGCCAGCATGTCTAAGGTAACGCCTTTTTGAAAACGTGCATCGTTAATAATTTTGGGATCGACATTAACAAATAACATCTTATCTTTTGGCAGAACATTGGCTACAGCGAAAGCCTTGCTCCGACAAAGGAACTCTAACTCCCAAACCTTATTAAATTTTTCGGCTGCAGGAAACAATGCATCTGGTTTCTCTAATAAGGATCCCTGTGGCCCCCTACTTAAAGCCTCATAGCCAAAAATCTCGCCATCTATAAGGGATACTATGGGCTGAAAAACAGCCGTAATATTCTTAGACTGCAGAATTTCTTCTAGTTCATCATAAATTTTTTGTTCCTCTTGGCTATCGTTATTTCCACTCTCTGCAATCTTTTGATTCCCCATTTGATCCACATCTAATGTAATCATATCGTGCATATCTCCCGCTTCCGAATGATTTTTGTTCTCATCCATACTATCTTTAACTAATAATAACCAATTATTTAGCCTTTAATGTTATGTACTGATTATTTCCATGTTAATTATTAGTCCAATTTAAACTGTAATATACAACAAAAAACTCATAGTGAATCCTTGCTAAGCAAAACATTAGCAAGGATTCACTATGAGTTTAGATTGGAATAAACACCCACTACATATATAAAAAGGGATAACACATTTATATAGCCAACCAATAATCTCTTCTCGCTCTAACCATGGCTATAGGATCTAGTCATTCATCATTTTACGATTCACCTATTTCTTCTTTCAGCTCAGACTTTACCTGTAAGGGAATTTGGAGAAGGAAGGCAATTCCTTGACCTGCTTGGCTAGTACAGTGAATGCTGCCCCCCAACAGACGAGTAACCGTATTGAACACCATATGCAAACCTAACCCAATGCAGCCGCGACCGCGCTTGGTCGTGAAGAAGGGCTCAAAAACATGAGGCAACTGCAGCGCCGTCACCCCTCTACCATCATCACGATAATGAACATAAAGTGTATCGTTGCTAACTACTACATCCACGTATATTGTGCCCAACTGGCCAGGCTCAAAGGCATGTAGCAAGGAATTTTGAATCAGACTGAGAATAACATTGGCAAAGGCTTCTGGATAGCTGTCTACAATAATGTCTTCGTCGGGCTTAAACAGTAGTGAAATCCCGGCTTGCCGCAACTGGGGCATAATTGCGTCAAAACTTGCCGACAAGTAACTACCAACGGAAAAAGAACTGCGCACTTCAGCCATTTGATCAATGGAAAGCTTCTTAAAACTTTGGATTAATTTAGCAGTTGTGGTTAGATTTAGAACTAAACTACGACACAAATCCTGATGATCTTGAAGATAATCCTCTAATTGTCTTCGGCTCATGGACCGTTTTTCGTATTCTTGCAGAAGCAGCAAGGTGCTATCCTCCAAGTGAGTGGAAAGAGTGATGCAATTACCGACCGGCGTATTGAGCTCATGAGCGATACCAGTGACAAGATTGCCTAATGCAGCCATTTTCTCTGCTTGCACTAGACTTGCCTGTGTCAAATTTAAAATCGTCACGGTAGATTGCAGCTGTTCATTCATTGCAATTAATTCCTGATTTAGGGCGTTTAGTTCCTGAGTGCGCATGTCTACCTTATTTTCCATTTCAGCATAAGATTGACGTAGCAGTTCATCACTTATATCGCGCTCTTGAAGTACCACACATAAACGTTGGGCCATCCAGTTAAATTTCAGCGCCAGATCACCAATTTCATCCCGCGAACGGGGTGTAAGAGAAATCTCCCTAACCGAACCACTGGCGACCTTGTCTGCGGCCTGAAGAATCTGAGCAAGATCATGACGAATCTTGCCAGAGAAAGAGCGAACAAAAGTGGCGCTCGCCAGGATCAGTAAAAATAAAAGTAATATACCACCGATTAAAGACTGCCCGCAACGAATGATAAGCCGATCCTGGTTAACCGATAAGAGAGCGACTTCATTGGCGATTAGTTTGCTGGCTTGTTGGTTAATCAGACCACCTTTGAACAAGGCTTGCTCCACCTGTGCCGTTACTTCTTTAAGATCATTCGCCTGGCGAGCTTCCACTAAGCGCTGGCAGGATTCCAGATAGCTGTTGACAATAACCTCAAAGGCTTGATAGCTGTATTGGTTGGTGCGTTGATTAGCACTTGCCCTTAATTTTTCTAGCAAAGCAGCAATCGATTGTTGCTTTGCTTTAATTTGGCGGATGGATTCTTGGCTATCTTTAGTCATCACCAATGGAATGATTGCGCTGACATCTTCGCATTGCTGACGAATACTCTCTTCGATAAATACGGCTTCATGTAATTTTTGGTATTCTTGGACAGTAGAGTAGCCAGCAACAAAAAAGAAAGCGACTGGCAGGGTTAAGAATACAATTACCAAGATGAAAGCTGCGATCAACTTTTCACGTATGTTCCAACGCACACCAGCACCTCCTGTTGCGAACAATTGTTTTAATGTAATTGATCTAGCTTGTAAAAAAATATTGGAAAGCAGTAAATCTAAACTTGAATGTTAATATTACAATTGAATATCATTCGACATTTCATCGTAAATCCCTTTTGTAATTCACCAAAAATAGACATTTAAACCTTAGTGTCGACAAACTTCTACCATTACCTACTCATTTTTACATGTTAATTATTAATCTACATTCCCCTAATACTCAGACACAAAAGATAAGTGTGATAAAAAGCAGCAAAATATTTCATTTTTTGTACAGGTATTCCATCTTTTATGAAGAATTATTAACACCTATAAAATAAATTAGAGTAGGTGGATATGTTATGAGGCGAATGCTAGCCACGGTAATGCTATTGTTAATTGGAATCACAGGAGTTATGCTCCCTGCTCACGCAGCACCGACTAGTACCATGTTAAATGTAAAACCAGATATGCTGTATAGTGATTATTGGATTAAAAAATTGCCACAACCTGACCAAATGATTATGGATGGTAGATCCATTGCCGCCTTTAATAAGGATGTCATTCAGAAATTGCCGTCCATCGTGCATGATCTACAAACCTACCCAGAAAACCTTTCACGGCAAGAACTGACTACCTTACTCACAACCTCAACCTTTCCAACTGAAACCATGTATCTTAACGGGAACAGTGTTGGAAAGGAATACTATCAGGCTTTGCAAAAAAGTATGAACATCAGCCAGGTAAAAGATAGTAATCCCGTACAATATGGTTTTACTGTACAACGCACCGACCTGCGCACCTTCCCAACAATGGATGCCGTGCTAGAAACTCCGAATGACACTGAATTTGACCAATTCCAAGAAACCGCAGTGGAAGCACTGCAGCCCCTTCTCGTGCTCTACAGCAGTGCCGACCAGAGGTGGTATTATGTACAAACCTATAACTATCGTGGTTGGGTGCAAAATGATAAAATTGCGTTGGCGGAAGAAGATGAGTGGCGCAATTATCAAAATATCGAGAACTTTTTGGTAGTGACTGGACCAAGCTTATCATTAGGCTGTGATCCATATTCCACTGCCACATCAGAATTGTACTTAGGCATGGGCACTAAGCTCCCACTAGCAGATGCTACTGAAATACCCCAGTTGGTAGACAACCAATCCGTTGCTGGCAACTATGTCGTAAAAATTCCCACACGCAATTCCCAGGGGCGTGCCGTATTTAAACTGGCCCTAGTCAGCATTGCCAAAGATGTTCACGAAGGATATCTCCCCTACACTCGCAGTAATATCCTAAAGCAAGCCTTCAAGCTACAAGGCGAACGCTATGGTTGGGGTGGTAGCCTGCAAGCTCATGACTGCTCTTCCTTTACTAGAGATGTGTACAGCGTATTTGGGTTCCAACTAGCGAGAAATGCCGATGAACAAGAAGCAACCCCAGGAAAAACTCTTGCTTTAGCTGAAAAATTGACTGTGGCAGAACGCATTCACTTGTTAGAAAGCATGGATCCAGGGGCGCTACTCTACATGGATGGCCATGTCATGATGTATCTCGGCAACGAGAATAGAGTAGCCTATATTATTCACGACATTGCAGCTCATGGTGATCCCGAGCAACCACTAGCAAATGGAAAGTTACAGCGGGTACCAATTAATCAAGTTACCGTGACCGATTTGCAATTGACGCGGGTTAATGGTAAACCACTCTTAAGCGCCTTGCACTTGGCAAAACAAATAGAGCCGTAAACAATCCACTATTACATACAATACATACAACTTAATTATAAATTTCTAGTAAAAACAGACTAGTCGCTACCACTTTTATAGTGATAGCGACTAGTCTGTTTATCAAACTCCTTATTTTTAACAGGCTGTCAGTCCTCCATCTACCGTCCATACGGCACCATTGACAAAAGAAGCATCGTCAGAAGCTAAAAAACAAATAACCTTTGCAATTTCCTCTGGTTTAGCAATCCGTCCTATTGGATAGACCGATGCCATCTCCCGCAAGTATTCTTCCCTGTTTGCCACGTTCAGCAACTGCTTCTCCACCATCGGTGTATCCACATCACCAGGACATACACAATTCGCACGGACGCCATCGTGAATACTTTCCAGCGCTAATGCTTTGGTGAAAACCGTCACTGCCCCTTTGGAAGCACAATAGGTAGTACACAAACAATTACCATTAATCCCCGCATCGGAAGAAACATTAACAATGGATCCACCACCAGCGTGTCGCAAATGTGGCAACGCATATTTGCAAATAAAATAAGTTCCCTTGATGTTACTATTCATCATTTGATCAAAGTCTTCTTCCGTAACATCGCTAATGGCCTTTTCTATATAAGTGCCTGCAGAATTTATAACAATATCTAGACGCCCAAAACTTGCCACTGCTTGTTCAATGACTTGTTGGCAATTCCCAGCCTTGCCAATATCACCTTGTATGAAACAAACCTTTGTCTCATACCTAACTAGATTCGCCAGTGCCGCTTGTCCTTTTTCCATTTGCCGACCAACTAAAGCGACCTGCGCTCCCTTTTCTAACAATATCATTGCCGTACTTAAACCAATTCCTGAAGTACCACCCGTAATCAAGGCTACCTTCCCTGCAAAACCATCTTTCACCATGCGCTAACTCCAAATCTACGATAATGGAAAAAATTCCTGTATCGCTCTTTTATTTTAAAATAATTTTCTCTTCCTCTACTTCAATTTGCTATTAGTGTATCTGACTTATGAACCCAAGTCAAATTTCATTTGATCGGGTTCTATCTCCCAGTATGTCACTTTCTTAGTGTGTTGCATGTAGCTTCATCCTAGCCTTCTAAATTTAATAATCCTCTCTTGATGGCATATCGTACTAATTCTGGTCTTGTTTTCAATTGCAATTTTTCCATGATTCTCGCCTTATAGGCTTCAACACTCTTAACCGACAAACAAAGTTTTTCAGCAATATCCTTATTAGCATACCCCATGGCTACTAACCTTAAGGTTTGCTCTTCTCTTTCGGTTAACAATGTCAAAGACTCAAGGGCGGACCCTTTGTTTTTGTGACGCAAAAAATCATCAATCAAAGATTGTGTCGCAGAAGGATATAGGTAGGGGTGACCTTGGCTGACAGTATGAATCGCTTTAATTAAATCAAATTCAGGAGCATTTTTCAAAATATATCCCATAGCTCCCACCTTTAATGCCTGAAATAAATATTCTTCATCATCATGCATGGTTAAAATAAGTACCTTAATTTGTGGTGCTAACTCTTGCAAACGTGCAGTCGCCAGCAAACCATTTTCACCTGGTGGCATCCGTAAGTCCATGACCACAACCTCTGGAAGAAGTTTTACAGCTAAATCCACTGCCTCTCGTCCATCCGCAGCTACCCCCACGACCTCCATATCTGGTTGTGAATTAATCAGCATCGCTAGGCCAGAGCGAACAACAGCATGATCATCAGCAATTAATATGGTAATCATTGGTTATCCTCCTCTTTAATTAAAGGAATGCACACCCGAATATCCGTACCATGCCCAGGACAAGAATCAATCGTCAAAGTACCACCAATGAGGTTGGCCCTCTCCCGCATGCCATAAAGCCCGAGTCCAGTCCCCTTTACCTCAATGTTTTCTAAATCAAAGCCCCGCCCCCGGTCTGTAATCGCCAAATGTAATTGCTGATCCTGTTCATAAAAGTCTACTGATAACTTATCAGTATTTGCATATTTGGCAGCATTAATCATAGCCTCTTGGCAAATGCGATAAAGAGCAGTCTCTATTTGAGACGAATAGCGACGTTCTTCGCCTACAATCTGTAGTGTGGTTACAATTCCATAGGTATGTTCAAATTCTTTGATGAAAGACCGCAATGCAGGTACAATCCCCCAATCATCAAGTGAGCAAGGCCTAAGCTCCACCGCAATATTGCGAACTTCATTTAAAGCTTGGGTTGCCATTTCTTTTACAAGCTTAAAATGATCACGTAGCTCATCCCCTAAAGCCAACTGTTCAATCATATTTAGTCCAACAATCATGCTATAAATTGTTTGCCCCACACCATCATGTAACTCCCGCGACACTCGCTTACGTTCCTCTTCTTGGGCATGAAGAATATAACTCGTCATTACTTTTTGAAAGCTATGATACTTCTGTTTGTCAGCCGCTGACAGGTCTTGAAAAACCACTTCTGACAAGGAAGTTACTGTTTTTTCACCCATGCTAATATTCTCCTATTTTAGTGATTATATCTATCACTCTAACTATTCTACAGGCAATGCTACTTTCTAATTCTTTAATGCAACCTAACCTATATCGCTACTCCATTTCCTCAGCCTTTAGCAGGTCGCCAACTTGTCCTGCGATCTGTTTCCCTAAACCCACTACCCTTTCCTCAATTACACAAGGACTACGATAACCAATTAATACTACCCCTTTTATTCTATCTTGAATAACAACAGGAACCGCTAACGCTGACTTTAGTTCTTCTGCATACAGAATCGGATATTCCCGGGGATCATCATGTTGTTTGGGTTCATAATTTTCTAAAATCATCAACCGACCGGATAGCAATACTTTGCCTGCTATGCCTTTACCAGGGCGCAATACAATACGCCGAAAACGTTCATTCCGATTCCCCATTGCATATTTCCAACGGATGACTGGCTCATTTGGCTCCTCACACGCAAAAGCTGAAAAATCAGCACCAGTTTGCCGTCGCAGATCTTCTAGGCATTGATCAATTGTCAATTGAATTTTATCCATGATGAAACGCTCCCCGGTGATCTTTTTTTCAATTCCTCATATTGTAAAAGTATTGATTTTTTCATATAGTAACCATTCCGCTCTCAACTTCTTGACTGCCAATTTTCATGGCACTAACAGTCGCATTGCTTTCACGCTGGATTTTGCTGAATGCTTTTATGGATATAACCAACACAGGAAGTACCATGGGCGATGGTTCTCTGCTGTTCCTGATTGCCTTCAGAAATCGTGCCCACACTACTACCGATGCTCTGAACTGCTGCAAGGGATTCGTGAGTCGTGGCCGTCAGCTCTTCTGAGGCACTAGACATATATTCGATGGAATGATAAAGTTCTCCCACAAGGGTATGTAAAGACTGGGTCATATCATTAAAAGCAACACCAATGTTAGACAGTTCATCGTTAGTGGTAATGATCATTCGATCTTTAAGATTACCCGATGCCACAGACAGTGCAATTTTTTCAAAATGACTCACAACAGTAGTAACGGAGATGAGGAAGGCGACAAACAAATAGCTAACAAATAAGACAACAAGGATCGCAATACCAACAACAATATTGCGTGTGAACCTTGCTTGGTTAATACGAACTGCTAGCACTTGCTCCATCGTTGCCATGCTACTATGATAAAACTTGTAACTCATTTCAATGGACTGGGTAGCTGAATTGTAATATTCTACAGGGTTTATATCTATTGCATCCGTATTGATGACACGGGTATTTACTAAATCAATCAAACTTGTCGTTGCCTTACTCGCATCTTGACTACTGGCATCATGACCCCAATATCTTTTTCAATCTCAGTTTCTTTCGCTATAATCTTATCTTTAAAAGAAGCATCTCCGTTTAAAAAGCCACTGGTCATACCTCGATGCTGCTGGGCATCATCAATGAATTGCCGAATGGCTTTGTTATATTCAATTCCTATTTTTTCTTTTTCCATAAAGTCAATTTGTGCATTTAGATTATTAACAAATAGAATCAAAGTAATCACCAGGGGGATAAAGCAACATACCCCTACCAATAAAAATTCATGTGCATATTTTAGTCGATTTAATAGGGTAATGGCTGGTAAAAAAATTTTTTCAAAATTCTTCCTCTCCCCTTTTATGTAATTTTCACACTATTGCCTACTATTATACAGTAAAATATGTACTTACAGTTAATTGTAAGCATATATTTTTATTTTTTCGACATTTTGTGTGCATTTCTACCAATATATATTTTTTTCAACTTTTGCCTCAGGATTTAGTATTACATCTTTCAATACCCAGGTTTTAAATACCTGGTAACCCGTGCGATCCACAATGTATCCGACGTGTTCTTTCCCACCTGGTGCTTCCTGATCAATAAAATGATGAACATATTCATAGGTATTTTTGATGATCCCGATAATACTCTCTTCATTCACCCACTTAATAAATGGCTGAGCAATCCTCGGATTCTTCTTGCCCGTTCTGCCCATAATGACCAGCTGATGTAATGGATTGGCACTTCTCGTCCAAGCCCCTGTAGGACACTTTAATACACATTCTCCGCAACCAATGCATTTTTGCGAATCCTTACGCACCTTGAAACTTTCAAAGGTTAAGGCACCTGCTGATCTTTTTTCACAGTTTTTAACACAAGATTGACAACCTATACACCGATAGGCATCATATTGTGGCTCATTCATGCCAATGATCCCAAAATCGTGCATCCTAGCTTTAATGCAATCGTTGGGACAACCAGTAAGAGCAATTTTCACATGATAATCATTGGGAAATATCACTTTTTCGATCCGCTGGGCAAAGGCGCTGGTATCATAATTAGCGAATTGACATACCCGACTACCAATACAAGCCGCAACGTTCCTGGTCCCCGCCGCTGAATATCCAGTACCAGAGTCCGTCTGATTAATGTTAAGGCCTTCGATTAAACTCTGGATGATGGTATTTACCTCTGCCATTTTTTCAATCTCAATACCGGGTATCTCAAAGCCTTGCCGCGTGGTGATATGAACCGTCCCATTGCCAAAGGCCTCTGCCACATGCCTGATGGTATCAAAATGCTTGACGTCCAGTTCTCCACCTGGAATTCTGATGCGCACTGCAGTTTTATTTCTTTCCTTGGTAATACGAAAGGCATTCTTTTTTAACATTTTCGTATTGATATCCATGCTCATACTGCTGTTCCTCCTATTCAGTCTATCAGCTTTTTAGCTTTTACATAATTAAATACTGGCCCTTCTAAACAAATATAGGTATCATCAATTTTACAGTGCCCACATTTTCCAATACCGCAGCACATTTTTCGTTCGTATGACACCCAGATGTTTTCTTCAGTAATTCCCCGTTTTAGAAATTCTGCCACGGTAAAGCGAATCATGATGGGAGGACCAACAATAATTGCCTGGGCATTAGCGCTATTTTCGATTTTAAGATCCTGTACATAGTTGGTAATGAGACCTACATTACCTGTATACCCTTCGTCATCAGCTTGATCTACTGTTACAATTACATTCAGGGTTTGTTGCCACTTTTTAAAGTCATCTTTATACAGCATATCCTTGGGCGACTTGAAACCAGCAATCAGCGAAAAAGCTGTTACCTCATCAATGTGCTCCGCAAAATAATCCACAACGCCTTTTACTGGCGCAAGCCCGGTCCCCCCCGCAGCAACGATAACTTCCTTGCCTTTGTACAAATCAACGTCAAAGCCATTACCATAAGGTCCCCTTAAAAATAGCATGCCACCTTCTTGTAATTCATGAATGGTATTGGTCACCACGCCAACTCTGCGAATGGTCAGCCCAACATACCCTGCACCAATTTCACTTACCGAGATAGGTGCTTCACCATATTTGGGAATGGATACTTCAAAGAACTGCCCTGGTTTTACCTCACCTGTGTATTCCATAAAAAAGGTATAATCAATATCCGTATGGGGAATTATTTTCATAATTCGCGATGCAAAGGGCATATAGGCATTGCTCATGATCAATTCTCCTCCACCATATTATTTAGTTTATTCACACAATTGCTAATGGATATATATTCAGGACAGGCATCATCACAGCGTCCACAGCCAACACACATGTGATAACCAAAACGCTTTTTATAATCAGAGAATTTATGCATGACGCGAAACCGCATACGCTCGCCTTGTTGTTTCCGAAAAGCATGGCCGCCTGCCATGTCACTAAAGCCGTCAACCATACAGGAAGCCCACACTCTTCTGCGCTCTCCCATATTTTGATTTTCTTTATAAAATAGGTCCTGCATAGAAAAACAACTACAGGTTGGGCATACAAAACTACACCTGCCGCAACCAATGCAACGAGCGGAATATTCTTCCCATCTCTTAGTTTGCAATATTTCCTGTGGCAACTCTTGAGGGATGGTTACCGTAGTGGGATTTTCCATAACAAAACGCGGTGACGCGTCCACCACTTCTCCCGTTACTGTGTTAAATTCACTGTTTTGAATGTCCACATAGACAAACTCGCCCTCTGGACGTAAAAACAAATCATACTGATCCGTAATATTAGTATTCATGCTAACACAAAAACAATTTTCAAAGCTTTCCGGGCATTCAATAAGGCACAGGCGTATTTTCTCACGTAACACTTTATAATAAGGATCTTCACAGCCATTTTTTAAATAAATGTCATCTAATCTTTTTATGCCATGAATATCACAACTTCTTAAAAATAGTAGTACTTTTTTGTCATGAACTTTAGGTTCCTGCCAGTTGCCCTCACTAAAATAAAAGAGGGTTTGGGTAATTGGCGTAAGGATTTCTTTAAGGGAAAAATTTGATTTTTTACGGTATTCTATTTCCTCAAACTTTTTAATTTCTTGATATCTTACACAATCGGTGTTGGTAAAGGCCCCCTTTCCCTGTAGAAGTACAGGAGCAAAAATAATATACTCCTTTGCTAAGTTTGTTAAATACTGATTAAACTTTTCCACGGTCAGTTTGTACGCCATAATTGATTTTTCTCCTCTCCGGCAACAAGTATTTTTTTCACATACAACCCTACTTGCATACGCATGCATCATTGCTTTAATTTTAATGTTTTTCTATACAAAAGTAATGTAGGGAATTCCCTATATCCGTAATGGGAGTTCCCTACATTATTGTTGCTCTATACAAAAACACAGCTTCTAGCAGTAGAAGCTGTGTCTTTCCTTATTACTGTTCAAATACCACAGCAGTGTGCGCAAAGAAGTTGCCCTGGGCATTTGCTGCTAAAATCATATCAGCATCCCCCTTGCTAATTACTACATTAGCATTAAAATCTTTTAGGGCAATGGCTTTCACGACAATCGGATTCATTCCTGCCCTTGAATGACCAAAATGAACTGCATCAATCATTTCTGCTGATTGCGTATAGTCTACCATACCTCTGTTCACTATCGTCTCAACATCAATATATCGATTACCATAAATGATTCGTCCAGTTGTATCATAAATTCGTGGCGACATGATCCGTTCCAGCCCTAATCCCTGAGCATCCACCACTATTCCAGTGTAAACCTGCATGGTTTGCGTTACGACATTAGTTTCTGGCAAAGGGTCAGAAGGTTTAATTTTATCGGCGATTGCTTCCGCAACACTGTTAGGGCCAAATAGATTCATTTCCATTGTCACCTGATACGATCCATCAGGCATGCGCTGCTCATTTACAATGTGAGCGCCTTGAATTAGCCCAGATACTTTGGTTTTAACACTATCGCTTTCCACCTCTAAATTTTTCACGGTGGTCGTAGCTTCCACCCTCACTTGACCAATGGCTTCCAATAGATTGCGGTATGCATCTACAACCGCTGCCCGTCGGGCCAGAGAGTTTGCTTGCGCCAGGCTAGTAACCTGTGTTGGTGGCACTCCGATACCAATTGCTTGTACGACGCCTTTATTCCAATTGGTAACGCCACTAACTTCAGCGCCGATTGCGCTACTGCCAGCTAAATTTATCGTAGTAGTAACATTAGCCTCTGCGGCCACGATCGTTGCTGGTAGCAACGAAGCAATAGTACAAGCCAATATTAATTTAAAACCGATCTTTCCCATCTTTATCTACCTCTACTTTATTTAATAACGCCGTTCCAGCAGATGATGAATGCGGTATCTGGCTATTTCTACCATTCTGCGTTGATTTGGTGGTGCATTTTCAATGAAGGTCCGAAAAGCTATCACAGCATCACGTCGGCGACCTAATTTTTCATAAACACTTCCAGCACCAAAATAGGCCGTTACAAGGTTAGGATTAATATTGACAGCAGAGTCAAAATCTTCTAACGCCTCTTGATATTCACCATCTGCCATATAGGCTTGTCCCCTCCGTAAATAGGCTCGCCCAAGGCGAGAATCTAAATTAATGGCCTGCGTGTATGCCTGTATGGCCTCATTATATTGATGATTTGTCATATTGAGATTACCATGATCAAACCAAGTATGAGCCGTAAAGTTAGTTTCTCGATCCGCTATTTGACTGCGAATGAGTTGTTTATCAGCATCATTATTGGCCTGCTGTAACTGCTGTTTAAGAGCTGTAACTTGTTGTTGACTATTTTGATAATCTTCCTGCAATTTTTTATAATCCTCAGTTACCGATGTATCTTTTATTTTAGACGCCATATCTGCAATTTTGTCCGTTGTAACTTCCGCTTTAATTTTTACCCAAAAATTAATATTATTACCCTGTACCGTACGATGCTGATCGAGTACCGTAACTTCCATAATACCAGATGCGATTACTTGAACTTCATCAGCAGTTAGCTGATAATTATTAGTCGCTGAATAGCTTTGAACATAAGTACCTGCTTGCTCAATTGCCGTGCGCTTTGCATCAAGCAAACAACGCTCGCTGGCAACCAATGGCGTTTCCCCATCCCCCATGCTGTATGTACCCTCAGCAATAATTTCCTTAACTTCCGCATATCCCTGGGAGGGAAAAACCGCTATGATCAGTGTTAATACAAGAAAAAAACCACAAAATAAACGACATCTAATACTCAATGCTAACACCTCTTATCCAAATTAATCTGAATGGCTACTTGCGTAAAGTAACGATCGGCAACTTAAATTTTCATTAAGGGATGCTCTCATTATATAACAATGTTCCATATTTTTATATAGGAGTGTCACTATCATTTTCTTCCTGTACTTGCTGCTGCTTTTTCATATAGCTAAGAAATTTTCCGCAATATTCAGGATTCGCCTTCATTATTCTTTTATCTACTACTTTAATATTAAAGTACTTCCTCTAAAAATACCTACTTTCGTAAAAAATTTAAGCAACCATATTTTTTTCACCACATTAATGATATAATTATCCATTATTAGACGTTATTTTTGCAATAGCGTAAAGGAGATTTCATTTTGCGACAAATCGAATTAGCAGAAGTCGTCCCCAATATGATTCTGGCACGTAGTATTCTAAATAGCAAAGGAAAAGTTTTATTAGTTTCCGGAGTTACCTTAACCGAAGAATATATCCGAAAATTAAAATTTTTAAACATAGATAGTCTTTTTGTTAATGATGCACAATATGACGATATCATTATACCTGAATACATTTCAATCGAAACTCAACAACGGGCCTTATCCATATTAAATACTACCATGGACAAAGTACAAAAAGAAGGAACCTTCGTCGTCGATGACATCTCTACACTGGCCACGGAGATTGTGGAAGAATTGGTTATCATGACCGATGTAACCATTCATTTAACGGGAATTGCAACCCATGATGATTACACCTTAGCCCATTCTTTAAATTGCGCGATCTATACCGCTTTACTCGCCCGTTTTTGTAATTTCTCAATCCCACAAATCAAAGTAATTACTTGTGGCGCATTACTTCATGATCTGGGAAAAACCCTAATTGATAAAAACATACTCAATAAACCCGGAGCTTTGACCGACGATGAGTTTGCCATTATGAAAGAACATTCCACCTTGGGATTTAATCTGTTAACAAAAAAGCGCTTAGAATTATCTAGTCTTGTTGCTCACATGGCTTGGCAACATCATGAAAAGGTTGACGGTTCTGGTTATCCTCGTGGATTGTGTGGAGGCGAAATTTTAAGTTATGCCCGCTTGCTAGCCATTACTGACGTCTATGAAGCCATCACAGGAAATCGTCCTTATCGCAAGGCCATGAAACCAGCCGATGCCTACAACATCATCCTTGCTGGACTGGGAACTTCCTTTGATGAAGATTACGGACGAGCATTTTTATCTAAAATAGCATTTTATGGACCTGGAACAAAAGTAACGTTAAGTAATGGGGAGGAAGCAATCGTTATTTCAGTCCCCCCAGATTTCCCCCAGCATCCTGTGGTAAGACTCATCACTCACTCTGATGGAACCCCTTACACCGTGCCAGAGGACATTGCCCTTATCAATCATCCTTATATTTTCATATCTAATGTCTAATCATAAAGAAAAAGATCTAATCCAATTAAGGATTAGATCTTTTTCTTTATACTACCATTCCATGCCTTTTTTAATGGCCTCCATATTCACTTCATACAGTTCTGGTTTCTTTTTACCAACTACTGCATCCATGGCTTTTTGTAGAGTATTCATATCAATTAATTTTAATTTAGGCATCAATGCCCCTAAACATACCATATTTGCTAAAGCCGGTTTACCCAGTTCATTGGCAATGTCACTGGCTGGTATGGAGATAATCTTAATATCATCTCGCACCGGACTGGCCTGGACAATGGAACTATTCACAACTAGTACGCCACCTGGTTTGATCTTTGCCAAAAACTTATCATACGAAGGTTGATTTAGTACAATCGCAGCATCACTTTGGTCAATCACCGGTGAGTTGATTTCTTCATCTGAAATAATGACGGAGCAGTTGGCTGTCCCTCCGCGCATTTCAGGTCCGTAAGAAGGAATCCAACACACTTGCAAATTGCCAGTCATACCTGCATAGGCCAATACCTTACCAATAAACATGACTCCTTGACCGCCAAAACCTGATAATATAATTTGATCCATCATAAGGCTTTTACCTCCTCTGGAACTTTAAGTTCACCCATCTGATAAGCAGGCATCATTTTTTCTTGTAACCATTTTAAGCTATCAACTGGCGATAATCCCCAGTTGGTAGGACATGTGGATAGAACGCTAACGAAGGCAAAGCCTAACCCTAACTGTTGCACTTGAAAGGCCCTTTTAATGGCTTTCTTGGCGGCAAAAATATTTTTCGGAGTATCCACCGATACCGAGGCTACATAAACTGCCCCTGGTAGGGTAGCGATGGTTTGCGGTAAATCAATGGGTTGACCATTAAAAGTACAATCCCGACCATAAGGGCTGGTAGTGGTTTTTTGCCCACTTAAAGTGGTTGGTGCCATTTGCCCACCCGTCATACCAAACACTGCATTATTAACCATGATGGTTGTGATTTTTTCACCACGAGCCGCTACATGAATGGCATGTGCCATACCAATCGCCGCAATATCACCATCACCTTGATATGTAAAGACTATTTTATCTGGTTTAGCACGTTTTACGCCCGTCGCCACTGCCTGGGCCCTGCCATGTGCAGCGCCAACAAAATCACAGCTAAACATATCTAAGCAAAAACCAGCGCATCCCACAGGTGCCACACCAATGGTGTCCTCAATGATATTAAGTTCCTCCATGACTTCACCAATGATACGATGAATAATGCCATGGGTACACCCTGGACAATAGTGAAAAGGAACTCCTGTTAATCCTGTGGTTCTCTTAAATATTTTTTCCATCTACGTTTACCTCCTCTGCCACGGACAAATCAAAGGCTTTTACTGCAAATTCCAGTATTTCATTTTCTCCAGGCATCATCCCACCTTGTCGACTATATAAATGTACAGGCATCTTACATTCTACTGCGAGTTTTACATCTTCAATCATTTGTCCCGCATTCAGTTCCACAGTAACAATACCTTTAATGGTATCACGATATGGCACAAATGCTTTTACAGGGAAAGGCCACAAGGTAATCGGGCGAATTAATCCTAATTTAATCCCTTGCTTACGGGCATTGAGTACCACACTCTTGCCAATACGCCCACAAGTACCATAGCCTACTAATAGATACTCAGCATCTTCCGTGTAAAATTCTTCCCACCGCTGTTCTTGTTCTGTAATTTTGTCATACTTAGCCTGCCAACGAAGGCAATTGGCTTCACCCACTTCATTAGTCAAGGAATAACTAGCAATTTTACGTTTTTCCCGCCCTTTGCAACCATCTAAAATCCAATCTTGAGGTGGAAGTTCCTTAACTACACGTTCTTTAATTTCTACAGGTTCCATCATTTGGCCTAAAAAACCATCTGCTAAGATTAGCACTGGATTACGATATTTATCGGCTAAATCAAAGGCCTCCATGGTAAAATCATATAATTCTTGGCTTTTGGAGGGAGCAAGGACGATAGCGCGATAATCCCCATGTCCGCCACCCTTGGTACATTGAAAATAATCGGATTGGGCTGGTCCAAGACCGCCTAGGCCAGGACCTGCACGGTTTACATTCACTACCACTACTGGTAATTCGGCGGCTGCTAAATAAGACATTCCTTCTTGTTTAAGACTAAAGCCTGGGCTAGACGTAGCTGTCATCACCCTAGTGCCTGTCGCTGCTGCCCCATAGCACATGTAGATGGAAGCCACTTCATCCTCGCCTTGCAGTACCGTTCCGCCGGCTTTAGGCAAATGTTTGGATAGATATTCTACTATTTCCGTAGAAGGTGTAATCGGATAGCCAAAAAACAGCTTACAGCCAGCCTGAATAGCCGCTTCAGCAATTGCTTCATTACCTTTGATTAATATTTTCTTCATACCCTTAACTCCTTTCTTACTTCCATATTTCTAGTGCTAAATCAGGACAAACGGTGGCGCACATCGCGCAACTGATACATTTTGCGTCATCCGTCACAACCACTGGATAATAGCCTTTCTTATTGGCTTTATCGCCAACCGCTAAGACCCCTTTCGGACAGATATTCACACATAGACCACAGCTTTTACAATACTCCCCCAAAACAACAACTTTTGGCATGTAACTTCCTCCTTTTTCTTGAAAAACATGATCTTATTCTCTCTGTCAATCTATATTTGACTATTAACCAAACAAGCAAGAGCAATGGAATTTAATTTGCCTTCAGGGGTTTCCACCCGCGAAGTCATCACAATGGGATGGGTTGCGCCAAGCACAATCCCTGCCATTTTACTATGGGCATAATAAATCAAAGCTTTGCCCAAGATATTCCCTGTCTCAATAGTCGGCACAAGAATCAAATCCACCGAACCTGATATTTTACTCGTGATGCCCTTATGTCCTGCTGCCTCGGGACTAATCGCTACATCAAGGGCAATCGGACCTTCGACAATACCCGCTGGCAACTCACCATCTTGGCTCATCTGTGCTAAAGCTTTCGCATCAACAGTAACTGGCATTTTGTCATTTACCACTTCATTCGCAGCCACCACTGCCACATGAGGATTGGTAATTCCCATAGCATGCAAGGCCAACATGGCATTGGTTAGTATACTTTTCTTCTCTGTCAAGGTCGGTGCAATGTTCATACCACCATCGGTAACAAAGATGATCTTTTCCTGTCCTGGAACTTCAAAAGCTGCCAAGTGGCTTAATTGCCTTCCAGTACGTAACCCTACTTCTTTATTCAGTACGGCCCGCAAGAAGTCACTACTATTAATCATACCTTTCATTAACACCTGAGCTTGACCATCTCGTACAATAGAAACTGCCTTTAGCGCCGCCTTCGTAGTATCTGGTTCGTGAATGATCTGCATATCGCTTGCTAGTCCAACTTCTGCCAGCAGCGGAGTAATCAACTGGGCATCACCCACTAAAATTGCCTTAGCAATACCAGCATCTTGCGCCAATTTAATAGCAGCAAGCACTTCCTTATCTTGAGCCACTGCCACACTAATAACGACTTGCCCACGGCTTTTAATTTTTTCTACTATTTGACTATAATTGCAGTACAAAAACAATTCCCCCTAACCTTATGTAGTTTTTATTTTCCAGCACTTACTCATATAGTATATTAATTCAGTACTTTTTTTCATTTTTCCTGCTTGTAAAAACAAAAAATTAAGAATGATGGAAATTATCTAATTATTGCCTTTTCTGTTATAACAAAAAAGGCGGTTTATAAAACCGCCTTTTGACTATTTTTTAGTTGCCGCTGCTAAGGTTAACTCACATTGCTCAAACTGTAAGGTAGAGAAATAATCCGCCAAGGTTTCAGCGCGACGAATCATGGATACACTGCCATCTGTTTTTAATAACAACTCTGCCGAGCGCAGTTTACCATTATAGTTAAAACCCATCGCATGACCATGAGCACCTGCATCATGCATAACCAGCACATCGCCAATATCAATTTTAGGTAAATTACGGTCAATCGCAAATTTATCATTGTTTTCACATAAGGAGCCTGTTACATCATACACATGATCAAGGGGTAACTTTTCTTTGCCCATTACCGTCATATGATGATAAGAACCATACAAAGCAGGGCGCATTAAGTTTGCCATACAAGAATCAAGACCGATATAATTTTTATATATTTCTTTTTTATGCATTACTGTCGATACAAGATAACCATAAGGCCCTGTGATCATACGACCACATTCCATCGTAATTTTCAATGGGTGCAGACCATTGGCCACAATTTTTTCTTCATACGCTTTACGAATACCTGCACTTACAATACTCAAATCCACTGCCTGCTCACCTAATTTGTACGGTATACCAATACCGCCACCCAAATCAATCATTTCCATACGAATCCCTAAGGTCTGATAAATTTCAAGTACTAACTCAAACATCATAACAGCCGTACCAACAAAACTGTCTGGGCTTAACTCATTGGAAATTACCATGGTATGCAGACCAAAGCGTTTTACCCCTTTGCCTTGCATGATTTTGTAGGCTTCGATAATTTGCGCTCTGGTTAAACCGTATTTTGCCTCTTCGGGATAACCGATAATATCATTACCACCCTTGAGTAATGAACCTGGATTATAACGGAAAGAAATAATTTCAGGTATACCAACATGCTTTTCCAAGTAATCAATATGTGTAATATCATCTAGATTAATAATCGCACCAAGCTTCTGAGCGGCTTGATAATCTTCGACTGGAGTATCATTAGAAGAAAAGATAATATTTTCCCCAACAATCCCCGCCTGTTCTGATAAAATCAATTCTGCCAAAGAGCTACAATCGGCACCAATGCCTTCTTCCCTGAGTATGTTCAAGATATGGGGATTAGGTGTAGCCTTGACCGCAAAGTATTCTTTAAATCCTGGTGCCCAGGAAAAAGCCGCTACTAAATTGCGAGCATTTTGCCGAATGGCCTGTTCATCGTAAATATGAAAAGGTGTAGGATAGTTTTCAATAATAGTCTCTAATTCTGCCTTAGTAAATGGTACTTTTTTTTCAGCCATGGTAAATACCCCCTGCATTTATTATCTCTTCTTGCTAAATAACACTAAAAATAGCGGTTTGTAGGAACTATCCTACAAACCGCTATAAGAAATCTTTTATCTCATAACCAGTTACGCAGATAGCACTCCATCCAAACTATCGGATGACAGTTTTGCACTTCTTCAATACAAAACCAACAAAAGGGTACTTGCTACACCCTTTCACTTCGGCGGCTATTCCTTTTTGTATCTGTCATCGTTAGCTACTCAAGATACATACTCTTAATATACCGCACCTCTATCAGTGATTATTTATTCTATTATTTTTTTAAGTATAGACCAATCTCGTTTGCCATGTCAACTGATTTTTTTATACTCTGCGTGGTTTGGCCAATTTTGCTGGATTCATATAAAACTCATAGTCATCCTCACTCACCCATCCCGTGGCCATTGCAGATTCTTTTAGCGTAACTCCCTGCTTTGCTGCTTGTTTGGCAATTTCTGCAGCCTTGTCATAACCAATAAGCGGCACCAATCCTGTCACTAAGATTAGGGATTGATGTAAATAAAAATCGATGATGTCTTCATTGGGCGTAATCCCCATGGCACAATTATGATTGAAAGAATTCATCCCATCGGATAATAAACGTACCGATTGCACAAAATTATAAACTATAACCGGCATAAATACATTTAATTGAAAATTGCCCTGGCTTGCAGCAAAAGAAATGGTCATATCATTGCCAAATACCTGGGTCACAATCATAGTTAATGCTTCCGATTGAGTGGGGTTAACCTTGGCAGGCATAATTGAACTACCTGGTTCATTGGCAGGGATTTTTAGCTCACCAATACCACAGCGTGGTCCACTAGCCAGCCAGCGGACATCATTGGCAATTTTCATTAAATCCGCTCCGAGGGCTTTCATCATACCATGGACTGCCACTACTTCATCCTTGCTAGTAAGAGAATGGAATTTATTCGGTGCTGTATTAAAAACTTCACCAGTAAGATGACTTATTTCCTTTGCTACTAATTCACCAAACTCCTCGGGTGAATTAATCCCCGTACCAACAGCAGTCCCCCCCATTGCTAAATCTCGCATAAAATTAATACCCGCGTTCAACATTTCCCCATTGCGTTCCAACATTCTTACCCAACCGCTAATCTCCTGACCTAATGTAAGAGGAGTGGCATCCATCAAGTGAGTGCGTCCAATTTTAATTAGATTGGCATATTCTTCTGCCTTACTCTGCAAGGTTTGTTGCAAGGAATACATGGCTGGCAATAACTTTTCCTTAATCATGCTTACCCCTACAACATGTATGGCTGTAGGAAAAATATCATTGGAACTTTGGGAACAATTCACATGATCATTAGGATGAACCACGAGAGGCTTGGGACTCGTGGCCAATATTTGAGTCGCACGATGGGCCAGTACCTCATTAATATTCATATTAAACTGTGTACCACTTCCCGTCTGCCACACAGACAGGGGAAAATTACCGTCTAGTTTACCGATTAACAACTCATCACAAGCTGCAACAATGGCCTCTCCACGTTGCTGATCTAGCACACCAAGCTGCTGGTTCACAAGAGCCGCTGCTTTTTTCAAGATTCCAAAAACCTTCACCAATTCGTAAGGAATTTTTTCGATACCGATCTGAAAATTTTCATAACTACGTTGGGTTTGTGCTCCCCACAATTTATCAACGGGTACTTTTATTTCGCCCATTGAATCTTTTTCAATGCGATATTCCATATCTAACACCCCTTTATTTTATTGCTTTCCATCTTACTTTCTTCCATAGATATACACTAACTCCTTTATTCTATTTATTTTAGAAAAATTTATTAAAAAGACTTGCCGTCTTTTTATTTTTATGTAATAATAAATTATTGCATTAACGCATTAATGCTTTACCTAATTAAAGGAGGAGATTCATTTGTCCAAGAAGTTTATTACTATGATCATTACAGGTGCCTTACTATTATCAGTTATGCTAACAGGGTGTAGCCAAAACGCTGCCACAACGGCGCCCCCTGCAAAAGCTAAAGTTATTCGTGTCGGTTCTGAAACTACTTATATGCCTTTCGAATTCCAAGATGAAAAAACTAAAGAATATACCGGTTTTGATATTGAACTCATGAGAGCGATCGGTAAACAAATGGGTGCGGAAATTCAAATTACCAGCATGAATTTTGATGGTCTAATTCCAGCTCTGGAAGCTGGCAATGTGGATGTACTGATTTCAGCCATGACCATTACACCAGAACGCGCAGAAAAAGTTATTTTCTCTGATCCTTACTACAAATCAGGACTTAGCATCATGGTGCGTGCTGATGAAAATAATATCCATAACGTTAAAGACCTAGAAGGCAAAAAAATCGCCGTACAAATTGGTACTTCTGGTGCAGATGAAGCGAAAAAAATTCCTGGTGCAATCGTCAGTGAATTTAATACGGTGGACCAACATAATATGGAACTAAAGGCCAAAGGTGTTGATGCCGTTATCAACGACCTACCAGTTAACGAATATTATGTAGCAAAAGATGGTGCTGGGGCTGCTAAAATCGTTGGCGATGTATTAGATAGCGAAGACTTCGGTATTGCTATCACTAAGAAAAATCCTGAATTAGCCACTAGCATTAATAAAGCATTAGCAGAACTCAAACAAAATGGTGAGTATGAAAAAATTTACGTAAAATGGTTTGGCAAAAGCTCTAGTAAATAGGGTATAAAAAAAGCAAGGGCCGCCGCGCTGGGCAACCCTTGCTTTTTTCTTAGTCAATTCAAGCATCTGATCCATCGCTAATGGACTTTCATCCGCAATTCTTTACCTGCTCGGCATGAATTCCATTCCTTACTGGCAGGAATTAGCTGATAAAAGGCGAAAAGTTACAATAGAGCATCTAAATATTTCATATTGAGGAGGATTATTATGTTCGCGTTGAATTTTCAGTCACCGAACCATGAGAAATTATTAATTTCTCGGATCAAAAACTGTACAATCCGCTTAGGGGATATACGGGATCACTATCCCGAAAGCTCAATTGTTTCGATTACTTTTGGAAAACGTTTTAGTCCTAAAAGAAAACTGTACTCGGCGATTGTGGATAAGGTTTGCATAAAGAAATTCTCACAACTAAACGCTGGTGATCTGGATCACCAAAATCCTGAAATTAAAACGGTGGAAGAACTCATTACCTTTTTCGAAAAAATTTATGAACGTAGCATTACGCCTGATGATACTGTAACAGTAATCTACTTTTCTGAAATAATAGAAGATTAATCATAGGATCCACTACGTGAACAACACAAGGATCAAACTTCACACGCCTAGCGTGAAGTTTGATCTTTGTTAATGATCGTCCTGCTAAATTGCAAAATTGCCTTTTGTAAATACAGGTATTTCCGTTCCCTCAGCAGTAACACCGATGATTTCCAAATCCGGTGTACCAATCATAAAGTCTACATGAGTCAGGGAATCATTCACTTCCAGTTTTGCCAACTGTTCTTTATTCATATTCTCCCCGCCCTTTATGCAGATGGGATAAGCTTTGCCAATTGCCAAATGACAAGATGCATTTTCATCAAATAGGGTATTAAAATACAGTATCTTTGCATTTGAAATGGGAGAATCATAAGGAACAAGTGCCACTTCACCAAGATAATAAGACCCCTCATCGGTCTCAATCAATTTTTTCAGCACCTGATATCCTTTTTCAGCAGTAAAGTCAACAACCTTGCCAGCTTTAAAGGTTAATGTGAAATTTTCAATCAAGTTGCCATTATAATTTAAGGGCATAGAACTTACTACCTTGCCATTTACACCTGTTTTTTTAGGCAATGTAAAGATCTCTTCCGTTGGCATATTTGCAACAAATTCAATGCCTTCAGGAGTGTATTCGCAGCCTCCCAGCCAAATATGATCGGTAGGAAGCTCGATTTCCAGGTCCGTCCCCAATGAATTTTTATAGCGCAGAAATTTAAAGTGCTTCCCGTTCAAAAAGGCTGCACTTTCTCTCAGCTTTTTCGTATGCTGACTCCAAGCCTGGACTGGATTCTCGGTATCCACTCGTACCGTTTTAAAAATAGATTCCCATAGGGCTTCCACAGCTTCTTCTTCTGATAATTTAGGAAATACTTTCTTGGCCCACGACTTGGTTGGTATGGATACCACACACCAACAGTTTTTATTACTCATCAGATTTTCCCGATATTCCTGCAGTGCAATACTACTCACTTTTTGCACCTTGGCCACGCGCTCAGGATTTACATCTTTCAGATTTTCTGGATCAGAAGCGGCAATGCTAACAAAGGCTGCGCCTTGTTTTACATAGGAAAGATAAAATTGTTTCTGCCATTCAGGGAATTCTTCAAATACTTCTTCTGGCGCTTGCATAAAGCGAATTTTAGTAAATAATTCATCTTTATAGCTGATCACTACATCCCGCGCCCCAGCCTGATAAGCAGTTTCCCCAATCATTCTGGCAAAAGCAGCACACTCAATGGGTGAGATAATAACTAAGGTTTGTCCCTTTTGAATGTTCACGCCCGTCTTCACAACCAAATCCGCATATTTTTCTAATAATACACTATTCATCCTTTATCCCTAATGCATTTCCTATCTAGCTATAATAGGAACCACTAGGTTTCACTCCCCTCTTATTCATGAATACCATTGCTTCACATTATCTTTTACCTTGCTAAATGGTATTCGTCATTTTCCATAAAATACCTGCTCGTTAAATTGCCACTTCAACAATATATATATATCAGCAACCCTCACCCCAGCACTTCTTGTACCCTGCCCACAATTCCATCCACCAAACGAACCTTAATGCCACGATGATGAACCGCACTACTAGTGAGAATGTCTTTTACCACACC
>Ga0224527_1000358_pt1 | contig 31620 bp, 22 predicted proteins | sample CBST0metaG_FD_179882 | JGI IMG/M metagenome (GOLD analysis project Ga0224527, IMG submission 179882) | Peat soil microbial communities from Stordalen Mire, Sweden - C.B.S.T0 | ecosystem: Environmental > Terrestrial > Soil > Wetlands > Peat | place: Sweden: Norrbotten County, Stordalen Mire... | reverse complement strand
AGTGAGGCGCAGCGGTCCCGCGCACCCATTCAGCGGCTTGCGGATCGCGTTTCGTCCTATTTCGTGCCTGCCGTGATTGTCTCGGCAATCATCACGTTTGCCGTCTGGTATCTTGTCGGGCCGCAGCCGCGCTTTGCACACGCTTTGGTCAATGCGGTGGCCGTTCTCATCGTGGCCTGCCCATGCGCCCTGGGGCTCGCAACTCCCATGGCCATCATGGTGGGAACAGGACGAGGCGCGCGAGCCGGCATCCTGATTCGCAATGCGGAAGCATTGGAATTATTCGGCAAAGTCGACACGCTCATCATCGATAAGACGGGCACGCTTACCGAGGGCAAGCCGACGTTGAGTTCCGTCCTTCCGCAGCCAGGAATCAGCGAATCCGAGCTGTTGGGCCTTGTTGCAAGCCTTGAGCGCGCAAGCGAACATCCCCTGGCCGCGGCCATCGTGAAAGGCGCCGAGGCAGCCAATCTCTCTTTGGTCGATACGCAGGGCTTCAACTCCGTGACCGGCAAGGGTGTCACAGGAACAGTCTCTGGCAAACAGATTGCAGTTGGTAATGCCGAGATGTTTCTCTCCTTATCGATTGATCCGTTGCCGTTGGCCAAGCAGGCAGACGCTCTGCGAGAAGAAGGACAGACGGTGATGCTGATCGCGGTGGATGGCAAGGCCGCGGGTCTTGTGGCCGTCTCCGATCCCATCAAGGATTCAACGCCCGAAGCGATTCGCGAACTGAAAGCGGCCGGCCTGAAGATCATCATGGTTACCGGAGACAACGCAACCACGGCCAAGGCAGTGGCAGACAAACTTGGCATCGACTTTGAGGCAGACGTGCTGCCGGAGAAGAAAGCCGCAGTCGTCAAAGCGCATCAGCAACAGGGCGCCATCGTCGCCATGGCCGGGGACGGCGTCAACGACGCGCCTGCTCTCGCGCAGGCCGACATCGGCATCGCCATGGGAACCGGCACCGATGTGGCAATGGAAGCAGGCGGCATCACGCTGCTGAAAGGCGATCTGCGTGCAATTCTCCGCGCGCGGCATCTCAGCCTGACGACCATGCGCAATATCCGCCAGAACCTGTTCTTTGCTTTCGTCTACAACATGGTCGGCGTGCCACTCGCCGCCGGAGTGCTCTTCCCGGCGTTTGGGCTCTTACTCAACCCAATGATCGCCGCTGCCGCCATGAGCTTCAGCTCCGTCTCCGTGATTGCCAATGCTCTCAGACTGCGCTCCGCGGAGTTGTGAGCGCGCGCCATCTGGATCATCTCGACCGCACGCGCTGTGCAAGATTGTAGCGGGCTGCGGACGCGCTCTGCGTGACCGACTGGGCCGCGCAGAGCACGCGTGCGAGCGGCATCGCTTCAGCTACTGCTGCTTAGCCGCCGGAGCCGCGACTCCATGGGTCAGTCGCGCACCCATCTCAAAGGCCCGCCGGCAATCCTCAGGAAAGTGTTCCTTGCGGCTGGCAGCCTTCTTCTCCTCATCGAAGCGGTCTTGATCGATCTTCGAGTAGTCGTCAAACTGATACGTGTCGAAGCACAGCAACGATTCCGAGTTCCCAAAGACTCTGCTCAAAAACATTTCATTGCGAGCAATGCCTTTGTCGAATCCGCTCTCCTTCAACTGCGTATCCGTTGTATTCATCGTGTAGATGAAACCTGTCTGAATCTTCCTCGGGAAAAGTGTCGGTGCCGGTTCGTCAACTTTGGAATAGCGATAGAAGGGGAACATCAAACGTTCCATAAAGGACTTCATCTCTCCCGAAACCGCCCAGAAGTAGATTGGCGAGCCCAATATCAGGACGTCGGCCTTCCCAACCTCTTCCAGAATCGGTGTCAAATCATCCTTGATGGCGCACTTCCCATAACTCGGACCGCCTTTGATCTTGCATCCAAAACAACTTTTGCAACCCTTGAAATTCAGATCGTACAGATGGACGAGTTTTGTCTCCGCTCCCTGTGACGCCGCTCCTTCAAGTGCCTTTTCGAGCATCGTTGCCGTATTCCATTTCTTTCGCGGACTTCCGTTAAACGCAATCGCCTTCATCGAAATCTCCAATTCCGTTGCATGTAGCCGCTGTAAGGGGTGAACGATCCAGCTACTCGTTCAGTCAGGATAGTCCATGTTGCTGGAATCATACGTGCGAGCGACCACACTCAAAGTGAGCGCTTGTGCTCAGACGCAGAGCGAGCGAGCAACCGAACCTTAATAATGGATGCGCTGTGTGGGCATCCAGGAGTTTGTGAATAAAAGGCTGGCCTGCGTGGCTCCAATGGCTGCCCCGGCATAGACGGTTCGACCAATCCGACGCGCGCTTCGGAATGGTGGCGCCCGCGATAGCAGAGATGGTGATGAATGAGTGCAAAGAGCGCTGTAGTCCCTGCTTTGTCCGATAAGTCGGCGAAACCGGATCGGACCACCCCTTCTGCCGGACTCACGAGCATTGAGGCGCGCAGTCGTCTTGAGCGGGACGGCCCGAATGCGATGCCGGATACTTCTGTTCATCCGCTTCGCAATGCACTGGCCAAGTTTTGGGCGCCTGTTCCGTGGCTGCTCGAAGCCTCCATCGTGCTTGAGCTCGTACAGGGTAAATATTTGGAAGCAGCGGTCATTGCAAGCCTGCTGATCTTCAACGCCGCCCTTGCCTACTTTCAGGAGGGCCGCGCCCAGGCTACGCTGAAAGCTCTGAAATCGCGCCTCGCGTTGAACGCCTCTGTCCAGCGCGATGGAGCTTGGAAGACCATATTAGCTGAGGAACTGGTGCGTGGCGATCTGGTAAAGCTGTCGCTCGGCGGTGTGGTTGCGGCCGATGTGCACATTGTCGATGGATCTGTCTTGCTCGATCAATCGATGCTCACCGGAGAATCGTTGCCCATCGAAGCTGGCGCCGGCACGGATACGTATGCGGGGGCTTTGGTGCGGCGCGGTGAAGCCACTGCACAGGTCACGGCGACTGGCGCTCACACAAAATTCGGCCGCACGGCGGAACTGGTCCGGACTGCGCATGTGGTCAGTTCGCAGCAGAAGGCTGTCTTGCGCATCGTGCGCAACCTCGCGATCTTCAACTCGGTTGTCATCCTCACGCTCGGAGCCTATGCGTACACCCATGCGATGCCGTGGAGTGAGATGATTCCCTTGTTGCTCACGGCGATTCTCGCGGCGATCCCTGTGGCGCTGCCGGCAACCTTCACGCTTGCTGCCGCGCTTGGCGCGCGCGCCCTCGCAAAACGCGGCGTGCTTCCAACGCGGCTCTCCGCAGTCGATGAAGCTGCAACCATCGATGTGTTGTGTTCCGACAAGACAGGAACTCTCACCGACAATGAGCTCTCCGTCGCAAGCGTTCGGCCTATGCCGGGTTTTGACGAAGCTCATATCCTCGGATTGGCGGCCTTGGCAAGTTCCGAGGGCGGGCAGGACTCTGTTGACGCAGCCATTCGCTCTGCCGCTACGCACAAGCCAGCCGCGGACCTGCCAAAGCTGGTAACGTTTGTGCCGTTCGATCCTGCAAACAAGATATCGGAAGCCACGGCAACAGATGCCCACGGCGCTGCACAGCGCATCGTCAAGGGAGCCTTCACCGTAGTCGTCGGCATCACATCTCCGTCACCCGCTGCCGCCGCGATCGCCGACGAACTCGAAAAGCAAGGCTACAGAGTTTTGGCGGTAGCCGCGGGACCTCGTGACTCCATGCAGCTTGCCGGCCTTGTTGCGCTCAGCGACCCGCCACGCGCCGATTCAGCTTCGCTCATCTCGGAGTTGAGAACGCTGGGCGTAAGCACCGTGATGGTCACTGGAGATGCGCCTGCTACGGCGGCGATTGTTGCCCATGCCGTTGGATTGGACGGTGCCGTCTGCCCCGCGGGACCACTGCCCGACCGCATCACGCCAAAGGACTTCGCCGTCTTTGCCAGCATCCTTCCGGAAGGAAAATACGATCTCGTCAAGGCCTTCCAGAAAAGCGGACACGCGGTGGGAATGTGTGGCGATGGCGCCAACGATGCACCCGCTCTCCGTCAGGCACAGATTGGCATTGCCGTTTCCACGGCGACCGATGTCGCTAAGTCTGCGGCAGGCGTGGTCTTGACCGAAGCTGGTCTTGGCGGCATTGTCGCTGCTGTAAAGGAAGGCAGAATCACATTTCAGCGCATCCTGAGTTATGCGCTGCGGTCTACCATCGCGAAGATCACGCAGGTACTCTTGTTGGCCATCGGCCTCGTGATGACGGGACATGCCGTGTTGACGCCGATGCTCATGGTCATCGTGATGATCACCGGCGACTTTCTGGCAATGTCGTTGACCACCGACAGGGTACGGCCGTCGACAATGCCGAACTCGTGGAGAATCGGCGGCATCACGATCGCAAGCGCCATGCTGGCCATGTTCTTTCTGGCATTTTGCACGACGATTATCGCCATAGGACAATTCAAGCTGCGGCTCAGCGTAAGTGAAGTGCAAACTCTTGCCGTCGTCGCAATCATCTATGGAAGTCAAGCAATGATGTACGCTATCCGGGAGCGTCGCCATTTTTGGGGACCGCGACCGACCATGTGGGTCGTATTGTCTTCTGTTGCCGACCTCGCCATCATTTCCACACTGGCCATTCGGGGAATCGCTATGGCTCCGTTACCCTTCATCGTTGTCGCCTGTGAATTCGCAGCGGCGCTCGTCCTTGCGGCAATCTTGAACGGAGTAAAGATCCCTGTCTTTGCCCGCCTCAGCATTTCGTAAGATGCTTCTGCAATGCTGGGGCAAGAGGATTGCGCTCTATACCGTTGCGTCCGGCGGATCGGCAGATCCTTCCCGTGGCAGTTGGTTTGGCAAGTCAAGCCGCGCCACGCCGATCCGGCAGTCGGCCATTCCATAATAGACATCGAAGCGATCCGGCAAGCCAAGGTCGTCGCGCCTGTCGATGCCGGTGGGGAACACGACATTGGCGATGGTCCCGTGACGCTCTTGCGGCAGTTCCGGTGACAGCACTGGAACTGGCGAGCGGTAGAGAACCACCAGTGGATGCTCCTTTGAGAAGACCATCACTCCTGCCGAGTAACATAACTGGCGCTCATTCGTAGTGGCGTCCTCAACTTCGCTGACTCCGTGATAAACAATCAGCCAGCCGTGCCTGGTCATGATCGGCGGAGTGCCGCCGCCGATCTTCAGCCGCTCCCAAGTCGAGACGGGAGCCGCGAGCCGATGATGAAAGGTGAACGCTCCGGTGCGAAACGGCCTGTGGTCTATTGTCATTCGGCAGTAGGAAATCCAGATGCTTTCCCTATCCACATCGACCTCGCGCGTAGCCGGGCAGCAAGCGGTTTCTTCAGGACGCGTGCCTGGAAAGAGCGGGCGGTGGAGCATGGCCAATTCTGGTTCGCCGTTTGGATCTGGAATGACCGCGGGGAAGAGGCTCGCATCTTTGTCATCCACATTGCTGAAATCGACGTCGCCGCGCGCCGCGAAAGTTGCGAGCCCCAGGCGTTTCCAATGAAAGAGATCCTCCGACACAGCGACGGCAATTCGGGGGCCACGCGGCGACCATGCCGTGTAGGTCATCAGATATCGCTGCAGCGGTTCGATGAACGTGACACGAGGATCTTCACAGCCGCCGCTACCATCCGGCCGTCGTTCATAATCGGTCTCCGGCTCAAGTGCAATGCCCAGCCTCTCCACACCGACGGGATCGCCGTCTTGATTGAACTTCACCCGCGCAATCCCGATGCGCGAATAGTTTCCGCGCGCAACCAGGCGCGGAAAGAGATAGAGCTCTCCGTCACGGCCCCGAACGGCCGCCGGATTCAGGACGCCTTCAATTTCCTGAGGATTTCCCGGCTCTGGTCCCATCACCATTCCCAGGCGGCGCATCTTGAATTCGCTCATCCGTACTCCTCAAAAATCGAACTTGGCATCTCGAAGGATCGCACTCGCTGATCGTCGTACAAACACCGCAACGAAGGCCAGGGACGCGTTGAAGATGGCGGGGCCTGCAATCGCTGCCGTCTCGAAATCTGTATTTCGTTGAGTAAGGATTCCGTCGTCAACTTGCGCGAACATGTTCAAGGGCTTCAAGATTCACGACGCGCAGTGGCGTCCCTTTCAGAAAGGCAAGAGCGTTTTCCTTGCTCTGCGCATAAAACTCTGTCCACGTGTCTCGCACACCGTAGCCAAGATGGGGCGTCAGGATGGTGCTCGATGCGCTCCGCAATGGGCTGTCTGTGCGCAGCGGTTCCCGATCGTAGACATCGAGTGCCGCAACGATCAGGCTCGACGCGACCGCATCGATCAAGGCCGCTTCGTCGACGATGGGTCCGCGAGACGTGTTGATCAGGATGGCCCCGGGTTTCATTCGTGCGATCTCCGCTGCGCCAATCAACCCGCGCGATCGAGGCGACAGCACAAGGTGAATACTGATCGCATCCGAGCGGGATAACAATTCGTCTTTTGAGACCAGGCTCGCTCCCGCTTCCTGAGCTTTCGCCGCAGTCAGATTCTCGCTCCAGGCAAGCACATTCATGCTCAGCGCCTGGCAATAACGAGCCATATGAGAGCCCAATCGTCCAAGACCGATGATTCCCATCGTCTTTCCCGCCAGGCCTATGCCGACTGGCAAACCTTCCTGAAAGCGACCGGCGCGCATGTTCTGATCGGCGGCTGGAATTGCGCGCGCCGCACTCAACAGGAGGCCAAGCGCAAGCTCGGCGGTGGCAGCTTCGCTCTTGCTGCCTCCGGCCGTATTGCACACCATCACGCCTTGAGCCGTGCAGGCAGCCACATCCAACGTGGCATTTCGCGAACCCGTAATGCCAAGCATGCGCAACTTGGGCAGCCGGTTGATCAGCGAACCAGGCAGCGGAGTTCGTTCGCGCATCGTGAGAACGATCTCGAAATCGGTCAGGTTTCGAACCGCCGCTTCCTCATCGTCGAAAGTCTGTTTGAAGAAGACCACATCGGCAACCGCCCTCAGCGGTGACCAATCTGTGCTGCTTTCTGCTACGCCCTGCCAGTCGTCCAAAACCGCTATCTTGGTCATCGCTTCACCTTATCGATCCATTCCGCTCAGCATTTTGAGGAAACACCCAATTGCTGTAAAAGGAGTCTTGCTTGACTGCGGAAGCAATCGTAAGGATTAGATGCCGATATCGTGGATACGGTGCGAGCTGCTTTGTTGACAGTGCGCCTGAACGCTGCTGACGCAGCATGGGCAATGCCGTGTGTGTGCCCCTCCACTGTCCCGAAGACATTGACCTGACACTGCCGCCGCATCCACCGTGTGTTCGATCGAGATTAGTAAGCCACGGTCCGTTTCCTTTTCAGCCGTGCCTGCTTTGGGGTCTTTAATCCAAGTCGAAAACGATGACCTTTCAGGCCCTCACTACGGCTGCCAAATTTCCTTTCCGATGGCCGCAATCAAACAGATGCATTTGGTTTGACGCCGTGTTCCTCCGCTCCACTCACTTCGCTGCGAACGGTGATGATTGGACAGGCCGCAGTCTCCAGCAGGCGGAAGGGATAGCTGAGGCGCAAATGACGCTCCAGGAAGGGAGCATGAGGCACTCCCACGACCATCAATACAGATAGATTCCGCGACATTTCCAAAACTGCCTGCGGAGAGACGGCTCGCCCCATCTGAAAATCGGCACTGCACCATTCGCTCTCAACCTCCGGCAACATGGTCCCCAGTGCCGTGCAATACGCATCGACCCGCTTCTTCAGGGGGACATCCGGCTTTCCCTGCGGCGCATCTCTCACCACCTGACAGATCTCGGTATCGATCCCGAGAGCCTTGCCCAGCGCCAGCGCAAACGGCGCGGCCGCCGCAGCCGCGGGGCGCAGGTTCGATATGTACATGATCTTCCTGAACAGGGCATTGGCGTCTGCGTCCATCGGTGCGTGCGGGCCAACGACCATGGTTGGGCATGAGGCGCGCTCGAGCAGGGATTCCGCGTTCGAACCGATCAGAAAATGCCCCAGCCCGCGATGGCCTTCCTTGGTGCCCAGCACCAGCAGATCCGCTTGAAATGTCTTGATCGCTCGCAGAATCGCATCCGGAACCACGCCTTCCACGAGCGCGGAGTCGGCCAGAACTCCGGCTCGATTGCTGCTCTCAACAAACAAATGCAGTTGTGCTGCGGCCTCAAGGCGTGTGCGGCTGGGCATGTGGTCCGCCAATTCCACACTGTTTGCCTCCGGGTCCAGCTCGAAGGCATTCACAATGACCAGCTTTGCCTTCAATCGCTTGGCCAGCGAAACAGCATAATCGAGCGTCCGTCGGGAACCCGGCATAAAGTTGGTTGCCAGCAGAATGGTGTTGATCTCTGTTTTCATTTCTTCTCCTTTGAGCCCTTGTTGAGGCGCGCCAGGGTATTGCAGGGTCCGCGTTTTTCCAAAACATCGGCGGAAGGGGCCTGTAGAAAATTCACGACAAGAAACTGCGTCATCTCCTCCTTCAGCCGATCCATGTCCTGGAAGCTATCGTTGAAGTATCCCAGTACATGGCGATACGAAACGGACATCGTCACGGCATTGAGGATCATGAAATAGAGCGTCTCCAATCGCTGTGCCCCAATCACCCCTGCTTCCGTGGCCTCCACAAGCAGCGGATACATGGCATTGAAGGCGGGCCGCAGCAATCGCTCAACGAGCATGTCCAGTTTCTTGCCGCGCTCGGAACTGATCTGCCCGATCAGCATTCCGCATTCCGGTTCCCCGAAGGTGATTTCTACCATCTGCCGAAACGCCGCCTCGATGCGTGTCCGGATGGGAATCTTGGTCTGTCCTTGCAGATGTTTGAGGTCGGCGACAAAGGGCGCCAGGTACAGAGCCTGTCGCTCAATGACGGCATTCCACAGAGCCTCTTTGGACCCGAACCGGTGAATTACCAGAGCGGGATCCACTCCCGCCGAGGCGGCAATCTTCCGCAGCGTGGCGGCCTTGAATCCGTGGTTGGCAAACACCGTCTGCGCCGATTTGCGTAGCAACAATGCGCCGTCCGGCTCATCCTTGCCGGGTCTTCCAGGCAGGCGGCGCACCCTGGTCTTTCGCGACTTTGCGGTGGTGGTCATCGTTGCTCGCATCATATTCAACGTTTGTTGAATAGCGCAAGAGCAAATTGGCCAGAAACGTCACTCGCGGCGCCGGGGCCGGACCGCGCACCTTGCACTTCACTGCGGGGGCAGAATCTGAACGCAGAACCTGTGCCGTTCCCAACCACAAGGCTGTCGGGGCGCGGGCCGGTAAAATATGGATGGTACGCCGTGTTAATCAAGCACTTGCACCGCGCTTCAGGTGGAAAACGATGGACAGAAACAACTTGGACTCAATGGACAAGAGCCGATACCGGGCACTCCTCGGCGTGTCGACCGCAATTGCTTCGCAGCCCGACATGCAGGAAGTGCTGCACAGCATCTCCGGCCTGCTGTCTAAAGTCGTTTCCTTCGATTCCATCGCTCTGCTGCTTCTCAACCAGGAGAATCAGACAACGCTGCTGTGCGCCCTTGAAGCGGGAACCTACGATCCCGGCGTCGAAGTAGGAACTGAACTGCCGTTCAAAGGCACTGCCGTCGACCTCGTACTGAAGAAGCTGCAACCCGTCTACGTCCCGGATATTCGCAAGGAATGGAAAAGGATTCAACAACTGTCCGACCTCGCGATCTTGTCGGGACCAGAAGTTCTCAGTTCGTATATCCTTCCCATTTTCAGTGCTCGCAGAAAGCTCGGAGTACTCATCTTCAGCGCGCTCAGCCGCGAGCAATACAGCAGCGCCGATATGGAACTGATGAACTCGGTGGCTGCTCACGTGTCGGTCGCACTGGAAAATGCCCTCGCACTGGAGGCGGCAGAAGCCTACCGGCAGGAACTCGAACGGGAGCGGGACCGGCTCAAACTGCTGCTGGAAATCAACAACCACATCATCACGCATCTCGACGTAAACGATCTGCTCCGCGCGGCATCGGTATCGATTCGCCATTATTTTCAGAATGCTTTTACCGGCTTCTGGCTTTTTGAAGAAGGCACCAAGCAGCTTCAATGCATGACGCTGGATTTTCCGGGGAGCCGTGGATTCGTGGAAGATATCCCCGCGCCCAAAATCACCGAAAGCGATATTGAGATCATGCGCATGCGCGGTCCGACGTTATTGAACCAGCAGGAAATTGAGGCGCTACCGGATTTCGTTGTGCAGCCCTTCCGCTCCGAGTCCATCGTCAGCCTTGCCAGTGTTCCCATGGTCGGTTCAACCAACCCTCTGGGCGTGATTACGCTCGGCAGCCGTCAAAAGGATGCGTTCAACCTGTCCGATCTTGACTTGCTTGGGCAGGCCAGCAATCAGATTGCCCTTGCCCTGGAGAACGCTCTCGCTTACGGAAGGTTGAATGTTTCGCGCGACCGGCTTGAAGAAGAACGCATCTACCTGGAGTCCGAAATCCAGTCGGAGTACAACTTCGAAGACATCGTCGGCAGAAGTCCGTCCTTGCGCAAAGTGCTTGATCAGGTCTCCATTGTTGCCCCCACCGATTCCACGGTCCTGCTGATCGGCGAAACCGGTACCGGCAAGGAACTCATTGCGCGCGCCATTCACAATCTCAGTTCCCGCAACAAGCGGACCTTTGTCCGGCTGAACTGTGCGGCCATTCCTTCCGGCTTGATGGAAAGTGAACTGTTCGGCCACGAGAAAGGCGCCTTCACCGGCGCATTGGCACAGAAGCGCGGCCGCATTGAACTGGCGCATGAAGGCAGCCTGTTTCTCGATGAGGTCGGAGACATCGATCCCGATTTGCAGCCCAAGCTTTTGCGTGTGTTGCAGGAGCGGGAGTTCGAAAGATTGGGCAGCAACCACACCATCAAGGTCAACGTGCGGCTCATTGCGGCCACTCACCGCGACCTGCTGGCCATGGTGCGCAAAGGCGAATTCCGCGAAGACCTCTTCTACCGGCTGAATATCTTTCCCATTCACATTCCGCCGCTACGCGAGCGTGGAGAAGACATTCCTCTGCTGGTTCATTATTTTGTTTCGTCGTACTCGCGGGCAATGCGCAAGTCGATTCGCGTCATTCCGCGCGAGGCCATGGAAGCCATGAAGAACTGGCCGTGGCCGGGCAATGTGCGCGAATTGCAAAACTTTATCGAGCGATCCGTAATCCTCTCGCGCGGAGAAACGCTGTCCGCCCCTATCGCCGAACTGAATCGGCGCAGTCTTCCCAAAACCTTGTCGGGAACCACCTTGCATGCCACAGAGCGCGAGGCGATTGTGCGGGCTCTGCGCGCGGCGCATGGAAGAATCGCCGGCCCAGGCGGAGCAGCGGAGCAGCTTGGGTTGAAGCGGACCACGCTACAAAGCAAAATGCAGCGGCTCCAGATTCGCAAGACTGAATTCGCCTGATGCGCTGACGTTTTCTGTCTTGGATTCCGCCTTCCTGTTTTCGCCTATTGCCTCTCGACAGCCTGTACGCTGCCGAATTTCGCCTGCCGGCATTTCGGCAGTTGACGATATGTCGGCACCATATGCTGCGCCGTTCTCCCGCCCGATCTCTCTTATCCCCTTCCGATTCAGCGCCTCGTCCACCTGAGCGCGAATGGCAGCGTGCGTGCAGATAGATAGGCATGCTTCGAATCACAATCCCATCCAGCGACGACGATCCGCGGTTCGTGCTGGAGGGGCGTCTCGCTGGTGATCAGTGGGTGGAAGAACTCATTCGCGTCATCCAGCAGATTCGTCCAAGGAAGAAATGCGTCTTCGATATCGAAAATGTCTTCTATGTGGATTCGCTGGGCGAAGAGACGTTGCTTTGGCTGAACCGGCTGGGAGCCACCTTCATTACTAAAAACGCGTATGGAAAGGACCTCTGCCTGCGCCTCCACCTGCGGCGTGCGGGAGTCAGGTCCGGCGCAAAAACTCCAGCCGCAGAGAACGGCTCCAAGGCCTTGCCAAGCGCGCCCTGACTTCATCCCGGTCCTGCCGCGCAAATGAAACAAATTGGAAAAACTCACCATCCTCTGCAACAACCGGCGGTTGCCATCGGGATGATCCCCGGCAAGCGCGGCTTCCCGGCCGACAGACAACGGGCAAAGAACAACGAAAGGTTCTCTTGATGAATTGGCTTGAAAACTCACGTATATCGGATGAGCAACGTTCATCCCTCCCGCCAATGACCCACGCTGCAGTGGCGGAGCGCGGCGAACAGCATGGGCGTCGGCGCATGATAGCGGTGTGCTTCGCCGTCGCGGCCGGCGCGGTCGTAATCTTCTCCGGATGCAAAGGCAAGCAGCAGGCGCCCGCGCGTCCTCCCATGCCGGTGCAGGTGGTCAAAGCAGAGTCGCGAGATGTTGCTGTCAATGGCGATTGGATCGCTACCCTCGACGGCTACGTGAATGCGCAGATTCAACCGCAAGTGAGTGGGTATCTCGTCAAGCAGCTCTATACCGAAGGCTCTTATGTTCGTCAGGGACAGGCGCTCTTCCAGATTGATCCGCAGACCTTCCAGGCCAATCTCGACTTGGCCAAAGCGCAATTGGTGCAGGCGCAAGCCAAACTCGCGCTCTCTGAAATCAATGTGAAGCGCGACACTCCCCTGGTGCAGCAGCACGCCATCTCGCAGAGCCAACTCGATGCCGAGGTTGCCGATGAGCGGCAATCCAAGGCCGCAGTGCAGGCTTCCGAGGCTTCGGTAGAGCAGGCGCAGATCAACCTCAACTTCACCCATGTCCGCTCCCTCACCGATGGCATTGCCGGCATTGCCACCACGCAAGTGGGCAACCTGGTTGCTCCTGGCACCACGCTGACATCCGTATCCAAGGTGGACCCGATCAAGGTCTACTTCGCCATCAGTGAGCAGGAGTACATGCGCTTCAGCCGTGGTTCGCAAAAAGGCACAGGCGCCGGCGCGCAGAAGGGCGCCAAGGACCTCGATCTTCAGTTGCTGCTCTCCGACGGCACAACCTATCCGCACAAAGGCAAGGTCATCTTCACGGATCGCCAGGTGGATACGCAGACAGGAACCATCAAGCTGGTCGCCGCATTCGCGAACCCTGGAAACCTCCTTCGTCCCGGGCAGTTCGGCCGGGTTCACGCAGCCACGGCCATCAACCGTTCCGCCATTCTCGTCCCGCAGCGCTGTGTTTCGGAGTTGCAGGGAACCTATCAGGTCGCCGTTGTCGACGCTGCAAACAAGGTTTCCATCCGCACTGTGAAAGTGGGTGAGCGGATTGGCTCGCAGTGGATCATCGAGTCGGGCGTGAACCCCGGAGAGCAGGTGGTTTCTGAAGGCAATGCCAAGGTGCAGGACGGTATGGTCGTCAATCCTACCCTTGCCAGGATGGAAGGCAACGAATGATCTCGAAATTCTTCATCAAGCATCCCACCATCGCAATCGTAATCTCCATCCTGATGGTCATCGTCGGAGTGGTGTCCATGGTTGGACTGCCTGTCGCGCAGTTTCCAGAGATCGTGCCCCCGGAAATCCTGACCATCGGCATATTCCCCGGAGCCGACGCCAAGACGGCGGAGCAATCCGTCGCGACACCAATCGAAAGCCAGATGAGCGGTGTGGACAACATGAGTTACATGTATTCCACCAACGCCAACAATGGCTGGACCATGCTGCATACGGTCTTCGATGTAAAGACGGATCCGAATATCGATCAGATTCTCACGCAGCTTCGCGTCAATCAGGCCGCCGCCCAATTGCCGACCGAAGTCTCCATGCAGGGCGTGCAAGTGATGAAGTCTTTGTCCACGCCCTTGATCCTGTTCAACCTCATCTCGCCGCATGGCACCTATGACGAGCACTTCCTTACCAACTACGGCATCATCAACCTGAAGGATGAACTGGCGCGTGTTCCTGGCGTTGGCCGCGTCGAGGCGCTGGGCGGCGAGTACTCGATGCGCATCTGGGTGCAGCCGGAAAAACTTGCCAAGTTGGCGGTCACGGTTCCCCAGGTCGTCCAGGCAATCCAGGCCCAGAACAAGGTCAATCCTTCCGGACAGATTGGCGGAGATCCGGTGCCGCAAGGCCAGGAATTCACCTACACGGTTCGTGCGCAGGGCAGGCTCACGTCGCCCGAGGAATTCGCCAATATCGTCATTCGCGCCAATCCGGACGGTTCCATCCTTCATCTCAAGGATGTTGCCCGTGTTGAGCTCGGAACGCAGACATACAACGTCCGTACGAATTACAACGGCTCTCCCTCGGGACTGGTGACTGTCTATCAGTTGCCAGGATCGAACGCCGTGGAAACAGCGCAGCGAGTGCGTGTCCGAATGGCCGAGCTCTCCCAACGCTTTCCCAAGGACATGCAGTACGTCGTTCCCTACGACTCCACTCTGGCCGTCACCGCCAGTATGCACGAAATCATTCTCACGCTCTTTGAGTCCCTGCTTCTCGTCGTCATTGTGGTCTACATCTTCTTGCAGGGATGGCGGCCCGCCCTGATTCCGCTGGCGGCTGTACCGGTTTCGTTGATTGGTACATTCATCGTCTTTCCGATGCTGGGTTTTTCCATCAACACGCTCTCCCTGTTCGGCTTGATTCTCGCCATCGGTCTGGTGGTCGACGATGCCATCGTCGTGGTCGAAGCAGTAGAGCACCATATGGAAGAGGGCTTGGCACCGCGGGAAGCCACGGTGAAGGCCATGGAAGAAGTCTCCGGCCCAGTCATCGCTATCGCCCTGATTCTGGCCGCAGTCTTCATTCCAACGGCATTCATTCCCGGCATCACGGGCAGACTCTATCAGCAGTTCGCGGTCACCATCGCTGTCTCCGTGGTCTTCTCCGCATTCAACGCTCTCACCTTGAGCCCTGCCCTGTGCGTCCTTCTCTTGAAGCCCGAAAAAGCACATGGCCCTTTCAGCCGTTTCTTCGATTGGTTCAATCGAACTTTTACCCACGCGCAGAATGGCTACGTCAAATACTCGGGCTTGATGATCCGCAAGAGCGCCTTCAGCATGGTCTTTCTTGCTCTGATGGCGGTGGCGGCATTTCTCATTGGTGGCAAGTTGCCGGCTTCGTTTGTGCCGGAAGAGGACCAGGGCGATCTCATGGTCCGAATGCAACTGCCGCAGGCTGCATCGCTGGAACGCACCATGGAAGCTTCCCGCAAGGCCGAAGACATCATTCTTCACACGCCGGGCGTGGTCAATGCAGCCGCAATCAATGGTGTGGATCTGATTAGCGACTCGCAAAACACCTACACAGCTTTTTTCTTCGTCGGCCTGGATGATTGGGATAAGCGTCACGCGGCGAATTTGTCGGCGGCAGCCATTCAGCGCGAGCTGAATCAGCGGCTCTCCGCAATTCAGGAAGCCACGGTCTTTGCCATTGCCCCGCCCGCTATCCCGGGTATCGGCTCTTCCGGTGGTGTGACCTTCCTCCTTGAAGACCATTCCGGACAGGGTGGCGACTACCTCGCCAATAATTTGGACACGTACCTCGCCGCCCTGCGCAAGCGTCCAGAAATCGCAGTCGCATTTACCACCTTGACTCCGCATGTTCCGCAGCTCTACGCGGACGTCGACAAGGAAAAGGTCTTGCGGCAGCAGGTCAACCTCAACGATGTGTATACGACCATGCAGGCATTCATGGGCGGCTACATGGTGAACTACTTCAACCGCTTTGGCCGCCAGTGGCAGGTCTATGTCGAGGCAGAAGGAAGTTCGCGAACCGATCCCAAAAACATCAGCCAGTTCTACGTGACCAATCCCCAAGGAAACATGGTGCCCTTGGCGGCCGTGGCCAGCGTAAAACCCATCACAGGGCCTGAGTTCACCATGCACTTCAATGAATACCCCGCGGCCCAGCTCCAGGTGACAACGGCCCCTGGCTACAGCTCCGGCCAGGCCATGAAGGCTCTGGAAGAGACATTTGCCCAGACCATGCCTTCCGATATGGGATACGACTACATGGGCCTGAGTTATCAGGAACAGAAGGCCGCCAACGGCATTTCCTCTACCCAGATCTTTGGCCTCTCGCTGTTGTTCGTCTTCCTCATTCTGACCGCTCTCTATGAAAGCTGGAGCTTGCCCTTCAGTGTGCTTCTAACCACGCCCGTGGCCATGTTCGGCGGCTATCTCGCACTCTCCTGCCGTCACATGGAAAACAACATCTACGCCCAGATCGGCATGGTGATGCTGATTGGATTGGCTGCCAAAAACGCCATCCTCATCGTCGAGTACGCCAAGCTCGAACACGATCGCGGCAAGAGCGTCGCCGAAGCGGCTTTGGCCGGCGCCAGGCTACGTTTGCGCCCCATCATCATGACGTCCTTTGCCTTCCTCCTGGCCTGCGTGCCCCTCTGGATCGCCAAGGGCGCCGGCGCTCAGGGACGCAGATTGCTGGGCACTACGGTCATCGGAGGAATGCTGGCTGCAACCGCCATCGCCATCTTCCTCATCCCTGTAACATTCACGCTCTTCGAACGCCTCTCGCTGCGCTTTGGCAAAAAGCACCACGGCGAGTCCACTTTGGAAGAAGCAGAGGAGGTCGAATGCGATCGATAAGCGTCTCTCTCAGTCTTTCGCTGATGCTGGTTCTTGCCGGATGCAGGCTCGGTCCGAACTATGCGCGTCCTGCCGTGGATGCTCCCGGAGGATACCGGGGGCAAGCCCCGGCAGTTGAGGCACCCAGCAATACCCCGGCCAGCAATGCGCAGGCCAATAATCCTCAGAAGAGCCTCGGCGATGAAAAGTGGGGCGATGTTTTTCAGGACGAACAGCTCCAGTCGCTGATTCGCACCGCACTCGCCAACAACTACGATGTGCGCCTCGCGGCCGAACGCGTAGTCGCGGCGCGTGCGCAACTCGGCATCGTGCATGCCGACCAGCTGCCTTCGGTCGGGGGCTCCGGCACCCTCACTTCGGTACGCAGCGAACAGACCTCGGTGTCTCCGGTTTACCGTGCGGACTCCGGGCAACTGGCTTTGAGCGCCTCGTGGGAACTGGACTTCTGGGGGAAATATCGCAAGGCGACCGAAGCGGCGCGTGCCGATCTGGCGGCCAGCGAATGGGGGCGCAAGGCTGTTCTCAGCTCGCTCGTCTCCAACGTTGCCAGTGCCTACTTCCAACTGCGCACGCTCGATCTTCAACTCACCATCACGCGGGATGCGCTGAAATCCAGGCAGGAGTCCCTGCGCCTCACCAGGGTGCTTGCCGATGGCGGCTCGGTTCCGCTGATGGATGTGCGGCAGGCCGAGCAACTCGTCTATGCTGCCTCCACCCAAATCCCGCAACTCGAAAAGGAGATAGAGCAGCAGGAGAACGCCATCTCCATTCTTGTCGGACAAAATCCCGGCGACATTGTGCGCGGCCGCAAGCTGACCGATCAACCGTTGCTCCCCACGGTTCCCGCCGGACTTCCGTCCCAGCTCATCGAACGGCGTCCCGACATTCGTCAAGCGGAAGAACAACTGATTGCGGCCAACGCGAGAATCGGAGTGGCCAAGGCTGCTTACTTCCCGACCATTGCGCTGACCGGCGCTGGAGGGTTCCAAAGCACCGCGCTCGCCAGTCTCTTCACTGGCCCCGCCGGACTGTGGAATATCGGCCCGTCCGTGTCGGTGCCCATCTTCGAGGGCGGCCGCATCCGCAACAGCGTGCTGGTGACGGAATCGCAGCAGCGCCAAGCGCTGCTGACCTATCAGCAGACCACGCAAGGTGCGTTCCGCGATGTTTCCGATGCGCTGGTTGCCTACCGCAAAGCGCGGGAAATGTGTGAGCAACAGCAACTATTGACCGCCGCGGCAGAGGATGCGGCCCGCCTCTCCCATGTTCGCTACGAGGCAGGCGCAACCTCATATCTTGAGGTGCTCACCAATGAGACGAATGCTTACAACGCCGAGTTGAACCTCTCTCAGACCCGCTTCGGCGAAGTCCTTGCGCTGGTCCAGATCTACAGCGCATTGGGTGGTGGCTGGCAATAGCAAACAGAAGTGAAGCACCTTGGAGCATTTTCACTGAGAGTGCAAGGTTCGGGTGCCCCACCCTCGTCGCGTCGTTGTTTTTGCGGCTAGGGTGGGCTAGGGAAGCTCTGAATAAGTCCTGCCTTGAAAGGGCACGGCTCTAGCCCCTGAAGAATGGTTTTCTTGAATGCGGCACAAACAAGAGGCGTCATTCGATTGCAATCGAAGGGCGCCTCTTCTTTTCTCGCGTTGTACTTCATGCCTCGGCGTGAATTTCGCTCCGGCCTATGGGTAGATGCCGCGCAGTTTCACGGCCTCCGCCACGCGACCAATGCCCAGCATGTTTGCGGCAATGCGCATGGGAACCCTTCGCTCCTGTTGAATCTTCAGCACATCGCGGAAAGATGTTTTCATCACGCGCTCCAGGCGGTTGTAAACGTCCTGCGCCTCCCAGAACAAGTGCTGCTCATCCTGCACCCACTCAAAATACGACACCGTCACGCCGCCCGCATTGCACAGAATATCGGGAATGATGAACACTCCCTTATCCTGCAAAATCCGGTCTGCCGCTGGCGTCAAGGGTCCGTTGGCCGCTTCGGCAACAATGGCCGCGCGCACCGCGGAGGCATTATCCTCGCGGACGGTGTTTTCCAATGCTGCCGGCACCAGGATGTCGCACTTCAATGCCAGCAATTCGGCAGGACTGATGGGCTCCGCATCCGGGAATCCCTGCACATGTCCACATAGCGCCTTCATGTGGATCAGCTCCGGAATGTCCAGGCCGTTGCTGTTGTAAACGCCGCCGGTGGAGTCGCTCACCGCGATGACTTTTGTGCCCGCTCCATGCAGCAGTTGTGCGGCGATGGAGCCGGCGTTGCCAAAGCCCTGCACCACAACCGTCGCGCCTTGCAAGGTCATATGCAGATGTTCGCATGCGCTCTGGATGGTGTAGAAGACGCCGCGTCCCGTCGCTTCGTTGCGGCCCAGCGACCCGCCCAGGCTGATCGGCTTTCCCGTCACCACACCCGGAATAGGATAGCCCTTGGTCATGCTGTAGGTGTCCATGATCCACGCCATGGTCTGCGAGTTCGTGTACACATCCGGCGCAGGAATATCCTGCTCCGGCCCAATCAGCGGAAGAATGGCGCTGGTGTAGCGCCGTGTCATCCGCTCCAGTTCGCCCGGTGACATGTGCTTCGGATCGCAGGTCACTCCGCCCTTGCCACCGCCGAAGGGAATGTTGACTACCGCGCATTTCCACGTCATCCAGGTGGCCAGCGCCTTCACTTCATCGAGCGTGACCTGTGGATGAAAGCGGATGCCGCCCTTGGCCGGTCCGCGCGCCGAGCTGTGCTGCACGCGGTAGGCTTCGAAGCGGTGAATGTGCCCGTCGTCCATGCGCACCGGAACGGTTACCGTCAACACGCGCTCGGGATACTTGATCATCTCGCGCGTGTCGTTGTCGAGGTCCATTGCGTCTGCTGCAGTATCGAAATTCTCCAGCGCAACGTCGTAGGCGTTGGCTGCAATTGTTGTTGTCAGCATCTTCCTACCCTCCTGTTCGGGACCTGTCTTCCTTGCTTCTTGCCCATCAGGCCTCAGCTTGCATGGGCGGCTTCTTTCATTGACTCCTTGTAAAGTTCCCGTCCGCGCGCAAGCGCCTGTTCGTCCAGCTTCACCCAGCGCGGATTCCTCACCAGCCGCCGCAGCGCGGCGTTCACACTGGCCTCCGGAACTACAGCCGCAATCTCCAGCAGCGCTCCCAGCATCAGCATGTTGCCGGCCCGCGCATTGCCCAGTTCGTCGGCCAGTTGCGTAAAGGGCCGCGCCAGAACGTGCACATCTTTCCGCTCGCAGTCTTCCGGAAAGCTCTCGCCGTTGTAGATGATCCAGCCGCCCGCAGGCACATGCTCATAGAACTTCCTCAACGACGGCTCATTCATGGCCACCAGCACATTGGGCTGCGTCACCAGCGGCGAATCGATGGGCTGCCCCGCCAGTCGTACATGGCAGTTCGAGGTTCCCGACCGCATCTCCGGCCCGTACGACGGTAGCCACGAAACTTCCAACCCCGCATCCAATCCCGCTTCGGCCAGCACTTCGCCCATCAGCAGAACGCCCTGCCCGCCAAAGCCCGCTACCCGCACGCGCAGGTCCAGTTTCTCAACGGCATGTCCCAGGTCGTGCGCGTTTCCTTCCGGCAAACCCTCCGTATCCACGCCGAGAATCTGTGGAATTGCGTTGAGCGCCGGTGCCGTCTCGGGCAGTGGCCGCGCCTGCGCGTCTTTTACGCGGTCGCGGAGCACGCCCAGCGGAAAGGTCTTCTCCATCACGTCGCGCACCCAGTGCTGTGCGTCCACCGGCGGCATCTTCCAGATGGTCGGGCAAGGCGACAGCACTTCGATCAGCGAGAAGCCAAGTCCCCGCGTCTGGTTTTCCACGGCCCTCTTGATTGCGCGCGTGGCCTGTGCAATCTGCTTGTTGTCTCCCAAGCCAACGCGCTCAATGTAGACCGGAGCCTCCAGCGTAGCCAGCAACTCGCTCACGTGCAGCGGATAGCCTTCCGATGTGGCGCTGCGTCCATTCGGAGTTGTCGTGCTCTTCTGGCCCAGCAGGGTCGTGGGCGCGGCCTGCCCGCCGGTCATGCTGTAGATGGCGTTGTTGACGAAGATCACCGTGATGTTCTCGCCGCGATTGGCGGCATGCAAAATCTCCGCCGACCCGATGGCCGACAAGTCTCCGTCGCCCTGGTAGCTGATGACGATGCTTTCCGGCCTGCTGCGTTTTGCCGCCGCGGCCACGGCCGGCGCACGGCCATGCGCGGCCTGGATGTTGCCCACGTCGAAGTAGTAGTAGGTGAATACCGAGCAACCCACCGGACCCACCAGGATCGTCTTGTCCTGAATGCCCAACTCGTCGATCGCCCGTGCCAGCATCTTGTGCACAATGCCATGTCCGCATCCCGGGCAAAAATGCGTCTGGTGCTTCAACTCCTCCTTGCGCTCATAGCTGTCGTAGAAGGCCTTCGGCTTGGCATGTGTCACCGTGTATTCGGAATCCGTTTCATTCCCTGTAAGAACCGTTTCGCTAGACATGCGCCATCCGTCCTTCCTCCGGCTCCATCGCCGGCACCATGCGTAGCGCTTGTTCGCGCACCAGTTTCAGCACCTCTTCGTGCGTCGGAACATTGCCGCCCGCGCGGCCCAGAAACTCCACTGGCCTCGCACCGTTCAGAGCCAGCCGCACATCTTCCACCATCTGGCCATTGCTCATTTCCACCACCACAAAAACACGCGCTCTCCGGGCCAGCCGCTGAAAATGTTCTTTCGGAAAGGGATACAAGGTGATCGGCCGCAGCACGCCCACGTTGATCCCTTCCTCGCGTGCCTCTGCCGCCACGGCCTTCAGAATCCGTGCCACAATTCCGTAGCCCACCAGCACAACCTCGGCGTCGTCCGTCTGCCACTCTTCCGCGCGCGTTTCCAGTTGCTCCGCGCGGCGGTACTTGGCTTCCAGATCGCGAACATGCGCTTCCAGTTGATCGTTATCCAGATACAGCGAGTTGATCAAATTGCCGCGCGACTCCTGCGTGCCCGCCACGGCCCACTCCGGCAACTTCGGCTCGACAGCGGTTTGCGGAAACTCCACCGGCTCCATCATCTGTCCGATGAATCCATCCGCCAGCAGCACCACCGGGTTCCGATAGCGGTCGGCCAGTTCGAAGGCCAGCGCCGTTAGGTCCGCCATCTCCTGCGCGGAATGAGGAGCCAGCACAATCGTCCGGTAATTGCCGTGCCCGCCGCCCTTCACTACCTGGTGATAGTCGCTCTGCTCGGCCGCAATGCTGCCCAGTCCCGGCCCGCCGCGCGTAATGTCCGCGATCACGCAAGGCAGTTCCGCGCCGGCCATGTAGCTGATGCCTTCCTGCATCAGGCTGATTCCCGGCCCGCTCGATGCCGTCATTACGCGCACGCCCGCGGCGGATGCGCCGTAAAGCATGTTGATCGCCGCCGTCTCGCTCTCCGCCTGCAAAAACACTCCGCCCACCTGCGGCAAGTAGAGCGCCGCGGCCTCGGTAATCTCGCTGGCCGGCGTAATGGGGTACCCATAGAACCCGCGGCACCCCGCCAGAATGGCGCTCCGTACAATCGCTTCGTTGCCCTTCATCAATTGCTTATGCATGGCTCGCTCCCAAAACGCCCGTGTCCAACTTGCTCACGACACCGGCAAGAGGTCTCACTGCGCGCAGCACCGTAATCGCTCCCGGCTCCGGACACGTCATAAAGCAGATTCCGCATCCCGTGCAGCCTGTGCCCGCATAGGTTGCCGTGCGATAGCCATAGTGATTCAGGCGCTCGCTCAGGCTGATCGCCTTGCGCGGACACGCTTCCACACAGAGCCCGCAGCCTTTGCACTCGTCCGTATTGACCCGCAGCAAGCCTCGGTCCCGCTTCTCCACATCCACCATTTCGTACTCCCTTCCGGTCAGCCGTTCCCGCTCAAACCAACACAGGCGGCGCCGTTGCCTTGCGCTCCAAATAGTGCGAGCGCACGGCGAAATCTTCCAGTTCGGTTTGGAACTGCGGATCGGCAATGGCAATCAACGCTTCGGCGCGTTCACGCAGCGTCTTGCCATGCAGATACGCAATCCCGTGCTCGGTCACAACATAATGCACATCTGCGCGCGATGTTACCACGCCAGCCCCCGGATCCAGCATCGGCACAATCCGCGACACGGCTCCGTGCATCGCCGTTGACGGCAGCGCAATAATCGGTACTCCACCCTTTGACCGCGCCGCGCCGCGAATGAAATCCAGTTGCCCGCCAAAGCCGCTATAAGGCTTGGTCCCCAGTGAGTCCGCGCATACCTGCCCGGTCAAATCCACTTGCAGTGCGGAGTTGATGGCGACCATCCTGTCGTTCTGCGCCACCACAAACGGATCGTTGGTGTAACTCACAGATCGGAATTCGAAACTCGGGTTCTCGCGAATAAAGTCGAACAGCCGCCGCGTCCCAAGCACAAACGACAGCACCGCCTTGCCCCGGTGCAGCGACTTCCGCTCGCCGTTGATCACCCCCGACTCCATCAAATCGATCACGCCATCCGGGCACATCTCCGTGTGGATTCCCAGGTCGCGCTTGTCTCCCAAGCACTCCAGCACGGCCTGCGACATGCCGCCTATTCCAGTTTGCAGCGTGGCTCCATCGGGAATCAGCGAAGCCACATTGCGCGCCACGCGGAAGAACAGCTCGGAGGAAGGCTCGGTGCAAATCTCCAGCAGAGGATGCGACGTTTCAACAATCGCGGAAATGCGGCTCACATGAATCGCGGTGTCTCCATGCGTGCGCGGCACTTGATCATTCACTTCGGCAATCACGGTCTTGGCGCAGTGTACCGCGGTCTGCGTGCAGTCCACCGTGGTCCCCAGGCTCACAAATCCATGCTCGTCCGGCGGCGAAACCTGCATCAGCACCACATCCGGCGCCATCTCGCCATTCAAAAACAGCTCCTCTATTTCGCTCAGAAAGATGGGCGTGTAGTCGGCGCGTCCGGCCGCAACGGCCTCGCGGACATTCGAACCAAGAAACAATCCGCGATGGCGGAAATGCCCTGCGTACTCGGGTCTTGTATAGTCCGCGCTACCCAGCGTCATCATGTGGATGATCTCCACATCGCGCACTGCGGGAGCCTGCTCCACCAACGCCTTTACCAGGGTCGACGGAGTGCCGCATCCGGACTGGATCCACACACGCGCGCCAGAGTGAACTGCCTCCAGCGCCTGTCCGGCATCCATGCACTTACTTTGATATTCCTGGCTCCAGTTCATAGCCGAACGCCTCCGCCGCATGCAACGATCGAACGCTCCGCTCGTGTCCTTGCCATCACAAAGCCTGCCTTCAGGTCCCTGCAGGTACTTCCTCAAGCCCGGGCTAATTTACGCCCCGCAGTAGGGGCTAGCTGTGATGTGCATCACGCTCATAATCGAGGTGAATTTATTGCATCATTCATGCATCTTTATGCTTTTCCTTCGCGCATTTGCGCTTGTGCGAAACGGAAAAGGGAAGGGCGTTTTCAAACCGCCGAGTTGGCTCCGAGAGCGCAAAATTCGGACCGTCGGCAACGGTCGCAAGCCCTCGTTTTTCAGGGTAAAAATCGACCCTGCAAGTGGTATGACCACTGTACTTTTCTGGCGTATGATGAGGGGGAACGCAAACCCATTTGCACGCGAGGAGTTCGGGTGATTCTGCAAAAAAGTTCCATCAAACATCTGCTGCTTTTGCTGGCGGCAGCGTCGGTCTGCACCGCCATGTCAGCCAGCGCGCTGGAGGCTTCCGCAACGTGCAACGCGCGCACTTTCGGGGCCAAGGGCGACGGCGCAACCAAAGACACGGCGGCGATTCAGAAGGCGATCGATGCGTGCGCGCAAAAAGGTGGCGGCACGGTTCGCCTCACCGCGGGCACCTATCTCAGCGCGCCAATCGTCCTCAAGAGCAACATCGTTCTGCAGTTGGACAAGGGTGCCACGCTGCTCGGCTCCGCCGATCACTCCGAGTACCCGCCCATCACCATGTTTCACCTGCCCGATCTGCAGCCGCTGGTCAGCGCGACAAATGCCACAAACGTTGCCATCGCCGGCGAAGGCGTGATCGATGGAAACGGCACGAGTTGGTGGGAGGAAGTCCGCGCCGTCAAGGATCACGGCATTCTTGGCACCGGCCATCTGCGGCCCAAGCTGATCATCTTCGATCATTGCAAGCACGTTCGCGTCGAAGGCGTCACCATCCAAAACTCGCCGATGTGGCAGTTGGTTCCCTACTACTCCGACGATGTGATCATTCGCAACATCCGGGTTCTTGCTCCTGAGCACTCGCCCAACACCGATGCAGTCGATCCGTTCTCGTCCTCGCACGTGGTCATCGATCATGTCTTTGCGGATGTGGGCGATGACGACATCGCCATCAAGTCGGGCCCCATCAACTCGCCCGGCCCGGACGATCCCAGCCGCGACATCACCATTACCGACTGCACATTCCTCCATGGCCACGGCCTCTCCATCGGTAGTGAGATTTCCGGCGGCGCGCAGAACATCCGCGCCGAGCGCATCCACTTCGACGGCACCGACAACGGCATCCGCGTGAAGGCGAACCGCGACCGCGGCAATGATGTGGGTCACTTCGTCTTCCGCGACATCGACATGAAGAACGTGAAAAACGCGATCATCATCAGTGAGTACTACCCCAAGGTTCTGCCGCCCGACGGCGAGGCGCCGCAACCGGTTACACGGCTCACTCCGCACTTCCACGACATCACCCTTGAGAATGTGACCGCCACGGGCAGCGACGTGGCCGGCGTAATTGTCGGCCTTCCGGAAGCGCCCATCCCCGGCGTGGTTCTCCGCAACGTCAAGATCGGCGCGCAGCATGGCATGACTATCAGCTATGCCGATGTGTCGGGATCCGGCGTGGTGGTCGAAGCTGCCGAGGGCCAGGCCATCACCAAACTGGCGGGAGCGAAAGTCGATCTCCGCTAACTTACGTAAGGCAAATAAAAAGAGGCTGCGCCCATCGGCGCAGCCTCTTTTTATTGCTCTGAACGAAAGAACTGAAGTTACTGATTGACGCCGCTGGCCAGGAATCCGCCATCGACCACGATGGTCTGTCCGGTCACGAACGACGAGGCATCGGAAGCCAGGTAAAGCACCGCTCCCACCACTTCGTCGGTCTTGCCGAAGCGGCCCATGGGCGTGCGCATCAGCAGTTCCTTGCCGCGCGGCGAGTTGTCCAGCAGGTCGGCGTTGAGCGCGGTGCGGAAGACGCCCGGTGCGACAGCGTTCACCGTGACGCCCTTCTTCGACCACTCCACCGCCAGCGAGCGGGTCAGCGAAGCTACGCCGGCCTTGCTGGCAGCGTAGGCGGCCACTTCGGTCAGCGCCGCAAAAGCGTTCAGCGAAGAGATGTTGATGATGCGCCCGTAGCCACGCTCCAACATCACCTTGCCGAAAACCTGGCAGCCACGCAACGTGCCGGTCAGGTTGGTGTTGACGATGTCGGACCATTCCGCTTCCGGCTGCGTGAGTGTAGGGGTGCGCTTGATCTTGCCGGCGCAGTTGACGAGGATATCCACCTTGCCGAACTTCTCCAGCGTGGCAGCCAGCAGCGCCTCCAGCGAAGCGCGGTCGCTCACATCCGAGGCCAGCCGCAGGGTCTTGCGGCCCTTGGCTTCAATCGCGGCGGCGGTGTCGTCCACTTGTTGCTGGCGGCGCGCCGAAGCTACCACATCGGCGCCGGCATCGGCCAGGCCCAGGCTCAGCGCCAGCCCGATTCCAGACGTTCCCCCGATCACGACCGCTACTTTTCCTTCAAGACTGAAAATCTGATTGCTCACTTGCTTCTCCATTCCGGTTATGAGCAGAGCCGCTAGGGGCGGCTGCGCATCAACAACATGTTATGCTTTGCGTCCCAGAAAGACAGGTGCAATGTGGCGGAGATAAAGGTTCTCTGTCACGTTCTTCGCGATTACTCCTTCATTGGCTTCGAGCAGGTCGAGATAACGGCGACCCATCTTGGCCGCCACCTTGAATCCAACGTGCAGCAACTGGCGCAGGCTGCTGTTGTAGTTCGCGTCTGCCTGCACATGGCGCAAGGCGGAAGTGTACTGGTCCGAGCTCCAGCCGCGCACTGTTTCGGGCGTGGGCAGCTTGGCCGGATCGATATCGATGACCGTCGCGTACGGCGCGCAAAGCTCTTCGCGGTGTGCAAAGGCCTCTGCGTAAATTTCCTTGGCCAGCGCCAGTCCGTCGCCGCCGGCTTCTGCCAGGCCAATCAACTCTTCCAGCCAGGTGGTGCCTGCGGTCTTCAGGTGCACGCCCGCGTCGAACTTCTTCATGGTGGCGTGAATGGCCGCATAGATCGAGAACTTGTCGCTGCCCGAGTGCACGCTGAGCTTCAAATTTTCGGGCAGGCCAAAGTGCTTCACCGCGTACGCGATGGCGGCCACGTCGAGATCGAACTCGCGCGCAAACTGGGCCACGTCTCCGATGTAGTCGACGCCCTTGTTGAAGCGGCCGCTGAACTTGGGTGCAATGGTCTGCACCGGGATGCCTTCATCGGCGATGGCCGCCAAAATGAGAAGCAGTTCCACCGGGCTCTGCGCGCTGTCGGTTTCGTCCATTGAGACTTCGGGAATGAAGTTGCCTTCGCCCTTGGCGGCCAAAATGGTCCGATAGACTTCGCCGGCCTTCTTCACCGCGGTCAGATACTTCTGCGCGGTCTGCCGCAGGTTCTCCGCCGTGATCTCAAACGCCTCATCGACTCCTTCGAGCTGGATGTGCCCAATCAATTCCGGATGGCGCGTGACAAAGTTCTCAATGTCGGCTGCCGCGGCGGGCTGGCCGATAAAGTCGGCCACGTCGAGCGTGTAGAAATCGCACGCATCCAGAAAGCGTCCAACCGTCTGCAGCGTGATGTGGTCCGCGTCGCAGAAGTAGGGCAGCTTCCAGTCCAGCGCCTTCACGGCTGCGTCGGCTGCTTGCCGCGCCGAAACGGGCTCGGAGCCGATGATCGTGTGTTCGCGGTTCGACTTGTTCCACACGGGAACAACTTCGATGCCGCTCGCCAATGCCTGTATGCAGGCCTGCAGTTGTGCTTTGGCCTGGTGCGCGAACCGGTCTCCGGTTCCAACGGAATACTTGCTGAGTTTCAAACCCTTATTTGCCATGATGACTCCCAACTTAAAATCTGCTGTGATGTGCCCACAGTCCCAGTCCTGGATTCGAGATGAAGAAAATTTCCTCTCCATCCACGTGGTTCCAGCCGAGGCTGAGTTTGCGCGGATCGTAGCGCGTAAGCATCGTGTTCAAGTTGCCATAGTGAAAGCCGACGCCCTCTACCTCAAGCCGCGTGAGGTGGCCTGGGCACCAGGTGATCGTGAAGCGCCCTTCCGAAGAGCCGTGGATCAAGTGCGCCGCGGCGCTCAAGTCGTTGGCGATATCCGCCTGCGTTTCCACTGCTTTCAGCGTGGCGGGCGTGCCGCGATAGCCGTATTTGCGGATCAAGCCATCGATGGTTTTGTCTTCGCCAAATTCCTTCACGCCGGGCGCCATAATGATCAGCTCGGCATTGTCGGCCAGCGCCATGCGGGTCCGATAGATGGCCTTGTTGCCCAGCCAGGTGGAGTGAAACTCCTGTGGGTCCAGATACACCACCGCCTTGTTGATGGGCTTTTCGACCATCTCGAAGTTGACCTTGAGGCTCAGCGCGGCGGCCAGGTTGAAGCACTCCACGTCGTCGCCGATAAACAGTCCGCGCACGGCCAGTTCGCCGTCGGCGCGCCGGCCCACCACGGTCTGCACATAGACGATGGGCAGTTGGCGAAGGAAATGATCGGAGGCGTAGTTGAGCACGTTGCGCACTGGATTCTGCGCGCGGCCCATGATCCGTTCCATGCCGTACACCGCACCCAGGTAGTGGCTGCGGTTGATGCCTTCGCGGCCTCCCGTGCCCACCAGAATGTTCTTGTTGTAGTTGGCCATGCCGATCACTTCATGGGGCACAACCTGGCCGATGGAGAGAATCAGATCGAAGCCGCCCCCGGGCAGCATCCGGTTCACCTGCGCGGGCCACGCATAATTCAGCTTGCCTTCCGACTGTTCGCGGATAAACTCCGCCGGAACCTCGCCCAAGGTCTCCACATCGGTGCGCCAGTTGTGGACGCGGAACAGCTCCGCCGGAACATCGCCGAACATATGCTTGATCTGCTCGGGCTGCATGGCCGTGTGCGTGCCCAGGGCGGGAAGAACCGCCTTGAGCCGGTCGCCGTAGTGCTGCCAGGCATAGCGCGTCAGTTCGCCCGCACGCGAGTGCTCCCGCGTCTGATCGGGTGGGATGGCGAGCACCCGGTGGCGCTCGCCCAGTTTGGCCAGACTCTCCGACAGCAGATCCTTCAACTGCTGCGGCGTCAGATCGGTATCGACACTTCCCGTTGCGCAATAGAGGCTCATGCTGCAAACTCCACTTTCTTGAGTCCGGGAGCCAACAGGCACAGGATCGCCAAAGCGGTCAGGTAGGCGCTGGCGGCGATGATGAACAGAATCGCGTAGTTGCTGTGCGTGAGCTGCAGGACATATCCGATAAAGACGGCGAACAACGATCCGCCCGCCGATCCGGCCATGCCGCCGATGCCGGTGACGGAGCCGACCGCATTGCGGGGGAACATATCCGACGCGGTCGTGAACAGGTTGGCCGACCAGCCCTGGTGAGCGGCAGCCGCCAAGCTAAGCAGGCCGATCGCTACCCATTCTGTGTGGGTGAAGTTGACCATGAAGATCGGAACCACGGCGCAGGCGCAGATCAGCATGGCCGAAAGCCGCGCGGAACTGGCCGAGAAGCCCAGCTTGCGGAACGGTGCCGGCAGCCAGCCGCCGCCGATGCTGCCCACCGACGAGGCGGTGTAAACAATCACCAACGGCAGTCCCACATGCCTGAGGTCCAGATGATACTGCTTGCTGAAAAAATCGGGCAGCCAGAAAAGGAAGAACCACCAGATCGGATCGGTCAGCAGCTTGGCGATCGAAAATGCCCAGGTCTGCCGGTAACCCAGCAGCTTGCCCCAGGGGGCAGAGGGTCCCATCTGCGCGGCTGCTTCCTGGTAGATGTGGCGCAATTCGCGGCCGGTCAGCGTGGGATGGTCCGCGGGCTTGCGGTACTTGTTGTACCAGAGCACGATCCAGGTGGCGCTGAACGCACCGGTCACCAAAAAGGCCGCATGCCAACTGTAGTGAATCGCCACCCAGGGCACGATGATCGGAGCGATGATGGCGCCCAAATTTGCGCCGGAGTTGAAGATTCCGGTGGCCAGCGAGCGTTCGCTCTGCGGAAACCACTCCGCTACGGTCTTGATGGCGGCCGGAAAGTTGCCCGATTCGCCAACGCCCAGGCAAACGCGGGCAACACCGAACTGGAACATGGTGTTGACCAGCGCGTGGCCCATCGCCGAAACGCTCCACAGGCCCATGATGACCATGTAGCCGATCCGCGTGCCTACCTTGTCGACGAATCGCCCTGCCGCCAGCAGTCCCACCGCATACGCAATCTGGAAGGCCGCCATGATGTAGCCGTAGCCCACTTCCGTCATGCCGATGCCGTGATCGGCAATGCTCAACATGAGGGTCGGCTTCAGCAGTCCAAGCACCTGCCGGTCCATGTAATTGATGGAGGTGGCAATGAAGAGCATGGCGCAGATGGTCCATCGCACATGCCCGAGACGCGCGTTAAAAGAGGTGTCTTCCTCGGTCTGGGAGCCGGAAGCCGTAATGCCAGCCATGTAGTTCTCCTTACAGTCGATATGCCTTCTTGACCAATCCATAGGTCAGGGCGTGGGCTACTTCAAACGCCTCGTCCTCCCCCAGCCTGTGCTCGGTAACAAGCCGAGCCAGGAATGCGCAATCGATGCGTCGTGCCACGTCGTGTCGTGCGGGAATGGATAGGAAGGCTCGGGTGTCGTCGTTGAACCCCACCGTATTGTAGAAGCCGGCTGTCTCGGTCGTCTGTTCGCGGAAACGCATCATGCCTTCGGGGCTGTCATGGAACCACCACGAGGGGCCAAGCCGCAGGCACGGGTAGTGCCCGGCCAGCGGAGCCAACTCGCGGCTGTACGTCGACTCGTCCAAAGTAAATAGGATGATGGTCAGGTCGCGCTCGTTGCCAAAGCGGTCCAGCAGCGGCCTCAGCGCGTCCACATAGTTGGTCGGCCGCGGAATGTCGGCGCCCGTGTCGCGGCCATACTTCTCATAGACCTTGCGGTTGTGGTTGCGCGTGCTCCCCGGGTGGATCTGCATGACCAGCCCGTCTTCCAGGCTCATCTGCGCCATCTCGGTCAGCATCTGCGCTTGGAACAGCACTTGCTCCTGGTGCGTGGCCTTGCCGGCCAAAACCCGCTCAAACAGCGCCGAGGCTTCTGCCAGAGGCAGGTCTGCGGTCTGCGCGGTCAGGTGGCCGTGGTCGGTCGAGGTGCAGCCCATCGCCTTGAAGCGCTGCCGCGCCTTGCGCAGGGCGTTCAGGTAGCCCTTCCAGGTGGAGGTGTCCTCCCCGTTCTGCTCGCCCAGCTTGGCAATGCCTTCGGCGAACCCGGCAAACTCCGGATCGACCACCGGGTCGGGCCGGAAGGCGGGCAAAATCCGCCCCTTCCAGCCGGACTCGCGGATGGCTTGGTGATCGGCCAGTGAATCCAGCGGAGAATCGGTGGTGGTCAGCACTTCCAGGTTGAAACGCTCAAACAAGGCGCGGGGCAGGAACTCCGGCGTCTTGAGCTTTTCCGAGATGGCATCGAAATAGAGGTCGGCGGTCTTGTCTGAGAGCCGCTCCTCCATCCCAAACAGCGTCTGGAAGGCAAAATCCAGCCACATGCGCGTCGGCGTGCCGCGAAACAGATGGTAATGGCTGGCAAAAATGTGCCACACCCGGCGCGGATTCTTGATCTCCGGCTGCCCAATCTCCAGGTCCTCTAGAGAGATGCCCTGGCTGTACAGCATGCGGTACACGTAGTGATCTGGCTGCACGAACAGCTTGGCCGGGTCGGGAAACGGTTCGTTCTTGACGAACCACGACGCCTGCGTATGCCCGTGCGGGCTGACGATGGGCAGGCTCTTGATTTGGGAATATAGCGCCCTGGCAATCTTTCGTGCACTGGGCTCGGCAGGAAACAAACGGTCTTCGTCGATCAACATGACTGGAACTCCACACTTT
>Ga0224527_1000355_pt1 | contig 31713 bp, 34 predicted proteins | sample CBST0metaG_FD_179882 | JGI IMG/M metagenome (GOLD analysis project Ga0224527, IMG submission 179882) | Peat soil microbial communities from Stordalen Mire, Sweden - C.B.S.T0 | ecosystem: Environmental > Terrestrial > Soil > Wetlands > Peat | place: Sweden: Norrbotten County, Stordalen Mire... | reverse complement strand
CAGCTTCAACAGCAATTACAACTGCTAGCACAAACCTTCGGCTGGCTCTCGACGCTCAATCGCACTTCCAGTACCTAAAAAGCGAACCCCACCAGAAAAGATGGGGTTCGTCAGCACTCTGAGCCGCGCGAATTTGCGAGGCTTTCTTTGTACTTTGATTTACGAAACGACAAGAGCGGTTTCGTGGAAGCACTGGTGCCCCATATCTGTTCGCCTCTTTTGGCAAACAGATGTGGGTTCTATTGAAGCCGCGCGGAGCGCGTTCCTAGTTCCGAACCCCGCTGAAACCGATCAGTGGGTGGTTAGTTTTGGAGTAAGTCAAGCGGGTAGTCTGATCCGAACTTTCCCGACCCTTTGGGGCTCGCCGTCTTGCTCTAGTCCCGACGCTTCAGCGTAGGACGATCATCGCCACTATTCGTCGTCGTGTCGTCCGGACTCTTTCCCGCGTCCCCTTGGCTCGTCGAAGCCCTACGCAAACTCGGACCCTTGTCTTTCCCTTGATCCACCTTGCGACGATTCTCCAGCGCCGCCAACCGTGACTTCATATCCTGAAATTCCGACGTATCTACCACATACTGCGGCTTTGCAGGCAAAATCGAGGCGATCTCATGCTGAGTGCTCTCCATACGCGCCGGTGTCGGAGGATGTGTCTCAAACGCCTTTGCTACAAATCCCGGCTTCTTCTTCTCCAGGGCCTGAATCTTTTCGAAGAACTGCGGGAACGCCTGAGGATCGTACCCACTGGCATACAGATACTGCACGCCCAAATAATCAGCCTGAGCCTCAAAATTGCGTTGGAACTTCATAAACGTCAGCGGCACGCCTATTCCCGCTGCCTCGTAAATCCCATACCCAAGCCCACCGCCCACAAAAATCAGCGGAATCGTAGCGATATTCGCCAAATTGCCGCGAGTCTGCTGACGAGCCGCATGGCACGCTGCCACGTGAGCAATCTCGTGAGCCATCACTCCCGCCAGCTCTGCCTCGTTGTCAGCGGCCAAAATCAATCCACTCTGTACATAGAAGTACCCGCCCGGCAGTGCAAACGCGTTCACCGAGTCGTCGTCCAGCACCTTCACCGTAAACGGAACCTTCGAATCCGAGTTGCGCACAATGTTCTGCGCCATACGGTTCACATATTCGTTCACCACCGGGTCGCTGACCACCTTCGCGCTCTGCTCCACCTGCATCGCGAAGCTCTTGCCCATCGATACCTGACGTTCCAGCGAATACCAGTTTCCAAGGCCTTTATTGCACCCCACATTGCGGTTCCCAATCGCGCTCACGTCGTCCGTCTTTCCGTCATGCGGAAAATCCAACTCGCTCTTCTCCGACTTGACGCTAGCCTTGCTAGACTTGTCGGTAGCCTTGCTGTCGGAGGCCTTGGCGTCAGTCGTAGTCTGAGTGTCGGTCGTAGTCTGGGTGTTGGTCGTAGTCTGGCCGTCCTGCGCCAGTCCATAAGAACCCAGCGTAAAAGCCAACGTGAGTAGTAGCGCGATTCTCGATTTCATTGTGGATGCCTTCTTCGCCTGACTAGCCTTACCATATTAGAACTTCCCCGCCGTGAGAGGTTGTACAAAACTTCTTGCCAATTCTTCCTCGATTGCTATTTTGGGGTCCTGAAAATCAAGGAAGTTCGCCGTCCCTTGCACCACTCATGCATCACCAGTGCCGAATAATCAACACTTCTCCACATCTGTCCCTGATATCTTCTCTCTTTTCTGCGTTATACTGCCCAAAGTTCGAGCTTTCCAGGTTCGAGACGTTTTTGAGGTATTCATGGCTTCCATGGCTGAAGACCAGCTCGCTTTTGAAGGCTCCAACAGCGATTTTCATTCGCTGGAGCAAAAAATTTACCGCACCATTGAACTGCTCAAGACCGCACGCGCTCAAAAGGCCGCTGCCGAGCAGGAAATCGTAACCATGCGCGAGATGCTGGATGCGCAAGCTGCCGAGACCGAAGCTGTCCGCAAGCAACTTCAGACTCTGCAGCAGGAGCGCGCCGATGTTCGCGGCCGTGTCGAAAAGCTTTTGGGCGACGTGGACGCAATTCTCGAGCAGTAGTTTTAACCCGGAATTTGCCCCACGCTTGCTGATCTTTGGGCTGCGTGGGGCAGCAGTGTTTGTTCCTGATTCACGTTGATCCTGATTTACGTTGGGTACCAGACCAGCGGTTTGGAATCTCGGGCATCAGGTATTAGCGACGAAGACGAAAGCGAGATACGGTGGCGGACGACAAAGACAGCATTCGCGTCGAGATCTACGACGAGAGCTATAACCTTCGAGGTTCTGATGCGGAGTACATCTCGCGCCTGGCCGAAGTTGTCGACGCCAAGATGCGCGCCGTAGCCCAGCACACCAGCACCGTGGACTCTCTTCGAGTAGCGGTCTTGGCCGCCATCAACCTCGCCGACGACTATTACCAGCTCAAACGTAAGTACGAAGGCATCGAGAGCGACTACACCAGCCGAGCCTCACACTTGGGACGCGCCCTCGATGAAGCAATTTCCGAAATCCGACGTGCAGGCTAGTTGGTTCGAATAAAAAATTGGGCCGGTTGCTCAACCATTGACTAACGGGTAATCTCCGGAACGTTACGCATTACCCGTCTAATGACTGAAGTTGCACCATAAATTGTGCATACTGTCTCAACCCGCTGCACTTCTCTCGTCCCCAAATGCACTTTTTTCGCCTAAAAGACCAGCAGGTGGCCCATATTCGCCATCTTTTTCGAATGTGGGAAGAAGATGCCCCTTCACCTCGGAGCCTTTCGCCATTGCTCTGATTTTGATTCTTTCAGCAAGCCCACCCTTCGCCAGAACCGCTCTGGCTCCCTGTCAAGCAATAATTCTCGTAAAATCCCCCGAAGCCATTGGATCTAAAGAAGATAGATTTTCGCTCCAGATGAGGGGATTGCCCAGAGGTTTTGCTATCCTGAAAGTGGGGAGGCAATGCAGACATAACACCCCATTAACCCCTGTGTTTTCAGATTTTTAGCGGGAAATATAGGAGGGGTACCCGGAAGAGCATTTCTGATCATTCCGGGCTCGATCTACGTACAGAAATCAGCGGCCAGCAGTGGCTCCAACCCCGCGATTTATGTGATGTAGCACTGCATCAACTTCGCGGAAAATGTCGTCATTACCTGTGACAACGATATCTGCATGCTGCCGCGTTGGATAAACGTATTGTTCCGCCATCGGAGCGACTGTCGTGCGATATTGCTCCACAACGCTTTCGCGGGTTCGTCCGCGTTCCCGCATATCTCGTTCAATCCGTCGTTCCAGGCAAATCTCTTCGCCAAGATCGACAAAAACCTTGGTTCCCAGCAACTCCCGCATTCCGTCCCAATACAGTGCAAAGAGACCTTCGACAACCACAAAGGTCTTTGGAGCGAGTTCCAGAGTCTCTGATGTGCGCGAGTGCGTGTTGAAATCGTAAACCGGACGAGCAATGGTTTCGCCTTCGTGCAGTTGACGCACATGCTTTAGGAGCAGTTCCGAGTCCAGCGCCTCGGGAGCGTCGAAGTTGTAAAGCGCGCGCTGCGACAAGCTGAGGTGATCTAGTTCGCAATAGTACGAGTCAAGATGAAACAACGCCGCATCAAGCTTTTCGGCCAAATGAACAGCCAAGTAGCTCTTGCCTGCACACGACGGTCCAGCGACTCCGATAAAGTAAGGCTTCATAATCGAAAACTCTACAAATGAGATACACGGCTGAAATAAACGGCCCCGAAAGGCCGCTTCCAAATCTGCTACTTACCCTCAGCGACAATTCTGGGCAGAATTGCCGTCAGCAAAGCCAAGAACGTTCCGCGAACGCGTAGCCCAGTCTCCAGAACCTCTTCGTGATTGATCTCACCATCCGACAATCCTGAAGCCATGTTGGTAACGCACGAGATCGCCAGAACTTTGAGACCCATATGTCGCGCCACGATCACTTCCGGAACCGTAGACATTCCGACCAGATCAGCACCAATGGTCCGCAAATAGCGAATCTCCGCCGGAGTCTCATAGCTCGGCCCTGCCAGCGCAGCGTACACGCCTTCCTTCAGGTCAATGCCAAGCTCGCGTGCTGCATCCTGCGCTATGCGGCGATATGAACGGCAATAAGCCTCGCCCATCGCCGGAAACCGTGGCCCAAAGCGCTCGTCATTAGGCCCATTCAGAGGGTTATTGCCCTGCAGGTTGATGTGGTCGCTCATCAGCACCAAAGCACCCTGTGCGTACGCGGAGTTGATGCCTCCCGCCGCATTGGTAAGGACCAGGTTCTGAACCCCAACCCGGCCAAGCACGCGGATCGGGAAGCCTGCTTCCCGACTGCTGTAGCCCTCGTACTGGTGAACTCGCCCCTGCATGGCTGCGACCGTAAGGTTGCCAACCTTCCCAACCACCAACCGTCCAGCGTGCCCAACAGCCGTCGACCGGGGAAAGTTAGGAATATCAGCATATGGAATCACAACTGATTCTTTCAACTCGTCAGCAAAAGCCCCTAAACCTGAGCCCAGAACGACCGCAATCTCAGGCGTTCCCAGTTGCGGCTTCTGCGAAAGCTGCATGCGAATTACCATAGCCGCGGATTCGGCGCGGGTGAACTCATCCATCGCTAAGTGCTTTACATCTGCATGCGAACTCATAGCAACACTCCCACAATGCAAGCCGACATAAGATTCGCCATCGTTCCGGCGATCATAGCCTTGAATCCCAGTCGGGCAAGGTCGCCGCGACGCGAAGGAGCCAGCGCGCCGAGACCTCCAATTTGAATGCCGATAGAGCTGAAGTTGGCAAAGCCACAGAGCGCAAACGTCGCAATGGTGAATGAACGCGGATCCAGCGCGGCTTTCTGTACGCCAAGCATGCTAAAAGCGACCAGTTCATTCAACACCATACGCGTACCGAGCAAGTTGCCGATTGCCATGCAATCACGCCACGGCACTCCGATGATAAAGGCGATTGGGGCAAAGAGTACGCCGAAAATCTTTTCCAGGCTTGCCGGGAACCAGCTAAACCCATGCGCGCTGAGGAAATTGTGTGTCCCGCCCAAGAGGGAATTGATGAGGAAGATGATCGCCAGGAAGGAGATCAGCATAGCCGCCACGTTCAGCGCCAACCCCAACCCGTCGCTGGTTCCCTTGGCGGCCGCTTCCAGCACGTTGCTGGCGCGCTCCTCTTTCGGCAGCGTCGCCCCGCTGGCGGTCTCAGGAACTTCCGTTTCCGGTACCAACATCTTGGCCACCGTGAGAGTGCCAGGCGCGGTCATGATCACGGCCGCCAACAGATGTTCCGGCGCCACACCGGTAGCAATATACGCAGCCATAATGCTGCCCGACACGTGCGCCATCCCTGCCGTCATCACCACCATCAGCTCTGACTGCGTGAGGCGCGGAAGGAAGGGACGAATCGTAAGGGGGGCCTCCGTCTGCCCCATCACAATAGACGCCGCAATATTAAGCGACTCCGCACCGCTCGCGCCCATAGTCTTTTCCATAACTACGGCAACAATGCGAATCAGAAATTGCATGATTCCGAAGTAATAGAGAATGGCGAAAAATGCTGCGATGAAGATAATGGCTGGCAACACCTGAAAGGCGAACATAAACCCAAGATTGGAACTCTGCGCTCCGGCTTCTCCAAAGACGAACTTGGAACCCGCAAAAGAACACGCAAGCAATCGCTTCGCGCCTTCCCCTGCCTGGGCAATCGCCAGTTGCCCCCACCAAACTTTGGTTACGAAAACCGCGAACAGCACCTGTAATGCAACTCCGGTAGCCACAACACGCCAGCGAATCGCTTTACGGTTGGTCGAGAAGAGCCACGCAACAAAGAGCATCAATACGAGCCCAAGCACTCCAGTGAATCGTCCCATCAGTTCCCTCTCACAATCGAACAGACCTGAATCAATTAGACTTGCCTTGAATAACTCTGTGGATCAAAGCGCGCGGCTGCGGATTTTGTGCACTAATGGAGTAACAATTCGCAATGACTGGTTTTGCCTGCGCAAAACGTTCGGCTGAATTGTAGTGAACGGTGCAGAGAGCTTCACCCGCAGATACTACGTCCCCAGCTTTTTTGTGCAGGACAATTCCGACGGCTGGGTCGACAGCATCTTCCTTGGTGAATCTGCCTCCACCAAGCATTACGCTCGCAATTCCCATGCGCTCACACTCGATGGTGGAGACGAAGCCATCTGTCGAAGCGAGCACATCATCGTGATGCGCAGCGTGCGGCAGCAATGCAAGATCATCAATCGTGCGAACATCGCCACCCTGCTCGCGCACCAGATCGCGAAATTTGTCCAGGGCCTTGCCGTTCAGAATAATCTCCTGAGCCAGCGTGCGCCCCGCGTCCTTAGTTAACGTTCGGCCGCCAAGAAAAAACATCCAGCCGCAGAGCTCTAACGTAAGTTCGACAAGGTCCTCCGAGCCCGCAAATCGCCCGCGCAGAACCTCAACACACTCAGCGACCTCAAGCGCATTGCCAATGTATCGGCCAAGCGGTTGATCCATGTCTGTGATGAGCGCGACCATCTTCTTCCCCATGCGCTCGCCGGTCTCCACCATTAATTCGGCCAGAAACTCGCTATCCTTAAGCTCCTTCATGAAGGCGCCAGAGCCGGTTTTTACGTCCAGTACGAGGCCGTCAATTCCCTCGGCGAGTTTCTTGCTCATGATGGAGGCGCATATCAGCGAAGGGCTCTCGACTGTTGCCGTGACATCGCGTAGCGCATAAAGCTTTTTGTCTGCCGGAGCGAGATCTTGGGTCTGGCCAATCATGGAGCATCCAACTTGAACGAGAACGCGGCGGAATTCTGCAAGCTCAAGATTGACGTTGAAGCCGGGAATCGCTTCTAGTTTGTCCAGCGTGCCACCGGTATGCCCCAATCCTCGACCGCTCACCATCGGCACATTGACGCCACCGGCAGCCATAATAGGCGCGAGAATCAGTGAGGTCTTGTCTCCCACGCCCCCGGTGGAGTGCTTATCCACCTTGCTCCCAGCGATCTCCGAAAAATCCAGCACCTTCCCCGATCGGAGCATGGCGTTGGTCAGCGCAGCAGTTTCTGCATGATTCAGGCCACGAAGAAGAGCCGCCATCAGAAAGGCGGACACTTGATAATCGGGAATTTCGCTACGGGTATAACCGGAGACGATAAATTCGATTTCTTCGCGCGACAGTTCTTTGCCGTCGCGCTTTTTGCGTATGAGTTCAACAAAAAGCATGTGAGGCCATTCCGGGACATACCGAGGGTCAACCCTACAGTTTGCGAATAAGAGACGTTTTGAGCTTATCCCACACGGGATTTCCCGGAAAGCAGATTTTCTGTTCCGAAGCGCTACGACATAAAAAAGCTGCCCGCTAAATTAGAAACGGGCAGCTTTGGAATGCAATCAATTCACTTTGCGCCGAGCTCTTTCACGATTGCGACGCTAGCGCTTGCACCAACGCGGCTTGCGCCGGCATCTACCATGGTCAACAGGTCAGCAGACGTGCGAATTCCTCCGGCGGCCTTGACTCCAATTTTGCTGCCAACAACACCGCGCATCAGCGCGATGTCTGCTGCAGTCGCTCCCGCAGTCGAGAAACCTGTGGAGGTCTTCACAAAATCCACTTCTACAGCAGCCGCCAATTGACAGACGAGAATCTTCTCTTCGGTTGAGAGTAAAGCCGTCTCCAAGATGACCTTAAGCAAAGCCCCAGAGCGGTGACAGAGATGTACAAGCGACTGCATCTCCATCTGCACTAAATCGCGGTCTCCACTCTTGAGTGCGCCCACGTTGATGACCATGTCGAGTTCGGTGGCTCCCAGACGCAGCGAATCACCGGCCTCGGCCAGTTTAGCAGTCGAAGTTGTAGCTCCCAGCGGGAAGCCAATCACGGTGCCGACCACAATTTCAGTCCCGCGCAGTTCAGACTTACACTGCGCAATGTTGGACGGATTCACCATGACAGAGTAAAACCCATACTCTGCTGCTTCCTGACACAGCTTCGCCACCTGCTGGCGTGTTCCTTCGGGTTTCAGAAGAGTATGGTCAATGAGCTTTGCCGCCAGACGCCAATTGCTCCGAATAGCCTCAGCGGAAGGATTCAAACTGATCGTGTTCAACATCTAGTTACCTACTTTGACCGTAGCGCGGCCATAATCCGAATAAACAGGCTTCGCCTAGTGTACGACTTGGCGAGTTCGCAGGAGCTATTCAACAACGCAAATATCGGGAAGATTCCGGTAGCGTTCTGCGTAGTCCATTCCGTATCCCACAACGAACTCGTCGGGAATTTCAAATCCCGAGTAGTCTGCTTGGATGGGTTGCGAGCGTCGGCACTTTTTGTCCAGCAAAGCGGCGATTTTGAATGCTTTAGGATGGTGGGCCAAAATCATTTTCTTCAGATAGGACATAGTCAGGCCGGTATCCAGAATGTCCTCTACCAAAATCACATTCCGACCTTCCATCGACTGGTCTACGTCTTTGAGGAGCTTAACCTCACCACTATTCTGTTTTTGATTGCCATAACTGGAAACGGCAATGAAGTCGAACGTTGAATCCAACGAAATCTGGCGAGAGAGATCGCTCAGAAAGATAGCCGCTCCCTTAAGAACCCCAACCAGGACAAGCTGTTCTCCGGCAAAATCCTTAGAAATCTGTTGGCCCAGTTCCGAGACGCGGACAGCAATTTGTTCACGCGAAAAAAGTACTTTCAATTCTGACACTGTGCATCGCTCCCAAAAAGCATTACGGCAGAAACAAAGAAAAGGATAGTAGAAGGTCTCTCAAAAAGTTACAACATGGAAATCTAATTGACCACTCTTCCGTTCCTTGCAGAATCCAAAGTATCATTTCGCGCTATGATTTGAATGTTCACTTACAAGGGCAAAGCCGCCCTGGAGGAAGCCATGCGCCAGCGCAGCGCGGGAATACTGTCTATTCTCTTCGTCGCAGCATTTACAATTAGTGTCTCTGGATCTCAAATCCAGGCGTTCAAGAATTCGCCGGCACGCCCCGCTACAGCAGCTCAGCAGATCGCTAAAGAGCAACAGCAGGCCGAGTCCCGCCCCGCCTCCGAGACTCCGGAGAACCGAGCGGAAAAAGCATTGAACGATGCGCGCAGCAATAATGGCGCGCTCTATGCCCTACTAAAGGAAATGCCGAAGGGTGGAGATCTGCACAACCACATCACCGGAGCAGTCTACGCCGAGAGCTTGATTCAGTTTGCCTCCGATTCCGGCTTGTGCATCGATCGCCTCTCGCTGTCGCTGGCACAACCACCTTGCAAACCCGAGCAGGCGGAAGCAACTCAGGCGTTGAGCGACCCTGAACTTTACCGAAATGTGATTGACGCATGGTCGATGCGAGACTTTCCCAAGGAAATCAACGGCCACGATCATTTTTTTGACAGCTTCTCGAAATTCGGCCCTGCCACCGAGCCCCATCTATCGCAAATCTTTGCAGAAGTGGTCCGACGCGCCGCTAACGGCAATGTCCAGTACATGGAATTGATGGTCTCCCCCGATCACGGACGCGCCTCAGCGCTGGGCGCTAAACTCGGCTACGACTCCGATTTCGCAAAATTGCGCCAGAATCTCGTGAGTTCTGATTTCAGCAGTATTGTCGAGGATGCGCGCAAGAATCTGGATGCCCTCGAACAGGGCAAGAATCAACAGCTTAAGTGCGCCAGCGTGCCCGAAGTTCAGGTGAGCGGCTGCTCCGTGCATGTCCGCTATATCTATACCGTAATGCGCGCCTCAAAACCGGAGCAGGTCTTCGCTCAACTGCTGATGGGATTCGAGTTGGCCAGTCGCGATACGCGTGTGGTTTCTCTGAATCTGGTGCAGCCCGAAGACTGGTACGTGCCGATGCACGATTTTCACCTCCACATGCAGATGGTGAGCTATCTCAAAAGCATCTATCCGAGTGTCCACATCACGCTGCATGCAGGAGAACTAAGACCCGGTATTGTGCCGCCAGACGGTCTGCGATCCCACATTCGCGAATCCATCGAATTAGGCAAAGCCGAGCGAATCGGCCACGGCGTGGATGTAATGTACGAGGAAAATCCGCACGATTTGCTGGCCATGATGGCTCGACGAAACGTGATGGTTGAGATATGCCTGACCTCGAACGAAGGCATTCTCGGTGTCCGAGGGCATCAGCATCCACTGGCAATGTATTTGAAAGCAGGGGTTCCAGTCGCTTTGGCAACAGACGATGAAGGCGTCTCCCGCTCCGAGATGACGCGCGAGTATGAACGCGCCGTTTTGGATCAGGGACTTGACTACATCACATTGAAGAAAATGGCGCGAACTAGCCTTGAGCATTCTTTTCTTCCAGGTCCTAGCCTTTGGAGCGATGCTCACAAGTTCATTCCAGTACACGAGTGTGCCAGCGACAAAGCTCCTACCGTGCCGAATCCGAATTGCACGCGTTTCCTAAATGGCAGCGAAAAGGCACGTGAACAGTGGCGTCTGGAGCACCGTTTCTTCGACTTCGAAAGTCGACTCTAGGTTTAGAAAGCACAAAGGCCGCTCGTGGATTCGAGCGGCCTTTGTGCTGCTTGAGCGTTTTGGCCTTAACGTAGCCGGAAGCCTTCTGGCAGAAGGTCTTTAGCTTTTGTTTGCGCGATCTCTCCGCTATTTGCGCGATAAATCACAACAGCCTCAGGACCGAACTCGAAGATAACTTGGCGGCATGCTCCACACGGAGAGCAAACTGCTCCATCGCGATTGACCACCGCAATTGCCATCAGTTCTCGTTGCGCGTCCAGAGCTCCGGCTGCAACTGCCGAAAAAATAGCAGTGCGTTCAGCGCAGTTAGTAAGACCGTAGGAGGAGTTCTCTACATTGCATCCGGTGAATATCTTGCCGGAATGGGTCAGGATTGCAGCCCCAACATAGAATTTACTAAACGGAGCGTAAGCTCGTTCGCTCGCCTGCTGAGCCGCCGCCACCAACTGGGCAATCTGTTCTTCGCTTAGTTCCGTCATAGCTTATTCCTTGACGGCCGCAGCAGCCGTACTTTCTTTCGAAGCGTTGCAGACGCGAGGCTCGCGTTTCTCTCCGTGATAAGGTTCCGGGTCTTTTGCGGAATCAACCCATGCCGTGTACCACATGTTCACAAGCATCTGCGAACCGCGACCAAGCTGCTGGCGAATGAATTCGCGCGACTCCGGCGTGCCCTTGCCATCAAAGCCACACGCTTTTTCCAACTTATAGGCTTGTTCAATTTTCGACTGCGATTCTCGCAGGTAAGCGATGTAGTCCTCAAACGGATGATCGAGATACTTCGCCGCTCCAACCAGATTTTCAGTGTGGGTCACATCCGGATTCGCGTTCACAAACACCGTTTCCATTTTCGAGTGAACGTCGTGGGCCGTGGTGTAGCCGTTTGGATTGGGGCCAACCCAGCCGTTGTACTGGATAGTGGTGTGCATTGGGTTCGACCCATCGCCGACATAATGCCCGAGCCATCCTGCATAGAAGATCGCGTTAGCTTCGGCGTCAGCAGTGGAACGGCCTTCGGCTTTTGCATGCCGATATTCACGAAACGCCACCTTTAAACGGTCGTATGTTTCGATGGTGATATAGGGCTGGAAACCGATCTTTTCCGGCTGCGGTACATCAGAGTGCGGGTTTGCTGCGCGATATTCATACACGGCCTGAATGAACTTGTATCTATCAGCGGGCAGAGTCTTCAGCCAGTCCACGTACTCGAGGTCGATGAAGTGATCTGGTGCCTGTGAGTCATTCAGCGGCTTCTCCAGATTAGAGCGCCAACGATCCGGCTCCGGTCCTAGCCAACCGATGTGATTGGAGGCAGTTTTCAAGAACTGCGGCATATCGGCCGGAATTTTCTCGGCAGCTACACGATTGATTGTGGTATGCCCGACATCACCCCAACTTGGAGCAAGCGTAGGCAACAGAATCGCCGTCGCGATGATCAACAGAAAAGAAAGTTTTCGCATAATATGCAGCCCGCCTTCGAAAATGAACTCTAGCACCGCGAGATGAAAATTCAAAGACAGCGCAGGTTCTTGCTAACCCAATCCTTGGAAATGAATAAAGCCCGCATCGGCGGGCTTTATCAGGACATGAACCTTCTATTTTACGAGAGCGCCGCGACCCATCGCTGCTGCCGCCGATTCTTGCTGCTTAGCAAGGTCAGCGAGATTCGGTTCAAAGCAGCGGCGGCAACGCGCCTCATACATTCCAGCCGCGCCGACAACCACGAGCTCGTCGCTTTCCACCAGACGTTGAGTATGTTTCGCAGGATTACCGCAACGCATGCAGATCGCGAGCGTCTTCTGTATCTCATCGGCCACCGCCAGCAGTTCTGGCATAGGGTGAAATGGACGACCGAGGTAGTCCGTGTCCAACCCGGCGATAATCACGCGCTTCCCCATATCGGCGAGTCTGACTGCGAGATCAATCATCCCCTCACCAAGAAATTGCGCCTCATCCACGCCGATTACTTCGCTGCGCCAGTCCAGTCGTGACTCCATTTCCTTAGAGTCCTGAACACACTCGCTCGCGATCTTGAAATCGCTATGGCTGATGATCTGATCTGCCGAGTAGCGCTTATCCACGCCCGGCTTAAACACCTGCACGCGCTGACGAGCGATCTCTGCACGACGCAGACGGCGAATCAACTCTTCGCTCTTACCGCTGAACATGGGCCCGCAGACCACTTCGATCCAGCCGATATTTCCCTTTGTAAAATTCATTCCGACAATCGCCCTTTACGAACTTCCCACCACGCGTAGCTGAAGAAAATTGCGAGCACCCAGGACATACCAATGAACAGCAGTCGCAACCAACCGGCAGACAAGCCTTGCAGTAAGCCAATGGTTCCTGCCACAGCGGCAATCCACCACAGCATAGCCACGAATCCAAGCCGACGCCTCGCGCCGGCAATAGACTGCGGGTCCAGGCTCTTGCCTGTCTCTGTCATAGTCATCCTCTAGCGAGATTCGCGTACACCGTAGGCATTGCTGCCCTTCAGTTAACGCGAAGTAATTCTCTCACGCGATCAGGCGAATGCCACCGCATGGGAGCGCTTCTTCTCCAAGTATTCGTGCAGTTCTTCAAAGCTCGAGAACACCTGCGAAGCGCATCCGAGAATCCATCCGCTCACCTCGGCAACTGGCAACTTGGTCACCAAATACACAGGCACACCGCGACGATATGCCGCCGTCAGTTCGCCTTGCGTACCGGCGCCTTTTCCTGCGTGTTCGTCCCAGTAAGCCACGAGTGCATCGCAGCGATCTTCGACCCAGTCGAGATCGTATTGAATGATTTTGCGCATTGTCTGCTGGAAGCGTGGGAGATCGGTTTGCTTCCAGCCTCGAAATTCGCTGGTTTCCTGCTCAGTCAAGTCTTTTTTCTCATCAAGGGCGGGATCATAAACCTCATGACCCAACTTGTGAAGAAAACGCGTGACCTCGGCCCGCCAGGCTTTGCCGTGATCGGGGGAATATTCGATGGCGCCACAGAGATAAATCAACATTTTTTGGGGGACCTGCCAACATTCAGCAGGAGGTTCAATTGTCGTTCTCTCTGCACTCCAGGGTCAACCACAATCGGCTACAAGGCTCAAAAATGCGACAAACGAGGGGTCACCGGGCGGCAACCCCTCGAAAACTCAGCGAAAGATGTTCGTCCGAGCAAGGTCGATCACTTCATCGCCACGCCCGTTCAAAATCGCCTTCACCATATAAAGGTTGAAATCAACCACCTGATTCAGATTGAGCGAAGGCGGCATCGCAAGCTCCTGACGATTAACGCATACATCCAGCAGAGCTGGCCCATCGTATGCAAACGCTCTCTCCAATGCAGGTCGAACTTCCTCTGGAGATTCGCATCGGATTCCCAAAATACCGGCTCCCTCTGCGAGTTTCGAGAAGTCTGGATTCTTCAGTTCGACGCCATGATCGAGGAATCCGGTAGCTTTCATCTCCATTTCTACAAATCCGAGTGAGCTGTTATCAAAAATAACGATCTTCACCGGGAGATTGAGTTGTCGAAGCGTCAGCAGATCGCCCATCATCATGGCAAATCCACCATCACCGGAAAGCGTTACAACCTGCCTGCCGGGATGCGCCAGCGAAGCTCCAATCGCCTGTGGCAATGCATTCGCCATCGAACCGTGGCTGAACGACCCCAACAGACGCCGCTTTCCGTTCATCTTTAAATAGCGGGCACCCCAAATCACTGGAGTGCCTACATCAACCGTGAAAATCGCATCTTCGGCGGCAGCAGCATCCAATTCCTTCGCGAGATATTGAGGATGAATCAGTTTGCTTCCCGGTGTCCCGGTTGCGAGGTCATCGAGACCTTTGCGAGCTTCGCGATAGTTCTGCTGCGAATGCTCCAAGTGCCGAGCGTCCGTCTTCTCCGTCAACAACGGTAATAGCGCTGTGACGGTCTCCCGGATATTCCCCGTCACCCCGAGGTCCACGCGCGTGCGGCGACCAATCTGGTCGGAGCGGTTATCGATCTGCACAATCTTCGCGTGATCTGGATAGAACTGTTGGTAAGGGAAGTCGGTTCCCAGCATCAGTAGCGTATCGCACTCTTTCATCGCATAGTAGCCACTGGAGAACCCAAGCAACCCCGTCATTCCAACATCGTAGGGATTGTCGTACTCGATAAACTCCTTGCCTCGCATGGCATGTACGATCGGAGACTTCAGCTTTCCAGCCAGCGCTATGAGTTCGTCATGCGATCCTGCGCATCCTGCGCCTCCGAGGATCGTCACCTTCTTCGATGAGTTCAGCACTTCGGCAAGTTCATTTAGCAATTCATCGCCGGGACGAATCGAAGGTTCCGCGTGAGAATACGACCTGATCCGCAACTCCTGATTCACGGCCTCTCTCAAAGCAACGTCTCCAGGAATTACGATCACCGCAACGCCTCTTTTTGAAATCGCGGTTTGAATCGCGATTTCCACCACTCGCGGAACCTGCGTAGGCGACGATATCAATTCGCAATAGTGGCTGCACTCCTTGAACAGATACTCAGGATGCGTCTCTTGAAAATAATTGCTTCCGAGCTCCGACGACGGAATCTGAGCTGCAATTGCCAGAACCGGCACGCGGCTGCGATGACAGTCATAGAGGCCGTTGATCAGATGGAGATTTCCTGGGCCGCAGCTACCGGCACACACCGCGAGTTTCTGCGTCAAGTGAGCGTCGGCTCCAGCGGCAAAAGCTGCAGTCTCTTCATGCCGCACATGAATCCAGCGCATCTCCTTGCGCTTACGAATCGAATCCGTAATTCCGTTCAGCGAGTCGCCAGCAACGCCATAAACACGCTCAACCCCGGCTGCAGCGAGAGCATCAACAATGACTTCAGCAACAGTTTTCGACAATGGTTCCCTTTCTATAATAATGACGCCAATTCGCGTGCAAGTTCTCCACGCGTTGGGACATAAAATCAATTTCGCAATGATGGTTCTGGATGAAAAGCAGGGCGGGATTATATCGATCAGCTTGCATTTGGATTAGAAGGCTCAACCGGCATTTAGTTCGTATCATCTACCAAGCCGGATACTAAGTAAGATTCCATCTTGCACGCTTACGATGCATTGTTTTCATTGATTTGCATCACTGAACCTCAAATAACTGCGGAAGAACTTCACCAGCCGTTCCTTCAAATACCCGAGTGAATGCCTCGGAGTTTGCCGGGTGCTCCGGTCCCACGTAGTAGGTGCGAACCTGCTCATCCCCGGCAGTGTAACGTTCATTTGCCCAGTGAACAAAGCTTGCCGCGGGTTGCACTACGCCCGAGGTTCCAATCACCAGCATTATCGTGCAGCGATGAAGTTCCTCAATGATTTGCTCCATGTGAAACGGCATCTCGCCAAACCAAACAATGTTCGGTCGAATGCGCCCACCGCATTCGCAACGCACGTGCTCTGCTTTGCTTTCGTATAAACGATCGTCCGCGAAAGCTTCCTTTGTACACCGGTCACAGCAGGACTCGAAGAGCTCTCCATGCATGTGCACTAGGTTGTTCGATCCAGCACGTTCATGCAGATTGTCCACATTCTGAGTGCAAAGAAAGTAGCGATCCGGAAGCATGCGCTCCAACTCCGCCAATGCAAAATGCGCAGGGTTCGGCTCGGCAACTGCAGCAGCCTTCCTTCGCAAGGAATAGAAGCGCCACACGCGCTCCGGATCGCGACTCCATCCACGCGGTGACGCAACATCTTCGACTCGTTCGCCTTCCCAAAGTCCATCCGAACCACGAAACGTTGCTAGTCCGCTCTCAGCGCTAATACCTGCGCCAGTCAAAACAAAGACGCGATCATCGTTGCGAATCACAATCTTTTCGGAGTGTGGCTTTCTATTTCGCATCGGTTCTTGCGCCCAGACCTTTCGATTGCAACTCTAACGAGGCCGCAAGATGTTCCAGAACAAAAGGCCAATCGTGCCCACCCGGATAGATATGCGCTTCGTGCGGAACACCTCGCTGTGTAAGCAGCTTATCCATCGCCTGCGTTCCCGCCGTGAATCCATAACGATCATGTGCGCCGCAGTCGAAATAAATGTCCATGTGCTTTAGCGCAGGAAGGGAAGCAGCGTGTGCCAAGTGGAACGCGGAGTTCTTCTCATAGAAAGCCATATCCGGCGGGTCGCCGAAGATAGATCCCATCAATCGCTGCTGCCACCCTTGCGAAAGCTCATTGGGTAAATGCTCGACCAGCGCGGGCATATTTGCGCTTACGGCCGCAAACTTTTCCGGATACTTGAACGCATAATGCAGCGCGCCAAAGCCACCCATGGAGATACCCATGATTCCGCGTTGTGAGCGAGTGGTGCCGATGCGGTACTTCTTCTCCATCGCAGGCAGAAACTCCTGCAGAAAGAAATCTTCGTAGCGGAATTTGCCGTCCCGAGAGTTGATGTAGAACGACGTAAATCCCGCCGGAGCTACCAGTGCAAACTCGCCAATTTTCTTCTCGCGCATCAACTGGTCATAGATCGACCAGCCCCCCAGATTCACCAGCGATTGCTCATTGTCTCCCAGTCCATGCAGGTAATAGGCAACCGGATAACGACGACCCGTGTCCTGTGCGTAGCCCGGCGGAAGCATCACGCAATAGGGAACGTTGCGAGCGAGAATCCTGCTCGGCAACGTGGAGCACTCCACCTTGGAATGAGCATTTGCAGACTGTGCAACGCTCAGTGAAAAAAATGTAAACAGAAATCCGAGTACAACAATCCCGCGTCGTGCAGCCTTCATTTCACCTCGTATGCTTGTTCTACAGATTTCGATGCGGGCTATTCGTAACGGAGCGCCTGCACTGGATCGAGTTTCGCGGCGCGTGCTGCGGGATAAATTCCAGCGAGCACGCTAACCAAAACTGCAAATCCTACGGCCCCAATAATGAGCCACAACGGAACGGTCCAAAGATTTTCCGCGGGCATCTTCATTCGATGCAAATAGACATTCGTGCCGAAATTGATAGCTCTTCCGATGACCCACCCCAAACCAACACCCAGCGCTCCGCCGACCAAACCCATTGTTGCGGCTTCCGCAAAAAAGAGCTTCTTCACATCCGCGTCGCTTGCGCCCAGGGCCTTCATAATTCCGATCTCGCGGCGGCGCTCCAGCACGGCCATCACCAGCGTGTTTATGATCGCCAACGAAGCCACGGCCAAAGCAAGCGAACCGAATATTCCCAGGAACATATCCAACACAGCGAAGAATCGCCGAATACTCTTTGTGGCATCCAGATAGGAGTAAGCCGAGTAGTTCATTTTCTTCACGGACTCTTCAACCTTCTCCGCATAGGCCGCCGATTTCATGCGAACTGTCAGCATCGAGTAGGTGCGGGTGCCCGGAGCGGAGCGCACAATCTGTTGAGTATCCGCTGGTTGCATCAGGTGCATTGCCTCTGCAGTTTCGGTGGGAAGAAACACGCGCGCACGGCTAATCATGCGCATCCCGCCAAATGGTTCTTCGTCCAGCAGACCGACGATTTTAAACTCTTTTTCCTTGCGCTCAATGCTGAAGCTGCTGCTGTCGTCCCCGCTTTGACGCTCGGCATAGCGCACCGTCAGAGTCTTTCCCAGCACAGCATTCGGATCCGTCTCCAATTTCTTTGCGAAGTCGCGCTGCACAAGAACCTCGTCAGCGTTGGCGGAACTGAAGTATCTACCTTGAACTTTCTCTACCGCGTCCTCATCGCGTGCCGATTGGGGTAAACCTGCCACCAACGTGAAATTCGTCTTATCGCCATACGCAACCTCAGACATTGCTCGCACTTCAGGAGCAACTTCCTCAACTCCCGGCAAAGCTGCAATCTGCTTGCGAGCTTCGTCATTCAGCGCCGGAGTCTCTTCCGGTTTCGCGTCCGCGTTTTCGTCCATGTTTCGAATGTCCTGCTTGCTCGTAACAAACACGGTCTGGAACATTCCCGACTTCATTAGCTGGTGGTTAGCGAATCCCTGAAGCCCAATCCCGAGAGAAAGCATGGCCACCAGTGATGCCACGCCTACCGCGATCCCCATCGTCGTAAGTGCATTGCGCAACCGGGCATTCCGCATATTGCGAGCCGCAAGTTCAAACAGGTCCTGACGATTCATCGCAACGCCTCCACGGTAGAAACCAGCTTTCCATCTGCCATATGCAGAGACTTGCGAGCGTAGCGTTCCGCCAAAGCCGGATCGTGCGTGACCATCAACACCGTGACTCCCATCTTTTCGTTGAGTTCGCGAAGCAGCATCATGACTTCCTGCCCATTGTGACTGTCGAGATTTCCAGTTGGCTCATCAGCCAGCAACACGGAAGGCCGATTTGCCAGAGAGCGTGCAATCGCTCCGCGCTGCTGCTCGCCTCCGCTCAACTCAGATGGCTTGTGATTGGCGCGGTGAGCCATGCCAACATTGGTCAACAATTCCAGGACGCGATCTCGCCGCTCGCCTCGCGGAGTCTCCGCAAAGCGTAGTGGCAGTTCGATGTTGTCAGCCAGAGTCATCGTGGGAACAAGGTTAAAGGACTGAAAAATCATTCCAACAGTCAGGCGACGATAGCGGGCCAGTGCCTCGGAATCCATTGTGCTGAGGTCTTTCCCTGCCACCACGATGCTACCTGCACTGAGCCGGTCAAGTCCGGCTAACAGGTTCAACAGCGTGGACTTGCCCGATCCCGACGGCCCCAGCAGAGCTGCAAATTCCCCGCGCTCAATATCGAAGCTCACGTCTTCGACGGCCCGAACCGTTGTATCGCCCATCGTGTAGTAACGGCTCGCACCGCGTGCTGCGATGGCCACCGCGCCGGTCTCTTCGCTCATTCTGTCCCCGATCCCTTCAATTCCGCATCTTTAAGTGTATTGGACGCCGCACCCAGAGATACGGCGCAACCTACATTCCAGTTCTGCTTATTTCCGGCAAAACTCGGTATATTTCTATCTTTTCTCGTTGACCTTAGCTCTACTCTCTAGTTAGGATTGTTGTGGAAATGACGTCTCTGCTACATCACCGCTTTCATCATCACCACACGGCGATTGTGTCGGCGGAGGCGCGTGGATCCCTGTAAAAGGCAATCATCCAAGCACTGACCCGCTGGCGCAATCAGGCCAGCGGGTTTTTTCTTTTTAATCGCTACGCCTGGATGCTCCAGAGAAGCCAGTCCAAAGAGGAACAGGACAATGCAGATCGATTTCGGAAAAATGGGTGGCCTCGCTCCGGCCATCGTGCAGGACGCCGACAATGGCGAGGTTCTCATGGTGGGTTTCATGAACCAGGAATCGCTCGACAAGACACTACAAACCGGCTACGTCACCTTCTACAGCCGCACCCGCAACAAGCTGTGGACCAAAGGCGAAACCAGCGGAAATCGCCTGCGCCTCACCTTCGCTGCCACCGATTGCGATAACGACACCATCCTTTGCAAAGTACGCGTCGAAGGTGACGGCCTAGTCTGCCATGAAGGTACTCGCTCCTGCTTTACCAAACCCATGACGATCGCCACAAGCACGGAGGTTTCCAATGCCTAAGATTCGACTCGGCATCCCAAAAGGTTCGCTGCAGGATGCGACCATCGCATTGTTTGCCGCCGCAGGATTCAAGATCTACGCCAACGGGCGTTCCTACTTCCCCTCCACCGACGATCCCGACCTCGAATGCATGTTGATTCGCGCGCAGGAAATGGCCCGCTACGTTGAGCAGGGTGTTCTGGATGCAGGACTCACCGGACTCGACTGGGTCGTAGAAAGCGGTCGAAACGTCGAACCCGTCTGCGACCTGATCTACGCCAAGCAGAGCCGCGGAACCGTTCGCTGGGTGCTTGCCGTGCCGGAAGACTCAGACGTGCGCTGCGCTGAAGATCTCGCAGGCAAGATCATTGCCACCGAATTAGTCGAAGTCACCAAGAATTACTTCGCTTCGAAGAATGTTCCCGTGCAGGTTGACTTCAGTTGGGGAGCCACCGAAGTGAAGCCACCAATGTTGGCCGATGCCATCGTAGAAGTCACTGAAACCGGAAGCTCTCTCCGCGCCAATCGCCTCCGTATCGTGGAGACCGTACTCGAATCAAATACCCAGATCATCGCGAATAAGAAAGCCTACACCGATGCATGGAAGCGCCAGAAAATCGATAACATCGCTCTCATGTTGCAAGGTGCAATCGCCGCTCAGGGACGCGTTGGATTGATGTTGAACGTGCAGCAGAAAGACCTGCAGTTCGTACTTTCCGTGCTCCCCGCACTCAACTCTCCCACGGTTTCCGCGCTCAGCAACTCCGACTGGGTCGCCGTCAACACGATCCTTGAAGAAACAGTTGTGCGTGACGTCATACCGCGCCTGAAGGCAGCGGGCGGCACCGGAATCGTCGAGTATCCGCTGAACAAGGTGGTGATGTAATGAAATTGCTCAGTGGTGAGGAGGCGGCAAAAGCAGTCGTCTCTCTCGCGCATCGCTATGCGACGTTTGACCCCGCGGTCGAGAAAACCGTTGCCGGTATCGTCAACAAGGTACGTACCGGAGGCGATGCCGCCCTGCTTGAGTATGCGAACAAATTCGACGGACTCGCAAAGGGTGTTCCCATGCGAGTCTCCGCCGAAGAGTTGCAGGCGGCCGTGGGCCTGGTGAGCCCCGAATTCATTCGCGCCATCGAGACTGCGGCGAAGAACATCCGCAACTTTGCTGAATGGCAACTTCCTCGCCCGTGGATTCGCACCATTCATCCGGGATTACGCGTGGGCCAGGCCATCCGTCCCTTGGAGTCGGTCGCCTGCTATGCTCCCGGCGGACGTCATCCTCTGCCCTCGACCGTCCTGATGACCGTGATTCCCGCGCAGGTTGCTGGAGTCCCACGCATTGCCGTGACTTCGCCGCACCCTGCTCCTGAGACCTTGGCGGCAGCAGCGATCATCGGAGTTACGGAGTTCTACCGAATCGGAGGAGCGCAAGCGATCTCCGCATTTGCGTACGGAACCGAGAGCATTCCCGCCGTTAACAAAATCGTCGGTCCTGGCAATACTTACGTCACGCTGGCAAAAAAACTGGTCGCCTTCGACTGCGGTATTGACTTCCTCGCCGGTCCAACAGAGATCGTGTACTGTGCCACCGAAGGCAATGCAGAATACATCGCCAGCGACTTGGTAGCTCAGGCCGAGCATGACCCCGAAGCACTGGCCATCTTCGTCACCGCCAGCACTCGTCTTGCAAAATCCGTAATCAAGTCAGTATCGGCCATGGCCGAAGACAACCCAATCGCCAAGCAGTCGCTCGCAGCACGCGGCGTTGTCCTAGTTGCGAAAAGCCGCAAGCAGGCACTCCAGTGGACAAACGAACTCGGCGGAGAGCACGTCAGCGTGCCTGCCGACGATGTGTACGACATCAAGTGCGCGGGCTCGATTTTCCTCGGCGACTACACTGCTCAGTCGATAGGCGACTACGCCAGCGGACCCAATCACACACTGCCCACAGGTAATGTAGCCCGTTATCGCGGCGGATTGAATGTGATCGACTTCGTTCGCATCATTACCATTCAAGAGGCCAACCGCAAGGGGTTGGAGAGAATTGCTCCCACCGTCACGTTGCTGGCCGAAGCAGAAGGCTTGAAAGGCCACGCTGAGAGCGTTCGCGTGAGGTTGAAGAAATGAGCGGCGAACTCCGAGCCCGTCGCGTCGTCGAGACCCTGAAGGAATACCACCCACCTCTGGGCGGACGCGGTGGTTTGCGCCTCGACTTCAACGAGAATGTAGATGGCTGCTCGCCTCGTGTTCTCGAAACCCTGCACTCAATGACCTCCGAGACACTCAATAAATATCCAGAGCGCGAGCCCGGTGAACAGGCCGTAGCGCACAATCTTGGAATCTCCTCTCAGCAAGTGCTTCTGACCAACGGCGTCGACGAGGCAATTCATCTCCTTGCCGAAACCTATCTCGAACCCGGAGACGAGACGCTAATCGCCGTGCCGACGTTCAGCATGTATGAGATTTACGCCCTCGCAACCGGTTCGGTCGTCCGCACCGTACAGTCCGGCGAAGATCTGTCCTTTCCCGCTGCTGAATTGTTACGGGCGATCACGCCGAAGACTCGCCTCATCTGCATCGCCAATCCCAACAATCCTACCGGCGCTATAGCGACTCGCGAACAGCTACTTGCCATCCTGCACGCCGCTCCGCAAGCTGCCGTGCTGATCGATGAAGCCTACATTCATTTCGGAGCAGAGAGTCTGCTCGGTCAACTCGGCTCCATCGAAAATCTATTTGTCAGCCGAACTTTCTCCAAAGCTTATGGACTCGCAGGATTCCGTCTGGGTGCGCTTCTCGGCTCTGCCTCGCAATTGAAAATGCTGCGCCGTGTCGCCTCGCCTTACAACGTAAACGGAATCGCTCTGACCTGCCTCTCTGCCGCACTCGATGACCACGAATACCTGGCAGGCTACATCGCACAAGTTCTCGAAGGCCGAAGCCGACTCGAACGCTTCTATCGTGATCGCAACATTCCCTATTGGCCCTCGCAAGCAAATTTTGTTCTCGCCTACTTCGGAGAATTCCGCACGCCCTTCGTTTCGGAAATGCGCAATCGAGGCATTCTCGTACGCGACCGCAACAGTGATCCCGGATGCGCTGGTTGCGTTCGCATCACGCTCGGCAATCGCCTTCAAACACAGCGCCTTCTGCGCGAACTTCCTGAGGCACTCGCCAGCATCAACTTCGCCCTGCAACCGCGTCCCACCCTCGCCGCCAAGGAGGCACAATGACAAAAGCCGCAAAGACTCTGCCCCGAGGTACCGAACTCGAACGCATCACGACGGAAACTCAGATTGCACTCGCGCTCAACATCGATGGTACTGGAGTCTACAAGGTCGAAACCGGCATTCGCTTCTTCGATCACATGCTGGAGTTGTTCACCCGTCACGGTGGATTCGACTTGGCCTTGGCCTGTCGTGGCGACCTTGATGTCGATCAGCACCACACTGTAGAAGACATCGGCATCGCGCTGGGTGAAGCATTCGACCGCGCTCTAGGCGACAAGAAAGGCATTCTCCGCGCCGGATATTTCCTGATGCCGATGGATGAAACTTTGGGCATTGCCGCCGTCGACCTCAGTGGCCGCGCCGCCTGTGTGGTGGATACCAAAGTTCGCGTGCGCATGGTCGGAGATCTACAAAGCGAATTAGTCTTTGATTTCTTCGAGGGTTTCGCACGCGGAGCACGCGCCAACGTGCACCTCAAGACCATGTATGGCCGCTCCAATCATCACAAGATCGAGGCGCTCTTCAAAGCCTTTGCCCGCGCACTCCGTGCCGCCTGCAGTAAGGATCAACGACTGGCCGAGATGTTACCGTCCACCAAGGGACTTCTCTGATGATTACGCTCATCGATTACAAAGCCGGAAACCTGACCAGCGTTCGAAAAGCTCTAACGTTTCTCGGACAGGAATCCGTAGTCACCGACGACCCCGCACTCGTGCGTGATGCCGAAGCTCTCGTTCTCCCCGGCGTCGGCCATTTCTGTACCACGGAACGTTTGGCATCAAGCGGAGTCCGCGACGCAGTAACCGAAGCGATCGAACGCGGCACGCCATTCCTCGGCATCTGCGTGGGAATGCAGTGGCAATTCGGGGGCTCAACCGAAGCGCCGGGAACAAAAGGCTTGGCGTTGTTCGAGGGTGCATGTGAACGCTTTCACACCGAACTAAAAGTGCCGCACGTTGGATGGAACCAGATTCACCGCACCGCTGCGGGCGAGAACTCTCGTCTTCTCGCCGGAATCCCTGACGATAGCTTCGTCTACTTCACCCACTCCTATCGAGCACCGGTGGTCGAGGGCGTCTCCGCCGTCACAACTTACGGCGAGACTTTCGCCGCTTCGGTCGAACGAGAAAATGTTTTTGGAGTGCAGTTCCATCCGGAAAAATCTGGTGACACGGGCCTGCGCATTCTCAAGAATTTTTGCGACTATGCGGCCGAAAGGAGCGCACGATGAGCACAGGAATCACCAAGCGCATCATTGCCTGTCTTGACGTGACCAACGGCCGCGTCGTCAAGGGAGTGCAGTTCTTAGACCTGATCGATGCCGGAGACCCGGCCGAACTCGCACACCTGCACGCAACCAGTGGCGCAGACGAAATCGTATTGCTCGATATCACGGCGACCAGCGACGCACGCCCCATTCTCATCGATGTCGTCCGGCGCACTGCCCGCAAGCTCTTCGTACCCTTCACCGTGGGTGGCGGAGTTCGCTCACTCGACGACGCCAGTGCGCTCTTCGATGCCGGTGCCGACAAAATCAGCATCAACTCTGCGGCCATCAAGACTCCCCAAATCATCACAGAAATTGCAGAGCGTTTTGGTTCGCAGGCCGTCATCATCGCAATTGATGCCAAACGCAAACCCAATGCAACTATCTCATCCGAAGGCACTGTTCCCGCCGAGGTCTATCTCGCTGGAGGCCGCGTCGCCACTGGTCTCGACGCCGTCGAGTGGGCGCGCGAGGCCGAGTCTCGTGGCGGCGGAGAAATCCTGCTCACCTCGATGGACTGCGATGGAACCCGTACCGGATTCGATTGTCCTTTGACCGCAGCGGTGGCGAAGTCCGTAAACATTCCCGTCATCGCCAGCGGAGGAGCCGGCTCAGGAGATCACTTTGTAGAGGTCTTCAAAGCCGGATGCGCCGATGCCGCACTCGCAGCCTCCATCTTCCACTTCGGCATTCACGACGTACGCCAGTTGAAGGCACAACTCCAAGGCGAAGGCATCCCTGTTCGCCTTCCTTGCTGATTTCATTGCTGCTCATGATCCACTAACACCGACTACTCAGGACGGAAAGAATGCTTATTCCTTCAATTGATCTCATGGGCGGCAAGGTCGTCCAGCTTGTTCAGGGCAAAAAGAAAGCGCTCGAATTCGACGATCTTCAATACTGGATCGACCGTTTTCTCCCTTACCCCATGGTGCAGCTCATCGATCTTGACGCGGCAATGGGTCAGGGCGAAAACACCACTCTCATCCATCACATTTGCCAGCATCTTCCCGTGCAGGTCGGAGGCGGAATCCGTTCAGTTGAGGCCGCGTCGAAGATGCTGCAAGCCGGAGCCAAGAAAGTCATCATCGGTTCGGCCCTGCTGAAGAACGGCGCAGTAGATCTCGATATGGCGCAGTCTCTGGCGCACTACGCCGCACCGGCCCGACTGCTCTTCGCCGTAGATTCGCGCGGCGGCAAGGTCTCCATCAAGGGATGGCAGGAAGGCACCACACTCACACCCGAAGAGATGATGCGGCAGGCCGATGAATTCTGTTCCGGATATCTCTACACCCACATCGATACCGAAGGCACCATGAGTGGCTTCCCCTTCGAAGTCATCGCTGGGCTAAAAGCGGCGACCAAGCGCAAACTGATTGTTGCTGGCGGTATCAAGTCTATGGACGAAGTCACCCGCCTCGATTCCGAGGGTGTGGACGCCGTCGTGGGCATGGCCGTTTACACCGGAGCCCTGAAAGCCTAGCTCTCCGTCTGTTCAGGCCGCTGACGAGCCGTCGGCGGCCTTCCAATTCCGGTTCACACTTCGGAATCGAAAATTCCCATCCTCACCCGCATTCCGGGAATCCAACCCTATTGATAGCAGTTCCGTCGTAGCGGCGTTTGACCGCATTTGGTACCCTTCTCAAATACCTCCGCGCTGGGTCCAAATCTCGCGGAGAATCAGTCATCAAGTCCCGGAGCCATCCCGGGCCAGGAGCAATGTGTCACAGGCTCAAGTCGTTTCACCCGTAGAAGTTAGCCCTGAAGGCCAGTCCAGAGAACGCGTTTTCGATCTTTTCCGCCGCTGGGGATACCTGCAATCAGACCTTGATCCGCTCGGACACTTTCCGCGCATCGACTACTCTGAGCTGAAAATCAGCGGCCCCGACGCGGACCGCGCCCGTGAAATCTACTGCGGCACCTTCGGCGCTGAATTTATGCACATTGCCGACCCTGAGCGCCGCCAGTGGATCATCGATCACCTTGAAGCCGCACCGCCCGAGGTAAACAGAGAAGCTATTCTGAAGAACTTGGTCGAAGCCGACATTTTCGAGCAGATGCTTCAGACGCTGTATATCGGAACCAAGCGATTCTCCCTCGAAGGCAACACGTCTCTGATTCCGCTGATGGAGGAAATTCTCTCCGGTGCCGCCAATTATGGTGCCCAGGAATGTGTCATGGCCATGAGCCATCGCGGACGCCTCACCGCTGTCTGCAACACGGTAGGCCGCGACGCGTCGGACATTTACGGCGGGTTCGAAGATGTAGACCCACGCTCCACCCTCGGTGGCGGAGACGTGAAGTATCACCAGGGCGCAACCGGATATCGCGAATTCAACGGCAAGCGAATCCGTATTCACTTGGTCAGCAATCCCAGCCACCTTGAAGCCGTCGATCCAGTCGCTCTGGGCCGCGTGCGCGCCAAGCAAACCCGGCGCGGTGCCGAGGGCAAACGCCAGACGCTGCCCGTCATCATGCACGGCGACTCAGCCTTTGCCGGACAGGGCATCTGGGCCGAGACCCTCAATATGAGCTATTTGCAGGCTTACGATGTGGGCGGCACCATCAACATCATCGTTAACAACCTGCTCGGATTCACGACCAATCCCGTCGAGTACGCCAGCGGACGCTTCGCCAGCGATCTCGCAAAACGCCTGCCCATCCCGATCTTCCACGTCAACGCAGAAGATCCCGAAGCTGTCGTTCGGGTCGGACGACTGGCGCTCGAATACCGATATCAGTTCGGCTCGGACGTGCTCATAGACTTAATCGGCTACCGCCGCCACGGGCATTCAGAAATCGATGATCCCACGATCACTCAGCCCATTGTGTACGCAAAAATCAAGGCTCACCCGCCTCTCTACGAGATCTATGCAAAGCGGTTGGGAATTGATGTTGCGGCTCAGGTCGCGGAGTCCAAGGAACGTTACCAGCAGGCCAAAGTAGACGCCAAGGCTCTCACAAAGAAGCCGATGCTCTACAAGTTGCCCGAATACTGGCACAGCTTCATTGGCGGCAAGTGGTCTCCCGATCACGAGATCGATACCGGAGTAGCACCGGAAGAACTCACGCGCCTTGGTCAAAAACTAGGAGAGTTTCCTGCTGATTTCCACATCCATCCAAAAGTAGCCACGCTCCTTAAACAGCGTCAGGAAATGGCTGCCGGTAAGCGCCCCATCGATTACGGCATGGCGGAAGCTTTGGCCTTCGCGAGCCTTGTAACCAGTGGAGTTCGTATCCGAATGAGCGGTCAGGACTCCCGTCGCGGAACCTTCAATCATCGCCACTCTTATCTGATCGATATTGAAAACGAGAGCGAGTACATGCCTCTACAGCATCTCTCGCCCGACCAGGCCCCAATCGAAATCTATAACTCAGAGTTGTCGGAAGCCGCCGTTCTGGGCTACGAGTACGGATTCAGCCGCGATTTTCCCGAGGCACTCACGCTCTGGGAAGCTCAGTTCGGTGACTTCGCAAACGGCGCACAGATCGTCATCGATCAGTTCATCAGTGCAGGCGAAGAAAAATGGGGATTGCTATCTGGCTTGGTCCTCCTGCTCCCGCATGGCTACGAGGGACAAGGACCAGAACACTCCAGTGCCCGCATCGAGCGCTATCTGCAATTATGCGCACGCCACAACATGCAGGTCTGCCAGCCGTCGTCAGCAGCGCAGTTCTTCCACCTGCTGCGACGCCAAGCTCTCCGCAATTGGCGTAAGCCGCTGATCTGCTTCACGCCGAAAAGCATGTTGCGTCATCCTGACGCCGCCAGCGACCTCGCGGCCCTCAGCGCTTCGCGTTTCAGTACGATTGTTAAGGACACTCACGTAACGCCATCTGAGGTCACGCGAATCCTGCTCTGTACCGGAAAGATTGGTCATGACCTAGAGGCAGAGCGTAAGCGCTTGCAGAATACCAGCACGGCGATTCTGTTCCTCGACCAGCTCTATCCATTTCCCGAGCACGACATCTTGACCGCTCTGGAACCTTACAAAAACGCGCACGAGTTGGTGTGGGTGCAAGAAGAACCGTCCAACATGGGGGCTCATAGCTTCATCAAGCCGCGCCTTCGTCGCCTATTGGGAGAAAAGCTCCCGGTTCGCTCCATAAAACGCCAAGCCGCAGCGAGCCCCGCAACCGGTTCTGCGAAGGCTCACCAATTGGAGCAACACACCCTCGTCTCATGGGCATTCAATAGCTGATGCAGCAGGATCACCCTTTACCAGCCGCTCGTTCTCGCGAGCGGCTTTTTCTCACCTTGTTCCAGGTCACTTCCCGCGAATTTCGCTATCTTTTGAAAGGGACGCAATTCTGTTTTACTATCAGTACGCTCGCGGGAGCATTTCGGGGAGGAAATTCAATGGTGAACGACACCATCACGCAGGGTTTGCGGCCATACTTGATCGGCGAAAAGATCCGTGCCCTGAGACTCAAAAAGAGCATGGGCCTGGTCGAACTTGGTAAACATACCAGCTTGTCCGCTGCCTTGCTCTCAAAAATAGAGCGAGGCAAACTCATTCCCACTCTCCCTACACTGCTGCGTATAGCAATGGTATTCAGCGTGGGCTTGGAATTCTTCTTTGACAATAACCGCAATCGACACTTGGTCGAGGTTATCCGCAAAGTAGAGCGCAAACGATTCCCCGAACACCCCGGATCTGACGCGAGTTCCTACTGGTTTGAAAGCCTCGACTTCAAAGCGAGCGAGCGCAAAATGAACTCCTTCTATGCCGAGTTCGTTTTGACGCCACCCGAGAAGTTGAAGCCTCATCAGCATGCCGGAATCGAAGTACTCTTTGTCATCGACGGCGCTCTGACTCTGAAAATCGGCGGAGAAGACTACGAACTCGGTTCTGGCGATGCCATCTACTTTGATAGTTCCATGCCCCACTACTACCTACGCACGAACATCGACGGCGAATGCAAAGCACTTGTGATCACCGCAGGTTAAATTATGGGACATGTTAAGCTCTGGTCCGGATCGGGAAGCCAAGAAAATGCATTGCGCAGCTTGCGAACGGCAAGAGATTATTCAGGGCGGTACACTGAAACTGCCAACTGATCGGACCCGCAATGCAGTTCCACTTTCTGCCGACAGATCTCGTTCAGATCTCCATTCCCGCTCCGCAGAACTCCCCTGCATGCGACATATTGCTTCGCGGTAGTATCGCTGCTGCGACTGAAAATACCTTGAGCATAGTTCTTCGGAATCCAGGAAAACAGAGCTCCGATTTCTTCCGAACATCAACCCGTTGCGTCGTTCGCAAGAGCACTCCCTTCGGAGTACTGGAATTCGACGCCACTGGTCAGCTAAACCACATAGAGAAGAACCTGATACTCACTGTGACGCTCCTTGCGCCCCCCCGCAATGTCCAGCGTCGCGCAGCCTGCCGCATAGAGTTGCGCTCAGAAGTGCGCTACTGTGATTTGGCATTGGCCTCCAACGATCATCACTGGAAGGTCGCTGAGTTGTGCGACGTCTCATTGGGCGGGCTCTCTCTTGCAGTAGAAAATGACGAGTTGCAAATTGGCCAAAGTCTGCAGATTGAGTTCTCTCTGAACGAGACACTCTTTTCTGTACCGGCCGTCTTACGGCGCACCGAAGCACAGCTTGACAGCAACGCCCTTCTCTGCGGTTTCGAATACCTCGAGCTCGACCACAAGCAGCAGAACCGCCTAGCCAAAGCCATCACTCAGCTTCAGCTCAAAATTATTAGTTCACGGGTCAAGGTTGACCAGAGCCTCTGACAGAACATCATCACTCAGGGCAAACGCATCTTCTTAGCTATATGCGGGAAAAGCTGTGAGCATGTGAGATAAGGGGATGGAAAGTCCCCTGCGACACTTTGCCGAACTGACCGACCCTCGTGTGGAACGCACGAAGGAGCATTTACTGCAAGAGATTCTGTTCATCACCATCGCAGCGGTGGTGTGCGGTGCGGAAACCTGGAACGACATTGAGTTTTACGGTAAGACGAAACGACCTTGGCTCGAGACCTTTCTCACCCTTCCCGGCGGCATTCCTTCGCATGACACGTTCAATCGAGTGTTTTCGGCTCTCGATCCGGAAGAGTTGGAGGCCTGTTTTATGGCGTGGGTGCGCGATGTCGCACAGTTGAGCGAGGGGGAAGTCGTCAGTATCGATGGCAAGGCGATTCGCGGCAGGCGGGCAAAAAGGCCATGGTGCACATGGTGAGCGCCTGGGCCAACGCCAATAACCTCGTGCTGGCACAGCGCAAGGTTACAGATAAGAGTAACGAGATCACGGCCATTCCCAAGCTGTTGCAGGTCTTGGAACTGACCGGTTGTATCGTGACTATCGATGCCATGGGCTGTCAGAAGACGATCGCACGTAAGGTCACCGACAAGGGCGCAAGCTATATTTTTGGCCTCAAGGAGAACCAAAGCGAGCTATTGGAAAACGTGCGCGATTCGTTCCGATTGCTACCCTCGAAATCGGTCTCGCGACAGATTGACAGCGGGCACGGGCGCGTGGAGACGCGCGTGTGTGCCGTAATCGAGGATTTGTCGATGGTGGAAAAAGCCAGCCAATGGACTGCCCTACGAAGCTTGGTGCGTGTGCAGAGCGAGCGGTACATGAAAGCAAGCGGCGGCGTGGAATATGAAACTCGCTACTATATCAGCAGCCTTGCGGCGGATGCGGAACTGTTGAACCGCTCGATTCGCCAGCACAGGGGCGTCGAAAACTCATTGCATTGGGTGCTGGACGTGGCATTCCACGAAGACCAAAGCCGCAAGCGTGCAGGAAACGCCGCACAGGCCTTCTCCCTGATCAACCGCATTGCACTCAACTTGCTCAAAAACGACAAGATAACCAAGCTCGGCGTTCGCGGAAAACGCCTCGCCGCAGGATGGGACAACAACTACCTCATCAATCTGCTCCGGAACTAAGATGCGTTTGCCCTGCATCATCACTCCGCCCACGTGGAATTCGCGGGGCAGTGTAGTAACATAATGCTTGTCAAGCAACTGACGCCCGAAAGGGCCTGTAGCTCAACGGTCAGAGCAGAGGACTCATAATGTAAATCGTTGGCTTGCAAAGGGTTGCCACGATTTGTCAGAGGTTGCCAGACCACGATATTGACGCGCACGCCCGACAGTTTATTCTGCCGGGCGTTGCCATCTTTTGCCACCCATCGCCAAACGAACTGACACCAGAACTGACACCGGAATAGGGGGGCGGAAGGTCAACTTGAGAGGCCGGGGGGGGAGTCCCGGTG
>Ga0224527_1000354_pt1 | contig 31739 bp, 20 predicted proteins | sample CBST0metaG_FD_179882 | JGI IMG/M metagenome (GOLD analysis project Ga0224527, IMG submission 179882) | Peat soil microbial communities from Stordalen Mire, Sweden - C.B.S.T0 | ecosystem: Environmental > Terrestrial > Soil > Wetlands > Peat | place: Sweden: Norrbotten County, Stordalen Mire... | reverse complement strand
ACTGTACATCGCCGTCTGCAACTGATCTTCTCCACGCATGCTTCTTGTTTAATACATAGTTACCCAAGATGCTGTGATCCACATCTGCCTTCAAAGAGTTTTTCCGCAGCCTCTCAAGTCGTGCCCTTTCAAAACTCGACTTTCATCAGTGTTGAGACGGCCCGTCGTACACGCACCACTGCTAAGACGGCTCGTTGTACACGCCGATTTCGGCGATGTGGGGAGTGTCCTGGCTCGCTTCGAAGATCAGGCGAACCCGCTCGGCCGAAGCGCGCGTGACCTTGCGGATCGTCACCGGCTCGGGCGTGCCGCCCTCGGCAATGGTCGACCAGCCGGCGCCATCCCACCGTTGAAATTTGTAGCTCTTGATGCGGCTCTCCTTGTAGTCTTCCATGCGGCCAACCGGCTCCACCAGGGAGACTACGTTGAAGGACTGTTGTTTGCCGAGATTCACTTCCAGCCAGCCTGATGTCAGCCCAGAGTCCGGGTACCAGGTCGACCGAAAATCTCCGTCATTCGCCAGGTCCGGTCCCACCGTGTCAGGATAAGAGTTCGCCTTGATCGGCTTGCCGGTGGCAAGATTCGGAGTGGTGATGACGACGTGTTCGCCGATCTTTTCCGCGGGGCCGGGATGCTGCCAGCGTTTGCCAATCTCCGCGAGGCGCGCGACCACATTTGCGGACATGCGCCCCTGGCGATTGGGCGGCGCGTTGAGAATCAGGCTGCAGTGCCTGCGATTGAGGGGGACGAGCCACTCATCGATCACCGTCGCGGCAGGCTTGAGGTTGCCGTTCTCGTCCTGCTGCTTCCAGAACCAGCCGTCGGTCAACGTGACGCATGAGAAGGCGGGCACATCGCTCTCATGAGGAACCTTTTGTCCCGCGTTCTGTTCGAAGGCTTTCAAGTCGGAGTAGTAGAGGCCTCCGGAGGGAAACTGGCTGGCGTTCAAGTCCGAAACCAGGCAGTTGGGCTGCATGGATTTGATGTGTTCGTAGATCTCAGAGAATGGCACCTCGTCGTACGTGATGCGGCTCCACGGGGCATCCCAGCCGTCGATGATGAGCGCGTCGATTTCTCCGTAGTGCGTGAACAACTCGGTTAGTTGATCCTTGATGAGCTGAATCTTCTCGCGCGTGATGTTGAAGTGGCGAATGTCGTCGCGCTTGTCCAGGATGGAGTAATAGAGGGCAACGCGGAGACCGGCCTTGCGAAACGAGTCGACATAGGAGCGGACGACGTCGATGTTGTGACCGGACTGGCGAACGCTTGTCGCTTTGGTGGCCGTCGGCCAGATGCAAAATCCGTCATGGTGCTTGGTGGTCAGGCAGCCCCACGTCATGTTGGCGGACTTGGCCGCCGCAGCCCACTGATCGGTGTCAAGGGCGGTCGGGTTGAACAGGCTTGCTGGCGATGTGGGATCACCCCATTCGAGATCCTGGAATGTTGCCATATTGAAATGGACAAACATGCCGAAGCGCAGGTCGAGGAACTTCTGTTGCAGTTCGAGCAGTGGTTTCTCGCGCCGAATGGACGCCGCAATATCATTGGGTGCGGCATGCAGTTTGGTTGTTGGCATCATCGCCAAAGTTGCGGTTCCGGCCATCAGTCGGCAAAAATCCCGTCTCGTTTTCATCCCAGTCTTTCTTGACACACCACGATGCGTGATCTGCCTTTGATTTACCCCGCTGCAATTCAGAGCGCTGATGTGTGCAGCGGATATCTGTCAGACTAATCCATTTTCAACTGGGGGCGTGTCTGGGCTCGGACTGAGGCGCGCCGAACTGCCGCTCTACCCATCAAATGCCTGACTTGCCCACTGGCAGCCAGCCGTGTTTGACTGGTGGCCGAAGGCAGGCCGACAGAATGAGTTACATTCTTGCACTGGACCAGGGAACGACCAGTTCTCGCGCAATTCTGTTTGACCAGGCGGGCGCCATTGCTGCCGTGGCGCAGCATGAGTTTGAGCAGTTTTACCCGCAGCCGGGCTGGGTGGAGCACGACCCGATGCAGATCCTGACCAGCCAGCTCTCCTGCGCGGTGGAGGCGCTGGGCAAGGTGGGCGCGCGGCCCAGGGACGTGGCCGCAATCGGCATTACCAACCAGCGCGAGACGGTGATTGTGTGGGAGCGGGAGACGGGCAGGCCAATTCATCCGGCCATCGTGTGGCAGGATCGCCGGACGGCTGCGGAGTGCACCCGCTTGGAGGAGAGCGGGGTTGGGGACGATGTTTCCGACCGTACCGGCCTGGTGCTGGACCCCTATTTTTCAGCCACCAAGCTGGGCTGGATTCTGGACCACGTGGAAGGCGCGCGGGCGCGGGCGGAGCGCGGCGAACTGGCCTTCGGCACGGTCGACAGTTGGCTCATCTGGCACCTGACCAGCGGCACGCGGCATGTGACCGACATGACCAACGCTTCCCGGACGCTGCTCTTCAACATTGTGAAGGGCGAGTGGGATGCGGAGCTGCTGCGCATCTTCAATATCCCGGCCAGTCTGCTACCGGAGGTGGTCTGGTCCAGCGAAAGAGTGGGCGAAGTGACGACCACGCTGGGCCTGGGCGGCATCGAGATTGCGGGCATCGCCGGCGACCAGCAGGCTGCGCTCTTCGGGCAGTTGTGCTGGAGCGCGGGCGAGGCCAAAAACACGTACGGGACGGGCTGTTTCCTGCTGCAAAATATCGGGACAAAATTTGTGCGCTCGAAGCACAGGCTGATTACTACCCTCGCGGCTAGCGCCAATAAACGCCTGGAATATGCGTTTGAGGGCAGCATCTTTATCGGCGGGGCGGTGGTCCAATGGCTGCGCGACAACCTGAAACTGATTGGCTCGTCGGCCGAGGTGGAGCAACTGGCGGCCGGCGTGCCCGACTCGGGCGGAGTGGTGCTGGTGCCGGCGTTTGTGGGCCTGGGCGCGCCGCACTGGGACCCTCATGCAAGCGGCCTGCTGATCGGCCTGGGCCGCGGCACGACGCCGGGACACATCGCGCGGGCGGCGCTGGAGAGCATCGCCTTCCAGGTGGCCGATGTGCTGGAGGCTGTGGAGAGCGAGACCACGCCGCTGGCTGCCTTGCGCGTGGATGGCGGCGCGGCGGTGAACAATCTGCTGATGCAGTTCCAGGCCGATGTGCTGGGCGTGCCGGTGGTGCGTCCGCAGGTGACGGAGACGACGGCCATGGGCGCGGCTTACCTGGCCGGCCTGGCAACTGGTTTCTGGGCCAATCCTGAAGATTTGCGGGCCAGGCTGCAGGGCGATGTGCGCTTTGAGCCGAAGATGGCGGCCTCGGAACGTGCCAAGCGGCGCGGACAGTGGCAGCGCGCGGTGGAAAGGGCCAAGAGCTGGAACGAACATTGATCCGGCCCTTGAAAAGTGTTGTACCTTCCCACCCATTTCGCGATAAGGCCTGCGAAATGGACGGGGCACGGTGCTTCTAGTTGGGGCCGGATCCGTAAGAAAGGAAGCGAACGATGCGCAGGGAAACGATGGTGCGTGCTCTTCGGGAGAGGGCCCAGCAGAACATCCCGTGGGACATCGTGGTGGTGGGCGGTGGGGCCACCGGCGTGGGCGTGGCCGTGGATGCGGCGGCGCGGGGCCTGAGCGTGGCGCTGCTGGAGGCGCACGACTTCGGTAAGGGCACCAGCAGCCGCTCCACCAAGCTGGTGCACGGCGGGGTGAGATATCTCGAACAGGGCAATATTCCGCTGGTGATGTCGGCCCTGAAAGAGCGCGGCCTGATGCGGCAGAATGCGCCCCACCTGGTGCATGATCTGGCTTTTATCGTGCCCAATTATTCGTGGTGGGAGGCGCCGTTCTACGGCATCGGCCTCAAGCTTTATGACCTGCTGGCCGGCAAATACGGCTTTGGCGCGTCGAAGCTGCTTTCGAAGGAAGAGACGCTGGAGCGGCTTCCGGCTCTCGAACCGGAGGAGTTGCGCGGCGGGGTGGTCTATTTCGACGGACAGTTTGACGACGCGCGGTTGCTCATCCACCTGGCCATGACAGCCGCCGACCATGGGGCGACGCTGGTGAATTACTGCCCGGTGACCGGCCTCCAGCGCGACGCGGACGGCTATGTCAACGGCGTGACGGCGCGCGACGATGAGACCGGCGAGACGTTTGAGATTGCGGCGCGGATGGTGGTGAATGCGACGGGAGTTTTCACGGATTCCATTCGCCGGATGGCCGACCCGGCAGCCGAGCAGTTCGTCGTCACGAGCCAGGGAATTCACCTGGTCTTCGACCGATCGTTTTTGAAGGGCGACACGGCGCTGATGGTTCCCAAGACCAGCGATGGCCGCGTGCTGTTCATCATTCCGTGGCACGGGCACGCCGTGGCCGGAACCACCGACACGCCGGTGGATGCGCCGAGCCTGGAACCCCGGCCGCTCGAAGAGGAGATCGAATTTGTGCTGGAGACGGCGTCGCGTTTCCTGGTTCGTCCGCCCACGCGCAAGGATGTGCTGGCTGTTTTTGTGGGGCTGCGCCCGCTGGTCAAGGGCGAGGGCAAGACCTCAGCGCTCTCCAGGGATCACGTCATCCATGTGGACACGTCGGGCCTGCTGACTATCACTGGTGGCAAGTGGACCACCTACCGGCACATGGCAGAGGACACTGTGGACCACGCCATTACGCTGGGCAAACTGACAGATGCCGAATGCACGACAAAGAACCTGCACATTCACGGCTACGTTGAGGACTCCGCAGCGCTGGGCAGCCTGGAAGTGTATGGCTCTGACGCCTCCGCCATCCGCACGCTGGCGGAGGACCCGGCGCTGGCTGTGCAGCTTGATCCGGCGCTGCCGTATATCGCAGCGGAAGTAATCTGGGCGGCACGAGCGGAGATGGCGCGGACTGTGGAAGACGTGCTGACCCGGCACACACGCGCGCTGTTTCTGAATGCCGAAGCAGCGATCGCCATGGCTGAGCGGGTGGCCTGGCTGCTGGCGGCCGAGTTAGGCCGGGACGAAGCGTGGGTTGCGGCGCAGGTGGGTGAGTTTCGCGCTCTGGCGCAGCAGTACCGCGTGGTGTAAAAAGAAAGGACCAGAGCGTGTTTCAAAAATGCATCAGCGGACATGGTTGCCGATTCCTCAGGGGCTAAAGCCCTTTTTTCTCGCAGCGTTTTCGGCACGACTGAAGTCGCGCCCTGACACAGAGCGGCTTTTTGAAACAAGTTCTCGAGCGGCAGGAAGCGACGGAGGTTGGGATGGCGGCAGCGGCGTGCAGTCATGTTGCGGAGCACCTGAAGAAGGTGAAGCCGCAGAGCAAGGGTTGTGAGGAGTGCCTCAAGAGCGGCGACAAGTGGGTCCACCTGCGCATGTGCCTGGAGTGCGGCCACGTGGGCTGCTGCGACTCATCAAAGAACCAACATGCGAAGGCGCACTTTCATGCGACGAAGCACCCGCTGATCCAATCCGCCGAGCGCGGTGAAGACTGGCGCTGGTGCTATGTGGATGAGGTGTATCTGTAGGTCGGGCTTGACCTGCCCTCTCGGTCTAATCGAATGTTTGTTGGGAGCATCGTAATAGCGAGCTATTTGCGCAGCCCTGAAAGGTGGAGCAGTTCTTCCGCCGCAATCCGAAGTCCGTCACGGATCCGGTCGATGTCATTTCGGCACGCATTGAATCGCCGGTTGTGGGCCGAGAGGTCTCCGAGTTGCTTAAAGTCTTTTAGCCCTTTTGCTGCATTGCGGCCCAGGCTGATGCTGGAGTCTCTTTCCAAGAAAGTGATGAGCCCGTTGAGCATCAGGAAGTGGTCATCGGAGCCCTTGATCTCCTTTGCCCTCCCCAGCCTCTCGTATGTTTCGATTATCAGCGTTTCGAGGAGACGCCGACACATGACAGCGCTGCAATCCCACAACTCCGCGTCGTAGCCCCTGTTAATCTGATCGACTACCCGTTCTATATACGTCCGACTACCAGAAAATAGACCCGAGGGCAGGACAGAATCAGATGCAGCGGGCACCCTCGGTACCAGGGCGAATGCGTATCTTGAATCGAGTTCGCGTCGCGTTCGCGGATGCAGGCGCCACTCTTCCTTCCCTGCTCTAACCGTACCGCGATGCTCCTTAAGCGACACAGCCAACCGCGAGACATTCTGCTTGGCCTGTCCGGCGAACTCCAAACTGGCGCAGATCGCCGCTGCGTCCAGCCCTTTAGTAGGGTCCTCGCGGCCTTCCCACCAGAGCAATGCGACTGCGCGCTCAATCATCTTGAGGTCTTCGTCTTCGATGCGCTCTAGGAACTCAGTGGAAGTCATCTGGCAGACTTACGGCCACTAGGAACTGGCCGCCTCCTTCCAAGTTTTCCATTCCTTTATGCAAAAGCACTTCATGAGCCCACCGGCCTTGGATATCTCGGCCGGGTTAAGAACAAATTGGCCACCCGATCGTATCTGTAGCCAAGTAGCGTTCCGAATTGAACGGCTTGCATTGGGGTCAAAGAGGTTGATGGTGTTTAGCACCGCTTGTGCCTGAGCTTGAGTAGGATTTCCGAGCCCCGCAACTTGAAACCAGAGCGCAAGCGTAGTCGCTGCAGCAACAATCGGCGCAACGGCGCCCGGTCCACGCTGAGGAAGTTGCTTCTTCATTTCCTCCCAGCAGTGGGGATTCAAGAGTATATGCGGTGCCTCAATGGTGGGCGAGCAACCACCTTCGACAAGAGCGCGGTCAATCCCTAGTTGTCGCGCGAGCTGATCGAGAGGTGTACTCACGGGCGCTGCCTCGACAACAGCCTTACTCTGATCCGGATTCGTTGGCGGCATGGTCTCGCCAGAGATGTTTGGGGGCGGGTCGATTCCGAAGTTCGGCATCCCGCTGTTTATTGCAGTGAGTACCTTCTGCCAGAGAATTGCATCCTCAATCTCCGCCACCACAACTTCGTTTGCCTTGAGGATGACCGTCAGAGCTGCCTTGACTGATGTCATTTGGCCTCCACGCATGACCTATCAAAAGTCTTGCATAAGACTTTTCTTGTGTCAATACAAGAAGGGAAACGTGACCGAGGCTCTGTCTAGTCTAAGAGACAGTTAATTCCGAATAAATGTAATCGAATCAAAAACATGACGAACGAGGGCCGCGATCTTATCCGCCTTCATTCCGTCCCTGCCAGTGCACCTAGCCTCTTTCCTCTCGGCAAGCGGTCGCCCAGAACTCAAGATTTCGGGTGCCAAGAATATCTGAGAGGGAATCTTTGGAGACGCTGCTGAGATTTGCTTTATTGGGTGCGCGGAGACACGCGACGTTAGTCGCAATGAAGCAAAAAGGTGGTGTGGCGCCAGCCGGCGAAGCCTAGCGCCCGTGGACTCCTACGCCAACTCCACCTCAATCTTCTTCGCTTCCGCATCCAGCTTCACGATCTTGAAGCTGCGAATCTGGCCTTCGGCTAATGCCTCAGGCTTCGCGGAAGCGGCTGGCGAATTGCCTTTCCAGCGATCCTTCAGCATGGACGAGAGACTGGACAGATCAACAGCGGGCTTGGCGTTTGGCGCGGCTGCGGCGGCCTTGGCGACCGGCGCGGCGGAAGCATTGCAGATGGCGCGGATGCCTTCGCCCAACTCTACCTGGACAAAAGTGTCTGTCGCTTCAACCACGCGGCCGGAGACTTCGTCGCCCACCTTGTGCTCGGCGATGTACTCGTCGATATCAGTGGGGATGAGCTGTTTCATGCTGAGCTTGATCTGGCGCTTCTCTGTGTCGATGGCCAGAACCTGAGCTTTGACAATCTGCCCGGCGCGCAGCATCTCCGAGGGATGGTCGAGGCGCTTCTCGGCGGTGATCTCGCTGATGTGGACCAGGCCTTCAATGCCCTCGGCAAGCTGCACAAATGCGCCGAAGTTCATCAGCTTGGTAACCGGGCCCTCAATCTGCGAGCCGACGGGGAAGTTGCGGCCGACTTCGGCCCAGGGGTCGGTGAGGGTCTGCTTCAGGCCGAGCGAGATGCGGCGCTCCTCGGGCTTGATGCCCAGGATGATGGCGTCCACGCGGTCGCCCTCTTTGAGCATGTCGGAGGGGTGACGCAGCTTTTTGCCATAGGACATCTCGGAAATATGAATCAGGCCTTCGACGCCGGGCTCGATTTCGACGAATGCGCCGAAGTCGGCCAGGCGGGTGACGGTGCCGGTGATGCGCTGGCCGGCAGTGAGCCGGTCGGGGGCGGTCAGCCAGGGCTCCGGTTGGAGCTGCTTGAGGCCGAGCGAAATCTTCTTGGATTCCGGATCGATCTTGAGGATCTTGACCTGAATTTCCTGGCCGGCGGTGAGCACGTCTTCCGGCTTGGCGACGCGGCTGTGGGCCATGTCGCTGATATGCAGCAGACCGTCCACGCCGCCAATGTCGATAAACGCGCCGTAGGGGACCAGCGTGCGGACCGTGCCGGTAACCGTGTCGCCTTCCTTCATGGAGTCGCGCTGGGCTTGCGAAGCGGCGCGGGCCTGCTCCTCGAGAACGACGCGGCGATCGACCACCACGTCTTCATCGGTGACGTCGAGCTTGGTGATGCGGCAGGTAATCTCCGTGCCGACCAGCTTTTCGAGCTCGGCCGCGTCCCGGGTGCCGCTGCGGCTGGCGGGCATAAAGGCGCGCACGCCTACATCCACCGAGAGGCCGCCCTTGATGACCGCTGTGACCGTGCCGACGACGGCTGTCTTATCGGCGAACGCTGCTTCGAGAGACGACCAGTCGCGGGGCTGAGCCACCTTGAAGCGCGAAAGCTCGTAGTAGTGCTCCTCGTTGCGCCCTTTGACCGAGACCGGGAACGTGTCGCCGGGCTTGACCTCTTCGGCGTTCTTGTCGAAGGCCGAACGGGGCAGCACACCCTCCGTCTTGTAGCCGATGTCGAGGAAGACCTGATCGGCGGAAAGCGAGATGACGGTCCCCTGCAACTGCTTGGCGCCCGGCTCGGACTTGTGCGTGTGCGTGCGCTCGAAAGCGGAGAGCAGATCGGCGAACGACTCGGCCGGCTCTTCGGGCTCCGGCTCGGGGATCGGCCCGGGCGCTGGCGCGGCTACCGGCTTGGGCGCGGGTACAGCCGCCGCAACGGGCTCTGGAACAGGCGTAGGCGCGGGGGCAGCGGCGACAGGTTCGGCGGCTGGCTCAGGAGTGCTTTCGGGGGCGGGGAGGGATACTTCGAGGTTGTCGTTTGTCATGACGGTTTACCCATCTATTCTCCCATGATTTGCTGACGGGTGCCGTGCGGGACGTTGGGAGCGGTCGTGGGCGAGCCGCCGGTGGACACCGGTTCGGGCTGGGAGAGAGAATGGCCTGCGCGCGAAAGGGGAACCGGTGAAGCAGTTTTCGATGACCAGGCGGGAGTTTGTGCGGTTGGGTGCAGGCGCCGTTGCGGCGGTGAACGCGACGCTGCTGGCGCCGGCCGCGCTCGGTGCCGAAAGCGGGCCGAGGATTCGCTTCGCGATTGTGGGCACCGGAATTCGCGGATGCGACTTGCTGCGCTCGGCGCAGAAGGTTCCCGCCGGCGTGTGCGTGGGTGCGGCGGACCTCTATGAAACGCGGCACCAGGCGGCCAAAGAGGCGTGGGGCGGCGAGATAGCCACCACGCGAGATTATCGGACGCTGCTGGACCGCAAGGACGTGGACGCCGTGCTGGTTGCCACGTCGGACCATCTTCACCGTCGCGTGGTGCTCGATGCCGTTGCGGCGGGCAAGGACGTTTACTGCGAGAAGCCGATGTCGCATAACGTGGCCGATGGCTTGGCCATGGTGGAGGCGGTCCAGACGGGCAAGCGCATCTTCCAGGCGGGAAGCCAGAGAGTGAGTTCGATTCTGTACGCCAAGGCGCGGGAGATTTACCAGTCGGGCCGGTTGGGCGACGTGCACTCGATCGACGCCAAATGGAATCGCAACTCGCCGGGCGGCGCGTGGATTTATCCCGTTCCGGCCGACGCCAGCCCGCAGACGGTGGATTGGGCGAGCTTTCTGCGCGATGCGCCCGAGCGGCCGTTCGACCCTGTACGGTTCTTCCGCTGGCGCCTGTTTCGCGACTACGGTTCAGGACTGGGCGGCGATTTGTTTGTCCATCTGCTATCGGGCATTCAGTTCATCACCGGGATCAACAGCCCTGCCATTCGGGCTTATTCAAGCGGCGGGCTCTACCACTACAAGGATGGGCGCGAGTTCCCCGACCAGCTTGAGACGGTTTACGACTATCCGGAGATGCAGGTGCATCTGCACTGCAATCAGAACAACAACGATGGCGACGAGGGCATCGCGTTCTACGGGTCGAAGGGAACCTTGCTGGTGACGGGCAAGACAGTTACCTTTACGCCGCAGGACATTGCGCCGCGCTTTGAAAGTTACGGTTGGGGCGGAATGACCGCGGCCCAGCGTCAACAGGGGGCCGACCAGTTCCGCGCAGCTCACCCGGCTCCGCCGCCGGCGCTCGATGAAGCCGAGAGTTACACGGTGCCGCAAGGCTACGACGACACTGCCGACCATCTGGCGAACTTTTTCCGCGCCGTCCATTCACGGGAGCATGTGATGGAGGACGAGGTTTTTGGCAACCACGCGGCCATCGGCTGCCACCTGGCCAACTATTCTTACTTTCGTCGCGCGGTGGCGACGTGGGATGCGGCGACGAAGACGATCAAGGGGTGAGCAGCGGCTTTTTCAGGAGAGTATGAAGTATCAGCTCGTAGTTCAATTTCAGGCATCGTCACCAGACGACTTCGACGAACTCATCGCCTTCGAGGAGTCTCTTCAGGACAGAATGGGTGAGTCGGCGTTGGTAGACGGGCACGATTTCGGTTCGGGGGAGCACAACATCTTCGTCCTGACAGATCATCCCGCCACGTCCTTTGAACATGTGCAAGAAGTCGCCCAGAAGATTCATCCGAAACAGAGAATGAGGGTTGCCTATCGTGGAGTGACGGCAGACGAGTTCCACATCCTATGGCCTCCAAATCTCAGGGAGTTCAAAATCGCTTAGCGGCAGGCGAGCGCATAAGGTTTTAGGACAAGCGGCTGGGAAATCGATTCGAGCAACTAAGGAGAACAACAACGTGAGCAAATCCTCGCGCAGAACATTTTTGAAGACCACGGCTGCGGTTGCAGCCTTTGCCGGTACCGGTCGACTGGTTGCCAAGCCGCTTGGCCGCCCCATCGGCTTGCAACTTTACAGTGTGCGCGACCTGCTGCCCAAGGACTTTGACGGGACGCTGGCCAAAGTGCGCGCGGCGGGCTACACGGAAGTCGAGGCGGCTGGATACTACGACCGGACCGCGGCCGAATTTCGCCACGCCATGGATCAGGCCGGGCTGCGCTGCGTCAGCACGCATCACCCGCTGGGAGTGCTGCGTCCGCAGCTCGATGCGCTGATCGAATATGGCCATGCGCTGGGGCTGGACTACATCGTCTGTTCTTCGTCGGTGCGGCGCGATCCGGCGGCCAAAGGACCGCTGACGCTGGACGACTGGCGCTGGGTGGCGGGCGAGTTCAACCGCATCGGTGAAAAGGTGAAAGCCGCGGGCATGACCTTTGGTTATCACAACCACATACCGGAGTTTGGGGTAGAGGGCGGCGTGATTTTCTACGACGAGCTGCTGCGCCTCACTAACCCCAAGCTGGTGGTTTTTGAGATGGACTGCGGATGGGTTTCCGCCACTGGGCGCAATCCGGTTGAATATTTGAGCAAGACGCCGGAGCGCTTCCCACTGCTGCACGTGAAAGACATGACGCGTGGAACGACGGGCGGATTCCACTCCACCGTCATGGGCCGCGGCGTGGTGGATTACCGGCCGATCTTCCGCGCGGCTACGGGGCTGAAGCACTACTTCATCGAGCAGGAGGAGTTCGACATGGACACGATCGAAGCTCTCCGGCTGGACGCCGAATATATGGGCAAGCTGGAGCTGTGAACGCTTCGCAAGTCGCGAACCCTCCAGGCACGGCCCCGCATTGGATACACTGATTACGACATGGAATCACGCTCTGGGAACGAGATACGCGAAGCTTTTCTGCGCTTTTTTGAGTCGAAGGGGCACCGCCGTGTGCATTCTTCCTCGCTGGTGCCTGCCAACGACCCGACGCTGCTGTTTACCAACGCCGGGATGAACCAGTTCAAGGACCTTTTTCTGGGAGCCGAGCGCCGGGACTATTCCCGCGCGACGACTTCGCAGAAGTGCGTCCGCGCAGGCGGCAAGCACAACGACCTTGAAAATGTTGGCTTTACGCGCCGCCACCACACGTTCTTCGAGATGCTGGGCAACTTCAGCTTTGGCGACTATTTCAAGCGCGAAGCCATCGCCTTTGCCTGGGAACTGATCACCGGCAAGGCCGAGAATGGCTGCTTCGAGATTCCCACGGACAAGCTCTATGTGACGATCTTCGAGGGCTCCGACGGGGTTCCCCGCGACACCGAGGCCGAGAATTTCTGGATCGAGGCCGGCGTTCCCAAGGCGCGCATCAAGGAATATGGCGCGAAGGACAACTTCTGGCAGATGGGCGAAACCGGCCCCTGCGGCCCCTGCTCGGAGATTTTTTACGACATGGGCATGGAAGCGGCCGAGACGCCGGGCGTGGACAAGCCGTTTGGCGAAGACGAAGCCCGCTACGTCGAGATTTGGAATCTCGTCTTCATGCAGTTTGACCGCTCGGCGGTTGTGGACCCCGCGACGAAGGCCACGACGTACAAACTCGCCCCGCTGCCCAAGCCGTCGATCGACACCGGCATGGGGCTGGAGCGCGTGGCTGCGGTGCTGCAAGGCAAAGTCAGTAACTTTGAGACAGATTTGTTCACGCCGCTGATTGAGAGAGCAGCGGAGTTGACGGGTTTGCGGGTCAGCGAGTCAGCAGGTCAGCAAGTTAGCGAGTTGGCGGGCCTGGTGGGCAACGCCAGCCTCAGAATCATCGCGGACCACGCCCGTGCAGCCACCTTCCTCATCAACGACGGCGTGATTCCTGCCAACGAGGGTCGCGGCTACGTGCTGCGCAAGATTCTTCGCCGGGGGATTCGGCATGGAAGGCTGTTGGGACAGGAGCAGCCATTTTTGTATGAAATGGTCTATGCCGTCCGCGATTTGATGCAAGGCGCCTATCCCGAACTGGCCGATTCTGCCGCCCGCGTGGCCAAGGTCGTCGAAGCTGAGGAGAAGCAGTTCGATCGCGTGCTGAAGATCGGACTATCAAAGCTCAACGAATCGCTTGAGGTAGCGATGGGAATTGCTATCGGTAGCTTTGAAGGGCTTCAACCCGACTGTTTGAAACAACTATGCTTCCATGCGAGACAGAGCGGCCCTTTGAATGACTGGTATGAAAAACTATCGTTCTCTGACAAGTATCGGACGCTGCTGAAATCTGGATATATATCGACTGTTCCCGAGAACAAGCGCCATTTATGCAGTGCAGTCCTAGATGGTGCAATCGCTTTCCACTTATACGAAACATTTGGTCTCCCAAAGGATTTCATTCAGGATGCTGCTCACGATGCAGGCGTGAAGTTCGACGAATCCGGCTTTGAAGCCGCACGCGGCGAAGAGCAAGCACGCGCACGCGCGTCGTGGAAAGGTGGCAGCCAGAAATCCGCCAGCCCGGCGTATCGCGAATTGCCGAAAACTGATTTTCTGGGCTACAAACAACTCACCGCCCCCGGCGCGGAAGTGCTGGCCATCGTGAAGGACGGCGTGGGCGTTCCGGCCGCTGCCGCTGGCGACGTGGTCGACGTTGTCCTCGACCAGACCAGCTTTTATGGCGACTCCGGTGGGCAGACGGGTGATACGGGCTGGTTCACCTCGGCGGACGGCAACACGACTGTGGCTGAAATCGCAGGCTGCGTTCTGCCCGTCCAGGGCGTCCGCGCCCACAAGGCTTTGCTCAAGGAGCCGCTGGCGGTGGGCGATCACCTCCGCACGGTGGTCGACGGCGAGCGCCGTAACTCCATCCGTCGCAATCACACCGGAACGCATTTGCTGCACGCGGCTTTGCGTCAGGTTCTCGGCACGCATGTGAAGCAGGCCGGCTCTTCGGTCGACCCGACGCGGCTGCGCTTTGACTTTTCCCACTTTGCCCAGGTGGCCGATGAGGAACTTGAGGAAATCGAGTCCATCGTCAACCGCGAAGTTTTGGCCAACGCCAAGGTCGATACGCTGGAAGACGTGCCCATCGACGTGGCTGTGAACGAATACCACGCCATGGCGCTGTTCGGCGAGAAATACGGCGACAAGGTGCGGGTGGTCAAGCTGTCCGACGGCTTCTCGACCGAGCTCTGCGGCGGCACGCACACCTCGGCCACGGGCGAGATCGGGCTGATCAAGATTTTGAGCGAGGGGTCGGTCTCGTCGGGCGTGCGCCGGTTGGAGGCCATCAGCGGCTTCGGTTCGCTCGACACCTTTCGACAGGACTTTGCCGTGGCGCAACTGGCCGCGCAGGTGGCTCCGGCACCGGCGGGAAGCACGCCTTCGGAGGCGTTCCGCGCCAAGCTCGCTGCCCAGGAAGAAGAGCTCAAGCACCTGCGCCGGGAACTCGAAGAGGCGCGCATGAAGTCCGCTGCCGGGGCGCTGGACGAAGCGCTCAGCCGCGCTGTCGAGGTGAAGGGCGTGCGCCTGGTGACCTTGCGCGCCGATTCGCTGGAACGCGGGCAGTTGCGCACGTTGGTGGACAACCTGAAGCAGAAGCTGGGCGAAGGCGTCGTCGTGCTGGCTTCCGCGCAGCCCGAGGGCAAGGTCGCGCTGATTGCCGGAGTGACGCCGGGGCTGACCAAGCGCATCCAGGCGGGCAAGCTGGTGGGCGCGGTGGCCAAGCTGGTGGGCGGATCGGGCGGCGGCAAACCTGAGATCGCTGAAGCCGGTGGCAAGGACCAGACGCAGATCGATGCGGCGCTCAAGGCCGCTCCGGCGCTGGCTGGAGAGTTGCTGGCGTAAGTGCGGTAAAGACAATAAAAAGTTGTAGTTACCGGTATCCCACCTTGGGCGCAAAAACAAGAACGCGCCGAAGGTGGGGCACCCAGCTCGTCTGGTTTCCCGCCTGTTTCAGTGCACCCCCAATGATGGACTGCGAGGCAGCACAGGCGCCCCGTACGGTGAGCCGGGAGCGCCGCCGGTGAACCCCAGGCATTGAAATGCCGATAGCACCAACTGAGCATCTGCAAGCTCGCAACCTACTCGTTGCTTGCCAATATTCTTATCTTTGAGGGGCGCACGAAGCCCCAATAGCAATGGAACCGCCATGGGTCCAAATCCTGGTGTGTCAACCGAGGAAGCCGCGGGGCCATGACTCAGGACAATCGCAAGGTTCCCCGTTTGGAATGTGCTGGCACTGCCAGCCTGCAGATCACGCCGGACGGGCCCGCGTACGTTGGCGCAATCGCGGACTTGAGTGCTCGGGGCAGCCTGCTGGAATTCTCTGAACCGCTGATCCTCGCGAGGGATGCCGTGGTGGAGCTGACTTTTTGCGTCAAATGCCTGCCCTTCCGCGTGCGGGCGCAGGCAAAATCAATTCGATCGAAGACCAGAATCGGGTTTCTCTTCCTTGAGCTGAGAGATCGGACCAGATTGCAACTGGAGGACCTGATCGAGGAGATGAAAGTCTACCCGGCCATCGACCCCGCGAAACGCGCGCCCTCCAACCTGGTCGCTTTCCCTGCAAAAGACCGTCGTGTTCCCGTCCGTAAGACAAGGCCATAAGGCTGCTGCACAGTGAAACGATGAGGCAGCGCGGGGCTCGGCACGCTTCAGTGCGCGAATGGCCGACACATTCGGCTACCACGGTGGAAGCCTCTGGCCGCTGCTTCTCAATCTCCCGGCACTTCTTCCAGTTCCGCGCCGATCCGGCGCAGCTTCATCACCTTCCATTGCAGCCGGTCGAAGAAGAGATAAACCACCGGCGTGGTGAACAGGGTGAGCATCTGCGACACGATGAGTCCGCCGACGATGGCGATGCCCAGCGGCTTGCGCAGCTCCGATCCCACGCCCATGCCGATGGCCAGCGGCAGGCCGCCGAACAGGGCGGCCATGGTGGTCATCATGATGGGCCGGAAGCGCAGCAAACACGCCTGGTAAATGGCCTCGACCGGCGGCAATCCCTCGTCGCGCTCGGCTTGCAGCGCAAAGTCGATCATCATGATGGCGTTCTTTTTGACGATGCCGATCAGCAAAATGATGCCAATGGTGGCGATGATGGTGAGGCTGGTTCCGGTGAGCATAAGGGCAAGGACAGCGCCGACGCCGGCCGGAGGCAGCGTGGAGAGGATGGTCAGCGGATGGATCAGGCTCTCATAAAGAATGCCGAGCACGATGTAAACGGCTGTCAGGGCGGCAATGATGAGCCAGAGTTCGTTGCTAAGCGAGTCCTTGAAGGCTTGCGTGGTCCCCTGGAACGAAGGGTGGATGGAGGGCGGCATATCCATCTCGCGCTGCACCCTTTCGAGCGCGGTGACGGCATCGCCCAGCGCCACGTTGGGCGCCAGGTTGAAGGTGAGTGTGACCGCCGGATACTGGCCCTGGTGGTTCACTTGGAGCGAGGTCCGCTCCTGGTCGTATTTGGCGATTGTCGACAGCGGCACCATGGCCCCGCCGGTGGACGGTGTTGGAGCAGCAGCCGCGGTGGTGGCCGTCCCGCCTCCGGTTGACGCCGTGGGTGAACTGACCGCGGAGACAATGGCGGTGGAAGCTGCCGCAGAGATGGTCGAGGGAACAGGCGTGGTGAGGGGCGCGACGGTAGTGTTGGTTGGCCCGGTGGTCGTCGTGGTACTGGCGATCGTGGTTGAGGGGGGAACTGTCACCTCGGTCAGGGTCATGGGCAGGGCCGGAATTGCGGCCCCAGCGGGGGCTGAGGCAATTCCCGTCGCCGCGGTCGTGGACGTCACGGTGGCCGGCATCGCTGTTGTCGCGCCTACTACGTTGCTGGCCTTGATGTAAATGCCGTTCAGCGCGTCAGGGCTGAGCTGATACTTGGGATCGACTTCCATCACCACGAAATACTGGTTCAGCGCGGTGTACATGGTGGAGACTTCGCGCTGGCCGAAGGCGTCGTAGAGCACGGCGTCGATGGATGAGGCGGTAATGCCCAGCCGCGAAGCCGTATCGCGATCGATGACCAGGTTGGCGGAGAGGCCCTGATTCTGCTGGTCGGTGGAGACGTCGCGCAACTCAGGCATGGATCGGGCGCGGGCCTGCAGTTGCGGCGCCCAGGTGTTCAGCTCGTTCAGGTTTTCGTCAGAGAGCGTGTATTGGTATTGCGCGGCGCTGCCCCGCGCGCCAATCTGGATATCCTGCTGCGCCTGAAGATAGAGAATCGCGCCCGGAACACTGGTGAGCCTTCTGCGCAGGCGGTTCACCACCTCGTCTGCAGAGACGTGCGCGGGGTGGATGTGAAGCGCCTGGCGCAGGTGATCGAACCAGGTGTCGGTGTAGTCGCGGTAGGGGCGCTCATTGAGCGGTTTGAGGGCGATGAACATATTGCCGATATTGAAGCTGCCGCCGCCCGGTCCGCCGCCGCCCGCAAAAGCAGTCACCGATCCGATGGCCGGGTCGCTCAGCACCATCTGCGCCAGTTCGCGCTGCTTGTCGCGCATGGCAGCGAAGCTGATGTCCTGCGCGGCGAGGGTGCGGCCGCCGAGCCGTCCGGTGTCCTGCTGCGGGAAGAAGTCCTTGGGCACGATGTAGAAGAGGTAGCCATTCAGCAGAACCGTGCCAATCACCACGCACAGAATGAGCCACTGGTGACGCAACACCCAGCGCAAGCCGCCTGCATATTCGTTGTGCAGCCAGTTAAACGCGTTTTCGCTCATGCGATAAAGATGGCCGTGCCGCGCCTCGTCCCGCGACTTGAGGAACTGGGCGCAGAGCATGGGCGTGGTGGTCAGCGACACCAGCAGCGACACGGCAATGGCCACGGAAAGCGTCACTGCGAACTCGCGGAAGAGTTTGCCGACGATGCCGCCCATGAGGAGGATGGGAATGAAGACCGCGATCAGCGAAGTGCTCATCGAGAGCACCGTGAAGCCGATTTCTTTGGAGCCTTTCATGGCCGCATCGAACGGCGTCATGCCCTTTTCGAGATAGCGTGTGATGTTCTCGATCACCACGATGGCGTCATCCACCACAAAGCCCGTGGCGATGGTGAGCGCCATCAGTGAAAGGTTGTCGATGGTGTAGCCCACCAGGTACATCACGCCGAATGTGCCCACCAGAGAGAGCGGGACGGCAATCGACGGAATGATGGTAGCCCACACCTCGCGCAGGAACAGAAACACCACCAGCACCACCAGCGCCACGCTGATCATGAGCGAGAGTTCCACGTCGCGCACGCTGGATCGAATGGTGGTCGTCCGGTCCACGGCCACGTCGATTTTGATGGTCGGCGGAATGGAGGCTTGCAGGCGCGGCATCTCGGCCATCACGGCGTCCACGGTGGAGATGACGTTGGCGCCGGGGATCTTGAAGATAACCACCAGGATCGCGTCTTTGAGCTGGCCGGTGGGGCCCTTGATGGGATTGATGCCCGAGACGCCGGCAGTGTGAAGGTCAGCAATGCCGTTCACGACTGTGCCCAGGTCGGAAATGCGCACGGGCGCGCCGGTTTGCCGGTTATAGCCGGCGATGATGGGGCCGTAATCGCTGGCTTTAAAGATCTGGTCGTTGTCGTTGATCAGCCAGCGATGGTCCGCGTCCTGAAAGGCGCCTTTGGGCCGATTGGCGTTGGCGTTGGCCAGGGCCGAGCGCACCGCTTCCAGGCCGATGCCGTTGTTGCCCAACTGCATGGGGTTCAATTCGACGCGCACCGCCGGGCTGGAGCTTCCTCCCACGAACACCTGGCCCACGCCCTGGATTTGCGAAATCTTCTGCGACAGGATGGAGTCGGCCATGTCGTAGATCACGGGCTTGGGAACCACGTCGGAGGTCAGCGTGAGAATCAGAATCGGCGCTTCGGCCGGATTGGCCTTGCGGTAGTTTGGGTTCTGCGGCAGATAGGACGGCAACTGGCTGCGGGCCGCGTTGATGGCAGCCTGCACGTCGCGGGCTGCGGCGTCGATGTTGCGATTGATGTCGAATTGCAAGCTGACCGAGGCGGCGCCCAGCGAACTGGACGAGGTCATCTGGTTGACACCAGCGATGCGTCCGAACTGGCGCTCCAGCGGCGTGGCGACCGACGAAGCCATGGTCTCGGGGCTGGCTCCGGGCAGGCCGGCGCTGGCGCCGATCACCGGAAAGTCGACGTCGGGCAGCGAGGCCACGGGCAGCACCGAGTAGGCCACCGAACCGGCCAGCAGCAGCGCGAGGCTGAGCAGCGATGTGGCGACTGGACGTCGAATGAAGAGTGCGGAAAGGTGCATCTTTTTTAGCCTCTAGCTCCTAGCTTCTAGCTGCTAGCTAAAAGCCCGTATCCATCAGGCTTTCCGACCTGACCGTCGTTCCGAATCTTCAGTACCGCTTTACTGCCTGCTCACCCAAAGCCAAAAGCTAGAGGCTAGAAGCTAGAAGCTGCTTTACCGCTTTTTCAATCCGCGCTCACTGGTTCCTCGTCCAGCGCGGGCGGCGCCATGTGCGGCCGCAGCCGCACGGAGAGCTTGTCGAAGTAGAGGTAAATGACCGGCGTGGTATACAGCGTCAGCAACTGCGACAGCAACAACCCGCCGACAATCGTGATGCCCAGCGGCCTGCGTAACTCGGCGCCCACGCCGCCACCCAGAGCCAGCGGCAAACCGCCTAACAGCGCGGCCATGGTGGTCATCATGATGGGCCGGAAGCGCAGCAGGCAGGCCTGGAAAATGGCCTCTTCCGCCGGCTTTCCTTCCTCCCGCTCGGCCTGCAACGCAAAGTCGATCATCATGATGGCGTTCTTTTTCACGATGCCGATCAGCAGAATGATGCCGATCAGAGCGATCACGCTGAACTCCGTGCCCGTGATCATCAGCGCAAGAATGGCGCCCACACCGGCCGAAGGCAGCGTGGAGATGATGGTGATGGGGTGGATGTAACTCTCGTAGAGCACGCCCAGCACGATGTAAACCGTGATCAGCGCAGCCAGAATCAGGATCGGCTCGTTGGAGAGCGACGTCTGAAAGGCCGCAGCCGTTCCCTGGAAGCTGGCGTTGATGCTGGCCGGCATGTTGATGCGCTGTTCCACGTTGTGCACGGCGATCACCGCGTCGCCCAGAGCCTTGCCGGGCGCCAGGTTGAAGCTGACCACAGTCGACGGGAACTGGCCCTGGTGGCCAATGGCCAGTTGCGCGCGCGATTGCTCCCAGTGCGCCACCATGCTGAGCGGAACCTGGGTGCCGTTGCCGGACTTGACGTAAAGATTGGACAGCGTCGAGGGATCGGTCTGGAAGTTCTGCCCGACTTCCATGACTACGTGGTACTGGTTGAGCTGCGTGAAGATGGTGGAAACCTGGCGCTGGCCGAAGGCGTCGTAGAGCGTATTGTCCACGTCGGACATGGCGATGCCCAGCCGGGCCGCGGTGTCGCGATCGATGACGAGCTTTGCGCCCAATCCCTGGTCCTGCAGATCGCTGGCTACGTCGGTGACCACCTTTTCCTTGGCCAGTTCGGTCACCATCTGGCGCGTATATTTCGCCAACTCCACCTGGTCGGGATCTTCGAGCGAATACTGAAACTGCGTGCGGCTCACGCGGTCTTCTACCGTGAGGTCCTGGAGCGGCTGCAGGAAGAGCTGAATCCCTTCCACGCCCTCGAGTTTCGGCTGCATGCGGCGAATCACATCGCTTGCTGAAATCTTGCGCTGGTCCAACGGCTTGAGGTTGATCTGGATACGGCCCGAGTTGAGCGTGGTGTTGGTGCCATCGACACCGATGAACGACGAGATGTTATCGACCGCCGGGTCCTGTAGCAGAATGTCGACGAGTTTTTGCTGGCGCGCGGCCATGTTGGGGAAACTCACCGTCTGCGGAGCTTCGCTGATGCCCAGCAGCACGCCTGTGTCCTGCACCGGGAAGAAGCCTTTGGGAACGACTACATACAGCAGCAGCGTGCCCACCAGCGTGCCGACGGTGACCATCAGCGTAATGAAGCGGTAGCGCAGAACCACTTGCAGGGTGCGCCCGTAGAAGGCGATGACGGAATTGAAGACGTCCTCGGACCAGTGGTAGAAGCGGGTCTGCCTGGTGCCTTTCTGCTTGAGGATGCGCGAGCACATCATCGGTGTCAGGGTCAGCGAGACCACTGCGGAAACCAGAATCGTCACCGCCAGCGTGACGGCGAACTCGCGGAACAGCCGGCCCACCACGTCGCCCATGAAGAGCAGCGGAATCAGCACCGCAATCAGCGAGACGGTCAGCGAAATGATGGTGAACCCGATCTGCTCGCTGCCCTTGAGGGCGGCGCGCATGGGGGTTTCCCCTTCTTCAATGAAGCGGGAGATATTCTCGATCATCACGATGGCGTCGTCGACGACGAAGCCAGTGGAAATGGTGAGCGCCATCAGCGTCAGGTTGTTGAGCGAGTAGCCCAGCAGATACATCACGCCGAATGTGCCCACGATGGACAACGGCACCGCGACCGAGGGAATGATGGTGGCTGCCAGGTTGCGCAGGAAGAGGAAGATGACCATGACCACCAGGCCAATGGTGAGCATCAGCTCAAATTCCACGTCCCGGACCGAAGCGCGGATGGTGTTGGTGCGATCGGTGAGCACCTTCACCTGGATGGCGGCCGGAAGCGCGCTCTGCAACTGCGGCAGCAGCTTGTGGATGCGGTCGACCACAGCGATGATGTTGGCGCCCGGCTGGCGCTGGATGTTGACGATCACCGCCGGCTGGCGGTCCATCCACGCGGCCTGCTGCGAGTTTTCCGCGGCATCCACAATGGTGGCCACATCGGAGGCGCGCACCGCGGCGCCGTTGCGATAGGCCACAATCACTGGTTTGTAATCGCTGCTGGCCAGCAACTGGTCGTTGGCGTTGATGGTGTAGGACTGGCGATTGCCGTTGAGCGTTCCCTTGGCCTGGTCCACGTTGGCTGCCGCCAGGGCCGTGCGCAGATCTTCGAGGCTCAGGTTATAGGCGGCAAGCTGCGCGGGGTTGGCCTGAATGCGCACCGAGGGCTTCTGGCCGCCGGCAATCGAAACCATGCCAACGCCGGTCACCTGCGAAATCTTCTGCGCCAGGTTGGTGTCGGCCGCGTCCTCAATCTTGTCCAGCGGCATGGAATCGGAGTAGAGCGCCAGCGTCATCACGGGCGCATCGGCGGGATTCACCTTGCTGTAAATCGGCGGGTTGGGCAGGTCCGTCGGCAGGAAGCTGTTGGCCGCGTTGATGGCCGCCTGCACTTCCTGTTCCGCCACGTCGATGTTCTCGTCCAGGTTGAACTCGAGCGTAATCACCGAGCCGCCGCCTGAGCTGACCGAGGTCATCTGCTTCAAGCCGGGCATCTCGCCGAACTGCCGTTCCAGAGGCGCGGTGACCGACGAGGCCATCACCTCCGGCCCACCGCCGGGATAAAAAGTGAGTACCTGGATGATCGGATAGTCGACCTCAGGCAAGGCGGAGACCGGCAACTGCTGGTAGCCGACGAATCCGGCCAGCAGAATGGCCGCCATCAGCAGCGAAGTTGCTACCGGGCGCAGAATGAAGGGCCGGGAAGGACTGAGGCTCACTGCTGTCCCCTCTGGTTTGATTTGCCGTTCGCCGACGCGGGATTTGCCCCCTGGTTCGCACCCGCGAACGGACTATTCCCCTGGCCGGAAGAGTTTTGCCCGGCCGCCGGTCCACTGCCGCGCTGATGGGCCGCGCTCACGGTGACAAGCTGTCCATTGCGCAGCCGGTCCGCGCCGTCCACCACCACGTTCTGCCCGGCTTGCAAGCCGCTGTCGAGGATGGTCACTTGTCCCTCGGCCAAGGCGATCTTCACCGGCTGAATTCTGGCGGTAGAAGTTTTCTTCACGGGGTCGGTATCCACGACCCACACATACGAGCCCTGGTTGCCGGTCTGGATGGCCGCCGACGGAACCACCAGCGCATTGGGCCGGTTCTCCAGCACCAGGTGAATGTTGACGAACTGGTTGGGGAACAGCGACTGATCCTTGTTGTCGAAGACCGCCTTCAGCTTGTCGGTTCCGGTGGTGGTGTCGATCTGGTTGTCGGCAGTCAGTAGATAGCCGCCGGAGATCTTCTGTGTGTCGCCGCGATCGTAAGCGTCCACGGGCATGCGCTTGTCGGTGGCCAGCTTGTGGAGCACTTGAGGAAGCTGTCCTTCGGGAAGCGTGAAGTAGACGGCGATGGGCTCAAACTGATTGATGATCACCAGGTTGGTGGTGTTGGCCGTGATCACGTTGCCGGGGTCCACCAGACGTAGGCCGATGCGGCCATTGATGGGCGAGCGAATGGAACACCAGTCGAGCTGCAACTGCGCGGTTTCAATGGCCGCCTTGTCCGCCGCGATGGCGCCTTGATACTGGCCCTGGGTAGCCTCATCGGCGTCCAGCGTCTCCTTCGACACCACGCCTGCCGCGTAGAGCGCCGTGTAGCGCCTGAACTCCGCCTGCGCGTCCTTGAGCAGCGCCTCATCGTGGGCCAGCGTGCCCTTGGCCTGATCGAGAGCCGCCTTATAGGGCCGGGGGTCGATCACCATGATGACCTGGCCTTGCTTCACCTGCTGGCCCTCGGTGAACTTCACCGGCATCAGTTCGCCGCTCACCCGCGCCTTGACCGTGACGGTCATGTAGGGAGTCACCGTGCCCAGAGCGGTCAGATAAACCGGCATCGGCTTCTGCTCGGTGGCCGCCGCCTGCACGGGAACCGGCCGATTCTGCAACGCTGCCGCCTGCTGGGCGCTGGCCGCCTTGGTCTGCTGCTGGTTCAGATAGATTCGCCAGACAATCAACCCCAAAGCCGCGATCAGCACCACGTACACCACGGTGCGAACCCAGGAAGATCCTTTGTGCGCGGGCTGCGGTTGCGGTAAGCCGGCTGCGGCCAGATGGGACTCCGGAGTGCCTTCAATGGACATGGTGTCGATTCCCGTCGTTTTCTCGTAAGTGAATGCCCGATCAACGGGCTTCGGTGTGACCATTCCGGGCAGAGAAAAACCGCCCGACTTCGTTTCTACGGACGCTTGAGTCCCAGGAAAGGTTTCCTTCGCCGTCCAGCGTCCAAGAGCCATCGTCTTGAAATTGGAGGAGAACGGCGTCCAACCGCGATAGTGACCGCGTACATTGTAAGCGAACGAGATTACACCACGCTGCTGCCGGGAAGCGCTGGGAAACAGGTTCTGGCGCCGCATATCTCCGCAGGTTTACGGCCTCTTCAACACCGCATGGGGCACCAACTGCATCACGTGGTTCGGCGAAGGCATACACTTCCGCGATGGCCTCGGGGCTTGATGGGGAGGCGGGACGCAGGGAGAATACTCTTTCTTTCCACCGTGTGCGCCCGCCCAGCACTTGTACCATCTAGAGCAGGATTCGAACAGGAGCGCGAAAGCCATGAAGATGCGGCCAGGAACACAAACGGGATTTCTGCTGTGCGGCAAGGAGTGGACGGAGGGCGAAGCTCTGGAGGTGCGCTCGCCGTGGGACCAGGGGCTGGTGGGCCGGGTCACCGTGGCTACCCGCAGCGACGCCCGGCAGGCCGTGCACCACGCTGCCGCCAGCATGCGCCGCACCCGGGCTCTGCCGCGCTGGAAGCGCCGCGAGATTCTGGAAGATGTGGCCGCCGCGCTGATTGAGCAAAAGGAACGGTTCGCGCAGTTGATCGTCGCTGAGGCGGGAAAGCCCGTGCGGCTGGCGCGGTCCGAGGTGGATCGGGCCGTGCTCACTTTCAAGGCCGCTGCCGAAGAGACGTCGCGGCTGGGTGGCGAAAGCATTCCGCTGGACCTGACCGAGGGCAACGAAGGCCGCTGGGGGCTGGTGCAGCGCTTTCCGGTGGGGCCGGTGCTGGCGATTACTCCGTTCAACTTTCCGCTGAACCTGGTGGCCCACAAGGTGGCGCCCGCCATGGCCGCGGGTTGCCCCATTATCCTGAAGCCCGCGCCGCAGACTCCGTTTACCTCGCTGGCCCTGGGCGAGGTGATTTTGAAGGCCGGGTGGCCCGACGAGGCCCTCGCCGTGCTGCCGCTGAGCAACGTGGACACGGCCTGGCTGGCCGAAAAGGAAGACCGCATCAAGCTGGTCAGCTTTACCGGATCGGCCAAGGTGGGCTGGGAGCTGAAGGCTCACTCGGGACGCAAGCGCGTGCTGCTGGAACTGGGCGGCAACGCGGCCATGATCGTGCACGGCGACTGGCTGGACCTGGACGAAGCGGCGGTGCGCACGGCGCACGCGGCGTTCAACTACGCGGGCCAGTCCTGCGTGAGCGTGCAGCGGGTTTTTGTGGAGCGGCGCATCTTCCAGACCTTGCTGTGGAAGGTGGTCGAGGTGACAGCCAAGCTGGTGGCCGGCAATCCGTCAGACGAGGCCGTTGAAGTGGGTCCGCTCATCCGGCTCGCCGATGCCGAGCGCGTGGAAAGCTGGATCAAGGAGGCTGTCGAGGGCGGCGCCAAGCTGGTGGCCGGGGGCGAACGCCGGGGTTCCATGGTCACGCCCGCCATCCTGACCGCGACCAAGCCGGGCATGAAGGTACGCGACGAAGAGGTCTTTGGGCCGGTGGTAGTCATTGAACCCTACGACGACTTCGAGGAGGCGCTAGCCGAGGCGAACCGTTCAAAGTATGGCCTGCAGGCCGGTCTGCTGACACGCGACGCCGGACGCATTCTTACCGCGTATCGCGAACTCGAAGTGGGCGCTCTGATTGTGGGCGACACACCAAGCTGGCGGCTGGACCCCATGCCCTTCGGCGGCACCAAGGAATCCGGCTTGGGCCGCGAGGGCATCCGCTCGGCGATTGAAGAAATGACCGAACCGCGCATGTTGATGATGTCGGGGCTGAGCTAGCGGCGGGCCGCTGGAGCGATTTGAATGCCGTTGGCAGGCCGGGGGTGGGCGTCTCGCCGCCCCGCGGTCTTCCATCTGCCGCATCGGCCACGGTGCCCGCTCAGCGCTATTTCCCTGTTCAAACAACTTTATTTGTCTAAACAGGAATCTTTCCGCTCGCTCCTCTAATCAAAGGTTTGCAATCGATTCTTTTTGAGGAGCCTTCGCCGATGACCTTATCTGCCGCTGAAGTCAATGATTTGAAGCACGCGCCCGCCGTCGAAGGCGTGCTGCCCGTGATCCACCACCGTTGGAGTCCACGCTCGTTCGCCGACCGCGATGTGAGCCCGGCCGAACTCAAGAAAGTGTTCGAAGCCGCCCGCTGGACCGCGTCCTCCTACAATGAGCAGCCCTGGCGCTTCCTGGTTGGCACCCGCAACTCTCCCACGTACAAAAAGATTTTGTCCTCGTTGATCGAGTTCAACCAGGCCTGGGCCGGCCATGCGCCGGTACTGATTCTGGGAGTGGCCCGGACGACCTTCAGCCACAACAACTCACCCAACCGCGTCGCCCTCTATGACCTGGGCGCTGCCTCCTCCTACTTGACCCTGCAAGCCGCGGAGCTGGGACTCGTCACACACCAGATGGCTGGATTTGACCCGGAAGCTGCCCGAACGGCCTTGGGCATTCCTGTGGATTACGTTGTCGGAGCCGTGATCGCGCTCGGCTACCAGGGCGAACCTGCGGCCCTGCCCGAAGGGCCGATGCTTGCTCAAGAGACCGCGCCGCGCGAGCGCAAGCCGCTGAGCGACATCGTCTTATCCGCATGGGGCGAAGCGGCGAAGCTGGGCTGACGGCAGCTTATTAATCCGGCCCATCAAGAGTGTTGCGCCTTCCCACCCATCTCGCGATAAAACCTGCGAAATGGATGGGGCACGGTGCTTCTGTTTCGGGCTGGATCAAAATAGAAGCCGCTGGGCTTCCCCACATGACCTTGAGAGCGGGCCTTGGCGCCGCAGTTTCAGCCACGAATCAAGGTCGGCCCTCGCCGCCACGATAGAGTGGAGGCGAGGGATATCCTGTGACGACCGTCCGCTCGACCCGCAAGATGCCTACTCGCCGCCCCGTCCACCGGCGCGCGCCGCAGAGACGACGTCCGTCGAGGATGGGGTGGCGAACCCGCACCATCCTCGCCCTTTCCGCAGCGGTTCTCGTCCTGCTAGGGTGGGCCGTGATCGCCCGGCTGCTTGCGCCCGCCTCCAACACTGCGCTCACCCGTTTTGACGCCCTCATCGTGCTGGGCAGCCCCGCGGACAGCGACGGCAATCCCACGCCCGGGCAGTTGGCCCGCGTTGTGGAGGCGGTGCGCGAGTATGAGCGCGGCGTGGCGCCCAGGCTGATTTTGACCGGGGGCGCGGCGCACAACCAGTTTGTGGAGGCGCAGGTGATGGAGCGGACCGCCGAGGCGGAGGGAATCCCGAAATCGGCTATTTTTATCGAGGCGCGGGCCAAGGACACGATCCAGAACGCCTGTTATTCCACGCAGATCATGAAGGCCCATGGCTGGGGGTCGGCCGAAGTGATTTCAAGCGCCAGCCACTTGCCCCGCGCGGGCATGATCTTCAGCAGCCTGCCTCTGGAGTGGCGCACGCACGCTGCGCCACCGCTTTCTCCGCAGTCGGCGGCTTACGTTCGGGCCACCTCGGCCGTCGAAACCCTGAAGACCGTCCGCTACCTGATCTGGGCGCGCTGGATGGAGCGCTGTGAACCGTAAATGAAAGGATGCCGCCGGGTTTGCGTTGTCCCCTGTCGGCACGGTCCTGTAAGCTGGATGGTGATGCGTCTCTCAGTAAGAATTTCATTCGCTCTTGTTGCCGTAGCCCTCGTGGCTGTGTGTTTCGGAACTCGCACCCAGGCGCAAAGCACCGCCTCTCCAACCGCCGGGAATGGCACGTATATCGCCTCTGATCCCCTGTCTGGCGTGCGCTATGACAACCGCTACGATGTGTCGCTGACCGCGGCCTATGACCACATGAAGGCCGGCCCCACCGCGCATGAAGGCGCAAACCTGGGCGGGCTCGACCTGGACGCTTCGTACTGGTTCAGCAAGCACTGGGCCGTCGAGGGTTCGGGCCGCAGCTATTTCGGCACCAGCGGCGTTGCCACGGTCAACAGCACGCAACAGTTTGTCAGCGGGCCGTTTATCAGCGAATACTTCTTCACCGGCGGCCCGGAGTGGCTGGGACCGCACAACCGGCACGGCGCGTTGATCGCCCATGTGCTGGTGGGCGGCGTTTATGGCAACTTCCAGCAGGATTTGCGGACGGCTACGCCCAAAGATGTGGGTTTCTACAATAACCAGGTTGCCCCGGCGGCAATTATTGGCGGCCACATCGATCTGAACCGGTCGGCCCGGTGGGTCTTCCGCATCACTCCCGACGCCGTAGTCACTCGCTATAGCACCGACTACAAGCCCAGCGCCTACCTGTCGGCGGGCCGATTCACCGATGTCAACTTCGCCATCTCAGTTGGGGTGGAGTACAAGTTCAAAAAGAAGCGGTAGTGGCTTCTAGTTCTGCTTTGAGGCAGAGCCGGGATTGAATGGGGCGACTTCCTTTGGGAAGTCGCCCTTTTCGCGTCCTGCTCTTGAAGCCGTTCACACTCACCGGGCCCCTATGCTGTTACAGTTAACAGACTTTGCCGAGGGGCGGTTGCGCGGTCGCAGACGCGCGATCCCATTGCGGAACCGGGGACAAAGCCAGGCGTAGACACCAAGCCAACCGCCCACGGCAAACAAACGGAAAACCCGATAGCTGTCCCGTTCATCTGTGTGATATTCTCCACCGTTCAGTGGCACCGGTGGAAAAGTATCATCGGCGAAGCGGAATGTACCAGATAGCGGCACTTCCTTATCCACGGGGTCGGCCGCACAGGAACAGGTTTGAGGGCAGGGTCCTATGGACATGAAAGACACACTTGGAGTATTGCTAGCAGGCGGAGCCGGAGAGCGGCTTTTCCCCCTCACCCGTGATCGCGCCAAACCGGCCGTGCCCTTTGGCGGCCACTATCGCATCATCGACATCACCCTCTCCAACTGCATCAACTCCGGCCTGCGCAAGGTCTACATCCTCACGCAGTACAAGGCGCTCTCGCTGAACCGGCACATCCGCGAAGGATGGACGGGCATCGTGGCCCAGGAGCTGGGAGAGTTCTTCGAGTTGCTGCCGCCCATGCAGCGCACTGGGTCCAACTGGTACATGGGAACCGCCGACGCGGTCTACCAGAACATCTACTCGATCGGCAGCGAGCAGCCGAAGTACATGATCATCCTCTCCGGCGACCACATCTACAAAATGGACTACAGCCGGATGCTGGAGCAGCACAAGGAGACCAAGGCCGAGGTGACGCTGGCCACTCTGCCCATTCCTCCGGACGAGGTGAAGCAGTTCGGCGTGGTGGAAGTGGGCAAGACGGGCGAGGTGCTGGGCTTCCAGGAGAAGCCGGCCTCCACCAGTTTCCGTTCGCCGTTCAACCCCAACGCCGTCGACGCCTCGATGGGCATTTACATCTTCAACACCGAGGTGCTGCTGAAGGCGCTGATTACCGACGCCGAGGACCCGAACTCCAAGCACGACTTTGGCCACAACATCCTGCCCGGCCTGTTGGGCAAGCGGAAGATGATGGCCTACAGCTTTGTGGACGAGAACAAGCAGCAGGCGCTTTACTGGCGCGACGTGGGCACGCTGGACGCCTACTATGACGCGAACATGGACCTGTGCTCGGTTTCGCCTATTTTCAACCTGTACGACAAGAACTGGCCCATGCGGACCCGCGTCCGGCAGTATCCGCCGGCAAAATTCGTCTTCGGCGAGCCGGGCCGCTCGGGCATGGCGGTCAACTCGGTGATCACGGCCGGCGTCATCATCTCCGGCGCCTCGGTGTCGAACTCCGTGCTGTCGCAGGATGTGCGCGTCAACTCGTATTCCAGCGTGGACGCCAGCATTATCTTCTCGCACGTGAACATCGGCCGCCATTGCCGCATCCGCAAGGCCATCATCGACCGCGACGTGCACATTCCCGAAGGGACAGTCATCGGATTCGACCCGGTGGAGGACAAGCGCCGCTACTTCGTCACCCCGTCGGGCCTGACGATCGTTACGCGCGACTCGTCGCTGTTCGAGAACCCGGTCGATCCGGACTTTCTGCAGCGGTATTAGGGCCGATTTGGCGACAAAGGCATAAACAAAACAGGGGCCGACGAGGCCCCTTGTTTTGTTTGGTACGCCGGGCATGATTGGCAGCTTTGGGGTGCAAGTCCCTTTCACATCCTGATGTCCTCCTCGCGGCTGCAGCGCACCCGCTGCGCGGAGGAACGTTCCTGCCCGGAGGTATGATTGAAGCTTGAAATCCTGCGCGTTCAACAAGGTTGATCAAGCAAATTCCGATCACCTGGAACAGGGATCCATGAAGCCAATCAGAGCTGGAAGAGTCGAGCTGTTTGAAACCAGTCTTCGCGACGGGATGCAGCAGCCGAACCTCGAAATCTCCGTTCCGAACGCGGTCAGCCTTCTTGAGCGCATGTCGGACTTCGGCGTCAAGTACGCTGAAATCGGCTTTGCGGGCGCAAACCAGTTTGTTGCGGACCTGACCGACGCACTCTCTTCTGCCGACACCGGAGCGATGAAACTGGCCTTGTTTGGCAGGACGCGCGGGCGCGGCGCAAGGGTCAGTGAATGGCCCGACGTGCAACGGATGGTCAGCCACAAAGAGCGCATCCCGGTGGCGGTCATCGTCGTCAAATCCAGGTTGCTCGACGTAACCAGATCCCTTGAAACCACGCCGGATGAAAACCTGCTGATGGCGTACGAGACCATCGCCTGCCTGCAGGACAACGGCCTGGAAGTGATTGTGGATTTCGAGCACGGCATGGATGCAGCTTGCGGGCGTCGAGAAAACGGCGAAATCTGCGACGCCGACTCCAGCAGCCAGAGCATGGATCACTTCCGCCGGATCGTTGATCAATGCGTTGGGCAGAAAGTTTCCCGGCTGGTCATTTGCGACACCACCGGAGGCGCCAGCCCGGAAGAAGTTTCGCAGGTGATCGGCGATCTCGTCCGGGACCATCCTCACGCCGGCTTCGGATTTCACGGGCACACCGATCGCGGCCTGGGCGTCGCCAATACACGCGCAGCCATTCTGGCCGGCGCGGCCCAGGTGCAGGGCACTCTTTTAGGAACGGGCGAGCGCTGCGGCAACGTGAATCTGACCGCGGTTATCGGCAGCATGCAGCTCCGCGGCGAAGCTGAATTCGTGACACCCGAGGCCCTCACCGGACTGACCGCCCTGGCGCGTTCGGCCTATGCGGCCTTCGGGCTGGAGGTGCCGCACGGCGCGCCCATCATCGGCCCCGGCGCGTTCGGCACATGGGCAGGGATGCACGGCAGCAGCGAACGCAAGAACCCCGGCGCCTATCTCTGGTGCGATCCCGCGCGCGTCGGCGCCACCCCGGTCATCGGCGTCAATGGGCAATCCGGAAAAGCCAACATTGTCCTGCTCTCTGACGCAGTCGGCGTTCCACTCGATTCCGCGCAGGCGCAGGCTTTCATTGATGCCAACCAGGGCATGATTGAAGGCGGCGGCTTCACGGCCAGCGAGGTTTCCTTCCGGCTGGCCTGCATGAAGGTCCTCGGAACTTTGCGCAATCGCTTCAACGTCAAGAGTTGGCGAGTTCTGGACGAATCGGACGAGACTCGGAATAGATATGTGCAGGCTTCCATGCTGCTGTCCATCGGCGACTCCGCCATTGCCGTCACCCGTGCCGAGGGAGCGGGCCCGGTGGATGCGCTGACCAAGGCCATGCGGAAAGAGTTGGAAAAGTGGTATCCGGCAATCGGCAAAATGCGCCTGGGCCGGTTCACCGTCACAGCCATCG
>Ga0224527_1000350_pt1 | contig 31851 bp, 25 predicted proteins | sample CBST0metaG_FD_179882 | JGI IMG/M metagenome (GOLD analysis project Ga0224527, IMG submission 179882) | Peat soil microbial communities from Stordalen Mire, Sweden - C.B.S.T0 | ecosystem: Environmental > Terrestrial > Soil > Wetlands > Peat | place: Sweden: Norrbotten County, Stordalen Mire... | reverse complement strand
TTCATTCCCGGCGAAGACTTCCGTCTGTCCAATGAGGCTAGTTGGGAGCTGGTGAAGAAGGACAAGGCACTCAAGGACGATCGCGATTTCGGTCGTGCGAATCGCGGAATCACCATCGTCGTAATTTAGGTTTTGTGCGTAGAACGGAAAAGCCGACCCCAAGAAGGGCCGGCTTTAACAGCGAACAGAGACTACTTTGCTTTCTTGGCAGGAGCGATCGCGTCCTTCACAGCCTTGCCGACGTAGAACTTCACGACGGTCTTGGCCGGGATCTTGATCGGGTCGCCGGTCTGGGGATTACGGCCGACGCGCGCTTTGCGAGCCGACTTCTTCAGACGGCCGAGGCCGGGCAGAACGAATACGTCGTTCTTCTTGGTTTCCTTCACGGCGATTTCCGCCAGTGTGGTCAAAAACAGTCCAGCAGCCTTATTGCTGGTCTCCAGCTTTTCTGCGAGAAGACGAACAAGAGCAGTCTTGGTCAAGCCTGCAGCCATTTGATTATTCCTCCTTGAAGATGAGGCGCGGTAAACGCCTCAGTCCCGCACATATTAACTCAGTGATTTTGTGGGGGACAAGCACTTTCGCCTGATTTTATGCGGGTTTTTCCACAGGCGTACCGTTTTCGCGCTGTATTCATGCGCGGTTCGGCCTATGCGCCATACCCAACCGATTGTGTATTGCAGAACCGATGCCGTAATCCATACTATCTATTGTGGCATTCTGAACAGTGTTTTCGCGGCTTTCAACACACTCGATCAGCGCCGACTTTTTTTCTGAAAGTACGAAATTTCATGGAGCAAGTCTTCCTATCACTGGGCTCGAACCTCGGCGACCGCCTTTCCAATCTGCGCCAAGCGCTCCAATTTGTACGCGAATTAGGCGAGATCACGGCTCTTTCGCACGCCTATGAAACCGAACCCGTCGAGTTCACCGAGCAGCCATGGTTCATCAATGCTGTCGTCGCACTTCGCATGGAGAGCACTCCGGAAACCGATGACGCCCCGCAGCTATTACTCGAAAAACTTCTCGCCATCGAGCTCAAAATCGGACGCCGACGCGATTCCGCAACCTACATCCCCAAGGGGCCTCGGCTCATGGATATTGATATCGTGCTGTATGGCAACCGCGTGATCAGCACGCCAACTCTCACGGTCCCGCATCCGGCAATGCACCTACGCCGGTTCGTTCTGCAGCCTCTGGCCGATATAGCACCCGACATTGAGCACCCGATCCTGCACCTAAGTGCGTTGCAGCTATTGCAAGCTCTGCCGGATGAAGGTTCGCTGGTACGAAGGTTCGCATCCTTCGATACGCCGGTAAACGGTACGCTAGAGTAGAGCTGGGTGCGCCTTCCAGCGCAATTCCGTGTACAGTGTTTGGCAGAGATGCTTCGTCCAGATCTGAACAGAATGTCGGTTCTCGGATTCGCGGACTGATCTCGAAAGTCGGAGGATGGTTTGTCGCAAGGTTCGAAATCCGTGTCGCGCACCCGTGGCCTCTCCGTATTGTTTTTGACGCTCGCTCTTACTCAGTGCATGCCGCATGCATTCGCCCAAGATGCTGCACCTTCACCCGAAGCAGTTTCGAACACGACAATCCCTGCCCTCGCACAGCAACAAGGCAAAGCTGACACGGCGATCCTCGATTGGGTACTCGCAAATTCGGGTCCGGTAAAGGGTGACGCTCGTACCGGAGATCTGCGCATCGCCTTTACGGTTACCCCTGCCGAAGGCTGGTGGGATAAAGCGGGAGGTGGCAAACTCACGTGGCACGATGCTCCGGCCAACAATATCCATCTCCGCATCTTTGTTCTCGGCTTCGCCGACGGCAGGTTCATTCCTGGCCTCAGCCTCCACGCCACTCTTATTGACTCGAATAACAACGAGCAATCCGTACCTGTTGATTTCGGATGGTATCCGCTAATGAACGCCTACGGCGGCAACGTTCCGTTGGAGTCTGACGGCATCTACACCCTGCGGGTAGCAATCGAAAGCGAATCGTCTCACCTTCCCGCGGGTGTGCACACCGGGACCATACAATTCCCTCCAGTGCAGATCGCGCAGGAGTTCGTCTCCGGCCTTCCTTTGGCAACCGCGATGGCTTGGGCCAATGAGGCCGAACTACTGAAGCCCAGCAATGCCGCGCTCAGCGCTGCGATCACCGCGCTCTGGCAACATACAGCCTCCGGCGCTGAGAAGCCGTCCGATGACTACTTCGTGGGATATGCGCTCGATGATTTCGACGCATTGCAAATTGCCGAGAAAATACGACTGAAGAAGCTGGTCCACCTTGGCGGAAAAGACGATGTGCGTCTTGCGGTTATCATTCGCGATTCACGAACAGGCCGCTTTATGTCTGGCCTCAAGCCCCAGGCCACTCTCGTTTCGCCTGACGGTAAACTCGACGGCCCTTCCGAGCTGCTTCTAACTCTGCACCCTTGGCTCAACCATTACGAGCGAAACGCGAGCATTTCCCGCAAAGGCGCTTATAAATTGCGCGTGCATTTTGAAGCGCCCGGCTACCGTCGTTGGGGACACCAGAGCGAACGCTTCGCAGCACCAGCCGATGTCGAGTTCGACAACGTCTCATTGAAACCAGAAAAGAAAGACTAGTCGTGAGCGCAGTTCAGTCGCCAGAGGAAATCGCAGCTCTCGTCGCCACCTTCATCACCGAAAACCCTGCAGCCGTCGTAGTGGAAGATGGCAAGATGCTTTTCGACTTCTCCACTGCCCGCTATTCCGCAGCGCCTGAGCGCGACCGATGCCTGCTGCAGATATGGTCAGAGGAGAGCAACATCGTTCGCCGCGCAGCCAGCGCGGAAATCAAGAACGGAATCCTCAGAATATCGGTCCTCCGTTTCGGCCAATCGAAACCTTCACGCATGGAGATCTGCTCCAAGGCCGAGCGACGCTCGCCTTCCGCTCTCAAAGCCATGCGAGCCGCCTATCAGCGCACTCTGGAGCGCACCGTGGCCCGCGTATTTCCCGGTTGGACGCTTGACCGCCTCACGACCTCTGCCGACCTTGAACACTCTTTCGGAGCGGTCTGCGCTCGCGGTCTGCTCCGGCGTGGACAGGATCGCATCGCGCTCGTCGGTTGCGGAGACGGTGAATCCCAGACCACCATCGACAACTCCGTTGCCGTAGCCGTTCTCTGGCTCGACTACTGCCGAGAGCACTTCGCTGCGAAATCCAACATCGGCTCACTGGCGCTGTTCGTACCCGAAGGCCGCGCCCGCGCCGTGCAGTTGCGCATGTCACATCTCAATCGCGAGCCCGTCGATTGGCGTCTCTTCTCAATCAACGAGCAATCCGAGCAGGCCGAAGAACTCGACCTCGCCACCGAATTGAACCTGAGCACGCGACTCGTCCAGTGCTTCAATCGCGAACAAGCCTTGGAGCGTTTCGCCAACTCCGTTCAACACATGCGTGCACTCTGTCCGCAGGTTGAAGCCATCGCCCAAAGTGCGTCTGCCGTGAGCTTTCGTTTTCATGGATTGGAATTTGCACGCGCCACGCTCGAACCCGACAGTCACTTCCGCATCGCCGAGCGCATTATCTTCGGCGCAGCGCCAGCCGAGTACGAGTTGAACGACGACACCGAACCGCTGCTCGCCAAGTTGATCGAACGCCTCATGCTCAAGCGTGTCGGACGCGATCACACTCACCCCTTCTACCGCCTGCAACCCGAGCGCTGGTTGCAGTCTGTTGTCGAACGCGATGTAACTCTGCTCGACTCGCGCCTGGACTCTTCAATCCTCTACTCGCAAGTGCCCGCCTTCGCAGCCTCCGACCGAGCCGTAATCGACCTACTAGGAATCACGCACGATGGCCGCTTAGCCGTAATCGAGCTAAAAGCTGCCGAAGACTTCCATCTCCCCGTGCAGGGCCTCGACTACTGGGCGCGAGTCCGTTGGCATCATCGTCGCGGAGACTTCCAGCGTGCAGGATATTTCCCCGGCCGCATCCTCTCCGAACGCGATCCTATACTGATCCTCGCCGCGCCTGCCTTGCACGTGCACCCTTCCACGGCAACCATGCTGCGTTACTTTTCACCTGAATTGGAATGGAAGCTGATCGGACTCGACGAACGTTGGCGCGATGGAATTCGTATGATTTTCAACAAGCAGAAGGAATAGAGATAATAGAGGAGCCTACAACCCTGCCTCTTTGCTGCGAAAGACCCAATAGTCCCCGGCGGTCTCGCTCAAATCTCCCGTGGGCTTTTCTCCGTTTAGAACACGCCTCACGGCCCGCACGACCCGCCGCATCGGCAGCGCTCCGTGTTCATCTTCAAAGAAGATTTCGCCGACCTTGGTAGTTCGGTAGTACCACCGCTTCAGAATCGCCAAATTTTCCATCCACTCCTGCGCGCTCTTCGGAGCCACCGGTTCAACCGCTGAGAGCAGTTCGCGAATACGAGCTTCCATGCTCTGCGTCGGCACGCTTTGAGGCTTGCGCATAGGGCTCTGCGAGGAAGCATCCTGCGGCGGTCTAGCCTCGGGTTTCAATCCTTGCACGCTCAGGTCAAACGCAATCGGCCCATACAACATGCCGCCAAAAACACGAAAGAGCGAGATGTGTCCGACGAGATGCGATGGTTGCAGCAAAAGCCCATCCAGTCGATCAATGCGATGCACAATCTCGGCAATTCGGCTTTGAACTGCTTTCAGCTTTTCCAAACGCGCATGTGCCGCCGCTGCTGCTTCGAATTCCAGTTTCTCGCTCGCCTCGTCTCGTGCGCGACTAATCTCAACCGCCAGCGAGTGCCCTGCGGATTCGAAATATCTCTCCACCCTCGCCGACTCTTCCGCATATCGTTCGTCGCTGCACCCTTTAAAACACGGCGCAAGACACATCTTCATCTCGGAGTACACGCATCCCGGATAACTCGGATCAGGTGCCAGATCTTCCGTGCACCGCCTTAACTGAAAGAAATCCAGCGAGTCATTCGCATACTGTTCTGCTTCAGCTCGCGAAGCGAACGGACCGAAATAAGCGCTTCCCGAGCGCAGAGATCGTATCCGCGATGTAACAGCGACTCTCGGATACGGATTCTCCCGCAGCAAATGCACCAGTGGCGCTGGCCGCAAATGCAGCCGTTCGTTGTACCTTTCCGGAAACTCATGACGCAGCAACCGATAAAGAACAAACCCCGCCTCAAAGTCTCCTCCGACCTCGCAAAACTCTACGGCGCAAACCCGTTCTCGCAAGCTAAGCCGACGCCCTTCGGCCGCACTCAACAATCTTTGCAATCGACGCCGCAAGTTCGCCGTCTTACTCACATAAGGCTCGGCCCCCGGCGTATTCGGTCGCAGCACGAAGACCGCTGGAGCAGTAGGCAGCGCCGCGAAGAATTCGGCGTCTTGTTCCGGAGCGAACTGATAACGAGTGAACACAGCCGTAAGTTTATCGCGAAGCCTACCATGCGATGCAAAAAGCAATTCCATTCTTGCCCAATCCGTTTGCGGAATCGCCGTGGACCCGTATCAGAGGTTTCCAATCGCCAAGAGCCAGTGATGTGCCGATGTTTGTGACATAGTGAACATCGAGAGACGGATCTAAATCACAGCCTCATGTTCGCGTCTTTGTAAGACTACTTCGCATAGGAGTGTGGGGAAATGCCAGTAGTAGCCTTTTCGGCAAAGGAAGCGACATCGCAACGAGCTCTAAGCGCAACTCTTCGAGAGCTGTGCCATTTTCTTTCCAGCTTCCCAAACATTCAAATGAGTGAAGAGGACTGCGAAGCCCTTGCCTTTGCCGCCGTCAGCGGACACGCCGAGGCCGAGTTCATGGTTGGAAGTGTTTTCGACGCTGCCGACGAACCCGAACGCGCAATGGAGTGGTACTTGCGATCTGCGAACCGGGATTACCTGCCAGCCATGTTGCAGTTGTTTGCCGTACGTTGCGATTAACCTGATCTAGCGCAAGCTGGCGCTTTTGTACTTCATTCGGAAGTCTTCGCCTTCGACCCGTACGACTCTGCACATCTCGTGCAGACGTGAGCGCATGCGCTCACCAATCCGATCACCGAGGGTCTCTTCTCGCGATGCCCGCGAAGCGCGAGAATCAGAAAGTTCGACTCCAGCCGGAGGCAGATCCTGATAGTTGGTCGTAATAATCGTGGTCCGCTTGTCGTTGTAACGCGTATTCAGAATGTGCGAAACCATATCCCAAACCCATTCCGTAGGCTTGGCCGCGCCTAATTCGTCCAGCACCAGCACGTCTGCCGTGAATACCGGACGCAGAACTTCCATCTCCGTCACCTGAACCGAGGAGTTGTAGGAATTCTGAATTTCCTTCAGAAGCTCGCGATAGTCGTAAAACAGGCACGCCGTATTCTTCTGCACGATCAACTCTTTGGCGATGCCCACTGCCAAGTGAGTCTTTCCGCATCCAATCGGTCCCGTCATCAGCAATCCCGCGCTCTCCAGTGGAAACTCCTCGACAAATCGCAGCGACGCCATGTGCGACGACGCCAGAGATCGGAACGGCCCTTCGTGCTCAAAGTTTGAGAGTTCACAGTGCCGGTAGCGGCGAGGAATCCGTGCAGCTTCCAGCAGGCGTCCACTTTGTTGCTGACGAATGCATTCGCAGCGCGTCGCCTGTTCTACAGTACGGCCATTGCGCTCCACCGGTACCATGCGCCAGCCCGTGCCGGAGCAGATCGGACAGGGGGCAGCTTCAGTTGGATTCGGAGTCGGCATACATAGAGCTTGAGGCAGCCGGGCCAAGGATGCAAGTGCCAAGAACCCGGAGCCGCAGGAACTTTGTGTGGAAACTGTGGAAGACACGGTAATGCATCCTTGCCGAGAGAGCCTCCACAGATTCTGAACGAATATACAACCGTCTCCCCGATTGCTGCTTCTAAAGCTCCGGATGAAGGGGTGCGGACTAACGCTTTTCCGGCACTCCTATCATTCTAAGTTGAATTTTCTGTTGTCCTCCGGCCCCAGGCATTGTGGGCCTGCCCTCCGAACCGGCGTCAACCAGCGCCGCGTTCCAAGCGGTTCTGATTTGTTGTTCTGAACTGAGCCTTGCCCGCAGTGCATCTATGGGACCCAAGTGTCCTGCATCGTAGTTTCACCGTCCCGCGTCACCCGGCGGTGGACGGCGACGCAGGCCGTGCCCTTTTCGCGCTGCCGAACCTGTTTTTGAAGGAGACGCATGTCCGTTACCAGCTTTCCGCACGGAGCTTCGCTCGACCCGCAGTCTATGGGCGGGAACGAATCGACGCGGGGATTTCACCTGAACCGACCTCCTCGCGACTTCAACGCCCCAGCGGCATTTCCACCGGGTTTTATGGAATTTCTGCTGCCGCTACATCAGCGATTTACCCCATGGCAGCAGCAGTTAGTGGCCAAGCGCAAGGCCGCTCTCGAAGCAGCCCACGAAGGCAAGCTACCTTCTCACCTGCCGCCAGGCCCGGCCCAGACCGAAGCGTGGCAGATACAAGTTCCGGATTGGTGCCAAGATCAGCGAAACCAGATGACCGGCCCCGCCGACGAAGCCGAACTGGTCGTCAAGATGCTGAATTCCGGTGCTCCCGGCGTCATGCTCGATCTCGAAGACTCAGCGGTAAACCAGTGGGACCACCAGCGCTTGGGAATGGCCAACATTCTCTCCGCCCTCAAAGGTGACCTCACCTATGAGGACAAAAAGCGTGGCTGCACCGTCGGCATTCAACCCAGCAAAACCGTAATCTGGACTCGCGTCCGTGGCCTTCACCTGCACCAGGGCGGAATCTTCGACGAACCAATGTCGGCATCCCTCTTCGACGCTGCTTTGCTCTCTTTCCAGTTCTCGCCCGACTCGCTTAAGCACCCGCCCTGCTTCTACATTCCTAAATCGGAGAGCGCCGAAGAAGCTCTCTGGTGGTCTGCCCTCTTTGACGCCATTGAGGACGCGCGCGAGTGGCAGCGCGGCGCCGTCCGATGTATGGCGCTCGTTGAGTCGCACGCGCTCGCTCATCAAATGGAGGAGTTCCTCTACAACCTCCGCGACCACATTCTCGGACTCAATCTCGGGCGCTGGGACTACATGGCCTCGCTCATCCACTACAACATCCAGAATCCCCATTGGGTTCTTCCCGATCGCAACACGATTCCCCACGATGTTCTGTTCTTCCAAAACCTCCGCGAGCTTTTGCCCGAGTTGTGCCACAAGCACAACGCTCTCGCCATCGGAGGCATGACCGCTCTCTATCCGAGCCGCGAGGACCCCGAGCTCAACGCCCGCGCTCTTGCCGCTCTGGAAAAGGACAAGAAGAACGAGTCCTCTCAAGGATTCGATGGAGCCTGGACCGGACATCCTGACCAGAACCAGATTGCCGTCGAGCAGTTCCCTGTGCCGAACCAAATTTGGCGACGCAACTCCGGACCGCGCTTCCCCGATCTTCGTCCCGAGCCAACCGGCGTCGGCCAGCGAACCTTGGCCGGAACTCGTGCCGCGATCCGAACGGTGATCCGCTACCGCAACGGTGTACTCAACGGAAAAGGCGCAAGCCTTCTCGACGGCTACATGGAAGACCTCGCCACGGATCGTATCTACCGTCTGATGATTGCTCAACGCATTCAGCACTGGCGTGCAGTTCCGATCATGGACGAGAGCGGCAAACCCGTCGAACACACTCCCGAATTCATAACCCAACTCTTCGATGAAGAGCTCGCCAAGCTGATCGCAAATCCCGGCAAGGACCTCGGTACTCCTGAGACTTTCCGCCAGGCGCGACAGATCAGCGAGTCCATGGTCCGCCATGGCGAGATAGATCCTTTCTAACTACTCCGGCTATGGAGGCGTTGCATGGGCACAGACCTGGCGGCAGCCTCCCATCCGGTTCGGCAGGAAACGCCGTTGTGCACGTAAGCGGCAATCAGCAAGCAAACGCAACATTGATGAAGATGAGAAGAAAAGGGGAATACGACAGTGACTGCGAACAATAACAGCTTCGACATCACCCGCACTTGGAACACGGATGTACGCTGGAGCGGCATTGAGCGGACTTACACTGCAGCGGACGTGGAACGGCTGCGAGGCACGATTCACGTCGAACACACAATCGCCCGTCTCGGTGCTGAGCGCCTTTGGGATCTGATGCAGTCCCAGAGCCACGTCCAAGCTCTCGGCGCAATGACCGGCAATCAGGCTATCGAAATGGTGGAAGCCGGACTCGATGCCATCTACGTCAGCGGCTGGCAAGTTGCCGGAGACGCCAACTCGGCCGGACAGGTCTATCCCGATCAAAGCCTCTATCCATCCGACTCCGTCCCTCAGCTCTGCCGTCGCATTAACAACGCTCTACTGCGTGCCGACCAGATCTGGCATCAGGAAAGCAAGAACGGAAAACACTGGCTCGCCCCACTCGTCGCCGATGCCGAAGCCGGATTCGGCGGAACGCTCAATGCCTTTGAATTAATGAAGGGCATGATCGAGTCTGGTGCCGCCGCCGTCCACTTCGAAGACCAACTCAGTTCCGCCAAGAAATGCGGACACATGGGCGGCAAAGTCCTGGTTCCAACGCAAGAAGCCGTCCACAAACTCATTGCTGCCCGTCTCGCCGCCGATGTCTGCAACGTTCCCAGCATCCTTATCGCCCGAACCGATGCCAACGGAGCCAAGCTCATCACCAGCGACATCGACCCGCAGGACGAACCATTCTTAACCGGCGAAGACCGCACCAGCGAAGGCTTCTATCGCATTAAGAGCGGCATTAATACGGCCATCGCTCGTGGCCTCGCCTACGCGCCTTACGCTGACATGCTCTGGTGCGAAACCAGCGAACCGAATATCGAAGAGGCCCGTCGTTTTGCCGATGCCATTCATGAGCGCTTCCCCGGCAAAATGCTGGCCTATAACTGCTCTCCTTCATTCAACTGGAAGAAGAAGCTGGACGATGTAACCATCGCGAATTTCCAGAAAGAGCTTGCCGCGATGAACTACAAATTCCAGTTCATTACCCTTGCCGGTTTCCACGCCCTGAACTATGCGATCTTCGATCTCGCCAAGGGATACAAGCAGAACGCCATGTCTGCCTATTCCATCCTGCAGCAGAAAGAGTTCGCAGCCGAGCCCGAGGGATATCGCGCTGTAAAGCATCAGCAATTCGTCGGCACCGGATACTTCGATGACGTCGCCCAAGTGATTGCGAGTGGAAGCAGCAGCACCACTGCTCTGCATGGTTCTACTGAGCAGGAACAGTTCCACCCTGCCACCACGCACTCCCATTCGCGCTAAGCGAGAACGCACCTCGCACAACGGCCCGGCTCAACTGGCCGGGCTGTTGTCGCATCGGCAACTCGTAAACTGATAGTGCATTTTAGAAAATATTTCTACGCTCTCGGGAGATCGTTTGATGAAAGGAAAAGTCGTTCTAGTAACTGGCGGCAGTACTGGCATCGGTAGAGCTGCCGCTGGATTGTTTGCCAAAGCCGGAGCCAGCGTGGTCATCGCTGCGCGCGGAGCTGAACGCGGACAACAAGCGGAACACGAAATCAGGGCCACTGGGGGCAAAATTCTTTTCGTCCAGACTGATGTCTCCAATGCCGTACAAGTGCAGGCATTGATTGCAAGAACCGTAGAGACATTCGGGCGACTGGACGGTGCGTTTAACAACGCGGCTGTGTTCAGCAAAGTCGCTCGCACAGGAGATTTTGACGAAGCCGATTTCGATGCCGAAGTCACTTCCAACTTAAAGAGTGTCTGGTTCTGCATGAAATACGAACTGGAGCAGATGTTAAAGCAAGAGCCACGTGGTGGGGCAATCGTCAATACTTCCTCTATCAATGGACTCGGCGGAGCGCGTCTAGCAGCTCTCTACTCCATGTCCAAAGCCGGTATCCTGGCGCTTACCAAATCAGCCGCTCAGGAGTACGCTTCGGACGGGATTCGCGTGAATGCACTCGTTGCTGGCGGCTTCGATACCGAGATGCTGCGAACTGCGATCAGCCAAACAGTAGGTGGCGAGCCTAACAAGGTTCAAGAGACATTCAAAGCGTATGCGTCCCGCGTTCCTATAGGCCGGATTGGAAGGCCGGAAGAAGCTGCTCAGGCTGCTCTGTGGCTTTGCAGCGATGCCGCTTCGTACATCACCGGCCAGTCGATGATCGTCGATGGCGGTGTCACGGCTTGGGCGCGTTAGACAGGCGGCATACTTCCTTTTCCTGGGTGCCCGCTTATACCGCGTCCCGCCTGTCATTCTCACTGCTGCCCGATTCGTCCAGCACATCGCGAATCAGGCGCAACATCGCATCCGGCGTAAACGGTTTTTGCAGAAACACGACGTCCGCGGGAAGTGTGCCGTTATGCAGAAGAGCACTGTCAGTATGTCCCGACATAAAGACCACGTGCATGTTCGGATATTGGGCACTCAGCGCCTCTGCAACTCGGTCTCCGCGCATCCCGGGCATCATGACGTCGGTGAGCAACAGATCGATGGGGCTGTTCTGACTTGCAGCTTGTTCCAGTGCGTCCTGACCACCACTAGCGCTCAAAACTTTATAGCCCTTATTGCGCATTACCTGCGTGAACAGTTCGCGCAACGGTTCCTGATCTTCCACGATTAGCACTGTTTCTTCACCATGAAGCGTGTGTTCGTGACGAGGAACAACCAGCGCCGGCTTGATCGCTGCACCACTTACCGCAGGAAAATAGATTTTGAACGTCGTCCCTTGTCCGAGTTCACTGTAAACCAGAATGTGCCCCTTGTTCTGGCTGACAATTCCGTACACGGTCGCCAGCCCAAGACCAGTCCCTTTGCCGACCTCTTTCGTTGTAAAGAACGGCTCGAAAATGTGGGCGCGGGTCTCTTGACTCATCCCTTCGCCCGTGTCGCTAACCGCCAGTAACACGTACTCGCCCGGCGTGACGTTATTGTGGTGTGCTGCGGCTGCATCGAAAGTCACATTCGATGTCTTGATCGTCAACTTGCCGCCATCTGGCATCGCGTCCCGCGCGTTCACTGCCAGATTCATGATGATCTGTTCCAGTTGGCTGGGGTCGGCTTTCAACAGCTTTAGATCGTCGCCCTGATCGATTCGCACCTCAATGTCTTCTCCCAATAGCCGGGGTATCATCTTCCCCAGTCCGCCGGTGATCTCGTTCAAGTCCAGAATTTTCAGATTCATGATCTGCTTACGTCCGAAAGCAAGTAGTTGGCGAGTCAACGCATTGGCTTTTTCACACGCGTTGATGATCTCTTCCCCTGCTTTGCGGACCGGTTCACTCTCGGAATCGCTGGACTGCATCAGGTAAGCGTGTCCGATGATGATCCCAAGAAGGTTATTGAAGTCATGAGCGACACCTCCCGCCAGTAGCCCAACAGCCTCCATCTTTTGCGACCGATGCAGGAGTTGCTCCAACCGCAGACGTTCCGTAATGTCGCGCGCAATGCACGAAGCACCCACAACCACTCCGTGCTTATCGCGAATCGGTGAAACCGTGAGAGCGACGTCGATTTGCGTGCCATCTTTCCGCATGCGAAATGTTTCGTAGTTGGTTTTTACGCCCTTGCTCATCCGCTGCAGATTGAGCAATTGCTCGTCCTCACAGTCCGGCGGCAATAGGATTCCCTCGGGCTTTCCTATGACTTCCGCCGCCGTGTAGACGTACATATCCTCTGCCCCCTGATTCCAGGAACGCAGTACCCCATCCAGATCGACGCTAATAATTGCGTCATGCGAAGACTCAACGATCGAAGCTAACTGGCGCAATTTGTGTTCTGCTACCACGCGTTCAGAAATATCTCGCAACCGTACGGTCAGAATCTGTTTACCCGCAGCGTCAAACTTGGAAATAGAAGCCTCGGCTGGAAAGTGGCTCCCGTCACTCCGTTGACCATAGATATTGCTGCCGCGTCGGCTCATCGGTCGCAGAACGTCCGGCGATTTAGCAAAAGCCCGCAAGTGCGCAGAGTGCATCTCCCGATATTTTTCGGGAAGCAGAAGATTGATAGACTTACCCAGAATGTCCGCAGCCGTGTAGCCGAATATCATCTCCGCTCCGGCATTGAACATGGTGATGTTCTGCTCGTGGTCCACGGTGATAATCGCGTCTTCTGAGATCTGCACCACCCCCGCGAAATGCAGATACAACTCGTCGAGTTCCAGTTCTTTGTGCCGCAACACTGCCGCCAGCGCAAACACCAGCACCATCATTGCAAGGAAGCCAGCGTAGCTTCCCCACGACATGTTGCCCAATATCTGCGTCGAAGGAAGAAGCACAAACATTGCAGCCAACACTGCGCTCAAAATTCCAGAGAAGGTCCCCGGCCTCCATCCGCTACGCCAGGCCACAAACGCGGTCGCACCAATAAAGAAATAGTAAGGACGTGATATTGCAGGAAACAGCAAAGAAAGCCCGAGCGCTACTAGGTTTAATAGAACCGCCATTCCAAAACTGGCGAGCTCTTTGTCACTCCTGATCTTGGCCGGTTTCTCTTTGCCATCATCACCGGACTGCACACCGTGCGCGGATTCAGAGTAGTTCTCTGTCGTTTGCATCGTTCGATTTGAGCCCCGATTGAAACGAAGAACAACAATTTGAATGCCAGCCTGTCACTTCGAAGCGCAACAGAAAATGAAAGATACCTCTATCCGATCACATCACCACGTGACGTGCATCACAAATCGAGAATTCAGACCCAGAATACCTGCTTTTTTGAAAATTGACACACGACCACATCAGATTCCCAAAACGATACCACGTTCAGCGCAAGTGAGCTTTGTTTTCCCATAATTACTCGTCGAAGAACGAAGCTTTCGTCTGGTTTGCTTCTGCCTTTGGAAGTCTTTAGACTTGAAGCTCCAAAATTTTTCTGCATTGCGCACTTGTAAGCGCGAGCGGAGACCTACCCTATGTCTGAAATTAAAGTTCAACTCCCCGACGGCAGTATTAGAGAAGTACCCCAGGGCACCACCGCCCTCGACATTGCGAAGTCTATTTCGCCGCGTCTGGCTGACGCCGCATTGGCTGCCAAGCTCGCGCCCCTCGGTTCTAATGGCGGCGCAACGGGCGAAGATGCCTTTGCCATCGTTGACCTCACCCGCCCCATTGAGCAGGACTCGCAGCTCCGCCTTCTTACAGAGAAGGATCCCGAGTCGCTCCAGGTTTTCCATCACTCGTCGGCGCACCTGCTTGCCGCCGCCGTTCTGGAGCTTTTTCCAGAGACCAAACTAGGCCACGGCCCGGCCACCGACACCGGTTTCTTCTACGATTTCCTTCGCGAAACGCCCTTCACTCCCGAAGACCTCGGAAAGATCGAGGCCAAGATGAAGGAGATTACCGATCGCAACGAGCCTTACGCGCGCGATTTCCTGGACCGCGACGAAGGGCTCAGGCGTTTTCAGGCCGAAGGCGATTTCATGAAGTGTCATTTCATCGAGCAGTTCACCAAGTCCGATGAAAAGATTTCGCTCTACAAAACCGGAAAGTTTGTCGATTTCTGCCGCGGTCCGCACATTCCTTCCACCGGCAAGATCAAGGCGTTCAAACTGCTCAACATCGCCGGAGCCTACTGGCTCGGCAAAGAGGGCAATCCCCAGCTCCAGCGCATCTACGGAACCTCGTTCTACTCCAAGAAGGAAATGGACGAGTACATGAAGCAGCTAGAGGAGGCGAAGCGTCGCGATCACCGCGCCCTCGGCAAGCAGCTCGACCTCTACTCCATTCAGGAACTCGCCGGTCCCGGACTCATCTTCTGGCACCCCAAGGGCGGACTCATCCGCACCATCATGGAAGACTGGCTCCGCGCCGAGTATCTGAAGCGCGGCTATTCGTTGGTGTTCACGCCACACGTCGCCCGTCGCGCCCTCTGGCAGACCTCTGGCCACGAAGGCTTCTACGCCGAGAACATGTTCGACACCATGGAGCTGGACGACGCCGAATACCGTCTCAAGCCCATGAACTGCCCGTTCCACATCCTTATATATAAAGATCAACTCCGCTCCTATCGCGACCTTCCCGTCCGTCTCGGCGAGCTCGGAACCGTCTATCGTTATGAGCGTTCCGGAGTCATGCACGGGCTCATGCGTGTCCGCGGCTTTACTCAGGACGACGCGCACATCTTTTGTACTCCCGCGCAGATTGAAGCCGAGGTTGAGGGTTGCATCGACTTCGCAACCAGCGTTCTGCACACCTTCGGATTCGAACAGTTCCAGGTCGAGCTTTCCGCGTGGGATCCCGAAGACCGTGCTCACTACGTCGGGTCGCCCGAGCAGTGGGAGCTAGCGCAGAACTCTCTGAAGACCGTTCTCGAACGCAAGGGGATTCCCTACAAGTTCATCCCTGGCGAGGCCGCCTTCTACGGTCCCAAGATCGACGTAAAGCTTGTTGATGCGATCGGCCGTCTATGGCAGCTGTCCACCGTGCAGTTTGATTTCAATCTTCCCCAGCGTTTCGAACTCGAGTACGTTGGCGAAGACGGCCAGCGTCATCAGCCTCTCATGGTTCACCGCGCCCTCTACGGCTCGGTCGAGCGCTTCTTTGGAGTCCTGATCGAGCATTACGCCGGAGCATTCCCCGTCTGGCTCTCTCCAACCCAGGTAGCAGTCGTTCCCATTGCCGAGCGTCACATCGACTACGCGAACAAGGTTGCCGATGCCCTCAAGGCTATTGGCGCCCGAGTTCACGTCGATGGACGCAACGAAAAGATGAACGCCAAAATCCGCGAGCATGCCTTGCAGAAGGTTCCATTCATCCTCGTTGTGGGTGACAAGGAGTCTGAAATTGGCGAAGTGAATGTCCGTGTACGCGGGCAGGAGAAAGCGGAAGGCAGTGCAACGTTGGAGGCCTTCACCGAGCGTGTTCAGCGCCTCATTCAGTCGCGAAGCACCAAGCTCGATTAGTTTTTCGGCACAAGCACCAATGAAAAGAGGCAGCCCTTGCGGACTGCCTCTTTTCATTGGTGCTTGTAGCTTATAAGTATGGCCCTACATATGAATGCGTTAAATTGCGGTGGAACAGATGAACGGGCGCTCGAGCTGCCCGTTATACGTTTCAATACTCGTCGTCTTCTTCGTCTTCCCAGTCGAACAATGCTGCCATAGCGAGCGGTGAAGCAACAAAGTCCGCCCGCGGGCTCGCGGGTGAGGCAGCACACTGCTCGTAGCCGGGAGGTACTGGCAGAGAGAAGCGATCGTGCTCTATCGGCTCAGGACTCATAATGGAAATTTCCTCCAGATACATCCTGCCTCTTTTTCTCGTGACTTCCAAGCGCTACGTTGCATGAAAGGAGAAAATGTCTCCCAGATTGGAGTCCCTTGCGCAAAACGATCTCTCGAGCGGAAATGACCGAAATAAATCTGTCACATGCGCTTAAGTTTCGTGCTTCATTGTCCGAGCCTTCAATGCTCTGTGTCTCTCCCACTGAGTCCGTTATCATATGGCGGTGCTCAAGTCGCTTGAACAGTACCTTCGCAAGCATTGCCTAGTCCGCCCCGGCGAACGGATCGGTGTGGCCGTCAGCGGCGGCGCAGATTCCGTCGCCATGTTGCGAGCCTTTGCCACACTTGCCCCAACTCTCGGTGTAGTCCCTTTCGTCCTCCACCTCGACCACGGTCTTCGTGGAGCAGACTCCGACGCCGACGCGGCTTTCGTACGCGAACTCGCCTCCCAACTATCAATAGAGTGCGCAATTGAAACCGCAGATATCGCCTCGCTTGCCTCCCTGCTCCATCTCTCTCTCGAAGCCGCAGGACGTAGCGCGCGTTACGCCTTTTTCCAGCGCGCCGCCATCGCTCACCGCCTTGACTGCGTCGCCACTGCTCACACTCGAGACGATCAGGCCGAAACCGTACTCCTACGCCTCCTGCGTGGAACAGGAACCAGCGGCCTCGCAGGAATCCACCGCACCTTCGATCTTTCGGAATTAGCGACCGCGCCCCTCTCTGAGCGCGTCCTCCAACCCTCCGTCGAGGAAGAACCCCAAGTCGCGGTTCGACTCATCCGTCCGATGCTCGCCACCACCCGCCAGCAGGTCGAAGACTTTCTCAGCAGCCTGGGTCAGCCGTTCCGTCAAGACGCGTCAAATGCGAGCCCTCAATTCCTGCGCAATCGAGTCCGAGGCGAACTGCTTCCTGCTCTGGAGCGGGACTACAACCCGCGTCTCCGTCAGGCTCTCTGCGAAACAGCCGAGGTAGCTGCGGCTGAAAACGAATTCCTCGACGCCCTCGTCACCTCCATCCTCGCAAAGCAGCCCGACCCCGAGCTCGGTATCGAGTTGGATCTCTTCAAGTCGCAGCCTCTCGCATTACAGCGACGCATCCTGCGACGTCTCTGCCTTCCCCTCTCACTGGCTCTGGACTTCGCACAACTGGAGTCTCTTCGCGATTTCGCCTTGGCAGGACGCGCGGGCCGTTTCACGCTCCCTCGCGGATTCGCCGCTGAAATCCTGCGTCAGAAGCATTCCCCATCGCGGCTCTCTGTGCTTGCGCCAAAACAATTGCTGTCACCTCTCGCACCCTACTGCATCGAACTTCCCATTCCGGGCAGCGTTTCTCTAGCTGAGTTCTGGAATCGGAAGGACATGCACATTGATACGTCTCTGCTGGACGGAACCTCCGCGCTACGGCGATATAATCGCGATGTTCTCTTGAGTGCGAAACGGGTGGGAACCTGCCTGACTGTTCGTAATCTGCTGCCGGGTGACCGCTTCCGTCCTCTCCACAGCAGCGGTGAACGCAAGGTCAATCGTCTTCTGCAGGAGCTCTCGATTCCGTCCGCGCTACGAAGAATCTGGCCTGTACTTTCGGTCGCTGACAGCATCGTATGGGTACCAGGCTTGCCCGTGGCTGAACACGTAGCTTGGTCTCCGGGTGACGGCGAAGCGGTGCTGGTCGGGACTCATAGCTGAGAAAGTGCAATGTTCTTATGGAAGAGCAGTTCTCCAACAACTACGAAATCGCTATCTCCGAAGAGCAACTGCACGAGCGAATCACCGCTCTAGGCCGTCAGATTTCGCAGGACTACGAGGGCCGAGTCGTACATTGCGTATGCGTCCTCGAAAATGGGTTCTTGTTTCTCGCCGATCTTGTTCGCGCCATGACCTGTGATGTGCGCTGCCAGTTTGTAAAGCCTTACGTTCGCGAACTCGACACCCGCACCGAAATCTTCTACGCCCCCGAGGTCGACGTCGAAGGGGAACACGTCCTGCTCTGCGAAGGCATTCTCTCCACAGGACACACAACAGATTTTCTTGCTCGCAATTTCGAGGCTCGCGGCGCTGCTTCGGTCGCCATCTGCGGATTGCTCGACCGTCCGTCTGATCGCCGCGTGGACCTAACCGTCGCCTACACAGGATTCCAGGTAGGATCGGAGCGTCTTGCTGGTTTCGGCATGGGCATGCCAATGCTGAAACGCAATCTTCCCTTCATCTTTTCTGTTCCAGATACGCACAACAGTGGCGCTCCTGCCTAACCGCGTATATACTGCCACATTACGTAGGGATACCCGTCAGACGTTCTCTGCCCTCGTGCTCATCAAGCTTCAGCACACCTTAAATGCGGCGTGGGGCCGCTTTCGAGCACGGGCATCTCAAAAAACGGGTAAAATCCGGTTTGGGCGGAAAATCCTGGTTCCAGCAAACTGGTCGGGCATCTAATCTACTGAGTCGTCTCGTGTGAGACTTTTTCCTGCTCTAAACAGAGGAGCTTTTCGGTGAATTCGACGGTCAAGCAAGTCGTGTTCTGGGTCGTGATTCTACTTTCTGGTGTATTGCTCTGGTCGGTTGTAAAGAACAATAGCACGGGAGTCAAAGAGCGCGAAGTCAACTTCTCACAGTTTTTGTCTGACGTGAACCAGGCCAAGATCAAGGACGTTACTGTCTACGGTCAAGAGGTTCGCGGCAGCTATCGCGATGAGAAAGCGGGCTTCCATACAACCGTGCCGGCGAACTACACCGACATGTACAAGACCTTGAATGACAAGGGTGTTAGCGTCAACGTGAAGGACGTCAGCAGCGGTGGAATCTCTAGCTGGGTCTTCAATATGCTTCCCTTGGTCGTCATTCTTGGCTTGTGGTTCTTCATGATCCGTCAGATGCAATCTGGCGGAAATAAAGCGCTATCGTTCGGCAAGAGCCGCGCGCGCCTACTCTCCATGCAGCAGAAAAAGGTGACCTTTAAAGATGTCGCCGGCGTGGATGAGGCCAAAGAAGAACTGCACGAAATCATCGAGTTCCTGCGCGAGGCGCAGAAGTTCCAAAAGCTCGGCGGACGCATACCCAAGGGCGTGCTTCTCGTCGGACCTCCAGGAACCGGCAAGACTTTGCTGGCTCGCGCCGTTGCCGGTGAGGCAAACGTGCCGTTCTTCTCTATCTCAGGTTCCGATTTCGTAGAGATGTTCGTCGGCGTCGGCGCAAGCCGTGTCCGCGACCTCTTCGAGCAGGGCAAGAAGAACGCTCCCTGCATCATTTTTATTGATGAAATCGACGCCGTCGGACGCCATCGTGGCGCCGGACTCGGCGGTGGGCACGACGAACGCGAGCAGACGCTCAATCAGTTGTTGGTCGAAATGGATGGCTTTGAGTCTAACGAAGGCGTCATTCTGATCGCTGCCACCAACCGACCTGACGTCCTCGATCCCGCATTGCTCCGCCCCGGCCGTTTTGACCGTCGCGTAGTGGTTGCGCGTCCTGACGTGCGTGGCCGCGAAGAAATCCTCCGCGTTCACACCCGTAAAATCCCCATCAACGATGACGTCGATCTGTCGATCCTCGCACGTGGCACACCGGGCTTCAGCGGAGCCGACTTGGCCAACATGGTCAACGAAGCCGCCCTGCTCGCTGCCCGACAGAATCGCAAGACCGTGCTGATGTACGACTTTGAACTCGCCAAGGACAAGGTGCTCATGGGTGCCGAACGCAAATCCATGATCCTTACCGACGAAGAGAAGAAGAACACGGCCTATCACGAAGGCGGACACGCTCTTGTCGCTTCCAAGGTGCCGCACGCCGATCCTCTGCACAAGGTCACCATCATTCCTCGCGGAATGGCCCTAGGTGTGACCATGCAGTTGCCCATCGACGACAAGCACACCTATGACCGCGTCTATCTTGAGAGCCAGTTGGCAATCATGATGGGTGGCCGCGTCGCCGAGGAGATTTTCCTCAAGACGATGACCACTGGTGCCGGAAACGACATCGAGCGCGCCACGGAAATCGCCCGCAAGATGGTCTGCGAGTGGGGTATGAGCCAGCTCGGACCGCTCACATTCGGCAAAAAGGAAGAGCAAATCTTCCTTGGCCGTGAGCTTTCCCAGCACCGCGATTACTCCGAGGAGACTGCCCGCGAGATCGATGCCGAGGTTCGCCGCTTCATCGATAGCGCATACAAGACGGCTTTCGACGTACTCGACGGCAACCGCGACGTTCTAGATCGCATTGCAATGGCTCTCCTGGAACGCGAGGTCCTCGACTCCGCCGAGTTGCAGCTCATCATCCAGGGCAAGACTCTTCCAGCGCGTGTACAGCCGCCTCCGGCCGATGATTCCGGAAGCGTCCAACAGGTGCTTCGTCCGGAGCCAACCCGCCAGCCCGGCCTCAACCCCGGCGAGCGTCCAAGCCCCGCATAACCGTTCCAATCTGATCAAAAGGGTGGCCGCATTTGGCCACCCTTTCTTATTGCCTTCCTACTTGGTACTTGGCGGCCACCTTTTATTCGAAATCAGGTGGCCCACATCCGCCCCGCTGTTGGGCGAATGTGGGATCGACGCGCACTCCACCTCGACGTTCCCTGCTTCGCCCTTGCTCTTGCCTTTACTCTTCGATGCCGCAAACGCTCTACCGAATATCCAGCCCTTTCAACTCTGCATCCGGCAGCTTCACCCCTAAGATCTGCGCCAGGGTCGGAGCGATCTGCCTCATATCGATCTCGCCCAGCGACTTCCCTCGCGCCACCTCCGGCCCAACAAGAAAGAACGAAGACCGCATCTCCGGATTAGCACTGGCCAAATACCCATGCATCCCAAGATATGAAGGTTCCGAAACCAGCGGCCCCACAAACTTGTATCCCAATTCATAGCCGATCTTGAAGGACACAAAGTACGCAGCTTCCGGAAACCCGCCTGCTTTTTGAAGCTCTTCGCGACCCAGAACCCGATCGATGCCATTAGCAGGATTGGTCGCCAACTCATGCAATAGACTTTCGACCTTCGCGGCCGTGGCATGGTCGTTTGGATCCTTGAGAACCACAGCAGCAGCGCCGCCCGCAGGCCAAGGCATCGCCTTCCATGAGCTAATCTTTTGCGAGGAATCAACGCTATACAGCCCTGCATTCAGAAAAGCCTCGTAGAGATTTACATCGTGCTGCACGCCCGCAAAGCCGTGGTCGGAAACAACACAGATGTATGCTTTTCCTTGCGACGTTTTTTCAGCAGCAGCGCGAAGCTGTCCAACGAGTGCATCGAGCCGCTGCAACACGGCATTCGATTTTTGGCTGAACGGCCCTGAAGCATGCTGCTCTGTATCAAGCCCCGTGAGATAAACCGTCATGAACGCCGGATGCTTGGTTTCGAGAATCTTCACCGCAAAGCGGGTGCGAATTTCGTCCTCATCCACCGTCTCTTCCATCCCTCCCGGATACCGTCCCAAAGCCGCCACCAGTTCCGGCTCCAGCCCTGGCGTCGAGAGTGTGCGTTGCAACTTGATATCGTCTTCCGTCCCTGTCCGCCAAATCTGCGGCAAGTTGTAGTCGATCTTCGCTCCAACGCTGACTGGCCAATAGACGCTGGCCGTACTCAGTCCCGCAGCATGCGCAGCATCCCAAAGCGTAGGAACTTTAATGTCCTCCGCATACCAGTACCACCCCTTGTCGTTCTTGTTGAACGGGTCGAAGGTCGTGTTGGTAGAGATCCCATGCTTCGCAGGTGAGACACCAGTAATCAGCGTAGTGTGACTCGGATAAGTCACCGTCGGCAGCACACCCATGACTCCCGACGAGTAAACCCCGTCCTCAGTTAGCCGCACAAGGTTAGGCAAGGCCAGTCCATGCTCACGAGCCTGTAACACCGCTTCCGGTTTCAACCCATCAACGGAGATAAGAAGCACTGTAGTAGTGGAGGCCGGTTTATCCGCCGCAACCGAGCAGATGGAAGAAACAATCGCAAGCATGCAGAGAGCAACCATGCGAACTGAAGTGATTCGCGAGTAAACCATGTTTTCTTTCCTTGGGAATAACACACAGAGAAATACATACCAAATGAATCCAGGGCACGGCTCCCGCCGCACCCCGAATAAGAATCGCAACTTAGAACCGTACAGTGAACGATCCAACAAAGGTACGCGGCGACCCAACCTGCAAGGTATCCGAGAGTCCATTGGCATCGCTACCCACAAAGCCATTGGTGCCGATGGACGAGTAGTACCGCTCGCCAAACAAGTTGTACACATTCAGTCCGAACTTTAGATCCTGAAATGCTCCAACAGATTCGCGGTTATACCCAGCGCCAAAGTCAGACAGAAAGCGTCCGTTCACGCTACCGGTGTTGTCATAGGAGTAGTAGCGTTTGGACATATAGTCCGCGCCAATGTTTGAGAAGAATCCCTTGTTGTGATACCCCAGTTGTGTCTTATAGAGAAACTCCGGGGTATCGACAGCCTGTTTACCTTTGATCAAGCTCACACTCGGAGTGGGGTTATAAGTCGTAACATCGGAGTCGTAAGTAGAACGGCTCCACGTCACGCCGTTGTAGAGTGTAACCCCCGGAGCGACCTTTACCGTCCCGGCAATATCGACGCCGTTGGTAGTAACTCCACCCACGTTCGTCAGCAACGACGGGTTACCTTCGATGCCTGCACCCTGCTGCAGTGCCAGCAAGCGATTGGCGAAGTTCACGTGGAAGTAGTTAACCTGCGCCACTGCCTTGCTGTCTGTATAGCGATATCCAACTTCTTCGCTCCACGATGTTTCTGGGCTCAGCGTATGTTTTAGAGAATCAAATCCCGCCTGGGTTGTGCCCCACGGAGCGTTACCGAAGCCGTTACCACCAGCCTGATACGAACGTACGTTGTACGCCACGTCGCCATACAGTTCGCTGCGTGTGTCTAACTTATAGTTCGCACCAAACTGCGGAAGGAAAGGTTTACCTGAAGTGAGGCTACCCTGTGCATAGCTGCCGGTTGCGGCTGGATATTTGAGCGTCCCATCGATAAAGGTTTCGATCATCTTGAAACCTGCCGATGCAGTTAGAGCCTTCGTAAGCTTGAAAGAGTCCTGCAAGTGAACTTGAATCACGTTCGATGAAAAGTTATAGGCCCACTGAGTTGCAATAGGATTCTTGGGAAACGATGACAGCGACTGGTTCGGAGCATCAAGGCTGGTCGCATAGAAGCGGCGAGCAAGGTCGAAGTTCTCTTTCTCGTACCAAACTCCGCCTTCCACTTTATTGCGACTTGTCTCGTGAGTTAGAGAGCTGAGGAAGCCACCACGCTGAATTCCATACTCTGAGCTGCGCATCGCAATCGGCGACCCGGTTAGTCCAAGGATCGCAGAATATTCCGCTGCGCCGTATTCCGCCATGGGAGCAAACCACAAACCTATACCGTCGTTTCCATGACCGTAAGCAGTTGTCTTCCACGTGAGCTTATCGGTAAGTGCCGTCTTGTAACTAACTCCGCCTAGAATATCCTTGCGAAGTCCTGCGCCCGCGTAATATCCAGCATCGCACGGGTCTTCGGCAGAGGTCAGCGTAGCAACTGCTCCTGGATAAGTACCTGTGCCAGCGCAAGCAAACGCTGCCTGGGTAGCCTGTCCCCAGTTACCGTAGTTATCAAAGCTGTAACCGAGCTTATTAACATAAGCCTTGGAGAGATCCTGATAGTCGACCTCGCGACGGTTCGAGTAATTGAGGAACCCGGTTAAGACGCCCTTACTTCCAATGTACCGAACAATCTTTCCGTTAAGCTGCCAGTAGTTCTGGCCGATGTCGCCATGACCTTTCCACTTATCGGACAACTGGTTTACCCCGGCGATATAGAACTTCGTCTTGCCGCCCAGTAGTCCGCTTTCATACCGAGCGACGGTGCGAAACGCATTGAAGCTTCCAAACGATTGGTCGACGGTGAACGTGCGCTTGTCCGAAGGATCGACCGAAAAGAATTGAACGGTTCCGCCCAGATTGCTGTTCGACGCCGTCTCCAACGCACCCGTTCCTTGAGACAGCACGACGCGCCCAATATTCTCGTCCATAATGGCGCGGCTGATATGCAAGCCATTCCAGTTTCCGTAAGACATATCGCCCAGCGGAACCTCGTCGAGCGTGAACCCGAGTTGGTTCTGATTGAATCCGCGCACCGAGATACGAACCGCCCACTCATAGCTTCCGTAAGGATCGGCCGAAGTGTAATTCACACTCGGCAATTGAGCGACGGATCGAATCGGGCTTGTGCCGGGAGCCACTTCTTCGAGCGTCGCGCCGCTCAGTGTCTGTTCCGTGCGAACTTCGCCCGGAGCAGTAACTGTCACCGTCTCTACGTTCAGAATTCTAGGTTGCTTGTTAGCTTGCTGATTTTGCTGTTGCTGAGGTTGCGTCGATGTCTGAGCGAGTTGCGTAGGCGTGCTATCACTCGGCTGCTGTGCCTCTGCACCAACAGCACTGAGTAGGGATAGGGCGAGAACTCCAACAGTCCAGTGTCCTTGATTCATTGCCTCTCCGTTTCAACGATGAGTTCTGCGTGGCGTGTTCCTGGAACAGCCCACAATGCGGGCGCAAGTACGTGCGCACCATGGAGGAGGGTCGTCCTCAGCGGCTAGATCGCTGCGGAACTCTCTCGAATGTGTCACAACGAATTTGAACTGAGTACCTGTAACAGGCGGTGAAAGGCAGATGAATAGAAGATGAAAATCAGTAACTCAGGCAGTTAGAGAACGAAACTCGATACCTGCCGAGGGTTTACGCGTGGGGTTGCTCCACACTTCTTGGGTGAAGCCGAGACACTAAGATCGCTCACAGCTCCAGGTCGCGGGCTCTAGATTTGCTAGGAGTTCAACGGTCCAATCCTTCGCGAATGGTTTTCGCGAGTGATTGCATGGAGAAGGGTTTTGGCAAGAAGTATGTGTTTGGGAGTTCGAGGTTCTTTGCGACGAGGGAGTGTCCGACATATCCGGAAACGAAAACCACCCTAAGTGCGGGGATGATCTTTCGCAATTCTTCTGCAAGCTCTCGACCGCCCAGTCGGGGCATCATCATGTCAGTGAGCAGTAGATCGATTTTGCCAGGGTGTGATTGAGCTACCTGCATGGCGTTCACGCCGTCAGATGCGGGCAAGACTCGGTATCCCAGACTAGTGAGATACTCGCTGACGAGTTCGCGGACACTGCCTTCGTCTTCCGCGTACAGAATTGTCTCGTTTCCTTTGGGCAAGTTGAGCAATGCCTTCTTTCCAGATTCTGGCAATGGATCGGCCACGTGTGGTAAATAGATTTTAAAGCTAGTTCCTTTTCCTTGCGCGCTTTCCACTATAATCTGTCCGCCGTTTTGTCGGACTACACCATAGACGAGCGAGAGTCCTAGCCCCGTACCTCTTCCGGGTTCCTTGGTGGTGAAGAACGGTTCGAAGATTCGGGACTGCGTGGCTTCGTCCATTCCATGACCGGTGTCTTTGACCGCAATTAAAACGTAGTTCGCGGATTTCGCGGATGAAGATCGTGCTGCTTCTCCGTCGTAGACGACGTTAGAAACTTCGATAGTCAGACGCCCGCCTTGTGGCATGGCATCACGAGCATTGGTGGCCAGGTTCATGATGACTTGCTCGATCTGACTGGCGTCGATCCTCACACACGCTGTGCCTCTTGCCGGGATGAACGACAGGTCAATGTGCTGACTGACGAGAGGAACCAACAGCGGGTTCATTTGCTTAATGACGAGGTTGACGTCGAGGACTTTGCTTTGCAATGTCTGCGTGCGGCTGAAGGCCATCAACTGCGTGGTCAGGGAGGAAGCGCGGTCTGAGGCTCGCATCACTTCCTCCAACCGATGGTGTGATTCAGCAGCAAGAGACTCACTCAGTAGAAGTTCGACTTGTCCCCTGATAACCATGAGAAGGTTATTGAAGTCGTGTGCGATTCCACCCGCGAGCTGACCAATAGCCTGCATCTTCTGTGCCTGTCGCAGGCGGGATTCGAGTTGGTTACGCTCGGTTACATTCTCGGCTAGAATGTCGAAATACCAGATCTCGCCTTCGGTGTCTCGTATGACTCGCCCTCCGACGAGAACATCAATTTCTTCTCCTGAACGACAGCGCCAGCGACTTTCAAATCCGCGAACAACATCGCAATCGAGTAGTCGAGCGAGAAACTCGTTGAAGGTTCCCTTAGCTGCGAAAATGTTGTGAGGAAGATCGCGAACTAGAAGTTCCGCTTCGGACTCCGCGTCGTATAAAAGCATTTCGAGCATGGCCCGATTGACCTGGAGAAGTTGACCAGTGCGAGTCGCGCGGCAAATGGCGTAAGGAATCTCTTCGAGCAGAAGGCATGAGCTTCGTTCTGAAAGACGGAGACTTCTGTGGGCAACGAGATGCGTGGTGTTATCGTGAGCCACTCCGACAATACCAATAATTTTTCCATCAGGATCGCATAGCGGTTCCACTCGCGCGGAGAGATCGCGGCCCGTTAATTCAATTTCGAAGTTAGAGCTCAACCCTTGAAGAGATTTACGATGCGCATTCAGTGAGACGAGCGACGCACCGACGAACGTAGATTCGAGCCTCGCGCCAACATACGATCCAGCGCGGACACCGATGTTCTGCAGTTCTGCTCCGGCTAACGCAGTAAAGCGCAGTTCCTGGTCTGTGGTCCAAAGGAGCGCAGGGGCTTTCTTTAGCAGAGCCCTCTCGAATTGTGCTCGCCGAGATCTTTCCGGGGCTGGAGTCTTAGGAAACAAATCCTCTGGGGATTCTTCCATGTGACATCTTAAGCACGACTGGCCCTAAAAACCTAAGAACTTCTGCGAACGAAGTGAGCTTTTAGGAACTCTTTAGATAGCGTAATCCCAAACAGAAAGATTCCCCGTCATCGCTCGAAGACGGGGAACCGATCTACTATGGAGCCTCGAATTGTGTGAAGGGCAGCTTACTTAGCGGCGTTCGCTTCGTGGAAGTTCTGACGAATTTGCGTCAGGAAAGGCCGTGCTGCTGGAGGAGGAGCAACGGTTCCAGTCAGAAGGCTGCGGAAATTGTACGTTTTGCCGTAGAAGGAACGGATCGAGTCGACGTCCGCACGAACGTTGGCTCCGTTCAGAGTCGCTCCTGCAAAGACGCCCTTTGCGCGGGAGTAGGTGAGGATTCCGGAGTTCATCTTCCAGTCGGTATTCGCGCTAGCATCGCGACCAAACGGGCCAGCAGCGATTCCCGCATCGGCACCAATCTTCCACTCAGCAGCGAGAAGCTTGTTTGCTCCCTCTTGATTCATGAACAGCATGACGAGATCGACGCCTTCAACACCGATCTGAGCTCCCCAGCTTCCGCCCGTAATGGTGAAGAAAGCAGGAGCGCTCCAACCTTTATCGGGCACGCGGCAGGTAGCTACGCCACGTCCATGCTGAGCTCCAACGATGAAGCCGCCTTTAATAAGAGAGGGGACGATGGCGACGCACTTGGCATCGGCCAAAATTGTTTGCGGGATGTTGTTATCCCCAGCGCTGGTTAGTCGGTTGAGATCGGCGGCGGCATCGTTGAGGCGCTTAACTACCTCGGCATTGTCCTGATTGCCGGAGGAAGTCACTTTCTTTGTGGTGGTCGCCTGATTGTCCGTCGAATCCTGAGCGAAGGCGGGCAAAGACGCGGCTAACACCACGAGCAGCAAAGTCCTGAATGCATTCTTCATAATTGTATTTCCTTCTAGAGTGCAAGCCTTTGACAGGCTGGCACTGACAGGTTCCCTTGCTCGATGTAGTTGCGGCTCGGTGAGTCAACACAGATTGGGAACTTCCATAACGTTGGATTAAGGAACTTCACAGAAGGTTTGCAGGGAAGACTAAGTAAATGAGAGACGAATTAAGACGCGTGAGAGAACCATCAGAGAGAAGCTGAGCTGCTAGACCTTAGATAATCGACTATTTTACTTCTGCCAAGGGCGAACCGGCCGCTTTCCTTCCGGAAGATCGCGACTCACGACGCGATCATATTGATAACTTCCGCTCACGGTTCCGAGTCCCTCGTTGTAGAGGCTGGTGTATCCAAGAGCTTCTTTCAGTTCTTCGCTAAACCGGTGGAGTCTCTCAAGATGATCGGAAGTAGCTGCAACTTCGATCTTGCTAGTCTTTAGAAACTTTTGATAACCGCGATCCAGCAGGATTGCAGGTTCTCCGCCGACCAGACATGTAGGAAACGCGACCACGCGAGACTTGCCATCGCTGGCTACCTCAATTTGGGCGACACACTGATTCTTGCTCACCTGATACACGTTCTTTGCGGATGCCAACTGGCTAACTTCAAAGCCGTGATCCGACAACCAGCTTAGGGCTTTCTGAAAGGTTCGGGTGACGTTCTTCAGTGGCGAGAAATGAGACATTTACACCTCGCAGATGATGCCTATGAGTTACGGCGCAGAGAGCACGCCGTGCGGAACTTAACAATGTCGCACAGACGAGGTGGCTACGGCAACCACGGACAGGAATGAAGAGTAAAAGTTCGACAAATCAAGGACGCCCTCCAGGATTCCATGCAGGTTTCCAATCCGTGTTAGAGAGCCACTCGACGGGGGAGATCATGCGCTCGATGGCACCAGTGAGATGCTCGAAATCGATGTGATCCAAATCATCACTGGGCTGATGATAATGAGCTCCAAGCCCGTAACTGGATACCGTTTGAGCAACGATTCCTTGCTGTGCAAGTGCGAAGTTATCCGAGCGCCGGAAGAACTGTTCGCGAGGGTGCGGATCGGCAACAAGTGGCGCCCCATGCTGAGCAAGAGTCGGCCCAAGATTACTGCGCTCCCATCCCGTGAGCCAGAACTGCCTCGGACGTACGGCTCGGTCGGGCTGACCAATCATTTCGAATTCGAGATTGGCCACGATCGACGAGAGCAACAGCGGCGGATGCGCCAGAAAATATTGATCTCCTTGTCCGCCTGTTTCTTCGCTGCCGAAACAAACAAAAAGAATGGTGCGGCGAGGACGTTGAGGAAGAGCTGCAAGTGCGCGGGCAAGCTCCAGGACTGCGGCGGTCCCGCTCGCATTGTCGTCGGCCCCATGATAGATCAGCTCTCCTGTAGGAGTGCTGCGCGCTCCAAGATGATCGAGATGAGAACTCAGCAGAATAGTCTGCCGTGCAAGCTCCGGATCGGTGCCCTGGAGAATTCCCATAGCGTTGTAGGTGGTCGCTCCAGAAGGCAAAGAGACGCGCTGAATCTGCGCCTTCTCCAACCCAAAGGACTCAAATTGCGACGCAACATACGAGGCCGCGACAAACTCATCCCGAGTTGCGCTCCCGCGTCCGCGAAGAGCGTCTCCAGCGAGAAAAGACATTTCTCCTCGCACATGATTCACCACGTCGGTATGGCTCTGCGCATGAAGAAACGCAGAGTAACTCAACAGCGAAATAACGAAGACGCGAATAAGAGGCCGGAACATTCCTTATTCTAAGGGCGAGAGTCCGAATTGAGGCAAGCGCTGTTTTTTCAAGGTGAAACAGAGTCAGGTACCCGGCTGTCGAATAATGCCACTATTCATTGGCCCTGCTCTCGTAGATTGAGAACTTCTATAGGTGGACACAGTTCCTGTTCGCGACAATTATCATTTCTCGGGTGGCACCTTGGCTCCCGGAGAGTACGCGCATTTATCTACCTCGCCGATGCTCTTGCTTGGGTAAAGCCAACAGGCGAGACTCAAGGATGGTTCTTTGTATTTTGGAGATCGTTCGTAGTTTGCGGTCATGACAGCCAGATTCTCTACTGGAATCCATGCGTCTTCGACGTTGGGAATGCTGCGGCGATCAGTCCAAAACATCACCATGCACCTTGTTTTTGAGCCGCACACAATATCGGACACCCGCATGTAATACTGGCGGTCACGTTGTTTTACTTCCGGGATAAGGACTAAATCAAGCGTTCCACCAAAACCATTCGGTACAGAGCGAACGAGTCGCCAATCATGATGCTCGCTCTTACCCGCAGTCTGGGCGCTTGAACTTAGAGCGAGCAATCCTGTGAGTGCAAGGACTCGGAACGGGTTCATACCCACCATCGTACCTGAATCCTGAATATAGACGTGTGTCAATCCTTCCTGTCTACACATTGCCTAGTGTGCTGCGGTATGGCCGAAGCTGGCGTTCTCGTCGAGCCCTGATAACGTATGCTCCTCTGCCTGACCGCGTCCAAGTTCAATCCACAATCAGCACAATGCGTTCAAACGGAATCCCCGCAATCACGTTTGCTTCGCGAACAATCTCCATATCGGGTGCTTCGAACAGGCAAGTGCAGGTATCTTCTCCCATTGCAAACGTCGAACGAATATAGCGCACGGGCCGACCTTGCGAGGTAAGTTCATTCGTCACCTGTATCGCTCGTTTCTGTGCCGCCGCTAATTCGTCCATCGTGATCCCCGGCAAACTGCGCTGAACCATGTATATGGGCATCTATCTTTCTCTCCGCAAACCTTCAGTTTTCAATTCGGTTTACAAATGTTCTGGCCCGGTTGGTGATGGCGCGTTGTTCCACGTTCCGAATACACCTACGGCTCCACTCTAAGTGGTTTGTCGTAATCATATTTAAGGGGGAATGCAAACAATACCGCACGCGACGCCGCTTGGCAAGCAAAACGCTGCTTCCCGCATCGCTTAGAGACTCTGAACGGCAAAAGGTACTATCCTATTGGAAAGCACCTAACTCCACTTTACGGACTCCGACGTTTCCCGTTTCTAACTGAGACGAGAGTCCGATAGTAGAAGCAACGCCATTTTCGTATTCGTAGAGTTTCCCCTGAGATCATATGTTTGCGTCCTTAAATCCTAAGTTTCGTCCCAAGCAGTACCTGACTTTCGGAGCCTCCCTCTGCCTTGAGATTGCATTGCTTCTGGTTCTCACAATCCACGGCCTTCCGCGGATGTCCGGTCCTTCATTGCGCCCTCATCAGTCCCACCCAGCCGCCACCGACATCTACTTTCAGGAGACATCCGCGACTTCAAGCAAAATGGAGCCCGAATTAGCCGACGAGCACCACGCTCCCGAAGTGGCGACCAAAGCCCAACCGTCGAACTCTCAGCCCGAGACTTCGAATGACGACGCTGACAGTTCCGCCGACAGTTCAAAGATCGATGCCCCCAATTGGACACCGTCTGACAGGTGGAGCATGGACGCCATGCCCGCCAGCTTTACCGTCTTCGGCCACCAGATCAACACGGCGCAGCCGCTTTTCACCCCTGATCCCCCAATTCTCCACGGAGAGGTCCCAGAGCCGACTCGTGGAAAGGATCTACTGGTGGAAGTTGTAATCAACGGTGAGGGAAACATCGTCGAAGCGACGGTCATGCAGGGTGTCGGCTACGGAGTAGAGAATTCGATCATGGAAACACTTCGCCAATGGACTTTCGTCCCCGCCAAAGTAAACGGAGTCGGAGTTCCCTGTCGGCGCCAACTCGTTTTCCATCTGCCAAGCTAACCTGCTTACCCGACATGCCTGATTCGCAGGGCCAATTGCGCTTGCTAAAATAGCAGTGAGAGGCACTCCTGCCCATGTCCTTTTCTGAACACTTCGACGTCGCCGTAGTCGGAGCCGGTCACGCCGGTTGCGAGGCAGCCATGGCTGCGGCCCGCATGGGATTGCGCACTGGCCTCTTCACGCTCAACGCCGACCTCATTGCTCAAATGAGCTGCAACCCCGCCGTCGGAGGCATTGCCAAGGGACACATCGTCCGCGAAATCGACGCTCT
>Ga0224527_1000349_pt1 | contig 31924 bp, 23 predicted proteins | sample CBST0metaG_FD_179882 | JGI IMG/M metagenome (GOLD analysis project Ga0224527, IMG submission 179882) | Peat soil microbial communities from Stordalen Mire, Sweden - C.B.S.T0 | ecosystem: Environmental > Terrestrial > Soil > Wetlands > Peat | place: Sweden: Norrbotten County, Stordalen Mire... | reverse complement strand
ATCCTTCATGGCCTTCAGCGTCTCATAATCGGTAGTCACGCGCGAAGTACAGCTCCACGTCAATCCCAGCGGTTTCAACTTGGCGCAAAGCTCCACCGTGCGAGCCTTCTGGATGTTGAACGTGTCGTCGTCGAAGAAGAACTCCTTGACCTCGGGCCAGTAGGCTTTCGCTTTCACCATCTCCGCCGCAATATCGTCCGAGGAGCGCTTCCGCCACGCATGTCCCGAGTGCGTCTGAGGCCACAGGCAGAAGGTACACTGCGCCGGGCAGCCACGCGTCGAATACAGCGCCACATACGGATGCTGCAGGAATGGCACGTTGTAACGAGTCACATCCAGGTCGCGCTTGTACACGTCCACCACGTGGGGCAGCGCGTCTAAATTCTCGATCGAAGGACGGTCGAGATTGTGCATCACCTTGCCGTTTTCATCGCGATAGCTAGCACCCAGAATCTCCGGCAAAGGCTTGCCGTTTGCATACTCCACCACTGCATAGTCAAACTCGCGGCGCACAATGAAGTCGATTTCCGGATGGCTCAGAGCATGATCCGGAGACACTGTAACATGCGGTCCCACGAAGCAAACCTTCAGCTTCGGATTCGCTTTCTTCATCAATCCGGAGAGCTTGACGTCACCTTCAAAGCCCGGGGTGCTCGTAAACAGCACCATGAAGTCGTATTCTTTTCCGATCTCAATGGTCTGGTCCGCGCTCACGTGATGGGGGTTAGCATCCAGCAACCGCGAACCCTCCAGCATTCCCGCAGGATAGGCAAGCCAGACCGGGTACCAATACGACTCGATCTCGCGCGTGGCTGGCCAGCGCGAGCTCGCGCCGCCATCGAAGTTCTCAAACGAAGGTGGATTAAGGAACAGTGTTTTCAATGGCATAAGAATCTATTTCGATACTACCACTGGCCTCCGTCCAGAGGCATCATTTGCGAGTCAAAGGGGAAAATCCCACGCTGAACAGTCGTCTGCGTCACCGGGCAGAGCAGGTCGTTCCCCGCCGTCTTTTAGATGCCGCCTCGGCCCGCCTCAGTATTCGGAGCGAATCTGCCGTTGCTCTTATCTCCGCGGAATCCCGAAAGATCAACCCGCCCTTGCATTCCCTCGCCTCCATCCATAAAACTGTTAGAGAACTAATCGAAGGGATTACATGGCGAAAATCAGCCGTGAGACATGGCAGGTAGCTTTTGACGCCCTGCGCGCCAACAAAGTAAAAGCTGCACTCACAATGCTCGGCGTGGTGATTGGCTCTGCCTGCATCGTCCTCGTTGTCACTATCGCTCTCATCGGCAAGACTTACGTACTGGCGCAGATCGAGGGTGTAGGTTCAAACATCGTTTACGCCACCTACTCTGGCGGAACGTCCAACTCACGCTCGCGATCCGATGAGATCAGCCTCAACGACATGGACGCCATCCGGCACCTTCCCCACGTCGCTGAGGTCGCTGGCACATATGACATGCCCACCAGCATTGTTGTGAGCGGGCAGATTAAACCAGTCGCGCTCATCGGCGTCACTCAGGGCTTTCAGAAAATTCGCAACCTGCTCATCCTCCAAGGCCGTTTCTTCGATGATCTGGACCAGAGCACCGGCGCCAAAGCCTGCCTCATTACGCAGGACCTCGCCCGTCAGTTGCCGCCGGGACCAATGATCGGACGCCAGCTCCACGTAGGTGAGCAAACCTTCACGGTCATTGCGGTTTTCCGCGAGCGCGTAGCCACCTTTGGGCAGTCCGAGATCGCCTCGCAATCTGTCCTCATCCCGTTTGGGCTGATGAAGTACTACTCCGGCGACGAATACATGCGTACGCTCTATGCCCAGACAGATACCGGCGACGCAGTCCCTGATGCCACCCTGAGCGTCCAGTCTCTGCTCAAGGATCGCCACTCCCCCGGCTCGGTTTATCAGGTGCAAAACCTCTCTTCCATCCTTGAGGCAGCGCGAAAGATCTCCATGGCGCTGACCATTGTGCTCATGCTGGTCGGAATGATCGCTCTCACGATCAGCGGCGTAGGAATCATGAACATCATGCTGGTCACCGTCACCGAGCGCACCCGCGAAATCGGACTTCGCAAAGCTGTCGGCGCGCGTCGTGAGGAGATTCTGTATCAATTCCTCATCGAGGCGTTTGTCATCAGCGGACTCGGCGCTCTCATCGGGATCGCAATCGCCGTCAGCATTAAGATCATCGTCGAGCCGCTCATTCCTCCCGAGGTTGGCCTCAAGATCCCCATCTCAATCGCGTCAGTGGTTCTCGCTTTCGTAGTATCCTGCGCAACCGGGGTTCTCTTCGGCTACCTCCCCGCAAGAAACGCCTCCAAACTCCAGCCCACGGAGTCACTTCGCTACGAGTAGTCTGAACTTGAATGCAAAGAAACGGCGCTCTCCCGGAATGGAGAGCGCCGTTAGCGTCTGCTGAACTACTTCGCGTCGGCCTGTTCAGCTTCGAAGTTGATGAGGTTCTTGAGAGCTTCGTAGGGGACCGCACCAGGGTTTCCCACCAGGCGTCCGTTAACGTAAATCGTGGGCGTGCCCGTAACTCCCACGGACTGCCCGATAGCATAGCTGCGGTTAATGCGAGCGGTGGTCTCCGGTAGCTCGGCACAGGCCTGTATCTTCACAGGATCGGCACCCGAGGTTTCCGTGTAGTGCCGCATGCGTCCAGTAACCTCTGCGTCATCCACCTTGGGCTTGCCGTCACTGTCCGTGCGGCGAACAATCGACTCGATCTCCTTCTGATGACCGAAAACAGCTTGCGCAAACGCGAATGCCTGCTCCTGGTTGGACCGCGCAATGCAGTCCATGTAGGCGGCTGCGCGGAACGCCCAGGGATGCAGCGTCGACAGAGGGAAGCTCTGGAGTACAAAGCGGGCATTCGGATACTCGGCGTAGAGCTTCTCCATGATGGGCTGCGCCTCGCGACACGAAGGGCATTCAAGATCGGCGAACTCCACAATAAGCAGCTTGGCGTCCGCTGGCCCTTTCGTGGCTCCGAACGCCGACTTGGCAAGTTCCTCGCGGTCATGCTCGTAAGGGTCTCTCCCGAAGGGACGCATCTCCCCTGGAATCGCGTGCTGCAGATCGTTTGTCACATACCAGTGAATGATCTGCTGGCCCTCTGGAGTGCCGAAAACTGCCACAACGTCAAACAGGTCGGGAGCAGCAGATTGGCTGATACTGGCGACGTGGATTTGCAAATTGGAATCGTAGCCGAACATGCGCTTGAAGTACGCTTCCGCGAGTTCAACGGTGGGCGCACCTGGAGGCAGCGCAGGCACTGCTGACTGCGCTGCAGCTTTGCCCAAAGGCGGCACAGCGGCTGGCTTGGCAGCGGGTTGGGCAAAGAGCGGGAGAGACAGCAGCAAAACAGCAGAACACTGCAACAGCTTGCGCATTGAGATCATCCTTAAGTTCAAGTTCACGTAATCAAATCTAGGTTCAATAAGCGGCTCCGTACCGGCCACGGGTGCCTGCATTAAACCTGATGCTTGGCTGCAATCGGAAAGCGCCGTCCAATGCCGAATGCCTTCGTTGAAATTCTGATACCAGGAGCTGCCTGCTGACGCTTGTACTCGCTTCGGTCTATCAGCCTAATGACGAGTCGGACGACCTCTAGATCAAAACCAGTGAGAAAGACGATCTCCTCCGCGGACTTGAGGTTGCCCACATACTCGTCGAGGATGCGGTCGAGCACATCATAGGGCGGCAGAGAGTCGCTGTCTTTCTGATCGGGGCGAAGCTCAGCCGAAGGAGGCTTGGTGATGGAAGCCTCAGGAATCACGTTTCGCCGCGAATTAACGTAGAGGGCAAGGCGGTACACAAGCGTCTTGGGTACGTCTGAGATGACCGCAAGCCCGCCGACCATGTCTCCATATAGAGTGCAGTAGCCAACACCAAGCTCGCTCTTATTTCCTGTCGTCAGCACCAGCGCCCCGTACTTGTTAGCAACCGCCATCAGAATAGCGCCACGAGCTCTCGCCTGGAGATTCTCTTCGGTCACATCCTCAGCAAGGCCCTTGAATACCGGAGCAAGAGCAGCGCGATAGGAATCAAAAATCCGCCCGATCTCAACCACCTCGAAACAGATGCCAAGATTCTTTGCCAGTTCGCGCGCGTCCGCAATGCTGCCCTCGGAAGAGTATTCGCTGGGCATGGAGATGCCAGTGACATGATCCGCGCCCAAAGCGTCCACAGCAACCGCCGCAGTCAGAGCGGAATCGATTCCGCCACTCAGTCCTACCACCACTTTCTGAAAGCCGCACTTGCGCACGTAATCGCGCGTCCCCAGAACGAGTGCCGCGTAGGCAGAAGCCTCCACTCCCGAGAGCTGGTCATGCATATCGCCGGTCATCGATCCGGTGTCCACGAGAATGAGATCCTCCTCGAACGAGCGTGCCTGGGCAATCACCTCTCCCTCAGGATCCAGCGCCAAACTCGAACCATCGAATACAAGACTGTCATTGCCGCCGACTTGATTGACAAGAATAACGGGAACGCGATGCTGACGCGCAATGGACGCCAGCATCGCCTGCCGAAGCGTGGGCTTGCCCACATGAAAAGGCGAAGCCGAGATATTGATAACCAACCGCCCTCCGGCGCGCACAAGGTCCTCAACCGGGTCAGAACCATAAAGTCGACGACTCCAGAATGCTTTGTCGTTCCACGCGTCCTCACAGATAGTCAGTGCGATTGGTTGTCCACCAAGAGTGAAAAGGCTCTGGGCCGCGGCAGGCGCGAAGTTGCGCATCTCATCAAAGACGTCGTACGTGGGCAGCAGGCGCTTGGACTGAATGAAGCTGATGTGACCATCGCGCAGAAGCGCAGCGGAATTCATGACGTGCTTTCCTGTCTCGGAACCGGCAGGCGTGGGCAATCCTGCAATGATGGCCATCGTGGGAAACTCTGCCGCGAGTTCCTCCAGCACCTCGCGTGAACACGCAACGAACGCTGGAACCTCTACGAGATCGCGAGGCGGATAGCCACAGACGACCAGCTCCGGAAAGACGACAAGGTCGGCTCCGCGAGATTGGGCGAGGCTGATGTTGTGGCGGAGCTTATCCGCGTTGCCGGTAAAGTCTCCGACAGTGGGATTGACTTGAGCAAGTGCGATCTTCACACAGACAGTGTAAAGCGCGAACGGTGTGAGGGCAAAGTTAGAGCTTCAACCATTGACTCCCTAACTATTGCCTCGACAAAATCAATACCTTACAAGTAAATCCTTACTCATCTTTCGCAACGAGTCACCAGTTGGTACACTTGGCCCCAATAACCATTGCCCAGCTAATCAATGGTGAAAATTATCGCCTCCAGCACAGAAAAGTGCCCCGGATCATCTCCAGGGCACTTTGAACCGCATAAACATTGACCTAGCCTAGTCGATATAGAGAACGTCTGAAGCTTGGCCCTTGATGTCTGTTTGATACTGCGAAACAACCGGTTTGATGTTCTTGTCGTAGATGACCAACTCGCCGCCCTCAATCGTGTACACCTCTCCAGTGTTCTTCGCCAAAGAGATGCCGGTAGCGTCGCCATTGGCAAGCGGCAGTACGGTCTTGGACGACAGATCGCTTTTCACCAGCGTAACGCAGCTCGACACACCGCAATTGCGTGCTCCAATCCAGAAATTCCCATTGATGCTGCGAATGATGCGACCTGTTCCCGGGCCAATTGCGACGCTCGTAGGGACAGTGGCGTTGGTGAGATCGATAGCGGTGAACCATCCGTCGAATACGTTGTTCGCGCCGCTGTCAGTGCTGACGGCGCCAGTAGAACCAGCCACGTAAAGCTTGTTGGTCGAAGCGCTGAAGTATGCTGCCTGCGCGCCCTGCACCTGCCAGACATTGAGCACCGTGGCAGCGAGCACAGTGCCGGTGGTGGGAGTAGCCGGAGTGGTGATGCTCGTCGTGTCGATCTCGGTGACAGTGGCTGCCTGAGCTCCGCCACATTCGATTCCACAGCTAAGAACGTAAGCCTTCGTATTATCCGCGGAGAAGTAGGTGGCAACCGGTCGCGAAAGTACCACGTTTCCGCTGGAACCCGTAAGGGTGAGCGGGTAATACGGGGGCACCTGCGTATTCGCATCGACAGAGGAGAGATCCACCCAGTAAGCAAGGTTATCCGACTGAGTGAAGGCCATCAGATGCTTCTCAGCCGTGTCCATCCCGATGTAGAGCACGTTGGGAAACATAATCTGCGTGTTCAAGCTGCCATCCGTAGGATTGAAGCGTACGATTGCGCCGGGAACACGAAATGTCCCATTGTTGTAGTTGGGTACAGCCGCAAAACCAACCTTATTGCTCGTCGAAGTCACAAAGCTTTCGGTGTATCCAGAGAGAGCGATGCTCCCCTTCACTGCCTCAGTGTTGTTGTTGAACGAGGAGATCGTATTCGATCCCGTGTTATTTACGAAGGTCAACGTGCCGTCCGGGGAAGGCTGCATATAGGTCGGCTGACTGCCGGTCGCAAAGGTGTAAGAAGTCAGACGGTCCTGGGTAGTGTCCATCACAGCCAAATCACTCGCGTAGAAGTTGGTGACCAGGCTGCGATGCGAGAGATGCGTGGTCGGCTTGAACGGCTGGTTGCCCGAACCATTGTTGAAAGTGGTTTGGCTTGTGGTGTCGCCATTGCCGCCGCATCCGGCCAGTAAACTTCCGCCCATCAGGGCGATAAACATTAACGCTCGCTTCAAGGAACGCACTCCAGACGAGATTGATTTCGAAGATGCTGGAAAAGCCGATTATAACATTTGGAGTGAGGGCGGCTCGGTCGCACCTATGGTAAGGTTCCAGAAAAGCAGTTAATTGCAATCTTACGATAAACGAAGTGAAGGAATTCCGATGTCTCTGTTTCTAGAACGCCTGAACCGCGGTCCGGTGCTGTGCGATGGCGCCATGGGCACGCTGCTGTACGCAAAGGGTGTGTTCATCAATCGATGTTACGACGAACTCAATATCTCACAACCAGAGATGGTGAGCGCAATCCACGACGACTACGTGAAGGCTGGCGCGGAGGTACTGGAGACAAATACCTTTGGAGCCAATCACTATCGGCTGCTGCGGCATGGATTGGAAGCTCGCGTGCCAGAGATCAACAAGGCAGGAGTACAGCTTGCGCGTGCGGCAGCAGGCAAAGACGTAATGGTGGCCGGAAGCGTTGGGCCACTCGGAATCCGCATCGAGCCGCTAGGCAAGGTTGCACGGGAAGAGGCGCGGGCTGCCTTCCGGTCACAGATCGAGGTGCTGGCGGAACAGGGCGTGGACCTGATTTTGCTGGAAACGTTTGGATACATTGACGAACTGCACCAGGCGATTCTGGCGGCGCGCGAAGCAGCTCCTGGATTGCCTATCGTGGCAGAAGTCACGATTGACGAAGACGGCAGCGCGCTGGATGGCGCGGAGGTCGAGACGTTTGGTCGCCGCTTGACTGATTTCGGCGTGGATGTGGTGGGATGTAACTGCTCGATTGGACCTGCCGCAATGCTGGATACGCTCGAGCGGCTGCGGAAGGTCACTTCCCTGCCCTTGGCGGCGCAGCCCAATGCAGGCATGCCGCGTAGCGTGGAAGGACGAAACATCTATCTGTGCTCACCGGAGTACATGGCGAGCTACGCTCGAAAGTTTGTTGCTGCTGGGGTTTCATTGATAGGCGGATGCTGCGGCACCACGCCGGAACACATCAAGGCTATGAAATCCGCGCTGCGAGTCGGCGAGGCTCGTACATCGTCGTTTCATGTGACGGTGGCGAGCAAGACAACGGCTCCGGCTGTGAAGCCGCTTGGCGAGCGCTCTCAGCTTGGACGAAAGCTGGCGGCGGGTGAGTTCGTGAATATGGTGGAGATCGTGCCCCCCAAGGGTAGCGATCCGGCGAAGGAGCTGGCAGCGGCAAAGTACCTGCGAGGCGTGGGAATAGACGCTGTGAACATTCCAGACAGCCCACGGGCCTCGGCGCGCATGGGCAACCAGGCGCTCTGTAGCCTGATCGAGCGCGAGTGCGGGATAGAGACTGTGTTGCACTACACCTGCCGCGACAGAAACGTACTGAGCATTCAAAGCGATCTGCTCGGCGCATCCGCGTTGGGACTGCACAATCTCATCTGTATCACGGGTGATCCGCCAAAGTTGGGAAACTATCCGGATGCAACCGCCGTCTTTGATGTGGACGCAATTGGGTTGGTGAACATCGTGCGCAACCTGAACCTTGGGGTGGACATTGGAGCGAATCCAATTGGCTCGGCTACGGCGTTCGTAATTGGCGTGGGCGCAAATCCGGGTATCACGGACATTGACGAAGAGGTGCGGCGCTTCGAGTACAAGTGTGAAGCGGGCGCGCACTATGCTGTGACTCAGCCGGTCTTCGACATGCGGCTGCTGGAATGCTTCCTGCGGAGAGTTGAGCACTGCAAAATTCCAATACTGGCCGGAATATGGCCGCTGACCAGCGTGCGCAATGCGGAGTTCATGAGGAATGAGCTACGGGTTTCGGTGCCAGATGAGATTCTTGCGCGCATGGCTTCAGCCAGCGAGAGCAGTGAACATGCGCGCGCTGAGGGCGTGCTGATTGCACGCGAGATGCTGATGGAGGCGCGAGGAATGGTGCAGGGAGTCCAGGTCAGCGCGCCATTAGGTAAATTTGCGGCGGCAGTGGATGTAATTGAGGCGTTGGGCGAAAGAGACTAGTTAAACCTGAGCGACTCTTCCTACACGCAATGTGTGTAGGAAGAGTTGCTCATCCAAGCGCTGGAACCGCAGTGGCGACTGGCAGTTCGACGACTATTTCGAGCCCGTGGGGCTGCACGTTTCGGGCGCTGACACGACCGTAATGGGACTTGACGGCTCCGCTGACGATGGAGAGTCCGAGGCCGCTGCCGCCGGTGTTGGTGTTGCGGGCGTCATCGACGCGGTAGAAAGGTTTGAAGAGCTCAGGCAGAGCGTACTCAGGAACCCCCGGACCGTTGTCACGCACGGCGATGGCGGCGAAGCCATTCGAGACGGCGACAGAGACTTCGACGCAGCCACTCTCTCCTGAATAGAAAATGGCGTTGCGAAGGAGATTTTCAAAGGCGCTTCTTAGCATGTTTTCCTCGCCAGAGATAGTCAGCTCTGGCGAATTCTCGTTGTAAACAATTTCGACATTCGACTGGCTGGCTTCGAAGCGAGCGTCCTCGACGGCTTCTGCGATGACCTGGTTCAGGGAGATCGGCTCGGACGCAGGCTTGAGTTGTCCGCTCTCCAGCCGCGCGACGGTAAGTATCTGCTCAATCATGCCATTGAGACGAAGCAGCTCGACCTCGATACGATCCAGCATCTCCTTGCGCTCGGCATCCGGCGCGGAAGACGCAAGAGACAGCGCTACCCGGATCCGGGAGATAGGCGAGCGGAGATCGTGCGACGCGCCCATTAACATGCGCTTGTTACTTTCAACAAGGTCGTGGATCTCGCCAGCCATGGTATCGAAGTCTCTGACAAGGTCGGCAATCTCATCCCGGCGGGTGCTGCCTGAGAGTCCGGCACGGGCATCCAGTTTGCCGCTCGCGATGGCATGAGCTGCATCGCGCAAACGCAGAATCGGGCGCGTAATGTACTGCGCGAGCGCGGCGCAGAGCAACGAAGTCAACAGAGAACTGCCGAGAATAGTGATCAGCACGCCGACTGGTAGTGTCTGGAGCACCGGCGGAGGAAAGAACTCGCCAACGAATATATATGGCTTGCCCTTGGGGTTGGTGAGCCTTTCCACAATAAAGGTGCCGTTACGAGTCGTAACCATCCCCTGACGCTGAAGCGCAAGCTCGATGTCATACCGTGCACCAGGAGGCATCCAAGAACCGCTGAGTTCATTCAGATGATCATCAAAGAGCCAGTAGGCGGAGCGCTTTTCGAGAGCGATGTCATGAATGAGATCGCGAAGTCCTTCCTGCCCTCGATTGTCATAACGCCAAGTGGCGTATCGGGCAAGGACTGGGACCGCGCGACGCTCCGGTTGCACCCACCAGGGACGATCCGGACCAAAAGTGGCATGGACCCGATAAGCCAAGAACAGCATGATGCAGGTCTGAAGGATCCAGAACGGCAAGAAGATCTTCCAGAATAGGCGGCTCTTCATTCAGACACCTTCACTGCGAGGGCGTAGAAGTATCCGATGCCGCGAACCGGACGTATGCGTTCTTCTCCGCCGGGAACGCAGCCGAGTTTCTTTCTGAGTCGGCTAACGTGGACATCAACACTGCGATCAAACGCACTGAGGGGGCGCCCCAGAGCGGCCTGTGCGAGTTCCTCACGAGTAACGACGGCTCCGGAACGCCGCAGGAGAAGCTCAAGCATGTTGAACTCGGCTCCCGTAAGCTCAACCGGAATGCCGCCGCACTGGGCAGTGCGGGAGAGCAGCGAGAGCGAGATATCTCCCACCGTAAGCGATTCGTCGGCGGAAAAGTCATTGTGGAGTTCCTGCGAACGACGCAGCACTGCACGGATACGGGCGACGAGTTCGCGGGGATCAAAAGGTTTGGGGACGTAATCGTCGGCGCCGATTTCGAGTCCAAGTATTCGATCAGCCGCTTCTCCGCGAGCGGTGAGAAGGATTACGGGGACACGGGAATGAGCACGCAAAGACTTGAGGAGTTCAAAGCCGGATCCGCCGGGAAGCATGACATCAAGAATAATCACGTCATACTCGCCGGTTAACGCGGCATCCAGACCGGAGCGATGATCGAAGACTGCAAAAACCTGAAAGCCATCGTTCTGGAGAAAGCGCTGGAGAAGGGATACCAGCCCCTGATCGTCATCGACAATGAGTACACGGCTCATGGCATCCATTCTGCGCGAGGGAGAGGACGATGGTTGTGAATAACTGTTACGATTTGGGCCGAGTTGGTTCACAAATGTTTACGTTCCTTGCTTCCCTGCGTCGTTGGGCCATTGCTCCAATCGGCCGAGTTCCTATGATAATGCGCAGAAAGGATTTGGACGCACTGTGACCTTTACATTATTTAACCAATGTCAGTGACAAAATAACACGGCGTTCGCGTACCTTGGAGATTACATCATGCGAGACCTTCTTAAGTCTTGGCAGGCGAATAGCGATGACATAGGCCGGGACCCGCATTAGTCTATCTATTGAATTTTGAGTGATGATCGAAACTGCCAAACACAAATTGGCAGAACTAGCTATCCTCAAACATTATGTCCGGGGCTCCGCAGCGCATCGGGAACTCCGCAAGAACTTAAGGCAATGCAAGAAGGAAGATGAAATGGAAGAAAATCCTCCCACTCCACCAACTCGCCCCAATAATCCGTCTTCTCACCCTGAGGCCAGTCAATCCACGACGAGGAAGGTGATCGTCTGGGCTGTAGTTCTGCTCGTCGCAGCGGGACTGTTTTACGTGGTTCTGCATTCGCAGAGCACCCCGCAGGCAGCGGCGCAACAAGGCAAGCGGGCGGCCGGGTTTGGCGCAGTCTCCGTGGTGCCAGCGACGGCACAGAAGGGCGACATCGGAGTTTACATGGAGGCGATTGGCACGGTCACGCCGGTGTACACCAGTTCTGTGACGAGCCAGGTGACCGGAATGGTAACGGCGATCCGCTATCGCGAAGGCCAACTTGTACACAAAGGCGAAGCGCTGATCGATATCGATCCGCGTCCATTTGAAGCGCAACTTGCACAGGCTCAGGGTACGCTGGAAAAAGACATTCATGTGCTGGCGCAGGCCAACATGGACCTGGAGCGTTATCGCGCTGCGTGGGCGCGCAACGCAATTGCCAAACAGACTCTGGACGATCAGGAGAAGCTGGTGATGCAAGACCAAGGGACCGTGAAAGCCGACCAGGGCTTGGTTGCGTATGACAAGGTGCAGGTGGCCTATTGCCATATCACGGCTCCATTCACAGGGCGCGCAGGTCTGCGGTTGTTAGATCCCGGCAACGTTGTGCAGGCCAACAGCACGACTCCACTGGTGGTGGTTACGCAAGAGCAGCCCATCACTGTGATCTTCACGATCGCGGAGGACTCGCTGGGAGAGGTGCAGGCAGAACTCCACCAAGGAACCACACTCTCAGTGGACGCGTTTGATCGCACTGCGCAAAAGAAGATCGCCGGCGGCAAGTTGCTGACCGTGGACAACCAGATCGATACGACCACTGGAACGGTCAAGCTGCGCGCGGTGTTTGACAACAAAGATGGCGCGCTGTTTCCAAATCAGTTTGTGAACACGCGGCTGCTGGTGAAAACGTTGAAGGACCAGGTACTGATTCCTACTTCGACGATTCAACACAATGGAGCAACATCGTTTGTGTATGTGATTCAGAACGGCACGGCACAAATGCGCACGGTAAAGCCGGGCGCATCAGACGGCGGCCTGACGGCTGTGGAGGGAATCCAGCCGGGGGATCAGGTGGCAAACAGCAGCTTTGAAAAGTTGCAACCCAATGCGAAGGTGAACATTGCGCCGCCCAGCCAGCCTGCCGGTCAGAGCGGGGGCGGCTCGAAGTGAGTCCATCACGCCCATTCATTCTGCGCCCGGTGGCGACCTCGCTGCTGATGGCTGCCATTCTACTTGTGGGTATTGTGGCGTACACGCAGTTGCCGGTTTCCGCTTTGCCGCAGGTGGACTACCCGACGATCCAGGTGCTGACGTTCTATCCCGGCGCAAGTCCCGACGTGGTGGCCACGACGGTTACCGCGCCACTGGAACGCCAGTTCGGCCAGTTGCAAGGGCTGAGCCAGATGACCTCGACCAGTTCCGGGACTACCTCGGTCATCGTGTTGCAGTTCAACCTTGCGCTCAGCATTGACGTGGCCGAAGAGGAAGTACAGTCGGCGATTAATGCTGCGCAAAGCTATTTGCCAAGCGTGCTTCCGGCACCACCGATTTACAGCAAGACCAATCCCGCAGATGCGCCAATCCTGACTCTTGCGATTACGTCAGACTCGATGCCGCTGTCACAAGTTGAGGATCTTGTGGACACGCGTCTTGCTCCGAAACTGTCTCAGTTGAACGGCGTGGGACTGGTAAGCATCAGCGGCGGACAGAAGCCGGCAGTGCGCATTCAGGCGAACCCGGCTGCTCTGGCCTCTTACGGATTGACGCTGGAACAGTTGCGCACAGCGCTGTTAGCAACAAGCGTGAACGCCGCGAAGGGCAACTTCGACGGACCGCGACAGGACTACCAGATCGATTCGAACGACCAGTTGCAACGCAGCATCGACTACCAGGACGTTGTGGTTGCATTTCGCAACAACGCGCCAGTAGTGCTGAAGAATGTAGCTAAGGTAGTGGACGGGGTTGAGAACAATAATCAGGCAGCCTGGATGAACCAGACGCCCGCAGTGATTCTCAACATTCAGCGGCAGCCGGGCGCGAACACTATCAGTGTGGTGAAAAGTATCAAGGCGATTCTGCCTCAGCTCGAGACCAACCTGCCCGCTGCGATCAAAGTCACGCAAATGACCGACCTCACGGTGCCCATCAAGGCGTCTGTCGCTGATGTGGAATTTGAGTTGGTGCTGACCGTGATATTGGTGATTCTGGTCATCTTCCTCTTCCTGCGGAGCATTCGCGCCACGATTATTCCGGCGGTCGCGGTTCCAATCTCGCTGATAGGCACATTGGGTGCAATGTACGTGCTGGGCTACAGCTTGGACAATCTTTCAATGATGGCGCTTACGATTGCGACTGGATTCGTGGTCGACGATGCCATCGTTATGATCGAGAACATTTCCCGCTACCTGGAAGAGGGTGAAACGCCGATGCAGGCGGCGCTTAAGGGCGCTGAGCAGATCGGGTTCACAATCATGTCGCTGACAATCTCCCTAATCGCAGTGCTGATTCCCTTGCTGTTCATGGGCGACGTCGTGGGCAGGCTCTTCCGCGAATTCGCGGTGACCCTGGCAGTGACCATTATAATTTCGGCTGTTGTCTCACTGACATTAACGCCGATGATGTGCGCGCGCCTGCTGCATTACGACCCGAAGGAGCAGCAGACACGCTTCTATTTGTGGTCAGAGCGGATGTTTGACCGGATGATCGCGTTTTACGGCCGCACCCTCAAGTTTGTGCTGCGCTTCCAAACGGTCACTCTCCTGGTCGCATTGGGAACGCTGGGACTAACGATCTTCCTATACATCGTTGCACCAAAGGGGTTCTTCCCGGTGCAGGATACTGGCGTGATCCAGGGTATTTCCCAAGCCCCGCAGACGATCTCGTTCGAGGCCATGGCATTGAAGCATCAGGAACTGGCGAAGCTGATTCTGGCTGATCCGGCAGTAGAGAGCCTTACCTCGTTCATTGGCGCGGATGGCACAAATACCACGATGAACAGCGGGCGCTTTTCAATCAACCTGAAGCCCCTGGAGAAGCGCGACCTAAACGCGTCGGATGTAATCCGCAGGCTTCAAGGCAAGTTGCAGGATGTGCAGGGAATCCAGCTCTTCATGCAGCCAGTGCAAAACATCACTGTGGATGACCGGGTGAGCCGCACCCAATATCAGTACACGCTCGAAGATCCGGACTCTGATGAGTTGAATCTGTGGACGAACCGCTTTGTAGATGAGGTGAAGAAGTTACCACAGGTGGAAGACGTTGCCACCGACCAGCAGACAGGCGGACTGGCGGTGTCGTTGATGATCGACCGTGTGACGGCTTCGCGCCTTGGCATCGCTCCCTCGACGATTGACAACACATTGTACGACGCATACGGACAACGGCAGATCAGCACGATGTATACGCAGTTGAACCAGTATCACGTCATTCTGGAAACCTCACCGGAGTTCCGCAACGATCCAAGCAATTTGTCCAGCCTATACATACAGTCGAATGCGTCGTCCGGAGCAACAGGTGCGGGGGCATCGACTTCATACGCGTCGTCCAGTTCCGTCTCTGCTGGATCGAATACTGCTACGGCATCCGCCGCATATACGCCCACGTCAGGGGTCATGACTGCACCTACAAATGCACTGGCTGGAAGCGTTTCGGCATCGAATCTGGCTAGCAGTGTGACTCCGGCAAATGCTGTGCCGCTCAGCGCATTTACACACATGCAGCGCATCAACTCGCCACTCTCGATCAACCACCAGGGGCAGTTCCCTTCTGTTACCGTGTCGTTCAATCTTTCGCCGCGAACGTCGCTTGGCGAGGCCATCACGGAGATTGACAAGGTGCAGAAGAAGATGAATATGCCTGCAAGTTTGCAGGCAGGATTCCAGGGAACAGCTGCGTCATTCAAGAACTCACTGTCGAACGAGGCTCTCCTCATTCTCGCCGCGCTTGTGACGGTCTACATCGTGCTTGGGGTGCTATACGAGAGCTTTATCCATCCAATCACGATTCTTTCCACCCTCCCCTCTGCGGGCGTTGGAGCACTGCTGGCGCTGATTCTCTTTCGTCAGGATCTGAGCGTGGTCGCCATCATCGGCATCATTCTGCTGATAGGTATCGTGAAGAAGAACGGCATCATGATGGTGGACTTTGCCTTGGAGGGCGAGCGCAAGCACGGCAAGAACGCCACCGATGCAATTTACGACGCAAGTCTCCTGCGCTTCCGTCCCATCATGATGACGACAATGGCGGCGCTGCTGGCGGGAATACCTCTGGCGCTTGGTAGAGGCATTGGCTCGGAGCTGCGACGTCCGCTGGGCATCTGCATGGTTGGCGGTCTGCTGCTGAGCCAAGTGCTGACGCTGTACACGACTCCGGTAATCTACATTTTCTTCGACGGTCTAGCGCAGCGCTTCTCGCACACGAAATCAAGTGAGGGCTCGGGCGGCCCAGGCTCTGAGCCGCAGTTGGAGCAGTCATGAACCCGTCCCGGCTGTTCATTGATCGTCCGGTGGCCACAACCCTGTTGACGGTGGCGATTGCCTTGGCAGGTGCCCTCGCATTCAATGTGTTGCCGGTTTCTCCGCTGCCGCAGGTGGATTACCCGACGATCTCTGTGGGTGCAGGCTTGCCCGGCGCGAGCGCGGACATCATGGCCGCCTCCGTGGCAACACCGCTGGAACGGCAATTAGGACACATTGCCGGGGTCACGGAAATGACCTCGACAAGTTCGCTTGGGACCACGGCAATCACTCTACAGTTTGACCTGAGCCGCAACATTGACGGAGCAGCTCGCGATGTGGAAGCGGCGATCAATGCTGCGCGTACGTATCTGCCCGCCAACCTCCCGGCAAATCCCACATATCGCAAGGTTAACCCGGCCGACTCGCCGATCATGGTTATCGGGCTCACCTCCGATATATATGACCGCGGCAAGCTCTACGACGAGGCTTCAACGATCGTCCAGCAGAAACTCTCGCAGATTCAGGGCGTGGGGCAAGTAACTACGGGCGGTGGCGCGTTACCCTCGGTACGCATTGACGTGAATCCAACACAGCTTAACAGGTACGGTTTCACGCTCTCCAGTATTCAACAAATGTTGAGCTTGCAGAATGCTCACCAGGCACGTGGGCAACTTGCTGATGGACTGGTGACGGCTGACATCATCACCAACGACCAGATTCGAAACGCGGTTGATTACAAGCCCCTCGTGGTGGGCTACAAGAACGGCTCAGCAGTCCGCCTTGAAGACGTTGCCGCCGTAACGGACTCAGTGCAGAACATCCGCTCTGCTGGCTACCTGAACGGCAAGCCAGCCATCCCAATCATCATCTTCCGCCAACCGGGCGCAAACATCATCGAGACGGTTGAGAATATTCAACGAGAGCTGCCATCCATCAAGGCTTCGATCTCGCGAGACATTCAAACGACCATTGTTCTAGACCGCACAACGACCATTCGCGCATCGGTGAAAGACGTGGAGCGCACGCTGATCATTTCCATTTGTCTGGTTGTGGCCGTGGTGTTCGTCTTCCTGCGAAATCCGCGGGCCACTCTGATTCCGGCGGTGGCTGTACCAGTATCGCTAGTGGGGACGTTTGCGGTGATGTACATGCTGAATTTCAGCATCGACAACCTCTCTCTGATGGCGCTCACGATCTCCACCGGTTTTGTTGTGGATGACGCGATCGTAGTGATGGAGAACATCACGCGCCACATTGAGAATGGCATGGAGCCATTCGCCGCTGCCATGAGAGGCGCCAGGGAGATTGGTTTCACCGTGTTCTCTATCAGCGTCTCCCTGATTGCGGTGTTCATCCCAATACTGCTGATGGGCGGCATTGTAGGAAGGTTGTTCCGCGAGTTTGCGATCACGCTTTCGACGGCCATCGCTGTGTCGATGGTGATCTCGTTGACCACCACCCCATGCATGTGTGCATATCTTTTGAAACCCAATACGGAGAAGCACGGACGAATGTACAAGACCAGCGACAAATTCTTCGCTGGCATGCTTTCATACTACCGGCGCTCGCTGCTCTGGGTTATGGACAACACTGTGCTGACGCTGGTCGTACTTGGGTTGGTGATAGCGCTGAACGTGGTAATCGCGATGGTGATCCCCAAGGGCTTCTTCCCCCAGCAGGACACAGGGATCATTGTGGGTGGCGTGCAGGGACCGCAAGACGCCTCATTCCCGCTAATGAAAGACTCGGTGCAAAAGCTCGTGTCTGTGATTAAAGATGATCCGGGCGTCGGCAATGTGGTGGCGTTCACGGGTGGCCAGGGGAGCATGAATGGTGGCTTCATCTTCATGGCACTGAAGCCCCTCAATGAACGCAAAGCAGGAGCCATGCAGATTCTTGCGCGGATGCGCCCCAAGATGTCGGCACTGCCGGTCGCGTCAGCTTTCCTGCAACCAGCGCAAGACTTACGCATCGGCGGACGAAATAGTAACGCAATGTACCAATACACTATTCAATCGGACAGTTCAGAAGACCTGGCGAAATGGGGGCCCATTCTTCTGCGAGAGATGAAGAAGCTCCCGGGCTTCCAGGATGTGAATTCCGACCAGCAGAACGGCGGTTTGGATCACTACCTGACCTACGACAGGGAGACTGCGGCACGTCTGGGCATTACTCCGCAATCGCTCGATTCGGCTTTGTACAACGCATTCGGTCAACAGGAAGTCTCCATCATTTACACACAGCTGAATCAGTACTATGTTGTGATGGAAGTGGCCCCGCAGTTCTATCAGAACCCCGAGGGGCTGAAGTATATTTACCTGAACTCAGCCAGCGGCAAGAATATTCCGCTGAGCACGGTGACTACTGGCAAAACCAACAATATCCCGCTCTCCGTGAACCACACCGGGCTGTTCCCTTCCGTCACGGTCTCATTCAATCTTTCTCCCGGAATGGCGCTGAGCGACGGAACGCGCATGGTTGCGCAGATGCAACAGCGATTGAATATGCCGCAGACAGTGCGCGGCTTCTTTGCAGGCACAGCACAGGCGTACCAGAGTTCGCTTGCATCAGAACCGATTCTGATTCTCACGGCGCTGTTGGCCGTGTATATCGTGCTCGGAATTCTGTACGAGAGTTTGGTGCATCCGCTCACGATTATCTCCACACTGCCCTCTGCCAGTGTCGGAGCTATGCTGGCGCTTATGGTCTTCAAGATCGATCTGAATGTGATCTCGATCATCGGCATTGTGCTGCTGATTGGAATCGTCAAAAAGAACGCGATCATGATGATCGATTTTGCGCTGGCCGCGGAGCGCAATGAAGGCAAGAGTACTCGCGACGCCATCTTTGAAGCTTGCATGCTGCGCTTTCGGCCCATCCTGATGACTACCATGGCGGCAATCTTCGGCGCATTGCCACTGGCGTTCGGTACCGGCATCGGATCGGAATTGCGGCGTCCATTGGGAATCACGATTGTCGGCGGGCTCATTATGAGCCAGCTACTAACGCTTTACACCACCCCCGTGGTCTATCTGGCGCTGGACCGATTGCGCCTCCGAGTGCTGGGCAAAGAGCGCGATACGCTGCCGCCCACTAACGGAAGCCTTCCTGAAGGAGCCGTGTAAACGGGGAGTTCCTATGAAAAGAATCGAAACCATAATGCGTGTGACCAAGTTGAATTTCCATTTTTCACAGTTGGGCCTTCTAGCCACAGCGGTACTCACCTGCGCGCTCGCCGGATGCGTGGTCGGCCCCAAGTATCACGCGCCTGCTCCGCAGGCTCCGCCTGATTACAAAGAGACGCCCGCTAATGCGCCACAAGCAGCACCGCCACCAGCGGCCAACACACAGACCGATCCCACCCTGGGCGGATTAGGCGGGTGGAAAGTGGCTGATCCTAAGGACGGTTCGTTGCGTGGAAAATGGTGGGAGATTTACAACGAGCCCGAGTTGAACGCGCTTGAAGAGCAGCTCAACATCAACAATCAGAGCATTAAGCAATCCTTTGAGAACTTCATGGCCGCACGAGCTATTGTCGGGCAGGCGCGCTCGCAGTTCCTTCCAACGGTGACGGCCGGGGCTTCTGGCACGCGTTCGCGCAGTTCGTCTAACTTGGGAACCACCAGCAGCGGCGCCACAAGTACACTGCTTGACCTGCCCGTCACGGCTTCTTGGGAGCCCGACCTCTGGGGAAAGATCAGGAATACCGTCCGCCAAGCCCAGTACTCCGCTCAGCTCAGCGCGGCCGATTTGGAAAATGAACGACTCACAGAACAAGCAGCGCTAGCAGTCTATTTCTTTGAATTGCGCGGACAGGACGCGCTGCGTCAGATCCTCGACACCACGGTTGCCGAGGACGAGAAGTCACTCGAGTACGCCAAGGCACAGTATGAGACGGGAGTTGCAACGCAACTCGCTCTGGTTCAAGCGGAGAATACGTTGGAGAGCGCGCAGTCGCTGGCTACGAATCTGGGAGTCGCGCGAGCACAGTACGAGCATGCCATCGCCACACTGATCGGCAAGGCGGCGTCAGAGTTCTCGATTCCGGTGCGCCCACTGTTGATCACGCCGCCGAGCATTCCGGTGGGACTGCCATCGCAACTGCTGGAACGGCGTCCCGACGTGGCCGCAGCCGAGCGCACGCTGGCTGCGGCAAATGCGCAAATTGGCATCGCGCGCGCTGCATACTTCCCGAACCTGTCACTCTCGGCTTCCGGCGGCTTTGAGAGTTCAGCGTGGAAGCATCTGCTGGATTGGCCGAGCCGCTTCTGGTCGATTGGACCGTCTGTCTCCCAGACAGTGTTTGACGGAGGGCTGCGCCGCGCCACGATGAATCAGTACATCGCCACGTACAACGCGGACCTCGCCGGATACAGGCAGACGGTCCTAACCGCATTTCAACAGGTGGAAGACGCCTTGGCCACAGTTCGAATTCTGACCGAACAAATTCAGCAGCAGCACAAGGCCGTGGAGTCCGCGAAGGTTGCGCTTGAACTGGAGATGACTCGCTACCAGAATGGGCTGGACCCCTATATCGATGTTGTGACTGAGCAGAATGTTCTGCTCAGCGCACAGCAGACGATGGCGCAGATCGAGATTCAGCGCGCAACAGCTTCGGTGCAGCTGATTGAGGCGCTCGGCGGCGGCTGGGACCGCTCGCAATTACCTTCTATCCAGCAGATTACAGAGAAGCCAGCGGGAGCCGATGTCGCCATTCAGCAATGAGTTGAGCAGCCACGGTCTTGAACATAATCGCCGGAAGTGAGTAGCTACTTCCAGCTCACCGTGTGACGTTTGAGCCACCAACAGGGCGGGTTCCACTGCGACCCCGCATACTGCGGGAATGCAGCGCGTGCGCAACTCTCCGTGCCGGTGCCGAGGTAGTCGTACTCCACCTTCTGCCCCTTCAGCGGGGTGGTGAGGAACTGATCGACTGAAACACTTTGCAACCCTGTTCCGCGGTTGAGCCGCAACTCAAAGACAGCCCAGTCGGCGGCATAGATGAGCACGAGCCCGATCAAGAGATACTGTGCTGCTTTCCCTACGTGACGCAAAGGATGCATGCTCCTGAGTAAACGTGCGCAGTCAGGATAGCGCACCAGAGACACTTCTTGCGATTGCCTGCTCCACTGGAACCTCTCGCGTGAAGACGGGGCGGCCGAAGCCGCCCCCTTGATGCACAGCGGTTTAGAAACTGAAAGTGGCTGAGAGGTCAAAGCGGCGGTTAGCCGTTCCAGACGAGAACGGACCACCGGCCAGCGAAGTCGACTTGCCGAAGTTGGTGGATAAGAGATTCCCTGTGGGCAGGCCGGGGTTCCACGTATTGAACAAGTTACGCGCCATGGCCGCGATCGTCAGGTTATATCGACGCGAGGTGTTGGACGGGCCGAATAGCCCTCCAATGCCACGCGGGGCGCCAAACCCGCCTCCTGGAGGCCCTCCGCGACCTCCGCCACCGCCACCGCGCGGTGGACCATCTGGACTGCCGCTATTGGGCTTCTTCGTGTCCGGACCGAAACCGAAGGTCTTGGACAGCCGCATGTTTATCTGAATGTTCGCGGGCCCCTTCCCGTAGTTGACCGGAATGCGAGCGTCTGTGGCGGCGGGAGTGAGGTTGAAGCATCCGTACGCGGTTTGCTTGAACTGAGTGCTGCCCGGAGTGCAGAACGCTACAGGGGCGAAGGATGGACGTTCATTGAAGAACGTATCGCCGTTGTCGGCTCCTGTGGTGATATTGAAGGGCGCACCAGAATTGGCAATGATGAAGGGGCTGATGCGGATGTTGTGCGCTAGCGACGCCGTACCACTCAGAAAGAGACGGCTGCGGACATCGAAGGCTGCGCGGCCGTAGTCGTCACTCAGGCGATAGTTGTTGGCCAGATTGGCGTTCGATGGATTGCTGGAGGCCCCAGCAGCATCACTGTCTGCATAGCCGAGAGCATAAAACCCCATCAACGAGAACTTTTGTGAAAGGCGAATCTGCACATTTGTAATGAGCTGGTTCTGCTTGAATATCCCCTCGGAATAGTACTGATAAGTGTTCTGCGTGCCGAATGGCCGGGTGGTCAGATCACCGGGAACCTCGGGCGCATTCGTGTTGATCTGATCAAGCTGATGAACGCCACGCGAGTTCAGATAGGTCACTGAAACCGTCCCCACGGAACCGAGTTGGCGTTCAAGGCTGATTGCTGTCTGCATCGTGTAGGGAGCGTGCAGATTGGGATTGATCTGGTAAACAGTAGGCGAAGAACTGGCCGCGGTGAAGGTGCATTGGCTAGCCGAAAATGAAGCAGGTTGTCCTTCAACATAGCTTCCAGGCGGGCACGTGACCCCCGTGTAGATGGTCTGCTGCTCGGTTACGCCGTTCAACCGCTCGGCCTGTAGAACCAGGTCGGAGGTGAAGCGGTCGTAGAAGATTCCATAGCCGAGACGCAGAACGGTTTTGGGAGCGCTCTTGGCGCTGCCAAGGCCCCAGGAAAGACCGAGACGCGGCGCGAAGTCGGTCTTGTTGCTGATTGCGGTTTGAGACTCAAAGCGCAGACCGTAGCTCAGGGTGAGATTGGGGCGCAACTTCCAATCATCCTCGGCGTAGACTCCTACATCTGCGAAAGACAACGAAGCGCTGGGTGACCCGGTGACGACGGTCAACTGTGAAGGAGTACCGGCGAGGTACGCGGCCAGAGCGCTCGAACCCGCAGTTCCGGCATAGGTCAGAGTGCCGTTGAAGTTGGTTGAGGCAACATTCGATTCTTGTGAGGCACGCAGGCGGCCACCGAATTTTACGAAGTGCTTGCCGACAGACCATGACGTGTAATTCTGCAGCTCGTAGAGGTTTGTGGAATCACTGCTCGTACCGACCGGGCTGCCGCCACCGTAGAACTCACCGAGTACGTTGATAGCCGCTACGCCTTGAGTATTCGCCGACTCTGTAGAGCTATCTCGGATGTACTGAAAACGCGTTTCATTGATGAGATGGGAGCTGAGTACCTGTGTATCCGTCGCCTGCAGGGTCTGTTGCGTGTGGTGATAAGACGAAGCACGCGAAGCGAGCGTGAGACCAGCGGGTGAGGAACCGGAACCGCCCTCAATCCCTTGATTGAACTCGTCGTTTTGCAGGTATTGGTAGCGCGCCGTAAGAGTGTTGCTGGGAGTCACCTGCCAGTCAATGCGCGGACTGACGTTGGTGCGGGTTTCCGGGGCGAGTACGGCCTGCGTAAATGGAGAGGTGGGTAGCCCGGTGACTGGGTCGAGCGCGGTAGTGGCATGAATGGCTGCGAGTTCATTGATGTCACGCCGCTCGGCGGTGAAGAAGACAGAGAGCTTCTTGTTCAGCGCTCCACTGACGTTTCCGCTGTAGCGCTCCGTGTGATAGGGAGGGATGTCGCTATCGGCGGAAACATAGGGATTTCGGGAGTTCAGATAGTGGTTGCTCTCATTAAACATCAGCTGGCCATGCCAGGTATCGGTGCCCGGCTTGGTGAAGACCTCAACGCGTCCAAAACCGGGCCTGTCGTACTCCGCCGAGAACGGGTTCTGGTTGATACGTACTTCGCGAATAGAAGACTTCGGTGGGAGCGTGCCGTTGGAAAACCCGTCGATGTAGATCTGTCCGCCGTTAGGCCCAACCGAGGGGCCGGCAAGAGCCAGGAGATCTTGCTCCAGTTCGTCAGGATCGTCAGAGAGAGCAGCTAGGTCCTGTTCCTTCAGGACGGTAGCACTGGCATTGTTTTCCGGGTTCACATCCACGGTGTTGCCCTCGCTCTGAACCGTGACCTGCTCGGGCTTGCCCGCAACGCCGAAGGCGATATCCAGGGGCTGCAACTGTCCGGCGGGAATGATTACGTTCGGCATGGAGTAAGGGGTAAACCCAGCAGCGGTGGCCGTAACAATGGCAGTTCCGGCAGGCAGACCGTTTACGTAATAGTTTCCCTGCTTATCGCTAACGACATTGTGAACGGAGCCATCGGTGGAGGTTATAGTGATCGCTGCGCCAACAACCACAGCGCCAGAGGGGTCCGTTACCTGTCCGCGGAGGCTGCCGGATGTCTTGGCGGGCTGAGCAGAGAGAGACACGACAAAGAGTAAACAGATAAAGCAAAGGATGCAGAAACGCTTGTACGTCTGCAAGTTAATTGATCTCCAGCACTCGACTGTGCCAATGCAAGGTAAGTTCGTTTTGAGTGTTCTACTGCTGGTCGCCGCCGGGAGCGCTTGCGAGCGACCATGGGGTGAGGAACGATTGCGCACCGGTTCCGGCGGGTGAAGCGGTGAGCAGCGGCTCGACACCACCTAGCAGGGTGATGGCAACGGCTGGCTGAACGGCCGAGCCCTGGGTGCTGAGAATCATGACCGCATCACCCTTCTTGAGGTCGTCGATAGTGGCGGCAGGGAGCCGAGCGATGAGCTGATTTAGGTCTCCGTTGCGGGCGCGAGCGCCCTCGGCAGGCGCTCCAGCGGGCGGTGTAGACGTTGCAGCACCAGTCGGAGGAGTAACGCCCTTTAGGCGCATAGCCAGACCATACGCAAGCTGTGCGGGAAGCTTCTTCATCTGCGAGTCAACAGTGATCTTCACGCTCGCCGGTTTCTTGGTACCAAGGTCTTGAACGATGAGAGTTCCCTGTACTGGATCGATGGAGGTGACGAGGCCAGAGATGTTACGGAAGGTTCCAGCGACAATTTCTTCAGCCGCGAGCTGGGTGCCATCGTCATTCTTATTGCCTTTGGCACGAAGCTGGTCTCCGGGATGAATGTCTTCGAGTTTGGCTGTGGTGGCATCTTCCCATTTGACGGAGTCGGGAGCGTAGCGTTTACAGGTAGTCTTAGGCGTGGTGTTGACGATAATCGTCTTGCCGGCGACAGTGAGTGTGACCTTGCCCGCTGCGGAATCGACCTGCTTTACAACTCCGCCCACGCTCCGGCGCTGCCAGTCTAAGAGTTCCCGCTGCTTGAGCTGTGCGATGTCCTGCTGCTTCATCACCGCAACCGCCGAGGCGTTCAAAGTTGTGCCATCATCGGCAAGTTTGCCTCGCACGAGAACGCGATCACCAACCTGAAGGTCCGCAATCTGTATAGGCGTGGCGGTCTTGGCGTCGGTTTGACCGGGGGCAAAGCGCAGGAGACGAGCGCCGGGCTGGATACTGACCTGGATGACGCTGCCCTGATCTGCGGTGAGCACAAATTGACTACCCTTGATCTTCTGAATGGAGCCGAGCTGTTTGACTCCAGCGGCAGGTATGGTGGACTGCGCAACCAGCGAGGAGCAGAAGCTAATCAGCAGCATCAATGTAAAATCGCACAAAACGTTCTTCCTCATGCAATACCTCCTACCTGAACCGATACATCAGACTTTGCCCTTCCTTTGTACAGCACCGCGGAAGGCGCGGATGTAGCGTTTTGTTTCATTCTATAAGCTTCCTGCATTCTTATAGTTACAAAGGACGACTGACGTCTGACCTAAAGTTCTGGAAGTCACGGCGGGCGAGCCCAGGTGAGATCCAAAGGATAAAACATGCCGCTTCCGCATCACCGGGCCGTGCGTTTTTCTGGTGCGATATCACCTGTTGCGACTGATGCTTTTTCTTATGCATGGCATTAAAACTTTGAATGGCCAGGGATTTGTTTTAAATTGTGCGCTGTTACATCTCCCGTTAACCTAATACGGTAAACCAACTGCACTTCCGCATCCCTTCGAGGAGATTCATGTCAAACGAACTACGCAACTTTTTGACGCTTACATACGACGAGCTGGAAGAACTCAATCTAAAAGCCAAGGAACAGCGAAAGAATCGCGTTGCCGCTGACACCATCAAAGAAGAACGCCTGAAGTATCTTCACGATGAAAAGCGCATCAAGGCTGTAACTGTGATGTTCAGCGACCTTGAAGGTCGTCTGCACCTGCTTGATTATGACAAGAAGTTTCTATTGGGCAGCTATGACAACCTGACGTTTGATGGCTCTTCGATTCGCGGCTTTACCGCGCAGCACGAGAGCGATCTGCGACTGGGCCTCGACTGGTCGGCTTTTTACTGGGTTCCAGCCGACGTCTTTGGTACCGGCAAGGTGATGGTGTTCGGCGAAGTGATCGACAAGAACGGCAAGCCGTTCACTGGCGATATCCGCGGTGTATTGAAGAGCTATGCCGACGAACAGTTCAAGACAAATGGCTACACGCTGAACGCCGCCAACGAGATTGAGGGATTCCTGTTTAACGGCAGAGAAGCCGAGCAGGATTACTACAAGACTGGCAAGTTTGAGTACGTGGACGGCGGCGGCTACTATCACTCGCTGCCCGGTGATCCGCTGCGCCGCTTTATTGATACTGCGGCGGAAGTGCAGCGCGCGATGGGTTTCCAGAATGAGAAGGACCACCCGGAAGTCGCTCCCTCGCAGTTTGAGATCAACTACGGCTACGGCGACGTGGTTGCCGCCTCTGACCAGATTCAGCTCTACAAGCTGATCTGCCGTCAGGTCGCAAACAACATGAACTACACTGCGAGCTTCCTTCCGAAGCCGGTTGTGGGTGTAAACGGCAGCGGTATGCACACCAATGTTTCGGTGAGCAAGGGCGGCAAGAACCTGTTCTGGGATCCAAAGGGTCTGGAAAAGGTCAGCTCCTTCGCGTGGGAGTTCGTGGACCGCATTCTAACTGCGGGCAATGACATCTGCCTGATCTTGAACCCGAGTGTTAACGCGTATCGCAGGCTAGACCCGCACTTCGAAGCTCCGAACCAATTGAAGGCCTCGGCAATCGATCGTGGGTCCATGGTTCGCATTCCAATCGGCAACGAGCGGAGCGCGCGTATTGAAGTCCGTGCCGTCGCGCCGGATGCGAATCCTTACCTTGTACTGCATTCGGTCTTCAAGACTGGTATCGACGGCGAGATCGCGAAAATTGAGAACCTCCGTCAGGCTCACCGTTACCTGCCGGACAACATCTACTCGGCACTGGATCTGTTCCGTGCTTCGCAGTGGACAGGCAAGTTGCTGGGTGACGACGTGAAGGAGCGCTATGCGGAATTGAAACAGAACTCCGCCGACCGCTGCCCACGCCTGCTGGGAACGGTTGTGAAGGCTCCCGAGGTCCAGTTCCACCACGCTGTTTACAACCAGTTCCTCTGGAACAATTTCTAAATAGCAAGATTCGTCGCAGAGCAAGAAAGGCCCCGGCTAGCCATGCCGGGGCTTTTTGCTCCCAAGAAAGACCTACTGTCCGGAGTCTGGTTCTTCTTCCGCAGTCACAGACGGCTCGTCGAAGCCGCCGAGATAGGAATTCATCACTACACCACAGTTCCTGTGGCAACCGAGGCAAACTCGACTTCCACAAGGCAGAACACCACGCTTGCGAGGTTGATCATCGCGCGTACAGCAATCACGAGCCGCAGCATCCATGGTCAGAGGCTAGACGGCCCGGGAGGGTACGTCTATGACTGAAATCACAGTATCGGCCTATTCCCCGGAGTCAGATCTATCCTCGGGAGATAGGATAATGCCGGTGTCATGGGCAGAGAATTTCTGTTCTTCTGAAAGCGCCTTAGGCTTGGGAGTGCCACGGTAGGCATAGATGATAGCAAGCATGGGCGGAGCCAACAGAACGCCCCAGAACGGAAGAACAATGCCGAGCAGTATCGGGGTTAGAAGCGAAGCCCAGAACGGCACGCGATTCTGACGTCGCATGAGGAGGGGCTGGAGAAGCAAGGCGTCCAGAACGGTGATTAGCGCATAAGCTCCTAGAAACCAGAACCAGCTTCGGATGGGGGCTCGGGTGAGGAGCATGGCCAGCGCTGGACCGATCAGGCCAAGCAGTGGTCCGAAGTGAGGTATGAACTGCAAGCCTCCGGCGAGAATTGCCCAGAACGGCGCCCATGGCACCTTGAGGCATAACAGGGCGGCTAGCCACAATAGGCCTACGATCAGGGAGTCATAAAGTTGCGCGACAAGCCAGCGACGTAGCGCTCCCAGGGTTAGACTGACATGGTGCTGAAACTGCATATCCTTCGTTCAATCCCTCTCAAACCAATGCTACACTGTGAGTAATCCAGCCGGACTTGCGAGAGTGTAATGAAATTTGGCGTGATTATTTTCCCGGGGAGCAATTGCGATCACGACGCTTATTGGGCGTTTAAAGAAGTTTGCGGTCAGCCAGCGACACTGCTGTGGCATGACTCGCATGACTTGGAGAACTCCGATGTAATCGTTGTGCCGGGTGGCTTTTCGTATGGAGACTATCTCCGCACGGGGGCTATTGCGCGCTTCTCTCCAATCATGCAGTCGGTGAAGCGCTTTGCAGACTCTGGTGGACTGGTAATGGGCATCTGCAATGGCTTCCAGATTCTGTGCGAGGCAAACCTGTTGCCGGGCGTTCTGCTGCGAAACAAGACTTTGAAATACATTTGCAAGCCGGTGCATCTGCGCGTGGAGAATACGGCAACGCCCTATACCCATGAGTTGAAAAACGGCGAAGTGCTTGAAATTCCGATTGGGCACGGCGACGGCAACTACTTCTGCGACGATTCTACGCTAGCGAGCCTGCACAAGAACGAGCAGGTGATTTTCCGTTATGCGACGCCTGCAGGCGAAATTACAGCTGCCGCGAACCCCAACGGATCTCTCGACAATATTGCTGGGGTCTGCAATGAGGGCCGCAACGTGCTGGGCATGATGCCACATCCTGAGCGCGCCAGTGAAGACGTTTTAGGGATGAAAGACGGATTGAAACTGCTGAAGGCGCTTGTGAACAGCGCAGCCATAAAATAAAGAAGACGAATGCGTCCACGTGCCGGACATCCCGGAGCTGCTGTTCAGAGACGTCCACTGAACGAGGCTGAGCTAGGCAAGCGCGACGGCGAGTTGCTGCGTGTTGTGGACAACTGGTTGCTAAAGGCCAATCACCGAGGGGGCGAACACATAGCCTGCCGCCCAGGATGCTCTAAGTGTTGCATTGGAGTGTTCTCGATCAACCGTCTTGATGCGCTACGCCTGCAGCGAGGCCTGAATGCGTTGGCCGATGTAGATCTGGATCGAGCACAACGAGTGTTGCAGCGTGCGGCGGAGTCGCTGGAGCGGAACATAGACTACTTTCCTGGAGACATGGAGACCGGAATCCTCGATGAATCGCTTGAGGCAGAGGAGATCTTTGAGGAATATGCCAATGATGAACCCTGCCCTGCCCTCGATCCGGAGACACAAATGTGCGACCTATACGCTCATCGACCGATGACGTGCCGTGTGTATGGACCTCCCATACGGAGCGAAGGGGGACTTGGAGTATGCGAACTTTGCTTCTCCGAGGCAAGCTCCGAAGAGATTGTTGCTGCCGAGGTTCCGCTTGAGGGGACAGAAGCAGAGGCAACCCTGAACCTTGAACTGGAACGCAGTACAAGCGGCGGCAGGACGATTGTGGCATTTGCGCTGTTGGGAGCCTGAGCGCAGGTCAGGTAAGTTGGCGACGATACAATAGGCCCGGAACTCCGGGCTTTTTTCTATTTCAAAACAGATGTGTGGTTGGCGCGATCTATTGCATCGGTGAGTTCATTGCGAGCCGCGGTCAGTTCGCCTGTCTTGCTCTCTATCTGCTCGCCTAGGGCCTTCATCTCATCATTCTTCTGCGTACGATTGGGGTCGCCATAAATGGCTCCGCTCCGCAGGGACACCCTGTGCTTTTCAAGGTCGTTCAATTCATTCTGCAGAACTTGGACTCGCTGATTGACTTCGGCAACACGCCGCTGCAAGAGAGCGCGTTCGGCATCCATTGATTGACTGCGATTCGCCGGATTGGCAGGCCTAGTGGTTGGTTGTGTGGATGGCTCTGCCGGAGACGGTTGCACATAGCTGGAAGAGCCAAGGTCATTGTTAGTGATGACATGCTTGGCCTTGGGACGGTTCGGATTATCGCGCTGCTGGCGAGCCACATCTCCCAGCGACTGTGCCGCGACCGGCGCGACGCAGAGGAGCAAGAACGCGACAGAAATCCATCTCATAAGCATCTCCGCAGTTCCAGAGATTCTAGTCGAACCGGGCCGGAGTCGCTGTGCTTTTCTGCGCGTGTGTCACACTTTCGTAATCCACATTCGGACCCGGCACCTACCCTCAGGAGATGAATGCTTCCCGGTTCACGAGATATGGCATTTTGCTGTAATCGGTGCTTTCCAGCATATCGATGAGTCCCTGAACACACCTGCCCGCCATGCCGATGTTCGGATCGGGAGAAAGACGAGTGGCTGTACCTCCGCTGCTGAAATGATGGAACAGACGGCATCGGTCCTCGATGGCTGGGTCACGGAGCGGTGACGTGGCAGGCAGAGGCTCGGTTTCAAAGACGTCCAATGCGGCTCCAGCGATCCAGCGCTCGCGAAGAGCCTTTGCCAATGCATTCTCATCCACAACAGGGCCGCGAGCTGTGTTGACGAGGTACGCAGTCTTCTTCATCTTCTGAAGCCTGCCCTCGTCGAAGAGGTGAAATGTTGGAACCTTTGACTCACCCTCCCGAAGCAGCGGTACGTGCAGGGAGACGAAGTCGGCTTTCTGAATGCAGACGTCCAACTCGGCGTAACGAATCCAACTCTGACGGCGGGAGAGACCTAGTTCGTGGCGGAGGTCCATCAGTTGCTGGATGGATGCGACGAACTTCTCGTTGACGTACTCGGCGTCATAGCAGAGCACGTTCATATCAAAGCCAGAGCACTTGGAGATCATTGCCTGTCCGATACGTCCCGTACCGACGACTGCTATCGTCTTTCCGGTTACTTCGTCGCCGAGGAATGGCAGGTAGGGGTGCCAGAAATCCCAGCGGTTTTCACGCACAAGGCGCTCGCTGGACCAAAGCTTGCGTGAAACATCTAGCAGAATGGCGAAGGCGAACTCGGCGGTAGCGTCGGTAAGAACATCCGCAGTGTTGCTGAACGGAATCTTGTAGTGATTCGCATCAGCCCGGCTGATATTGTCGAAACCAACCGCAAACTGGGCTATACCCTTCAGCGTTCCCTCTCCAGCACGGAATACCTCGACGTCTATTTTGTCGCGAAGAGTAGAGATCAGGCCGTCAACGCCGCTGGACACCTTTTCCAATAGTAGATCGCGGGATGGAGCCTCCGGTCCCGGAAACACTTCAACTTCATAACCACGGTTGCGCAGCAGTTCTACGGCGGGACCTATGGCACACGTTGCAAAGACTCGAAGCTTCCTATCTGACAATTGCGAGTACCCTTTCTGACTGATGCTCGTAACGAAGAGCCCGTCTCGACGGGCTCTTCGTTACGACCGATTGCAATGCAAGCTACTTTACGTTCTTCCCCGCCCACTCTTCGACGCGGTCCAGGGCCTTGCGAATGTTCTCAAGCGAATTAGCAATGGAGAAACGCAGGTATCCTTCGCCGTAGGCGCCAAATGCTGTTCCGGAGAGAGCGGCGACACCGGCTTCTTCGAGCAGAGCGTCGGCAAGAGGCTTGGACTTCCAGCCAGTAGCAGTGATATTGGGGAACATGTAGAAAGCCCCCTTGGGGACCAGACAACTGAATCCCTTGATGCCGTTGATGCGCTCAGCAAAATAGTCACGGCGCTTCTTGAACTCGTCATTCATGGCAGTGACGGAAGCCTGCGGGCCACAGATTGCTTCGACGCCAGCTTTCTGCGTGAAACTCGCCGTGCAGGAATTCGAGTTGGTCATGAGACGCGCGATCTGCTGCGCAAGATCCACACGCATGACGCCGTAGCCCATGCGCCAACCCGTCATGGCATAGGTCTTGCTAAAGCCGTCGAGCAGAATCACGCGGTCGCGCAAATCGTCATAGCTGAACAGTGAATGATGCTCACCCTCAAAGAGGAGACGCGAATAGATTTCATCGCTGAGGACCATTACGTCCCTGTCGGCAAGAATCGTCGCAATTTCTTCGATATCCTGCTTGGTCATGACGCCGCCAGTTGGGTTCTGCGGCGAGTTCAGGATGATGAGCTTTGTCCGCTCGTTGATGAGACTCTTGAGTTCCTTCGTGTCGAGACGAAACTCCCTGTCTTCGCGAAGCTGAATGGGAACGGCCTTGGCACCCAGGAATTCAATCATGGACTCATAAATTGGGAAGCCAGGATTAGGGTAAATGACCTCGTCCCCTTCCTGCACCAAAGCCATGAGGGTGAAAAAGATGATCGGCTTACCAC